>PDWI01002340.1_pt1 | contig 28582 bp, 23 predicted proteins | sample 1430891 | NCBI WGS metagenome assembly PDWI01 (sample SAMN01162508, study PRJNA174530) | Oral metagenome, whole genome shotgun sequencing project. | biome: Marine environment; feature: Marine mammal; material: Swab sample of the gingival sulcus; isolation source: swab sample of gingival sulcus... | reverse complement strand
ATGACATATACGAGGGGGGGCTGTGGCACAGCGGCACTACGGATCCGGTGCTGCGGCATAAAACAGGAAACTGGAACAATTTTCTGGAAACCCTTAAACCCTGGAGTACTTTAGCCTATCTTCCCCAGCTCAGTTATTTTCAGGATAAGGGGGCGTTTAACTTTATTTATAATATGACTACCCATGAGCCTAAAGGTGTGGATGCCGAATATAAAATGTCTCCTTCCACAATTATCATACCCCAAGAGGATATGGATAAATATATAACAGAGAGTACAGCCTGTCACATGTATACGAATATTGCTGCTTTCAAGGCCCTGTCCCTCTGGTTTGACTGGATGAAGGACAATGGCGTCTATGACAATACCCAGATTGTTGTGGTTGCAGATCACGGACGGGATGAAGTGGTGAACCCCCTAATGCCGCTGGAGGCGCAACTGGAGGGGGGAATCCCTTTTCATGGATTTCAGCCTCTTTTGCTTTACAAGGGTTTTGGGGCCTCCGGAGATTTACAGATGGATAATGGATTCATGACCAACGGGGACGTCCCCGCCCTTGTCCTCTCACCTTTTGGGAATTTCAAAAATCCCCGTACAGGGACAGCTCTGGATTCCAGGGGAAAGGAAGGGCCGCAGCTGGTGGGCATGGTTTCAGCCAAGGCAGATGCCCATAAAGGAGTTACCTTCAAAATGGATAAACAGTTCCATGTTTCCGGGAACAGTCTTGATCCCGGGAGCTGGACAGAAGTTCTCCCTTCGGAATATATCAGAGAAGAATGAGTTTTAATTCAATAATCTTCGGAAGGATGAGTAGCTGGGTTTTAAAGGTTTGCCAGAGAATTAATAGAACAACTGAACCCCTGACAGGGAACCTTGGGGGATATTTTTGCCGATATTTCAAAAAAAAAGGGGGCCTGCTGAAAAAGCTCTATTGACAGTCTTCGTCCAAGTCATTAAAATAACCTTATGCTTCGGGGGTGTAGCTCAGTTGGCTAGAGCGCGTGAATGGCATTCACGAGGTCATGGGTTCGATTCCCACCACCTCCAATATTAAAGAGCTGAATGCTGGTAGAAAATCACCGTATTCAGCTCTTTTTGTTTTATCTCTTTTGTTTTGTATTTAAAGGACTTTGAACTGAGAATCCTATTATAAGGATGTACTATGTCTAACAATGATATTTTTTCCGGCGATATAGACCCTGAGATTGCGGCTCTTCTGGGAATAGGCGGCACAGAGTCCTCTGAAATCCCTAATTATGAAAATCTTTTTAAAGAAGAGGCGAAGGAAGAGTCTCAAAGTTCTTTTCAAAAAGAGGAACCCGGTTTTAACAAGGAATTTTTTACTACTCCGGAAACCTTAAGGCAAGACCCCAACCCTCTTCTGTCTCACCCGAATTATTACAAAGAGGTCCTCAGCAATGAGGGGACCCTTTCCCAGAGTATCCATGACAATATGTCCCGTTTTCTTAAAGAAAAGAATTCCAGGGAAAAAACGGGTTTTCGCATCCGCCTTACAAGCCGTTACTGGGAACTCTTCGGTAGTCTGGCTTCCAAAATTACAAAACTGGAGATGGAACCGAAACGTTTTCTTCTTCGCTACGGGCTCCTGCTGCCCAATATTGTGTCCAAAGAGCAAAGAACCATGCTGGGAAGCATCATTGAAAAAAATACAACAGGAGAGCCCATTCACTACGCCGATGAATGGCTGGAGCAGGTGGCCATGGGCGTATTCTCTCCTCTGGCCTCTGATGATTTGAAACTGACCAAAAAATCGGAAGATAAGAAAATAAAAACCCAACTGGATAATGCCCGGGGGAAAAGGGATGCCCATTTAACCAGCATTCAGGGGCTTCAGGGAAAACGGAGTAATATTGAACAGCTTTTAAAAGACAATATAGCAAGCCTGCACAACCATCCCGGGAATACCAGGTTTAAAAATCTGGAAATCCTCTATTCTGAATCCCAAAGCCGGCTGATTTCCGAAATGATGAAGCAGCTCAGGACTTTATCCTCCATACATAAAGATATGAGTAACCACTATGCCCTGCTCAATGCGGCAGATCAGGATTTTCAGGAATTGGAAAGGCAGGCAAAGGCTATGGGAGAGCTTGCAGATGTAAACCCTTCGGAGCTCATCAGGGAGGCAGGAAATCTCCGGCAAATGGCCAAGATGTGTGTTGGACGCCAGGGAAACCACTTTCCCATTTTAATGAAGCATTTTCTGACCTCCCGTCTGGAAGCTGTGGCTACCAGGGAGAATGTGATTAAAGTCCTGATGGAAATAGAGGCCCTTGATCCGGGGGTATTTCGCCGGACCTTTAAACAGAAAACCAACCGTATTGTTCCCCACATTATCCTCATTCCCTGTTACGGGGACTATGGAATTTGCTGGGAACCCTTTGAACGTTTTAACCGGGCTACCAGCCGGGGAAGAATTGCGGTTCCCATGTATCCTAAAAATCTTAAAATTGCCGTTATTCATGCTGTGGCGGATTTGCGTTGGCAGGTAGCCAAGGAAAAAGCCCAGCATTACTGGATGGAAGAAGGGCTGACCGGACACTATTATCAGTATTTTTCCGACCAGAAATTGCGGGGAGACGTGAGGCTTAAATTCATTGAAGATTATGTGCTTTGGATTTTGAAAGAAGGGGAAGGGGTTCAAAAACTGGAACGGGAAGTCAGAAGCATTTTCTGGCGGGACATGCCCTTTCCCCAGGAACTCAAGGATTCTCTCCGCAAACGGGGCTTTGTGTACAACGAGCTTTACAAAAAAGATCTGAACCGGGCGGCTTCAGACGGCTATTAAATCTTTGACCATGGCCCTTTGGGCCTTTCTTTCCAAAAGACCATGACTTTGATTTTTTAGCGTACTCTTCAATCCGGGCATCAGCCGCAGCACTTTTTGTATTTCTTCCCGCTGCCGCAGGGGCAGGGGTCATTCCTCCCTATTTTGGGTTCTTCCCTTACCACAGGCCTGTTAATCTGTTTGCCTTCAGTAAAAATCCAGGTACCATCCCGTCGTTCAAACCGGCTGATTTCGTGATGGGTGTAACGGGCTCTTTTAATCATGTAGTGTGCCTTGAACTCTACAGTACCCGTGTCATCCCCCTCCTGTCCTTTCTCGGTTTGAAGGATTTCCAATCCCAGCCACTCGGATTTTTTGGCCCAGTCCTCAGAAGCCTTCCGTGAGCCTTCTTCATCTTTGGGGTCTACTACATGGGTGGCCATGATAAAGTCAATTTCCCCCTCGGTATAGGCACTGTAACGGGCCCGCATAAGTTTTTCCGCCGTAGGGGCGGGAAGTCCATCTTTAATGTAGGGGCGACAGCATTTTCCGTATTCATCACCGCTGCCACAGGGACATTTTGCCATATTCCTTCCTCCTGAATCCCGACTTTAAATTCTTTAGGCAGGATTCCTTTTTATTCCCCATCCATCTTAGCAGATCGGGACTTTTTTGTCAGTTCCTGCATAAAATCTCTTATTCCCGAATTCCGCCTTATGCCTCTGGCCAGACATAGGGGCAGGGCCTGTTCGGAGTAAAGAAATGTGAGTTTTTCCCTGGCCCTGGTAATTCCTGTATAGAGGATTTCCCGGGAAAGGAGGCGCTCTGCCCCTTCCGGGAGGATCAAAAAGACCTGCTCATATTCAGAGCCTTGGCTTTTATGAATCGTCATGGCGTAGGCGGTTTCAAAATTGTCCAATAACCCTAACGAATAAAAGCAAAAACCCTTATCCGGCTGGTCAAAGAAAGCAAACAGCCCGTCTGTAAAGCGAAAAATCACTCCCCGGTCTCCATTAAACAGACCCTTTTCATAATCGTTGCGGGTAATCATGACAGGTTGGCCATGGTAACAGGCTTTTTCCTGAAAAGTTACCCCTCCCAAAGCTTCATCCAAAGCACGGTTTATGGCAATACTGCCCCAGGGGCCCTTCCGCATAGGGCTTAACAGGGCAAGAGAGCGGTAACGCTCAAAGTATTTTTGAATTGTATTTTCCTGACTTTTCCAGTCCCGGGAAGGAATGGAAAAAGCCCGTTCCCCCTGTATACCAAAAGCTTCTGGACGGCAGAGTTCCTGTATCAGCATTCCGGGAACTCCCAGCGGTTTTGAAAAAAAACGCCCATCATTTCCTTTTTCAGCTTGTTCAGCCAAAAAATTCAAGAAGCCCTTTAAACATCCTTCCCGGACAAGTGAAGCCCCCTTAAGGAGGGAGCCCCTGCTGCGGTGAACTTTTTTCAGGGAAATTACCCGACCTTTCAGGGGATGCCCCGGCTCTTCACTGCGGTACAGCAGGTCGGAAAGAAGAGCCCCGGATTCTACAGAAGGAAGCTGGTCGCGGTCTCCCACAAGAAGCAGGGATGCCTCCTTTTTCAAGGCTTCCAAAAGGGCGCTCATAAGGCGCAAATCCACCATGGATGCCTCATCCACTACCAGCAGATCTGCCTCCAGTTCCCGTCCCTTTCTGTAGCGTGGAAGGCGGCCGGAACGAAGGGCCAGAACTTTGTGGATGGTTTCCGCCTTTTGGGGAAAAACCTGCCCCAGACTTTCGCTCATTCTCTGGGCCGCCCGGCCTGTAGGAGCACACAGACGAACCTGGGGCAGGGGCAGTCCGCAGCGGCGGAAACTTTCCAGGTAGATTTGGAGCATTCCTGCCAGAAGGGTGGTCTTTCCCGTACCAGGCCCCCCTGTAATGATTCCCAAACGACTACAGAGGCAAAGGCGGGCGGCATGGAGGGTCTCTGGACTAAAGAGAATATTCTGTTTCTGGAAGGATAAGGCTGCATCCTCCAGAGCAGTCAACTGTTCATTCCGGGGAAAGCGCCGGCCGGCTGGGCCGCAAAAAGAGGAAAGCAGTTCCAGAAAGGTTTTTTCAAAGCTCCGTTGTCTGTACAAGTAAAAAAAAGAATAATCCGGCCCGTACAAGATCGGTGCTTTTTTCTTTTCTTCTTCCATCTCTTCCAAAGGAGCGAAAAGCCGTGGATTTTTCTGAATCAGTTCTGCAAGATTTTCCCCCAGTTTTCTGGCTTTTGGAAAGGCCTTACCCGCCCAAAGGGGAAAGTCCTCCCTGAAATCCCGGGCAGAAATACGGATATGCCCCCGGCTGTTCATTTCCAGGCAGTACAAAAGGAACCAGGCCGCCTCTTCCTGAAAGGCATCTCCATAACAGCGGCTCATATAATCTGCACCTTGAATCCACAAGGTTTCCCCTCCGGTGGCCTCGGCGGCTTTTCTGAAACTACCCGAGCTCCCCAGGGCTGTTTCTACTCCTTTCAGGGATTCCGGGGGCTCTTCCCTGATGGATTTCAGTTTTAAAAACCTCTGCATTCCCATGCCCGGTTTTATGGTCATATATCCTCCCCAAAAAATTTCAGAAGCTCTTTTTCTTCAGGTTTGAAAAAATAAACACCCCGGTGAGGATCTTCTCCCATTCCCCGGACAAAAAAATAGTAAATTCCCCCAAAATCCCTTTCCCAGGAAAAATCGCCGCTGTTCCCAAGGCTTTGCATATATTTTCTAAAAGCATAGGCGTAAAGAAAGCCCTGAAGGTGGTAATGATTCCTGAGCATGCACGTTTCCAGAACTTCTTTAGTGTACTCTTCCGGTGGAGGATTCCCCGGAGGAACCGTTGTTTTCCAGTCCGCAATATAATATTTGCCCTTTTTTTGGAAAATCAGATCGATAAATCCTTTAACATATCCTTTTTCCAAATGCAGGTTTTTTTCCTCAAAGGGGGTATCTTTCTCCCAAAGAGCCCGAAGCCTTGCCCCCCGGGGGCAGGAAAGCAGGAATTCCAACTCGTGTTTTCTGTCTTTGGAAGGTATATCCTTTAAAGGACCTATCCTTTCAAGAGGGGCATGCAAAACCCTGTAAACAAGCTGACAGAAAGGCTTTGCAAAGGATTCCCACCAGTAGGGATCGAAGTAGCGGAGAGCCCGCTCTTTCAAAAATTGGCCCAATTCACCCTCTTCCCCCTCAACTAAAAAAGTTTCTGTCAGGGAATAATCCAGCTCTTCCAAAACCAGATGAACCAGATTGCCAAAGACTGCTCCTCTGGTAAGCTGGGGATTCTCCTCTTCCCCGGAATCCTTTAAAATAGCTCCGTCATAATCCCGGTCAGCTTCAGGCTCTGAAGGGACATCCCTGGGGGTATCCTCTTCCAGCATTCTGCCAAGACTTGTAAAACTGGAAACCTTGATAATCCTTTCCGAAAAAATATTTCCCCCGGAAAGGGCGGGCAAGGTCAGCCGGGACGGTTTCTGTTTCAAAGGCTGATAAGCCCAATCGGTCCGTCTTTCTTCCCAGGGCCTGAAGGAAAAAAGATCCGGGTATCTACCAGTCAATTTATTCAGAGCTGCCCCCATTTTTTTATTCAGGGCTCCGGTACGTTCTGAAATTTTGGGAGGCAACAGAGACAGGTGAAGAGGCAGGCCTCCGGACAAGTCATAATCCGCCAGGGCCCCATCCATGGAATCTGTACACAGAGCCCCGTAAAGGGAAGAAAGAAAACTCAACTTTCCCCGGGGAAACCAGGGCAGGTAAAGTAAGGTTTCCCCCCGGGTAAAAGCCACATAATAAAGCCGTTTTTTCTCCTCCCATTCCGAGAGTTCCACTCCTTCTTTTGTTCCCGGTCTCAAAAGGAAGTCCCGCTGCCTTTGTCCATCCCTTTGATAAAGGAAACTGGAGGCATTCCGCCTCATTCCTTCCAGTCGTCCGGAACTCATCCCTCCGAAAAAAAAGACTATCGGAAACTCAAGGCCTTTGCTTTTGTGAAGGGTTAATATCTGCACGGCCTGTCCATCCTGTTCCAGCCTTACCAAGGTATCATCAGCATTGGAGGGATCTTTTTGAAGGGTTTGAAAGTCTTTCCAGAGCCCCCGGGCATCCAGCTCTTTTGCTCTTTGGCGGTTATGAAATAATTCGGCCAGATGCATCAGATTTGTGCAGCGTCTTAATCCTTTCGGGCCTTTCAGAAGCCTGTTTCGCCAGGACGTATCTCCAGCCCAGGATTTATGCTCTTCTCCAGGGAATTCTTCAAAAAAGGTCCTGAATACCCGGAGCAGCCCTCCTGTTCTGCATACTTCTGCCTGTTCTTTAAGAAAAATCAGAAAGGATTCGTAGCAGTTGCCATGTAGAAATTCCTGCAGCCCTTCTGTACCTCCTATGTCAAAGGCTGGGCAAAGAAGAAATTCCGACAGGGCAGACTTGTTTCCCGGCTCTGCCAAAGCCCTTAAAAAAGAAGCAAAATGGAGGGCCTCGGAACTTTGGAAAACCTTCCGCTCTGAATAAATTACAGAGGGAATACCCAAGGCTTCCAGGCGGGTCTGCATGGTTTCACAGTCCCGGTTATTTTCCATCAGAATGGCAATATCTCCCGGGGTAACAGAACGGGAGCCCCCTTTATTCTCTTTCAGGAGCATCCCTCCAGAGAGGATATAGGTAATTTCTTCCCCGGCCCTGCGCATCCATGCTTTTTTTAAGCTATCCTGGCTGGCCAGAATTTTACGGGGCCCGGGGTCTGGATCAATTTCACAAATTTGAAAGGCTGCCAGGGGGAGGCCTTTTTTATTATTTCCCGGAATGGGCTGAAGCGGGTCTTCCTTTCCTGCATTAACCGGGCCAAAAGGCAGGCTTTCCCGGCCCTTTACCTTTAAGGCAAAAAGCCGTGAAAAAAGAAAATTACAGGCATCCACCATTTCCTTCCGGGAGCGGTAATTGGTTCCCAGGGAAAAAGCCCTTTCCCGGGGGACGGTTTTGCAGGCTTTAAAATAGATCTCCAGATCGGCTCCCCGAAAACCATAAATGGACTGTTTGGGATCACCAATCAAAAAGAAATTATGGCCTTTACGATCAAATATTCTTCTGAAAATATCCCATTGCCTTTGATCCGTATCCTGAAACTCATCCACCAGAACTACCCGGTACTGACTAGCCAAAGCAGAAGCCAAAGGGCCCGGAGAAGCCAGTCCGGGTTTCCCGGACTTTTCTTCAGCTTTCAGGCCCTCTGAAACCAGACGGATAAGGTCATCAAAGTCCATGGCTCCTGTGAGGTTTTTCCTCTCTTGAATTAAAGGGATAGCCTTGTTCAGAATTTTCCTCTGCCAAGCCAGCCGAAGCATGGAATCATAAATGCTTTCGGGGTCTTTTCGGGGTTCTTTCCAGGGGTGAATATAGGGGGCAATGGCCTCAAAAAGCTCTGTTACCGCCATTACAAGGGATTGGTCATTGCCGGAGAGCTTCGGGGTAATATTTTTTCCTTTACTGCGGAGTCGGGACTCGGCCAAATGGGCCAGGTTTTGAAGGTGTTCCTTAAAGAACATATTCAGCCAGGAGACCAGAGTTCCTTCTGCTTGCCCCATGTTACAACTTTGGGCTGCTTTATCGGCTACAGAACGCCGTTGTCCCGTTTTAAAGGCTTTAAAAATTCCTGCGACCTGCTCCCCGTCAGGGCTCAAACCGGCCAGTTTACAAAGGGCCTTCCGAAGTTGTCCCTGCCCCCGGGCAAAAAGAGCTGCTTCCTCCTTGAATTTTTCAAGAAAAACGCCGAATTCCCGGTCTTCAGGATAGAACGCAATTCCCCCGTCAGACCGGCTGTCCTTATAATCCTGAACAAGGTCTTTCAGGGTTTTTTCCAGATCTGCCCCTTCCAGGCCTATGCGGACAAAATCCTGTTCTTCTTCGGGAATATGCCGGAGCGCTCGGTATAACACATCCCTTAAAACCTCTTCTATTAAAGAGTCATCCTGAATAAAATCCTGAACAAAGGGGGCACCTGACTCAAAGGGCCAGGTTTTCAGAACATGCTGGCAAAAACCGTGAATGGTGTAAATACTGGCCCTATCAAAAACCGAACTTGCCTTACGCAGCCTTTCCAGGGCATCAGGGTTGTCTGTCTTTCCATGACTGCGTTGAACCAGAAGGCGGCGAATCCTTTCTTTAAGCTCACGGGCGGCCTTGTTTGTATAGGTTACCACCAGTATGGATTCCAGGGGGATTGCGTAACGGGCTATGAGCTCGCAGACAATCCTTTCCAGATTCCAGGTTTTTCCCGTTCCGGCAGAAGCTTCCAGACTGGCAGAAGACAGAAGATCCTCTTTGGCCGGGTCAAAAAATAATGCCTTACCCATGTTTATATCCTCCTGCCAACGGCACATAAACCAGTTCCAGAAGCTCCCTTAATGATTCGGCATTCACCTGGGGGACGGAGGGTAGATAACGGGGGCGGTAATAACAGGAATGAAAGGGGGCTTTTCCCCAGGAGTTTCCTGCTTCCTTTTCCCAGCACTGTTCCCAGAGCCCAAGGAGGGCTGCTTTGTTCATGGCAGGGTTCTTGATAAGGGATTTTGCCAAATGCTCCCCCAAAAGAGGATAAAGGGGTAGGATTTCCCGGGAGTCAAGGCAAAGGGAGGCGAGCCTGTCCAAAACGTCCTGAGGGTTTTTTTGACCAAAAATACTTGTCGAAAACAGGCGGGGTGGATAAGCCTGTCTGCCCATGCGGACCAGCTTCAAGGTTTTTGGGGAGGGCAAACCGGTGTTAAAACCAGGAAGCCTTTTTTCTTCAAGCACCCCCAAAGTCAGAAAGGCAAGAAAAGCCTCAAAATCGTGGCGTGCTTCAGGTTTTTCACTGGCACAGTATTCCAGTTTTACAAATTGTCTCCCATCTTCATCAAAAGCAAGACTTCGCAGCTCTCCCGAAAGGGAAAACCTGAAAAATCTTTCCCCATTCCTAAGCTGCCGGATTACCCGGGGATGTTTGATTGCTTTTAAACTGGAAGGTTCTTTTCTCATACAGTGTTCCGGGTCTATCAGCAAATTCAAAAAGCAGAGCTTTTCCAGTTTCAGCTCCTTTGCCCGGGCTGCCATTTTACCTAGTCTGGACTCCAGCGCTTCCCTGTCAATGAAGGAAAAATCCCCGTCTGTCAGCCTCCCCCGGCGGGTTTGTTCTATCAGAAAACCATCCGGTCCGGCATCCAGTTTACCCGGTTCTTCCAATCGTTGCTGCAAATAGCGGTAGGTGTCCGGAAACTCAAGATTCATATTTTCCAGGCTGTCCAGTTCAGGGCTATTTTCTCCTTCCGGATAGATCCCCTGTACCTTTCTGAAATACCAGGACACAGGATTTTTTAAATAGGAAAGCATGCTCTCCAGGGATAAGTTCTCCGGTTCTCCTTGTTCTTTCCTTTCTTCCGGGACGGAAGCTGTACTGTCCTTTCCAGCCCCGGTACTTTTCACCCGGAGCAATTTTAAGGACGGGGTATCTTCTGCAAGGTTTTCTTTGCAGGCCTGATAGATCCGGGCACTCTCAAAGGCCAGAGCATCAAAGGAAGGATAGCGGCCGGAACCGTCAAAGCCAGAGGGGAGAAAACCGTGAATCCTTTCTTCCCTGAAAAGGGCCTGGCGGGGCGTCTGCCGGGAAGGAAAAATAAAGCGGTTTTCCATATAGTCCAGAAGCTCTGTAATTACCGGGGAAGGCTGGAGAGTTTCCCCCCTTTGGGCATCCCGGCTTTGATAGGATAAACAAAGCCGTTCCCCCGCTCCCAGAAGGGTCTCCAGAAAGGCATAAAGATCTCCTCCCCGGAGGGACAGGTCAATATTTTGTTCATTAAAGGGGCGTAAATCAAAGCTCGGAGATTTTTCCTCCCGGGGGAAAACCCCTTCATTCATTCCCAGTATATATATTCTTCGGAAGGGGATGGCCCGCATGGGTTTAAGGGAGGAACAGGTTATACCCTGGGTGAGGTAACGTCCCCGGCTTCCTGAGGCTCTGTGGATAAATTCCTTTAAAATGGTACGGAAGGTAAGCCAGTCAAAATCACAGGCTCCCCGCCGCCCTTCTTCTGGTAAAGGGGTCTCCTCCGCCATGTTCAGGATGTCCCGGAAGCAGCCTTTTAAAGCCATCCAGTCCCTTTCGTCCTGACGGTGATTCCGCCGGGGCTGAAAATAGCTTTCCAGCAGAGCCTCCACCAGAAAAACCCACTGCGTCAGCTTCATTTTCATCCGGTCCAGTTTATAAAGGTCATGGTACAGAGACTCTGCAAGCTTCAGCAAGAGGCTCCAGCTCCTTCCTGTTTCCTCATCTGGAGGGGGGGAGGGCAGAATGTGGGGCTGATCTTCTTCCTCGTAAAAAAGGCCTTCCTTTATCCGCTGAAAGGCCCTGCTCCAGGTATTAAAATCCGAGGCATCCTTAAAAAAATTCTGTTTATGCTTTGCGTCATAACCCCACTTTATATTTAGCTCTTCACAAAGTTTCAGCCAGCTTTCCCGGTCAATACGGGTCAGGTTACAAGCCTCACAAAAACAGGGATTGTCAAAAAGGGCAAAAAGTTCCGTTCTTGTAAAACGTCCTCCCGGCAGGTTCAAGAGCATGAGAAAGCCCTGGTTTAAGGGAGAATCTGTGCTGTTGTTCAGGTCAATTACATTAAAGGGCAAATCCAGGCGGGGATCTCCGGAAGGAAAAAGGGCTTCCAGGTAAGGAGCATAAATGTTTATATCCGGGGCCAGAACGGCAATATCCGTAAGCCTGAGATCCGGGGTGTCATTCAGGGCATTATGAATCATGTCCCGTAAAACCTCCGTTTCCCTCCAGGGCCCGGGGAAACCATGAATTTCCAAAGACGAATCCCCTGCTTTGATTTCTTCCCCAAGTAAAGAAGGATTAGGAATGGTGTTTTGCAGAATATCCTTCTGGATTTTCCCAAGCAAAGAGTACCCTTCAGAGGGGGAAACAGCAAGATTGTGAAATTCGCAAGATATCTTTCCAGTCAGGCGCCCTTCCTCCTTTGAGCCTTCCGGTTCAGTCTTTTCCTGAGCCATTGACCCGGCCAGGGAGGCAAAGCCGTCCATCTGGGTACACCAGCTTTCCAAAAGGGGATTTTTGGCCCCGCCGCAGGTTCTCTCCTCCAAGTTGTAATACTTTGAAGGTGTCAGGATAAAGTGATCTACCGGGACATCCCTTGAGAGACGCTGGAAGAAACGCAAGGCCCGGTCTCCCAGAAAAGAAGAGCCAAAAAGCACCACCCTCTCCACAGGTCCTGTGGAACTTGCATTCCCGTCCCAGCAATCCTCACTCTCTTCCACAGCTTTCAGAACGGCACTCAAGGGCAGCCCCCCCTCATAGGCCAGCTTCCAGAAATACCGCTGCCAGTCTTCGTGCTTTTTCATCTCTTCCGGAATTCCCGGAAAAGGCTGTCCCTTGTCCCAGTAACCAGTCATTTCTCCACAGTTCATTCCATAATGAGACAGGAGACCTGCCATGGAATCGGCCAATTCATAAAGCCTGCCGCTGCGAATCTTCCTTTTGGAGAGTTCATCCTCAGCCTGAAAAGCCTTTACATAGTTTAAAAGCTCCCGGCAGTTTTCCGGAACATCTCCTTCGGATACGGCAAAACCTTCCAGTATTTTGTAAATGCGGATTTTCAGATTATCCAGATAGAATACGGGCAGGGCCTTTTTACGGTCTTCTTTTCCATCTTCTCCGTCAAGATTCCGCAATTTGCGGACACAGGCATAGCCTTCTGCCAATTCCCGCATGGCTTTTTCCGGTAAAACCGCAGAGCAGCCGGCACTTATACCCCGTTTTTCCGCCAGTTTCAGTTTTAACCATTCCCCCATGCTTTTATTTTGTACAACCAGATACAGGGAGGGGCCCAAAAGGGAGGAGGATACAAGCAAATCTGAACAGGAATCTATAAATCCCTGAAGGCTGAAACTTTGAAAAATACGGTAAATACCCACATTCTGACTCCCTTTTTGAACATAATACAAGAAAATTAAAAAAAAATGTAAAAAAAGCTGTATTTCCTGAAAACAGGCACTATAATAAAAGTATGCGATATGAATTTGAGTTCTTCTACATACATGGAGACCGGCTCCTTCTGGGACCAAGTGTTGAGTTAATGGAAGAACTGCTGGACCTGGCCAACAGGGAGCAACAAGCAGCCTCTAAAGAGAGGCTGAATAAAAAAAGTTTAAAAGGGCATCAGCCCAGAACTTCCAGCCCGGCCTTATAGGCCTCGGACTCCCGGACATAGGAAAGACAATTTTCCTTAATTCCCTGTATCATTCCGGGCTTGAGGCTTTTTATGACCTTGGCGGGAGAGCCTGCCACAAGAGAACGGGGGGGGACAATCATTCCCTGGGGGACAAGACTGCCAGCTCCCACAAGGGACTCTTCTCCTATAATCGCTCCGTTCAATACCACAGCATTCATGCCAATGAGGCAATGATCCTTTACAGTACAGCCATGAACCACTGCTCCATGGCCGATGGTAACCCCTTCTCCTACCTTCACGGGAAAACCTGCATCTGTGTGAATGACCACACAATCCTGTACATTGCTGTTCTTTCCAACAAAAATATGATCCATATCCCCCCGAATCACTGCATTAAACCAGACATTGGCCCCTTCCGCCACTTCTGCATCTCCGATAATACGGGCACTGTCAGCGATAAAACCGCAGTTTTCATGGATACGGGGACTTTTACCCTTTATTTTATAAATCATGCCTTCCTCCTTTGATTTCCACCCCCCAAGCGGAAAGATGCTTTGTCATAAACTCCAAAACAGCCTGATGCTGGGCCTTTCCCCGGCCATTGACCTCCATGGCCTCTCCAATTTCAAAAAGGATGGGCCTTTCAGGATGTACCGTACCAGCATAGGAAATATGCTTGCCCCTTTCAAGAAAATTTGTCTTTAGGGCAATGGGTTGAATCCGCACCCCTGCCCTGGCCGCCAGTTTTACACCCAGAGAGTTAAAGCTTCCTGGATCAAATGCAGTTTTTCTTGTGCCCTCGGGGAAAAGGAGAATGGAACGTCCCTGTTTCAAATAGGCAACCCCTTCTGTCATGATGACATCAATATCTGCCCTGAGATTTTCCCTTGTAAGGGAAATGCTTTTTGTAGCCTCTGCGATGGGATGAAAAAGCCAGGAATCATAAAGACTTTTTTTCATCACAATGGAAAGGGGTTTAAAACTGCCCACGATCCAGGGAAGAACCATGGTTTCCAAAAGGCTCATGTGATTGGCAACCAGTACCACGGGATAATCCCGTCTTAAGTGTTCCAAACCGGAAATTTTAAACCGCCCTCCATGACTTTCCAGGGCTTCATGGATGCGGTCGGATTCGGAAAAATACACCTTATCCGGGAATGCCCCCTTTAAGCTGAGTTTTCGGCATTTCCAGACAATGGATAAAAGACTCAGGTTAAAGGAAAAGCTCTTTCCCAATATAAGCCGGCGAATGGACAAGGGTCTGTCTTTAGATGTTTCAAATGTTTCAAATATGGATAAATCAAGCATACAGCTCCTCCAAAAGTAAAGTTAAAAGGCAAAATGCAGCTGATAGGAAGGAATCTGGGCGGCATAGGCTTCTTCCCAGCGGGCTTCCTCTTCTGCATTCAAATTATTGTAGGAAATCAAAAGCCTTTCCAGTTGGTTCAGGGATTTTAACCCTTCCGGCAATTCGGACAAGGCATTTCCTGAAAGGTTTAACCTTTTGAGTTCCCGCATATTCTTGAGGGAAAAACCCAGATGTTCCAGGGTGTTTCCTGAAAGATTAAGAATTTGCAGTTTTTTCAGCTTTCCCAGGGAAGCCGGCAGGGAGGTGAGCTGATTTTCTGCGGCATTTAGATAGATCAGTTTCTTTCGGCACCCCAGGCCTTCAGGAAGGGCCGTTAACTGATTGCGGCTTATATCCAGAATTTTCAGATTTCTGACAGCCAGGATTTCTTTTGGAAAAACCTTAAGGTTCATACCCTTCAAAATCACGGTACTTAATAAAGGAAGGTTCAGCAGCCCCGGGGGAAAGCGAAAGGGTTCTTTTTCCGGGGGAATATCCGAAAGGCCAAAGGATTCCATGGCATGGTACCATAGTGGTTTCTCCCTGAGTATATCAACCAGCTGCCAAAAAGAGTAATGAGAATAAGAGCTCTCTGGGTTTCTGAAAAAATCAGGAAGTTCTACCAAACCATGATCCCCCAAACAGACATCCTTCACTAGTATTCCAGGTACTGGGGAGGCTTTCTGTTTCAGGATGTCTGCAAACCGGTCTATCTTGTCATAAGGGCCGCAGCACAGAACATGCTGGAAAGATTCGGCTGTAGAAAAGGACAGGCATTCCATCAGTTCAAATCCCAGGGATCTCCCTCAAGTTCTTCATCCTCATCACCGTAGTGTTTTTCCCAGGATTCGGAATCCATGTCGTCAAGATCATCACCCCAGTCATCATGAGCCGGTTCTTCATTCTTTTCAATTTCAAGATCATCCAGAGACATTATTTCATCATCAAAGCTTTCTTCATCATCAGCAAAGATTGCCATTCTCTTCTGCCTCCAAAACAAAGCGTTTTAAGCCCTTACCGGGACTGGCAAAGGGTATCACAAAAAGGGTTCTTTGTAAAATTTGATTTTCCGGTCATTAATATTCCTGCATGGGGGCATCGGCTTTGGTTGACACAAGTCTTTGGGCAATGATTCTTGCTTCTTTTTGAAGGGCTTTGTAATCCACAGTCAGAAGCTGACGGTTTCGTACCAGCATTTTTCCATCCACAATAACCGTATGTACATGCCCGCCGTGAAGGCCGTAAAGGATGTCCGCAAAAAGATTGTTTCCCGGAAACATGGCCGGGCAGTCCAGATCCAGGAGTACTAGATCGGCAGGAGCTCCGGGAACAACACCACAAAAGGAATCAGGCCCAAAGACTTCCTGACCGGCAAAGATAAGGGGAAGAACCTCTTCCACCCGAGCTGCCTCGGCATTCTCTGCTGCGGATTTTCCCATCAGAGCCGCCAGACGGGCAGCTTCAAGGATGTCCAGGGTTGCATTGGAGGCCGGGCCGTCTGTACCCAGGCCAAGGTTTATTCCGGCGGCCAGGGCCCGGGGCAAAAAATTGTGGCTGTCCCCAAAACGGAGGTAGGTCTTTGGACAATGGGCCGTGATGCAGGAACTTTCCGCCATTATGGCCAGGTCCCGGTCCGTGGCGTAAAGGGCATGGGCCAGGATGGTGGACACTCCATTATCCTTTCCTGTTTTTGGTTTCAGCACACCGGTATCCCGCAGGACTTCTATGGGAGTTTTTCCTCTTTCCCCTATGGAAATTTCCATCTGCCGCTGGTCTTCTGCTGCATGGATGTGAATCTTAAGCTCTTCCCTTTCCGCAATCCTGACGATACGTTTGAGAAAATCATCGGGGCAGAGGTAAGGGGAGTGGGGGCCCAGGGAAACTTCTATACGGGGAGATTTGTTCCTGTATTCCCGAATAAATTCAAGGGCCGAGGCCAGGTTTCCCTCAATCCCGGCACCTGTTCCGAAGACAGCCCAGCTTAAATCGGCCCGCATCCCCAGCTTATCATAGGCCCGCCAGGCCCTGTCCATGGCAAAGTAATGATCTGCCACAGCGGTTACCCCGTTCAACAGCATTTCTGCACCCCCCAAAAGGGTACCAATATAAATATCATCCGGGTAAAGGCCCTGTTCATAGATCCAGATATGCTTATTGAACCAGTCCAGGGCACCGCAATCTTCTGCGGTTCCCCGCAAAAGGGTCATGGCGGTATGGGCATGGAGGTTTGTCATGCCCGGGATGAGGGTCATGCCCCTGCCATTGATAAAGGAGGAAGAGTCTTGTTCTCCGGCAGGGTCAGAGGCCTTTTCAGCAGGGGTAACTGAAAGGATCTTCCCGCCGTCTATGCGGACTGTCCTGTTTTCCTCAACGGTGAATCTGCGGAAATCAGGGATCCTTACGTTCCGGATTTCCCTGATTTCTGCGGTTTTTTTATTCATGATGGGAAATCTCCTTTTCTCCGGCCATTCAAATTCAAGCCACTTGGGCATCCAGCTTTTTGATAGCCTCCATCAGCATGGACATGAACAGGTCATTATTAACCTTCATGGCAACCCTGCAGTTGGGTTTCTTTTTGGTAACCCTGTAAACGTCAGCAACTGTTTGCCCTCTGGTGAGTTCCCCCTTGGTTTCAATATCCACAAACCAGTGTTTAAAATCAACAACCTCGGGTTTTATCAAAGTAGCCACCGTAAGGGCATCGTGAACCGGGGCGCCGTTGATGCCAAAATAATCCAGATTAGCCTGGGCAAAAAATTTCATAAGAGGACCAACTACAGAGGAAATCTTTCCTCCCCAGCGGCTTATTTCCTCAGTCTGGGCAAAGCTCATAAGGGATTTATTGGTTACATCAAGGCCCACCATGGTTACAGCCAGACCACTGAGAAAAACCTCTCTGGCAGCTTCTGGATCCACAAAGATATTAAACTCTGCCCCCGGGGTCATATTGCTGTCATAAACAGCTCCCCCCATAAGAACAATTTCTTCAATATTTTCCTTGATTTCCGGAGCCTTAATCAGGGCAAGGCCTATATTGGTCAGAGGCCCGGTGGGAACCAGGGTAATTTTTTCCTTTGCAGCCTTTACCGTATCTATTATGAAGTCTGCAGCATGGCCGTCCAGCCAGGGGACATCCGCCTCTGGCAGTTCCGCACCCTCCAGCCCGGAACTTCCATGAATTTGAGGTGCTGTAACAAGCTCCCGGACAAGGGGCTTGTCTGCCCCCCGGGTTAATGGTATATCTCCCCGTTTTATAAGGGTAAGAACCTTCCGGGCATTTTCAAAGGTTCTGTCCCCGGTCTGGTTTCCTGCAACGGTTGTAATCCCCAGAATTTCCAGCTCATCACTGGCTGCAGCGAGCATAATGGCCATCATGTCATCATGACCGGGATCACAATCCAGAATAATTTTTTTGGCCATATCAAGCCCCCTTCTTTTCCATTTCTTTTTCATCTCCGGAAACAGCCAATTCCTTCTTTTTCCGATAGGCCCGTCCGGAAAAAACCGCCAGGGCTGCCACAGTTACAAGATAGGGAATGAGCTGAATCAATTCCGAAGGAATATTCAATGAGGCGATATAAATGGCCACAGCAGAAACAAGGGCAAAGAAGAGGGAGGCGACCATGGTGCCCAAGGGCATCATTCCTCCCAGAGTTGCCGCTGCTATGGCAATGAATCCCCGTCCTGCCGTCATGTCACGGCTGAACCATGATACGTATCCCATGGACAGATACAGCCCTCCAAAAGCCGCAAAAACTCCGGAAATCACAAGGGCATACATCTTGGTTCTGTTCACATTAATCCCTACTGATTCTGCGGCATCGGGATTTTGACCAACAGCACGTATCCTTAGCCCCAGAGGGGTTTTAAACATAAGGATAAAGAAAAGCAGCACTCCGAGCAAAGCCGCATAAGTCAGCACATTGTGTCCGCTCAGTATGGTGCCAAGTACCGGAATCTTATGAATGAGGGGAATGGTAACATCCGGGAAAACCAGGCTTTTGAGGGATGATGTGGAGCCCTTGTCTCCTGTAAACATGTACAGCAGGAAGATGGTAATTCCCGAGGCAAACATGTTTAACGCCACAGCAGACAGGAAAATATCCGACTTAAGCTTTAAGTGAAAATATCCTAAAATCATGCATAGAACAATGCCGGAGGCAACTCCGGCCAACAGAGCCAGCCAAAGACTCCCGGTAAAGGCACTCACAATAACGCCAAAGAAGGCCGCAATAAGCATGGCCCCTTCCATGGCGATATTCTGGGCGCCGGCCATGGTACTTACAGCAATTCCCAGGGAAGGGAAGAGAAGGGGAGTCATTACCCGGAGAATAACAAAACCAAAGTTGGCTGAAAAAATACTGTTGAATAGTTCCTTCATTTACGGGCCTCCCTATTTACCGTCTTTTCTGCCAGAGCCTCTTCCCGCTCTGCCTGACGGCGGGTTATCCTGTACTTCCACTGTCCTAAAAAGGCTTCTGCTGTAATGAGAAGAATAATCAGGGACTGAATAACATTAACCAGCTCGGCAGGCACATCTCCCATAAGGTTCAGCACCTGGCCGCCTACCCTGAGATAAGCCAAAAGGAAGGAACTGAAAACAATAAGTATGGGATGACTGCGTCCTATGATGGCCACAATGATTCCGTCCCAGCCGTATCCCGGCTGATTTTGCCATAAAAACCTTCCGTGAATCCCCATCACCTCACTCATTCCTCCCATACCGGCAATAAAACCAAGAAGAACCTGGGACAGGATGATAACCTTGACAATGTTTATCCCTCCGAATTTGGCAAAATTTTTGTTATACCCTGTTTGGCGGAACTCATAGCCGCTGGTGGTATGGTAGAGAAAATAATAGGCCCAAAGAGCGGTAATCAGGGCAAGGATGATTCCGAAATGCATCCGGGTACCCGGAATAAACTGGCCGAACAGGGCCGTTTCGGGAAGTCTGAGGGAAACGAGGAAACCTGCATCCTTGTCCCGGAAAAAGGAATTGATAAGATAAAGGCTCAGATAAAAGGCCACGTAATTCATCATAAGGGAAGATACCAGTTCACTGGCCTTCCATTTTGCCTTTAAAATTCCGGGAATAAGACTCCAAAGCGCCCCGGTTAGTCCGGAGGCCAGAATGATAAAGGGAAGATGGAGAATCGCCGGCATGGTGGTTGATACAGCCAGGGCCGTTCCAACGGCAGCCGCAATGATAAAGGAACCCTCGGCGCCCAGGTTAAACTGATCTGCCTGAAAGGAAATGGCAATGGCCACCCCGCAGAAGATCATGGGAGCAGCCATTTCAAAAATATTGAACAGTCTGCCCCTGGAAGCAAAGGGCCCTGTGAAAAAATACTTCAGCGATTCCCCAGGGTATTTACTTATCATAAAGATCATGAGAATCGTAACAGCTACACCAATAATCAATGCAATCAGCACACGGATAAGGGTAAAATATTTAAGAATCCATTTTTCCACTTGCCCCCTCCTCTTTTTTTATTCCCAGCATGTAAGGCCCCAAATCCACATCCCGGATTTGGGAGGCATCCTTAAAATGGGCTGTAATCCTGCCGTCATAGACAACAATGATGCGGTTTGACAGTTTAAGAACTTCGTCCAGGTCGGCTGAAATCAAAAGGACTGCCTTGCCCTGATCCCGGGCGTCTTTCAGCAGGTTATGAATCAGCTCTTCCGAGCCAATATCCACCCCCCGGGTCGGTTGTGAGGCAATGATAACCTCGGGGCTTGAAGTAAGCTCCCGGGCAACCACGACTTTTTGGATGTTCCCTCCCGAAAGGGAGCCTACATTGGTTTTTGAATTTTTGGCAAGGATATTGAAACTTTTGATTAAGCCCCGGCTTGTTTCAGAAATATGTTTCCAGTCCAGACGTCCCTGCCGGCTGTACTTTTTTTTATAATACCTGTCAACAATCAGGTTCTCTTCAATGGACGCGACCTCGGCCACTCCGTTTTCCATCCTGTCTTCCGGGATGTGGGCCAAACCCGCTTCCCGTATGGTTCGGGGAGCAAGCCCGGTGATGGACCGGCCATTGAGGTGAACTTCTCCGGAGTCGGGTTCCAAAAGCCCGGAAACGATCTCTGCCAGTTCGGACTGGCCATTTCCTTCAACCCCTGCAATCCCCAGGATTTCCCCGGCCCGTATATCCAGATTTATATCCCTTAAGGCTTCTACACCATCCCCGTCGGTATAACTCAGATTCCGAAGGGAAAGTCTGGTTTCTCCGATGGACCTGGGAGGAGCAATCCTTTCGGTGCTGATTTCCCGTCCTACCATGAGGGAGGCAATTTTTTCTTCATCAAGCCCTTTCATTTCCCGGGTAATAATGGCCCTGGCATCCCGCATTACGGTTATCCGGTCAGCAATCCGTGTTACTTCCGAAAGCTTATGGGTGATAAAAATGATGGTTTTGCCCGAAGCCTTTAAACCGGAAAGGGTTTTGAATAAAATATCTGTTTCCTGGGGAGTCAGAACCGCCGTAGGCTCATCAAGGATTAAAACTTCGGCTTTCCTGGCCAGGGCCTTGAGAATTTCAACCCTCTGCCTGACTCCGATGGGAAGATCCTTGATCTTTTTTTCTGCCGGCACAGCAAGACCGTACTTTTCCGAAGCTTCTTTACAAACTCTGAGGGCCTCATCACCATTGATAAAAAAACGTCCTTTTCGGGGCTCCATACCAAGAACAAGGTTTTCCGCAACCGTTAGGTCGGGAGCGAGCATAAGATGCTGATGAACCATGCCTATTCCTGCCGCGATTGCTTCACGGGGATTGGAAAACCTGATTGTTTTATCCTTGTAGTCAATGCGTCCTCCCTGGTAGGGGGTTATGCCGAAAAGGACCTTCATCAGGGTACTTTTTCCGGCCCCGTTTTCTCCTACAAGGGCATGGATGCTGTTGTATTCAACATCCATTGAGACATCCCGGTTGGCAATGACACCGTTGGGATAAACCTTGAAAATTTCTTTTATTTCCAGGATGTTATTCTTCATAATCCCTCTTTTATGTGATTCGGATATGATCTAAAGGGCATTTTGAACCGGACAGCCGGGAACACGCCCTGAGGATCATGCCTGTCCCATGGGGACAGGCTTTGCAAACACAGATATTCCAGGCTTAAAAAGCTGAAGAAACCTTGATTTCTCCCTTGAGGATTTTACCTTCAATTTCATCTACTTTTTTCCGGAATTCTTCAGGGACAGTTTTTTGGTAGTTTTCGTTTTTGGCAATGCCTACACCGCCTTTGGCAATACCAAGGGCTTCGGGCTGGCCGTATACCAAGGTCCCCTCCTGATGCATTTTGATTCCCCTGTACAGGGAATTCCCTACATTTTTAAGCATGGAGGTAACAATGTTCGCTGCTTTTTCCGGATCGCTTTCTGCAAAAAGGGCATACTGATCAGAATCCACACCAAAGGTGTACTTGCCTGCGTCTTTGGCGGCATCCAGTCCTCCAAGACCGGTTTCTCCGGCAACATTAAAGGAAATATCTGCTCCCTGATCAAAGAAAGCCAGAGTGAGTTCCTTGCCCTTGGCCGGATCGTTCCATGCTCCGGCATAGGCCACTTTTACATCCACGTCAGGATCAATATACTTGGCCCCTTCAATGTAGCCGATTTTAAAGTCGTTAATAACGTCAATGTCCATGCCCCCAAGGAAGCCGATGGCTTTTTCAGGGTTCGCTTTAGGCATATCCGATTCTGTAATCATGGCGCCCAGGGCTCCTACCAGGAAGGAGGCTTCGTTCTGGAGGTACAAAATAGAGTACACGTTGTCCAAGTTACCCTTGTCGTAGGAAACGCTTGTATCATATGTGAAGAATTTCTTGTCGGGATGCATGGGGGCCAGTTTTTCAAGGATTTCCTGGGTCTGCCATGTTCCGGCAATAATAATATCCCAGTCTCCTTCGCAAAGTTGGGTAATGTCCGGTTCCCAGCGGGAGGCATCGTATCCCCCTTCAATAACCTTGGCCTTGATTCCCAGCTCTTTTTCAGCTTTTTTGACACCTTCGGATGCGGAATCAAAAAATGACTTGTCCCCTAAAGTTCCGTTTAAATAGAGAACCACTTTCAAAGGCTTTTCAGCGGCAGCTTTTTCGCTCCCCGTGGCGGCCTCGCTCTCTTTTTTGGAACAGCCTGTAACAAAAACCATGGAAACCAGCAGGATCATGGTCAATACGGAAATGATTGTTTTTTTCATTTCATTTTTCCTCCATTGTGAGTTTATAGGGCATTGTAATGGGAATGCATCCCATTGTAAACAGAACTTTTTTGAGGAATTGCATTACTTTTGTTCAAAACTCTGTTTACGTGCTACCCATCCATGCGGTTAAAAATGGCTTAAATGTGCTTTTTGAGCAGCTTGTCCTCCAAAAATCCTCAGGGGCTCAATAATCTGCCTGTTGATTTTAAAACCCTTTAACCATATTTTTTGTTTAAAAAGATAGTCTGAATTCCGGATAAGAGGATTATGTCCGCGAAATCCCCAGTTTTTTCATACGGCTTTGAAGGGTGCTGGGTTTTATGTCCAGAAGTTCGGCTGCGCCGCCGGAGCCGTAGATTTTGCCATTGCTTCGTTTTAAGGCCAGTTTAATATGCCTGGTCTGGGCCTGTGCAAGACTGGGGAAGGGCGAGTCCTCACTTACGGCGGCAGGGCCGGGGACAGGTACTGGTTCTTCTGTGAGCAGCTTTCCCTGAAGAAGCAGGTGCCGGGGTTCTATGCTTCCGCCGCCGGAAAGGAGGGCTCCCCGATGAATCACGTTTTGAAGCTCCCGGACATTTCCAGGCCAGGAATAGGTCAAAAGGGATTGTACCGTCTCTTCATGAAGCCTTATGCGGCCATAGCCTTGTTTTTGCCTGAGATTGTCAAGAAAGTGCTCTGCTAAAAGTACTGTGTCATCCCCCCGTTCCCTCAAGGGGGGAAGAAAAACAGGAAAAACACCCAGCCGGTAAAACAGATCTTCCCGAAACTGCTTGTTTTTTACTTCCTGACGCAGATCCTTGTTACTGGCGGCAATGATTCTTACATTACAATGCATGGTTCTTTCAGCTCCCACCCGTTCAAAGGTTCCTTCCTGAAGGGTGCGGAGGAGTTTGGGCTGAATTTCCAGCGGAAGGTCCGCTACTTCATCAAGAAAAAGGGTTCCGCCGTCAGCCAGTTCAAAACGCCCGCGCCGGAGGGCCAGGGCCGAGGTAAATGCTCCCTTTTCATGGCCAAAAAGCTCACTTTCCGCCAAAGAAGCATTGAGGGCGGAGCAGTTCAAGGTGATAAAAGGCCCTTGTTTTCGGGGACTCAGTTCATGGATACTACGGGCGGTCTGTTCTTTTCCAGTTCCTGTTTCGCCTTGAATCAGTACCGGCAGTTCCGAGCCTGCTACTGTCCTGATTTGTTCCAGAACAATCTGCCAGGCCGGGGATTTTCCCAGGGCATAACGGAAATCGTGGTGTCCCGGGTTCAAAAGCATATTCCGTTCCCTGGTTAGATTTTTCCTGATGGAATCCAGATAAATGCTGGAATCATTCTGGTCAATAATCAAGGCAATCAGCCGGGACAAGGTGGCAATAAATTTGACAATGCCGGGAGAAAATTTGCCGCAGGCAGAATGGTCAAAGGTCATAAGACCAATGGGACGGCCCTGAACACAAAGGGGGCTGGCCAGACAGGAATGGCCGGCAGGAAGGCTTAGAATTTCCTCATAAGTATCCTGGTGCGCTTCATGTTCCGCAAAAAGCCGGGGCCGTCCGGACTCCATGATACGGGCAATGTCCCGGCGGTGGTGAAGATTTATTTTGAAGGACTGAACCGTATCATCTGCCAAAGGGCCGCTGGCCTTTTGCACCACCAGAGTATCATCTTCAAAAAGCTTAAGAATTACGGCCAGTTCAAAATCCACCAGGTCTTCCACCGCATTCAATATTAGTTCCAGTACCTTTTCTGCCGAATAGTTTATATAATCCAGGAGCATCCTCCTTTCACCGAAATAACAGTGAAACCTGTATATCGGTGAAAGAATAAACGATATATGGGTATTCTTCAAGATACCTCTGGGATGAGCTTATCTTTAAAATGAAGTTTAAATTCTTTTTTGAAATATAATTAAATTGTAATTTTTCTCTTTTTTAAAGATGCGGCATGGTTTTTGCTATATAGTCTTGAGAATATTATCCAAGGAGTTAAAGATGGAAGAAAAAAATATTAATATGCCCCTTTTGGGAGATGATTTTCCTCAAATGGATGTACAAACCACCCACGGCCCCATGAGCCTTCCCGGCGACATGAAGGGAAGCTGGTTTGTCCTGTTTAGCCATCCCGCAGACTTTACCCCGGTTTGCACCACCGAATTCGTCGGTTTTCAAAAGAAGATGAAAGAATTTGAAGCCATGGGAGTTAAGCTGGTGGGGATGTCTGTAGATCAGGTATTCAGCCATATCAAATGGGTGGAATGGATCAAGGAAAAGATGGACACGGAAATTACCTTCCCCGTTATCGCGGCCAATGACACCATTGCCAATAAGCTGGGTATGCTTCATCCCGGGAAAGGAACCAACACCGTTAGGGCGGTCTTTGTGGTAGATCCTGCCGGAAAGGTTCGTTTAACCATTTACTATCCCCAGGAAATTGGGCGGAATATGGATGAGGTTGTCCGGGCGGTTAAAGCCCTTCAGGTTTCTGATGCCAATGGTGTGGCCACCCCGGCTAACTGGCCTGAAAATGACCTGATCCAGGATCAGGTCATTGTACCCCCTGCCAGTAACCAGGCTGATGCAGCTAAACGTCTTGAACAGTACAGCGGCTATGACTGGTGGTTCTGCTACAAAAAACTGTAGTCCCTGTTTTGATGTAAAAGCATTGTGATAATCACCCCCCCTCCCCTTATTAATGATTTGATGAGGGGAGGGAAATCTACAGGAGATATAAGGATACCCTCATCAACATGAAAGAGCCTTGTTAAAGAGGACCGGGGGAAATTTATTTTTTGCTCTGGTAACCCTGTGGATTTTCACTCTGCCATTTCCAGGCCGATGATACCATTTCTCCAAGGTCCAGTTCAGCTTTCCAGCCCAGTTCCCGGAATGCCAGGGCAGGGTCCCCGTAAACTTCGGCAATGTCTCCGGCACGGCGGGGAGCAAATTCCCAGGGGATGGTGTGTCCGCAAACTTCTTCAAAGGCCTTGAGCATTTCCAGAACCGAATACCCTTTTCCCGTTCCGATATTGTAAATGGCAATCCCTTTTTGGGTTTTCAATCTGTCCAGAGCTTTGACGTGGGCTTTTGCCAAGTCTACCACGTGAATATAGTCCCTCACCCCGGTTCCGTCAGGGGTGGGCCAGTCATTTCCAAAAACCATAACCTTTTCCCGTATGCCCGCCGCCACCTGGGACACAAAAGGCAGAAGATTGTTGGGGTATTCGGGGTCCTCGCCAATCCGCCCCGAGGAGTGGGCACCCACAGGGTTAAAATAACGCAGGATGGTAACATCCCAGCCATTGGCTCCGGCAGCATCCATGAGGATTTGTTCCATCATCAGTTTGGTATGGCCGTAGGGATTGGTGGCATGGAGGGAGGCGTCTTCCTTTACCGGGACAGATTCGGGGTCGCCGTAGACTGTGGCGGAGGATGAGAAAACCAGCTGCTTTACCTCCCGTTCAGCCATGACCTTGTAAAGGTTCAAAGATCCTGTAATGTTGTTTTCATAGTAGAGCAGGGGCTTTTTCACGGATTCTCCTACTGCCTTAAGAGCTCCAAAATGAATAACTCCTGTAATGTCGGGCTCTTTGTCAAATACTTTCTTAAGTCCCTCTATGTTTCTTAAATCCACTTCATAAAAGGGAAGGCTTTTGCCGCTTAATTCTTCTACTCTCCGAACCGCTTCCAGGCAGGAATTACACAAGTTATCTGCCAGGACAATGTCATAGCCCCCGGCCAGTAATTCCAGATTTGTGTGAGAAGCGATATAACCAGCGCCTCCCGTGATTAAAATTTTACCCATCCATACATCTCCTGCTTTTCTTATGATGAAAAAATACTATTAACAGGAGGATTGTACAAGGGCTGGGCGTATGGATTGCAGGGGTGCTTCATGTTATAGTGCTCTCATGAAAGAATATCCTTTTTCCTGCATCCTTTGCGGGGAATGTTGCAGCGGCTCCATGAAGGTTTTTGTGAATAGCCACGATCTTTTCAAAATGGGACGTTTTTTGGGGTTTTCCCATACGGGAGAACTTTTTGAAGGAGGTTTCATTTGCATGGACAAAGGGCAAAATGGTCTGTTCCTGCCCCGGATTCGTTTCAAAACAAGGCCTTTTTCCTTTTGCCCTTTTTTGATAAATGATTTGGGGGAGGATGGGGTGTTAAGGGGGCGCTGTTCCCTTCATCTGGAGCATAAGCCCCTGGTGTGCCGTCTGGCTCCTTTGCACCGGATGCTGGATTTGGAATCTGGTGAAGATGTTTTTGATTTCATGCTGCCCCATCCCGGCTGCCCTGGGGGAACAGCTGGAGGCATAATCTCTGTGAAAGAGGAACGGCAGGCTTTGCAGAGGGAGCTGGATTTTGAAGGTCGTTATTATGCCCTTTTATCCAGGGTCGGGGAGGGAGAGGCGCCTGGTTTTTTATGGCGTTTTTCCCTTGCCGGGGACTTTGAAGAAATTTTGGGGATGTGGGAGGAGCAGTTATGAGGATACTTCTTGCAGGGGACAGCCTTTTAGCTGGTTCCCTGGGGCAGTCCTGGGCCGGGTTGATGGGGAAATCTCCGGAGATGACGGGGCTTTCCCTTGTAAACCGGGCCGTTAACGGAATCACCCTTTCGGGAACGCTTTCTGTGCTTAAGGCAGAAAGGCTGTTGGGAACCGTTGCTGAAGGAGTGATTGTCAGTGCAGGGGCCAACGATCTGCTTTTTCCTTATATGCAGGCTCTGGGCCCGGACTGGGATCCCTTTATACGCAAAATGGCCCGGCATGGTTCTGTGCCGACAGCCTGGGCCGGAGAATTTGAAACTCTTCTGGGGAGACTGGCTGCCGAGGCGGCACTGTGGAACTGTCCTGTCTTTTGCTGTACCATCCCTTGTCTGGGAGAAAATTTAAAATCGCCTTTGAACAGGCAAAGAGAAGTATATAATTCCATGATCCGGAATTTGTGCAGAAGAGGGAGGCATCTTTATTGCATGGATGGGGCGCGTTCTTTTGAAGCAGCCCTTGGCCCCTTTCAGCCGGGATCATCCTGGCTGTTCCGTTTGCCTGGAGATTTAACCGGAGATAGTATAATCCTCCACCGGAAGGAGGCCGAAGAGGGGCTTTGCCGGGAAAGGGGGCTGAAGCTGACTATTGATGGGGCACATTTGAACCACAAGGGAGCAGCCCTTCTGGCTGAATTGGGGGTAAGTACTCTGAAGGAGGCTGGCCTGATTGCGCCAGGGGCTGAAGGGGAAATTCCCTCAGGTTCCCCGGCGGCAGGGACCAAGCCGGAAGCAGGAGCCTGAAGCCGGGGATTGGAGGGGAAGACCTGGTTCCGCCTTTGGCGGAAGGCGTCCAGGGTACCCAGGATAAGCACGAAAGCTGACTAAAGAGCTTTTTCCAGTATCCTGTTCAGCCTCTGGGTAAAACTGTGGGGATCTTTGAGGACGGCCCCTTCGGCCAGAATAGCCTGATCCAGAAGGAGGTGGCTTACATCTTCCAGCAAAGTCTTGTCCGATGAATCCTGAAGCTGCTTGACAATGGCATGGTCAGGGTTCACCTCAAGAATGGGCTTGATTTCCGGCAGGTTACTCTGGCCCATGGCCTTGAGCATCTGCTGCATCTGGGCTGTGGGGTCATGCTCATCAGCCACAATGCAGCTGGGGGATTCGTGAAGGCGGCTGGAGGCTACTACGTCCTTGACTTCTTCTCCCAGAATGTCCTTGATCTTTTTCAAAAGGGGTTCTACGGACTTTTCTTTCTTTTTGTCCTCTTCAGTTTTCAGCTCTTCGGAAGAGCCGCTTCTATTGACGGCCTTCATTTCCTTTTCTTTATAGGGGCCCATCATGGGGGCGACAATTTCATCAATTTCATCATCCATGATAAGGACTTCTATGCCCTTCTTTTTGTAGGCTTCCAGGAGGGGGGATGTCCGCAGGGTGCTTTCCTTGTCTCCGGTAATGTAGTAGATAGCTTTCTGGTCTTCGCTCATGCGGTCAATGTAGGAGGCCAGACTTGTCCATCCTTCTACAGAGGTGGATTTGAAGCGGACAAGTTCCATAAGGG
>PDWI01002381.1_pt1 | contig 28607 bp, 27 predicted proteins | sample 1430891 | NCBI WGS metagenome assembly PDWI01 (sample SAMN01162508, study PRJNA174530) | Oral metagenome, whole genome shotgun sequencing project. | biome: Marine environment; feature: Marine mammal; material: Swab sample of the gingival sulcus; isolation source: swab sample of gingival sulcus... | reverse complement strand
AATGACTTGTTAGCTCAGTTGGTAGAGCATCTCCCTTTTAAGGAGGTGGCCGTTGGTTCGAATCCAACACGAGTCACCATTTTGTTAGATTATGTTATTTACATCGGTCGATTAGCTCAGTTGGTAGAGCGCTACCCTTACAAGGTAGATGTCATAAGTTCGAGTCTTATATCGACCACCATAATTATATTGTTGGCCCCATCGTCTAGTGGTTAGGATCCATGGTTTTCATCCATGTTACAGGAGTTCAAATCTCCTTGTTCGACTTTAAAAGTGCGGTTGTAGTTCAGCTGGTTAGAATATCTGCCTGTCACGCAGAGGGCCGCGAGTTCGAATCTCGTCAACCGCGCCACTTTTATTTACTCTCAATTAAAAAAATCATCTTTAGGAACGTATCTCACAATCTTTGAATAGGAATTGGTAACTTATATTTTTTCATACCCCTCATAGTAATACGACTGTTCAATTCCTTTAAATATCACTTCCCTATCATCAACTTTATTGGTTAAATTTTCTTTTAGTAAAACTCTTAATTCCAGATCATTTATAGGGCTTCGCTCCATAGCTTGAAGATATAAAGTTTTATCCACAAATTGCCAATTTACAACCAAAGCTAAATTTTTTTTCAAGATCATATCAAGCCAAATTCTTGCACTTCTACCATTACCTTCTAAAAAGGGGTGGGCGATATTTATCTCAACATACTTTTCTATAATTTGCTCAAATGTATCTTCACTCATTTGCTCGATTTTTACCAAAATCTCATTTAAATATAAACTATTTGCAAAACGAAAATTTCCTTTCGAAATATTTTGTTCCCGTATTTGCCCTGCAAAATCATAAAGCCCATCAAATAAGTATTTATGTATTTGTTTTAAGCCTTTGATAGTCCCTATTTCTATTTTTGATATATAATTACTTTCAAAAAGTTTATATGCATTCCGTATGCTTTTACTGTCTATATCTTTCATAAATCTTTCTTTTTTGTTTTCATTTTATCTTATACTGTGATACAAATAAACATATTTGGACAGAAATCCCTTAACATAATAGCCTTATCAAGAAACTTAATATTATCTTTTAAATAATATAGATTGTCCTGAGGTTAATTTTTCACCTATTTTTACCATAATGTTACTCCCTTTAGGTATAGTTATAATAACTAAGCCATCTAAAAATACAGAAATTTTATCACCTTGTAAAACTTGACACTCTTTTATTCTTTTCATTTTGGGATTACATAAACCACTAATAAGTTTAACTTTTATATCAGAAAACTTTAAAACAATTTGCTCATTATATAGTGTGGCTCTATAAGTATCCGGATTTAAATTTAAACCTTTTTGATGTTTCTTTACTTTCACCTCACCATCTATTGGTGCTCTTAGTATATGGTTATTTAATAAACCAACCTTACAGTATATTTTAAATTTACCCTTCACTTCATCAATAGCAATAATAGTTCCATCTATTGGTGCTAAAACACTTTGAGTATTTTTAAAAATATATCGTTTAGAATCTCTATAAATAAATAACAAAACTATTGTAATAACTATTCCCAGATATCCTAAAAAATCAGATATAAAAAGTAGTAAAACAATAGAGATAATAAATGTAAATGCAACTGGTTTGTAACCCTCTTGAAGTAATATTTTATTCATTTTTGTTTTCTTTACTATCTGTACTATCTGTAGATTCTACATCTACATCTGTTGTATCTTCTGAGTGTAAATCATCTCCCTCATATATCTCACCACCATTTTCAATAATAATCTCTTGAACTCTTTTCCCTGTAATAACCTCTACATCAAGAAGTTCTGCTGTCATCTGTTCCATGGCATCATTATTATCTCTTAAGATCTGTAATACAACCTTGTATCGTTCATCAAGAGTATTTTTTATATGGTCATCAAGGGTATGAGCCATTGTATCGCTATAGTCTTTAGAAGATTGTCCACCACCTAAAAATTGATTTTGTTGTTTATGTAATACCATCAATCCAGCTATCTCATTATCACTCATACCATAAATAGTAGCCATCGACTTAATAATATCAGTAGCACGCTCTAAATCATTTCCTGCACCTGTACTTACTTCACCAATATAGATCTCTTCAGCCGCTCTTCCACCCAGTAGGGTATCGACTTCAGCCATAAGTTCATGCTTTTGCATTAAATACTTATTCTCTTCAGGAGTATTTAAAGTGTACCCTAAGGCTGCTAGTCCACGTGGCACTATAGATACTTTGTTCACTTTTTTTGCACCTTTTGTTACTTCTGCAATTAAAGCATGACCAGATTCATGATATGCAACAATTTTTCGCTCTTTAGGGGAAATTCTTCTACTTTTTTTCTCTAATCCAGCAATTTGTCTTTCAACCGCTTCCTTAAAATGTGATGGTTTTACAGATTTTGATTCTTCTCTTCCTGCTAAAAGTGCTGCTTCATTAATAATATTTGCTAAATCTGCACCAGCTAACCCAGCTGTCATAACTGCAACTTCTCTTAAATCTACATCTTTAGAGATTTTAACATCTTTAATATGAACATTTAAAATTTCGATTCGACCTTCTAAATCTGGTTTATCTACAAGTACTTGTCTATCAAATCTTCCTGGTCGTAACAATGCAGGATCCAAGATCTCAGGTCTATTAGTTGCTGCTAAAATAATAACAGGAGCCCCATCTCCACCAAATCCGTCCATCTCTGCAAGAAGTTGATTTAGTGTTTGCTCTCTCTCATCATTTCCACCCATTCCACCAGCGGCTCTACTTTTACCAATAGCATCAATCTCATCAATAAATATTATTGCGGGTGCATTTTTTTTAGCTTGTTCAAACAAGTCTCTTACCCTACTTGCTCCAACACCCACGAACATCTCTATAAATGAAGATCCAGTTACACTTAAAAACTCAACATCAGCTTCACCCGCAACTGCTTTTGCTAAAAGTGTTTTACCAGTTCCTGGAGGTCCTACAAGTAAAACTCCCTTAGGTATTTGTGCACCCAAATTTATATATCTATCAGGATTTCGTAAAAATTCTACAATTTCAGACACTTCCTCTTTTGCTTCTTTATTCCCTGCCATATCTGCAAATTTTACATTTGGTTTTTCACTATTGATCATCTTTTTAGCGCCACCCATTCCAAGGATACCGCCAGCACCACCGCCCATAGATTTTGACATTCTTTTGGCTAAAAACATCCAGATAGCAAAAAAGAAAAAAAGTGGTAAAACCCAGCCAAATAACATATCCGCTAAAAGATTTTGTTCATTAATACCACCATAATTAATACTTTGTTTTTCAAGCAATGGAATTAAAGTATCATCTACACCAACTTTTCTTGCTGTATATGTAGTAGTTATCCCACCAATAGGTTTTGATAGTGCTTTTATATTCGCATCACCAATTCCCACATACTCAATTTGTCCATTATTTATTAATTTTTTAATATCTGAGTATGCAACACTCTTATTTATATTTTTTCCATAAGCGGTCATTCCACCATTGACATTCATATCATCTGATGGAAAAAAACTTTTAAACGCCATTATTGTTACTATTGAAAATATAACAAAAACTACAATTGGATTTTTATCAAAAAAACCATTTGAATTTTTATTATCGTTTTGATCATTGTTTTTATTGTTCATTATTACCCTTTTTAACTATTATAGTTACCCATTCATTTTCTTGTATCTCTTCAAGTATTTCACAATCTTTAAATTTATTTAAGACTTTTTCTCTATATTGTTCTACGATTCCAGATAGTATAATAATACCATTAGACTTCGTGATTTTTTTAAGATCTTTTGCAATCATTACTAATACATCAGCAACGATATTTGCAATAACTACATCATATTGTTTTTCAGTGTTATTTGCAGAACCTTCCCAATACTCATCTATTTTTACATTATTAGCCTGAAAATTCTTTATAGCATCATTTACAGCAACACTGTCTGTATCACAAATATTTACAATAGCTTTTAATTTTGCAGCAGCAATACCTAATATCCCACTTCCTGTTCCTATATCAACTACCTTATCATCTTTTTTAACATATTTTTCTATTGCTAAAAGACAAGTATTTGTACTTTCATGATGTCCTGATCCAAAAGCTAAAGTAGGGTCAATCACAATATTTTTTAACCCTTTTCTAGGTTCATCCCAACTAGGATGAATATAAAAATTCCCAACTTTTATTGGCTGAACACTCATTTGATATAATTTTATCCAGTCTTGATTCTCTTTTTTTTCTAAAGAAGTTTTACAGGTTATCTCTGTTTGAAATGCTGTAGACAACTCATTAGCAAATGCTTGTACACCAGATTCTACATCATCTAAGCTCTCTTCACTACGAATAATAATTGTTTCATCTAGCTCTTCTATCGCATCGTTTGTTAAACTTGAAGCAAGATCTAAAAACAATTCATAATATAAATCTGGCTTAATTGTAAGCTCATAATAATATTTATCCAACTAATTACCTTTATAGTTTATTAAATTTTATTATGTTATCTAAAAAGTCGTTTAAAATAGTTTAAATACTAATTTAGTTTTTTATCATTAACTCTGCTTAAAAATAGAATCTCATCATATCTATTTAAAAAATAAGAATACACTGTTTCAAAATTTGGAAAAGTAAGGGTAAATTTTTTATTGAAACTTTTTTTATGAGATACAAATACCATTATATAGTCTAATTTACCTTGTATCTTAGAAAATAAGTTGTAAGCACCTTCAACCATAACAAAACTTTTTTTATCTATAAGATCAAATGAATCTGAAATAATTACCTCTCTATTTTTTACCTGAAATAGGGGAATAGTTTGATCAAATTCTTTTTTTCTTGAATATATTAAAATATCTGGTGCTTTTTTACTATAGGAAAATCTTGCATCTAAAGTAGGTCTATCAGTTCTAATTGTATTTCCCCCAATAACCATCAAATCGATTTTTGTTCTTATATTATGAACCATATTTAAACTCTCTTGAGTAGTTATATATCCACCATCTATACTTTTATCCTTACGCATAGCTATTTTATAAAAACAAAAGTGACCACTTTGATATTTTAAAAATGGTTCTAGTAACTTATCTGTTGCCTTGGTATCCACTCCAATTTCTACTTCGATATTTGCATTTTTAAGTCTTTCATAACCACCTCGTGCATTTTTATTTGGATCTAAACTTCCTATATATACTTTTTTTATTTTAATCGATTCTAGTAACACTGCACACGCAGGAGTTTTACCAATATGATTACAAGGCTCTAAAGTAACATATATTCCACAATTATGAAAAAACTCATTATGATTTAAGGTAAGATAATTATGAATTTCACTCGAACTTTCTATATTTTTTAATGGTGAATTTGGATAGCTTTGTAAATAGGCACTTTTTAGTGCTAAAACCTCTGCGTGTGGCTTTCCAGCTTCTTTATGTGCTTCAATAGATAAGATTTTACCATTTTTTACTACAACAGCACCCACAGCTGGGTTTGGATAGGTTTGAAATTGATATTTCCACGCTTGGGCAATAGCCAATTTCATATATTTATTCATTATATTTTATTTTAAATAGTTACTACTCTTTACCAATCAAAATAGGTTGAAGCAGATAATATATCATCAAAATCTATCTCTTGTTGATTGTTTTCTAAATCATTAAATATAATCACACCATCATCACTTACAGATATAATCTCACCCTTAAATGTTTCTGTATTATAATTTTTCATTTTTACTTTTTCACCGATGGAACATTTAAAATGGTGTAAAGTTTTCAGTTTTCTTTCAATTCCAGGAGAACTTACTTCTAAATTATATTTACCATGTATAGGTTCCTCAATATCCAACAAAGGAGAGATCATTCTACTGACATGTGCACACTTATCAAGATTTACACCATCTTTATGGGAAATATAGACTCGTAAAATATTTACTTTATTCTCTTTAGTTTGAACAATATCATACAAATCAACACCACAACCCTCAACAGCTAACTTGATAGATTCTTCTAATTCCATAAACTAATCTTCCTCTTCGATTTTTTTCGTTTTCGATATTTGAGCAAAAAGATCTTCCATTCTATCTCTTTTTTCTAACATATCATCTGCTAAAAATGTAAAATTTGGACACTTATACCAAGATGTTGCCCCTAAAATATAAGATTTTATCGCGCCATTTGCTTTTCGTAAGGCTGTTTTAATCTCTTTTAATTCAGAACTATCAAAATCACTAGCATCAAAATAAACTTTTGCATCATATTTTCCATTTTTACAATCAACTTCAGTTATTGTTAAAGATACAATTCTTTGATCATTAAGAGAACTCAATGCTTCAGGAATTAACTCCTCTAGCAATGATTCCGTTCTTTGTAAATTTATACTCTTATTATTCATTAATCTATTATTTGCTCTTCTTTATGCTCAATAAATGTTTCAATATAATCATTTACTCTAATATCATTAAAGTTTTCAAAAATAATACCACATTCATATCCATTTGAAACTTCTTTCACATCATCTTTAAATCTTTTAAGTGATTTAATTGCTCCTGTATAAACAACAACACCATCTCTAATAACTCTAGCTAAACCACCTCGTACAACTTTACCATCTGTAACTTTTGTACCAGCAACTGTTCCCACTTTAGGAACGACAAATGTTTCAAGAACTTGTGCTTGTCCTGTATTTTCTTCAATTACAATTGCACTCATCATACCAGATAATGTAGATTTAATATCATCTATTAGTGCATAAATAATACTATAAGTTTTAATCTCAACACCTTCAGATTTTGCTTTAGTTTTAACAGAACCAGTAGGTCGAACATTAAATCCAACGATAATACAGTCATCACTAGCGCTCGCTAGTGCAATATCAGCTTCAGTAATTCCCCCAACACCTGATGAAATAATTTTTACTTTCACTTCATCATTTTTAATTGATTCTAAACTTGCTTTAATAGCCTCAAGTGATCCACCAGCATCTGCTTTTAAAATAACCGGTAATGCTTTAATTTTACCCTCAGCAATCAATGCTGCCATCTCATCTAAAGACACTTTTGTTGAAGCACTTAATTCTTTTGCTCTTGAATGTTCAGCTCTAGTTGTCGCAATCTCTTTTGCTTCTGCAGCAGATTTTTGTGCAACTAAAGCAGCACCCGTTGGAGGAACATCTCCAAGCCCTACAACTTGACCTGTTCTACTTAAACCTAACTCTTTTACTGGCTTACCTGCATCATCTAATAAAGCTTTTACTCTACCAAAAGTTGTATCAGCAACAATATTATCACCAACTCTTAATGTACCATTTTGGATAATTACAGTTGCAACCGCACCTTTTCCTTTTACTTGAGAAGACTCAATTACAGTAGCTTTTGCTAATGCTGTAGGATCTGCTTCTAATTCTAAAAGTTCTGATTGAATAATGATATTTTCTAGTAATTCTTCAATCCCTTCACCAGTTAATGCAGAAACACCTATAAACTCAATATCCCCACCCCAATCAGCAGGAGTCATATCATGTTCAGCCATACCAGCTTTTACCATATCCATATTTGCAGTCTCTTTATCAATTTTATTAACCGCAACAATAATTGGCGCTCCACTTGCCTTAGCAGCTTTTATAGATTCTATAGTTTGCGGTTTAACACCATCATCAGCTGCAACAACTAATATAATAATATCAGTTACACTAGCTCCTCTTACTCTCATAGATGTAAAAGCTTCATGCCCAGGAGTATCAACAAATGTTATATCTTGACCATTTTTACTTACTGTATAAGCTGAAATATGTTGCGTAATACCACCAGCTTCACCTGCAGCTACTCTTGAACTTCTAATTTTATCAAGAAGTGAAGTTTTACCATGATCTACATGTCCCATAATCGTAACAACAGGTGGTCTTGAGATATAATTCGTTTTATCTACTTCTTCTGCATAATCTTCTACATAATTTACATCTTCAAGCTCATCTTTAATGGTAATTTTAATACCATACTCTTCACCTAAAATTTCTATCTCATCATGTCCTAAGAAATCATTTTTAGTAACCATCATTCCCAACATAAATAACTTACCAATAACATCACCAGCAGTTTTCCCAATTTTTTCAGCAAATTCATAAACTCTACAATCTTCTGGAATGGTCACTTCAGTAATCACCACCTCTTCAGCAGGTTTTTTATATCTTTTTTTCTTAGAACCTCTTTTAATACCTCTTGGTTGATTACCAAATGCACTAGGTTTAGTGGTTCTTATATTTTTTGGTTTAGGAGTTTCTTGTAAAAACTTTGATGTTTCCATAAGCCCCATATCTAATAAAACAACCTCTTCACCTAAGATTGATTCTTCAGACGATTTAAAATCACTAGTAGCCCCATCAACTTTTAATTTTGTACCATGTGATTGTGCTTTAGCCGCTTGCTTTGGTTTTACTCTTTTAGATCGAGGAGTGTATTCTTCTTTTAAATTAGCACTATCACCAAATAACTCACTCATAGAAGCTAGTTTTTGTTTTTTTGATTGCGGAGCAGCTGGAGTATTATCTATAACAGGTCTTTTTTTCTTAACAATCGTTAACCCTCTTTTTTTAAGAGTGATTTTTTTCTCAGGTTCATTTGATACAACTTGTTGAGTTTCTTTTTTTGTATCCGATTTTACAGGAGAAGATTCTTCAACTTTTTCCTTAACCTCTTCAACTTTTTTAGAAATAGATTCTATATCTTTTACTTCAACAGGAGCTTCCGTAACTATTACTTTATCATCTTCAGCTTTTTTGCTTTTTATTGGAATATTCTTCTTTTGAACAATCTTTAGCTCACTTCTTTTAAGAGGCATTCTTTTCGTTTCTACTTTTGCTTCAGTTTTTTCCTTTTTTATAACAGGCTTAGATTCTTCAATTTTCTCTTCTGTTTCAGGCTTTTTTGAAATAACTTTTTTAACAACTGGTTCTTTTTTTGTTTTTACTAATAACTTGCTATTACCCGTCATTATATAATCAACTATCTCTTCTGCAACTTCACATGAAACTGAACTTTGTGGTGACTTTAAAACTACTGCTAAATCCGCTGCTTTTTTAATTACTTCTGCACTTGTAGAACCAGCTTCTTCTGCTATTTCAAATACCCTAACTTTGTCTTCCATTCGCTAATATCTCCCTTAGTTGTACGATATATTCATCTTTATTTTTACAATGCCTGTATAGCGCTTTTTCTAATTTAGATTCACTCTCTAAACAAGAGTCACAGATATAAAAACTTCTCCCTTTTCCAGAAAAAGCAATCAGCTTTTTATCTTGACATTGTAATCTATTCAATAATTTTTGTGCCATCTTTACTCTACAAACAACACAAGTTCTTACTGATATTTTTAACATTTTAACTAAAACTCTCTTAATTTTCTACAATCACACCATTATTATCAAAATCACAGACTACAATTTTGAAATGAGGAAAGTTTTCTTCTAGCTTTTTTGACAATCGAACTGCATCTTTTCCATAAGCCAAATTAAAAAATGTTGAACCACTTCCTGATAATGTACTCATCAAAGCACCATTTCTTAATGCAACTTTTTGAACTGCAAAAAGCTCCGGCATCTGTTTCATTCTATAGTATTGATGCACCCTATCCCTTGAAGCTCTTTTAAGCATTCTAAAATCTTCTGACATAAAGGCTGCTGTTAACAAAGAACTATGAGATACATTAAATACTAAATCCTCTTTACTATACTTATATGGTAAAGTTTTTCTTGATAGATTTGTAGAAATTGCACGATTTGGTATTACAACTACTGCTTTTAATGATTTTGGAATCTCTTTTCTTAAAAAAAACACTTCATTTTCATGTATAGTTGAAACAGTAAATCCACCCATAACAGCTGGTGTGATATTATCAGGATGCGATTCATAGCTCAATGCCAAATTCAATAATTTCTTATCACTTAACTCAATCCCTTCAATCGCATAAGCAGATGCAATAGCACTAATAATAACAGCACTACTACTTCCAAGCCCTCTTGATAGTGGAATTTCATTTTGAAACTCAAACCTAAATTGTTGTTTGCTATTAGTAAAATTTTGGTAAAAATCATTAAAAGTTGAAATAAACATATTATTATCTTTTAACTTTGGATTATTCGAGCCTTCCCCTTTTAAGGAAACACTATGAAACTTTGAAGGTTTTATAATTACATGATTTCTAATATTCAGAGCTAATCCCAATGTATCAAAACCTGGTCCAAGATTTGCACTTGTTGCGGGTACACTTATTTTCATTATCTTCCTTATTTTTAATTTATTATACTACAGGTAAATTATACTCTGGTAATGTATCAGTTGTATATTTTATTTTTTCTAAACTTTTGGGTAATAAAAACTCCTCAATAACGCTATTACCCAAAGATTTTATAACAATTTTTTCTTTTGAATTATTATATTCTTTAAAGAAATATTTTTTTCCTAAGGCCTTAATAGGTGAATTATTATTAAAATCAAATCCACTCACTGCATATAAGGATATATTGTTAACAATACAAATTGTTTTTAAAAATATATAGGCAATTTTAATTGCCATATAACTTCCAGGTCCATTAACATAAAAAATATCATTTACATCATATTTTGATAAAATCCTACTAAATAAAGAGGGTAAAATATCACTTGTTTTTCCCTCATGTGAAATAGCTTCAACTAAAATTTCATCCTCATATACACCTACTAATATAGGCTGTGCAATAGAGATCACTAAAACTTTTATATTAGATTGTTGCATACGCTTTCTCAACTGCAACTACCTCATCTTTTATCTCTTCTAAATCAATAACTTCATAGTTTTCTGCATCTTCTAATAATTTTTTTGTTAAAAGATGATTTAGGTGATGACTTCCTGCATGTGCATTATATTCCCCTATCATAGCATATCCTAAAAGGGACATATCTCCAATAGCATCTAATATCTTATGTCTTACAAACTCATCTTGATACCTTAATCCATCTGGATTAAGAATTTTTTGATCATCGAGTACTATTGCATTGTCCAAACTACCACCTTGAGCTAGACCAATACTTCTTAAATATTGTACTTCATGTAAAAAACCAAAAGTTCTAGCCCGACTTATATTTTCTTTATACTCTTCAATAGAATAATCAAAGCGAAAGGATTGTTCTCCAATTGCAGGATGATCAAAATTTATTGAAAAATCATATATGATATGATTAGAAGGTAATAATTTCACAAATTTTCCATCCATACTTACTTCAACCTCTTTTTTTACACGAATCACTTTTTTACTTTTAGTTTGTTCTTGAATACCAACTTCATCAATTAACATACAAAAACCACTACTGCTGCCATCTAAAATAGGGATCTCATCATTATCTAGTACTATTCTTAAGTTATCAATCCCATAAGCATAAATAGCTGATAACAAATGTTCAATAGTAGATACAACTACATCATTTTTACCTATTACCGTTGCCATTTTAGTATCGATCACATGATCCGGAGTTAAAGGGATAGTAACCGCCTCATCATTTCTATAAAAAATAATTCCCATATCCTCTTCCAAGGGTTCCAGTACCATTTTTACTGGAACACCTTTATGTAAACCTATCCCAACAATCTCCACACTTTTTTTAATAGTTCTTTGTTTCATTATTTACCATCAATCTCTTGCTTTGCTTTTTTAAGAACATCAGTAATTCTAACTTTTATCCAATTCTTATCCATCCATTCTATTGGATTTACTTCAATACCTTGAATTAATACTCCAAAATGCAGATGGTCTCCAAATACAGCTCCTGTTGAACCTGTATTAGCTATTTTTGAATTTGCAGGTACATCTTCCCCAACTTCGACATTTTGAGAACTAGTATGCGCATAAAGAGAGGCTAATCCCATACCATGGTCTATAATTATAGAGTTTCCATATAAACCTAAATAGTTTTTAAAAATAACTATTCCCTCATTTGTAACTTTTATAGGTGCTTTTTTAACACTAGCCCAATCAATTCCTAAATGCCAAGCTTCATCAATTTTTTCACCATTTAAATAATAATGCCTTTTTTCCCCGTACCCTGCAACAGTTTTTGAACCTCTTAGTCGTTTAAACGCCTTAAGATTGAAATTTTCTATCATATCAAAAGAACTGCTTTTAAGTACTATCTCTTTTATGGTTTTTATATTTTTGTCTCTTAACACATCATTTGAATAGATAAATATATCTTTTAATGATACAGGTATAGGTTCAAAGCTTTGTTCAAGAACATTTACACTAACATTTCTTATGAATTTTTCAGATAATACTATCTTATCATTTTTAAATTTTTTTCCTTGAATATAAAAAGGAACTTTTGTAATTGTTTTATTTCCAGCTTTATCAGTTGCAATTAAACTAATCCGATTAAATGCTTCGATTTCTATAGGCCATGCAATTAAAGCTACATAATAGTCTTTTTTATAAAATGGAATTAATTTGAAATTTTGTTTTTCATTAAATGTTATAAAAGCATCTTCTAAATTATCATCTTGTACTTTTACAACAACAACACCACTACCCCCACGCTGTATATATCTTGAATTTGCTATTACATTTGCAACTGGCTTTTTTGTATCAAGCTGAACATGAATTGACTCAATTGTTTTATTACCTTCCAAAAAATTCCACTTACTATTATCAACAACTTCAATTTCTATTTGTGTTGCTTCACCCTTATGAAAAATATCTAATTTTGGTGGTTCTATATCTATAAGCATCTCTTTTTTAGGAGACTCAATTACTTTTTGAGCTAATACAGTATTTTTACTTCCATCTTTAAATGTAATTTTATAATACTTAATACCAGTATCATCTTTAATTTTAATTTGAACTTTTGATTTTAAATTCCAAAATATATTCTTATTTGCTTCAACCACTGGTTTATTTTGTTCAAATGCAGGAGAAAGATAAAGATAAGCTACCCCAATCAATATAACAATAAACACCAAACTAAATAATAACCCAACCAAACTTTTTTTATTTTTATTATACGACAAATTACTTCCTTACATCACCTAACTGCTTTAAATTATATCTAAAAAACTATTATTATCTTATGATTCTATTTGAATTGGTTTATTCAAATCTAATTTATTATATTGACTCAACATTGTTGAATTTTTCTTTTTCCCTTCGCCTTCAAATATTCCGTTTTGTTCAATAAGCAATTCATCATATTGTATTTTTCCAATCACCCTTCCTGAACCTAAAATATTGACCTGATCTACATCAAAAAGACCATCAATCATACCGTTTACAGTGAGTACTTTAGCACGAATTTCACCTAAAACTTCCCCATTCTTACCTATTGTTACATCTTCAGTTGCGACAATAATTCCCTCAAATCTACCATCTATAAAAATTGATCCCTTAGTATCAATCATACCTTTTAGAGTCGTACCACTACTAATTACTGTTGTACCAGTTTGTTTTGTTGGCTTTTTATTAGTTTTATTAAAGATTCCCATTTAACTCTCCTTTGTTTCTCAAATATTTTTTCATAATTTTTCATATTCCATGCTATAAAATCTTTTGGGTCAAGTACTTTGTTTGCATATCTTACTTCATAATGTAAATGTGGTCCATTACTTCTTCCACTATTTCCACTTCGTGCAATAACTTGACCTTTATGTACAACATCACCTGCTTTTACACTAGTAAATCGCAAGTGTCCATATCCAGTTTCAAAACCATAATTATGAGTAACGATAACAACACGACCTAATGTTCCTTTATTTTTATCCTGTACATAACGAACTACTCCATCAGCAGTAGCTCGCACTTCTGTTCTTCTTGCAGCTCGTAAATCAATTCCATTGTGAAATTGCTTACGCTTGGTTATTGGATGTGTTCTCCAACCAAATTTTGAGGTTGTCACACAAGTAGGTAAAGGACATTCGCTAGGAATTGTCTGTAACATATACATCTTCTCTGAAGAACTCAATTTTGCTAAAGTTGCTCTTTGTATAAGGGAAGTATCTTCTTCTTTATTAATACCTATAATCTCTTCTATCTCTTCAAGTTGAGAGCCTAATTCTTGTATTTGTTTTATTTTTGTTTCTATTTTTTTACTATAGATATTATTTTCTTTAAATAACTCATCTCTCTCTTTTGATAAATTATGAACACTAGTGCTTAATTTTGAAATTGTAAAAAAACCTATTGTAAACACAAGTAAAACAATTATTATAAGCCATAAAATAATCTTTTTTATAACTTTATTTACATTAAACGATTTAGAACTATCAATATCAGAAATAGTTATAACTAATCTATCTTTTTTCATCTCTATTATAACCTTTCAAGAAATTTTCTACCACCACAAAAGATCCAAAAACCAAATAACTCTTTTCATTTTCCATCTGCATTATATCAAAAGGCTTTACATTTAAAGATAAATTTTTGATAATCTTTTTTAATAAAGACTTCTCAGCCATCCGTTCATCCTCACAATCTATAATCTGAACCTCAATAAGATAAGGGTGTAATATCTCTAATACCCTCTTATAATCTTTATCTTTAAAACTATTATAAACTAAAATGACTTTTTTCTTCTCTTTTTTTAATTCTTTTGCAATAGCCCCAGCTGCTAATGAATTATGACCAACATCAATTATAATATTTGATGTAAGATATTGATACCTTCCAAATAATTTTGGTAGTTCATAATCAAAAGTCTCAAATCCTAAATAATGTAGTACTGTTAGTACCACTTGAAGATTATTTTGCAAATATAAGGGTAATGTGGTATCTTTATTTTGTAATTTAAAAGTTTTTCTTTTTATCTCTTTTTTATTTGATAAAACTTTTTCCTTACATATTATAACTTCATCAAAAATTTGTTCAGCTAAAATAAACTGATTATCGCAAGATCTCATTTTCGTTGAAGCAATTTCATAAATAGTATCTCCTAAAAAATCTTGATGATCAAATCCTATTGTAGTAATAATTGTAAAATCATTTTTTACCACATTTGTAGCATCAAATTCACCACCAAGTCCCGCTTCTAAAACTATATAATCTTTTTTATGGCTTAAAAGTAAGGCAAGCAATGTTGTGTACTCAAAATATGTTAATCTATCCAATAAAGCTTTAGGTAAAATTTCTTGTAATTCAATATGTGCTTTATTTAATAAATTATCTGAAACATCATTCCCATCAATCCAAATGCGTTCATTAAATTTTAAAATATGAGGAGAACTATAATGTAAAACTTTTTTATTTAATTGATACAATAATGATGCTAAGTATCTACCCGTACTCCCTTTCCCATTTGTACCCACGATATGAATTACATACGGTAAAGTAATATGCCTAGACAAAAGTTCCCAAGACTCCCTTATAACATCATAATTAATTTCATCATAATATAATCCCTTAGAGTCTAAAAAATTTTCTAAACTACCAATCATTATTCTCTCATACTATTTACAGCAATTTTTGAAAATATATTACTAAGTGCTTTCATAGAGGCTTTTTTAATTGAAATTTTCTTTTTTTGTTCTGTTATAACAGAGTCATTATCAACTGTATAATCATAATAGTTACTTACCAATATTGTTTTAGGGCTACGATTAGCTTTTTTATATGTCATCTTAATCTTAACTATTGTTCTGTAACTATGTGCATATCCATCGTTATCCGAACTAATTGCTATATGATTGACACTTTGCAGTACAAGCATCACTTGAGTATTTGCTGTTTTTTTATTATCTGTTAAATTTGCTTTAAATTGATTAATAATCATCTCATTCATAGCATCTTTTACAAAAACTGAATTTTGTGTATTGTTTATATCAACTTTTAATTCAACATAAACATCACCCGTAATTGCATCTTTCGCATAATAAGAAGAAGGCTTATAACCACAGCCGATAAAAAAACAAAGACAAAAAGACAAGAGATACTTCAATTTTATCCCTTAACCACTAAGTTCACAAGTTTTTTAGGAACAACAATCTCTTTAATTATTTCTTTCCCTTCAATCCATTTTTTTGTATTTTCATTCTCTTTTGCACTTAAAAGAATCTCCTCTTTTGAAGCAGATGGAGGAACTTCAATTTCACCTCTTTTTTTACCATTAACCGTCACAGCTAAAATAATACTATCTTGAATAAATACTTCACTTTTAACTTCAATAGTGTTTTCAAAATTTGCTCTTGAAAATAGTTCTTCACTTAATTCCCATGAAACATGAGGAATAATAGGTTCTAAAATATTTGTCAATATAAAATACCCTTCTTTCCATACAATAGAATTTTCCTGCTTATTTAAGGCATTTAAAGCCTCCATACAAGATGCTATTAGGGTATTAAAAGCAAATGATTTACTCATCACCTCATTTGATTTTTGTAAGGCTTCAAATACTTTTTTTCTAGCTTCTTTTTGCTCTTTAGATAAAGATGAATGATCTATATTATCTATTTCTAAAGCATTAGCACCTTCACATCTACTAGCATTTTCATAAAATTTTCGTATAAATCTATATGCACCTTCAACAGCTGAATCATTCCACTCTAACTCTTTCGTAGGGGGAGCTGCAAACATCATAAAAAGTCTTGCAGTATCTGCTCCATATTTTGATACTATGGCATCTGGATCTACTACATTTCCTTTTGATTTTGACATCTTTGCCCCATCTTTTAAAACCATTCCTTGAGTTAATAAATTTTTAAATGGTTCGATTGAGTTTGTATAGCCAAGCTGGTTTAAAGCTTTTGTAAAAAACCTAGCATACAAAAGATGTAAAATAGCATGCTCTATCCCCCCAACATATTGATCTACATCCATCCAATAATCTGTATCATTTTTATCAATACCCACACTATTCCATTTTTTTGGATTTGTTGCATATCGTAAAAAGTACCAAGAAGATTGAACAAAAGTATCTAAAGTATCTGTTTCTCTTATTGCTTTTTTTGCACATTTTGGACAAGTTGTATTTTTCCAAGTAGGATGATTTTCTAAAGGATTGCCCTCTCCTGTGATCTGTACATCTTCAGGTAAAGCAATCGGTAAATTTTCAATTTTTTCAGGAACAATACCACAACTTTCACAGTGGACAAAAGGGATAGGCGCCCCCCAATATCTCTGTCTTGAAACACCCCAATCTCTTAATTTATAATTGATCTGTTTTTTCCCTAAACCCTCTTGCTCAAAATCATACAAAATAGCTTTTTTTGCCTTAGTATTCTTTTGTCCATCATATTTACCACTATTGATAAGTTTTCCCTCACCTGTAAAAGCTTCAGTCATATCAGTATCGTTTTCTATAACAACATTTATAGGTAAATCATATTTTTTAGCAAATTCAAAATCTCTTTGATCATGAGCTGGAACTGCCATAACAGCACCTCCCCCATAAGAAGCCAATACAAAATTAGCAACCCATACAGGTATCTCTTCTTTTGTAAGAGGATGAACGACAGTAATTTCTAAATCTAAACCGACTTTATCTTCTGTGGCTCTATCGCGTTCGCTTGTTTTTTTCATAGCCTTAATCGCATCTATTTTTTCACTACTTAAAAGATTGTTCTCTATTAAATAACTCACTATTGCATGCTCAGGGGCAAGTGCTGAGTAACTCACACCAAAAATAGTATCAGGCCGTGTTGTAAATACTGTATATTTGTCAAATTTATTTGATAATTTTTCTTTTGAACCATCACTTAAAGAGAAATCGAACTCTAAACCTTCACTTCTTCCTATCCAATTTTCTTGCATAGTTAAAACTTGTGATGGCCACTTGTCCTGTAAAATTTCCAAATCATCTAAGAGTGTTTGTGAATATTTTGTAATAGCGATATAATACCCAGGCATCTCTTTTTGTTCCACCTCATTGTCACATCGCCAACAACACCCCTCTTCAACTTGCTCATTTGCTAAAACAGTATGACAATCCTCACACCAGTTTACTATAGAAGATTTTTGATATAAAAGTCCCTCTTCATACATTTTGATAATAAACTCTTGTTCCCACTTTGTATATAACTCATCACTTGTAGCAAACTCTCGACTTTTTGAAAAACTCAATCCTAAACCTTCAAGCTCTTTCCTCATATAATCGATATTTTCATATGTCCATTTTTTAGGATGCGATCTATTTTTAATCGCCGCATTTTCAGCAGGCATACCAAAACTATCCCAACCAATAGGATGTAAAACATTAAAATTATTTTTTCTAAAATGTCTAGCAAAGGCATCACCTAAACAATAGTTTCGCACATGCCCCATATGAATCCGTCCACTGGGATATGGAAACATACTTAAAATAAATTTTTTATCTTTGCCACAATCTTCATCAAGTGGTTCGTTTGTGTTATTTTCATTCCAAAATTTTTGCCATTTTTTTTCTATGACAGATGAGTTATATTCCATTATTCGTATTCCTTATCGTGAGTTTTTGCACTTTCTATTAATGCTAATGCGATTGAAAAAATATTTGCTACAACTGCACCAATAGCTAAAGCTATTGCTAAGCTTACATTATCAGTAAATGTATATACTATAAATGCAGGGATGAGATGAAGATCTGCAACCAATGAACTAGCAAGTAATTCAGCTGCTAGTAAATTTCGTACACCTATTTTTAAAATTGTTGATATTACATTTACTCCAGCTGCTAAAAATAGAGCTATCTCATTTTGTTCATACAAAAAACCCGCCGTAGTTGTTAAACTCATCAATGAAAAGAATATATAAATTACCTTACCCCAATCCATAAAAACTCCTAAAATTATTATCTATTATTTCCGCATTATATAGTAAAGTTGGTTATATATTGGTTAATGGTTAAAAAATAATATTATTAGTAAGACATTCACTTTTACTATTCTTATATTTTTATATTTTTATATTTTTTAATCAACTTTAGGATAAAATCGCGATATTTTATAACTAGGAAACAATTTGTTAAACTTTAAAGAAACATTTATTGGTTCAAGTGCCAAAAATGATATTTTATCAGGGCTTGTAGTCGCCGTTGCATTAGTTCCAGAAGCGATTGCTTTTTCATTTATTGCTCAAGTTAGTCCAATTGTTGGACTATATGCTGCTGTTATTTTAGGACTTATTACTGCACTTATGGGTGGTAAACCTGGAATGATAAGTGGTGCAACAGGTGCAGTTGCTATTGTACTTGTAGGATTAACTATAACAGCTCGTACCATGCTTGAAGCTCAAGGCTTATCAGATCAAGAGGTGAGTTTTGGGATACTACAACTTATTACTATGACGGCTATCGTAGCTGGACTTATACAAGTAGCCATCGGTGTATTTAAAATGGGAAAATTTATTCGATTAGTTCCACAACCAGCACTTCATGGTTTTGTAAATGGACTTGCCGTTGTTATTGCATCAAGTCAATTTAAATTTTTAGATGATGCTGGGATACTAATGTATGGAATTATAATAGGAACAATGGCTACCATGTTTTTACTGCCTAAAGTAACAAAAGCAGTACCAGCTGGATTAGTTGCCATTATTGTATTTACTCTAGCTATCTTTTTTACAGAAGCCCAGACAAAACTTGTTGGAGATTTGGCAAACTTAACAGATTTTAAAGGGATGTTACCTGTCTTTTCAATTCCTACTACATTATTTAGTTTTGATTCTTTTCTATTAGTTTTACCCTATGCAATTATTGTAGCCTTAGTTGGTGTCATTGAGTCACTTTTAACACTTTCGGTACTAGATGAGATTAGTGGAACAAGAGGAAGTGCAAACCAAGAGTGTATCGCACAAGGAACAGGAAATATTACTTGTGGGTTCTTTGGTGCGATGCCTGGTTGTGCGATGATTGGACAATCGATCATCAACTACACTTCAGGTGGATGGGGAAGACTTTCTGGAATTACAGCAGCCCTTACACTTATGCTTTTAATTGCTACACTAACAGATATTTTAAATATCATTCCTGTTGCTATTTTAGTAGGTATTATGTTTATGGTTGCTATTGGAACTTTTGAGTGGAGTAGTTTTGCTAGAATTAGTAAAATGCCTAAAAGTGATGCTTTTGTTCTTGTAACCGTTACAGGAATTACTATCGTTGCAGATTTAGCCATTGCTGTTATTTCAGGTGTAATTATCTCTGCTTTAGTTTTTGCATGGAAACATGCAAGAGTAACGGCGAAAACACATATAGAAAATGGTGATACAAAAATTTATGATTTTGATGGTCCACTTTTTTTTGGAAGTGTAAGCTCTTTTAATGAACAATTTGATATTAAACATGATCCAAAAAAAGTAGTATTAGATTTTAAAGACGCTAGAGTGATGGATATTAGTGGTGTTGAGGCAATTGATGCGATTACTAAAAAATATCTTGAAGCAGATAAAATCATAAAAATCAGACACCTAAGTAGTGAATGTAAATCAATAATGACAAATGCAGGTCAATTTTGTACTTACGAAGAAGATGATCCTAAATACAAAGTTGCATTTGATTATTAAACTTAGTATCAAATGATATAATATGAAATAAAAAATAAATTACAAGGAATATTTATGGAAACAATAGAAAATTTTATCTCATTACTCTCAAATATTGTATGGGGACCACCTATGCTTATATTACTTGTGGGAACTGGATTATATTTATCTATTAAATTGAAAGGTTTACAATTTTGGGCATTAGGTCATGCCTTTAAACTTATTTTAAAAAAAGAAGAGAATGCAAAAGGTGATATATCAAATTTTCAAGCTCTTATGACAGCACTCTCTGCTACAGTTGGAATTGGAAATATTGTGGGTGTTGCTACTGCTATAACTTTTGGTGGACCAGGTGCTGTATTTTGGATGTGGATTACTGGACTTGTTGGAATGGCAACTAAATATTCAGAAGCTATACTCGCTGTTAAATATAGAGAAAAAGGTGATAATGGTTTCAAAGGTGGTCCTATGTACTACCTTAGTAAAGGTGCAAATATGCCTAAACTAGGTTTTGCATTTGCATTTTTTACAGTAATTGCCTCATTTGGTATAGGAAATATGACTCAGTCAAATGCTGTTGCAAATGCTTTATCTTCACAATTTTCAATCCAACCATGGGTTACAGGCATTGTTCTTCTTACTATCACATCTTTTGTTATTTTAGGTGGAATTAAATCTATAGGGAAAACAACAGCATTTCTTATCCCTATTATGATTAGTATTTATATCGCTGCATCTCTTACAATTATCATACTTAATTTTGATAAAGTAGGTGAGGCATTTGGCCTTATTTTCTATCATGCGTTTAATCCAATTGCAGCAGGCGGTGGATTTTTAGGTGCTACTATTGCTGCGGCGATTCGTTTTGGTATTGCTAGAGGTGTATTTTCAAATGAGTCAGGTTTAGGTTCTGCTCCAATTGCAGCAGCCGCTGCTAAAACTTCTGACCCTGTAAAACAAGCCCTCGTTTCTATGACTCAAACATTTATAGATACACTTGTAGTTTGTACAATGACTGCACTTATTATACTTATGGCTCCTATATGGACAACAGGTGGTAATGCTGGTGAACTTACACTTAAAAGTTTTGAATTCTTTTTAGGGACAAGTGGTTCTTTAGTAGTAGTTGTAGCTACTGTGTTATTTGGATACTCTACAATATTAGGATGGTCTTACTATGGGGAAAAAGCATTTGAATTTATATTTGGAGAAAGATCAATCGCATTATATAGAATTGTTTTTATCAGTTTTATTTTAGTTGGGGCAATGATGGAACTTAAATTTGTATGGAATTTTTCTGATCTTGCAAATGGTTTAATGGCTATTCCAAATTTAATAGGTTTGTTATTGCTTTCAAAAATAATTACAAGTGAAACGCAGAGATATTTTAAAACTAAAGTATAAGTTGTATTGCATTTAAAAAAGTACTGAAAGATAAAATAAACTTAATTTATTATAGGTTATTAGGCTAATAACCTATAATATAATTCTAAAATATAATATTTGCACTGACATACGCACCATGCCAATAATCATTTCTTTCAAACTCTAAGCTTAAAGAATCGTTTTCATCTTCACTAGAACTTTTTGAACGAAAATAAGTACCTTTTAATTTATATCCTAATTGCACTGAATAACCCAATCCACCTAAGGACTTTGCTTTTTGTTGCCAAATATATCCCAAATCTAAAGAATAATCCAATGCTATACTTAATGGCATATCTGAATCTTTTTTATATGAAGTTTGACTTACTTTTCTATCAACCTCCGATTTGGCTTCCGATGACAAGTCAATAAAACCCAAACCAATACCTGCTAAACCTTGAATATAAAATTTATTATAATCATTTTCATATCTTTTAGCATAAGAGAGTTCATCATAACCAATATTATAAGTAATTTTTTGAATCTTTGATTTTTTATCAAACACGCTAAAATATACATCACCATCTTTACCATAGCCTAGTAAAGTTGGCATAGTATATTGCGTATAATCTAAACCATGAAAAAGACCTCTTTCTTTCATCACAAAAGCAGAATATCGTGTAAACTTTGTTGATACATCATAAATACTTGCAATATTATTTTCAGTATAAGTAGCAAGTCCATTTACTTCTGCTTCTTCTACAAGAATTCGTAAAGAAGACTGAGGAGAGAAAAAACCATCTATATCTAATATCACATTTATATACTCTGATGCTTTTTTTGTATCTCCCCCTTTATCTTCAGCTTTATTCTTAAGATAACTAATACCTAATTGTTTATTCTCATATTTTCCTTGAATATATACAGATTTATACATTGAGTCACTAATATCATAATCAACCTTACCTATAGTTTTTTCATTATCACCTTCTCCAGATTTTAACTTATTATTAGAGATCCATTTCATTTTACTAAGCCCAGTTCCAATTAAAAAAGATAACTTTTTTTCATCCTCATAACCTACTATATGTTTAGGTTTTACCCCTACAATATTTTGAATATCTTTGCTATTTAGCTTTGTGTATAAATAGTTTGACTCTGAACTATTTATAGCTGAAACTGTTATTATCCCTTCTTCACTATAAATACTAGGGGAGAAACCTACATTTCTATTTTCAGAATTAAATAGCCAGCCCTCATAATTTTTATTATTCTGAAAGTTTACTTTTCCAAGAATTAGTCCTTTATTGTAACTATTTATATATTTATAGACAGAATACACCACTTCATCCTTAGATACCGGATATACGGCTAAAATATCTAATCTATCTCCTCTTTTACTTAATTTAGTAGTAGTCTCAAACCAATCCTTAGTGTTTGAAATATAAATCTTATTATTCTGACCTACTGTGACAACTGAAATATCTCCACTAAGATTATTTTTTATCTTTGCATGAGTAAATTTTTCATTTGAATCTAATACTTTTGAGCCATTTCTATAAATCCCATCAGAAGCGATATCTAGAACATCTCTATTTTTAGTAATAATTCTATCTAAAGAGGATACAGTTGATTTAGTATCGTATCTATTCCCTTCATTATCTAAAAAATAATAATCCGTTTTATACTTCTTCCCTACCTTATAAGTATGCCCATAATACAAATATGAAATATTTGCATAGCGTCCACTTGCAACTATTTCAATTAAATCATTTCTACTATAGCTAGCTAAAACTCTCTCATTTTGATCTTCTATTACTGGCCAACAATATGAATTTTCGCCTTTACTACATCGTGAAGACTTCCTTACTTCTGGAGCACCTTTACTTGTAAAAAATTGATTCGTCGAATAGTTTCCATTTTTAAACTCACTAAACTGATATTCACCATTTCTTCCATCAACTGCGTATATAAATATAGATAACATACACAAAACAACTATACTTTTCATTAAATTAACCTTAATTTATTATTTTAGTTATTATAAATATTTTAACTTAATCAAAAGTTAATAAAAATATATTTTATGGGGATAAAAAATGGCTAAAGAGCTTTTAAATATCCAGACATTTTTCCATTATATTTCTATATCTCTTCATATCTAAAGCAATTAATAGTATGGTCATTTACCATTCCAATAACTTCCATAAAAGCATATAATTATAGTTGTTCCTACAAAACTCATACCTCTTTTTTTATTTATTATCATTACTCAACACTATATTCTTTTCATCTTTTTCCTCACTATCTTGAGGCTCATAGCCATCTCATTCCCAGCAAATTTTTTGTTTTATAATATCAAATATTTATACTTTACACAAGATAGAGTTTATAAAAATTTTATTATGGCTTCAAAACTAGTAAATTCTAGTTTTTTATACTCTTTTTACTTTACTTAATCAAGATATTCTTAGGTAAATTATTGAATTTTCACTGTTGTGTTTGATTGGGCTAGACACTTAGATTCTTAATTTTATATTAAGCTTTTCTTAAGTGGGTGGGGGGTACAATTATTGCACTTTACAAAAAAGGAATTAAAAATGAAGAAAATTTATTGTTCATTGTTATTTGTTATACTTTTTACATCATCTTTGATGGCAGATAACAGAGCATGGTATGTTGGTTTAGGTGTTCAAAGTGGTTCAGGTACTCATGAGGATACATTCAGAGGTTCATCAGATTCAGTAGATGTAGATAGTGATTTAATACAATTTAAAATTGGTAGAGACACAGGAAGTTCAAGATTTGAAATTGCTTATACAAGTAATGATGTTGAAGATGAAAAATTTTATGGTTTTGATTTTGATTATGTACAACCATTTACAGCGTATATGGTCAAACCATTTTTTACTTTAGGTCTAGGTCTACACTCTTGGGAAGATTTTGAAGGATATGATTCTTCTACTGATGATACAAGAGAAAGAAAAGCTATGTCTTTTAACTATGGGATTGGAGCACTTTATAAAATTAAAATGATAGAATTAGAACTTGCTTATAAAGGGAAGTACTACTCTTGGGAAGATATGACTATTCTAGGTCAAGACTTAGAAAGTACAACAAAAACACATGGGATATATCTAGGGGCAAACTTTAGATTTTAATTCTTAGCTAAGTATGATATGTCAACCGTATATCATACTCAGAAAGTATAAATTCTAAGCAACCATTTTTTTTGTAACAAATTTTCCCTTTCTTCACGTTCAACAGGTGATAAATTATTATTTGAACTATGTAACCTTTCTATATAATCAAATACTGATCTTTTTGCTTGTTCTTTTGTGTGATAAATTTCATGATGAATTAGTTCTGTTTTTAAAGTATGAAAAAAACTTTCTGCAACTGCATTATCCCAACAATTACCTTTTCTACTCATACTTTGAATGATACCATATTTTTTTAGTAAATTTTTAAGTAGATCCTGTTGTGCAGATTTAGTAGCCTAATCTATTAAAAACTTTTAATTTTGTTTTTAGTATAAAACATAATACAAAAGATTAAAAAGTAGTAATTAATCACTAATAACCAATCTCAAAATGCTAGTTCCAATAAGCAATTATTAGAATTTAGTTTTTATTGGATTGGGCTACAGATTTAGATTTATTTATTGGAGTAATTATATTATTCTCTTTTTTATAAACTTTTATCTAATTATAAATAGTTTTACTATTTATTCCAAGATTTTTAGCTCCACTTTTACTAGAGAAACTGTGAGATGATTTATAATAACATCTTAAACAATATTTAAGCTTTGTTCCCTTAATGGGCTTGACTCTAATCCCCACTAATCCCAATATAATTTTAATTGGCTATAATCGGTCAGATATTATATAGTATAGGAGGGAAACTATGGCAAAAATCACTGCAAGTTTAGATAAAAAAGATATAGACTTTATAAATAAACAAAAAATGTTTTTCATTTCAACTGCGCCAAAAAGTGGAAAAATAAATATCTCCCCTAAAGGTTTAGATGATACTTTTAAAATCATAGATGAAAATAAAATCTTATGGTTAAACTATTTTGGTAGTGGCAATGAAACCGCTGCGCACTTACTTGAAGATGATAGAATGACTATTATGTTTTGTTCTTTTGAGGGTGATGCAAATATTTTAAGACTTTATTGCAAAGCTAAAGCTATTCAAGAAAAAGATAAAGAGTGGGCAGAGTATATCTCTCACTTTTCAAATATTTATGGTGCTAGGCAAGTTTTTGAAGTGGAAATTTTAAATGTGAATAACTCTTGTGGAGAAGGTGTCCCTTTGTATAATTATGTGGGACAAAGAGATACTCTTTCGAACTGGATAAATTCTCAAACAAAAGAGCAACATATAAAATATATGAAAAAGAAAAATCAAATAAGCTTTGATGGAAAGGAAACTAAACTTTTTCAATAGGAGAGATAAAATGTTCTCAACTAATTTTATAATAACAGCAGTTTTATCTGCCATGTCCACATCTTTTACTTCTAGGCAAATAATTTTTTATTAGTCTCCTCTGGATATTCAATTTAAAAACTACTGAAAACTCAAAGAAATTTAAAGTTGATCCATATCTCTTACGCAACGAACATAATTTATAGAACTTTTATCATCTATGTGATGATACTCCCCATCAAAACCAACACAATGCCCATCTTTTGTCCAATATTTATGTTTAAGATTATGATGTGTATTATCTTCTTTATGCTTTTTATGGTGAAAGTTAGAATTATTAGCAACATTATGCACATACAAAAGTTCATACGTACTTGGTAATCGCCAATCATAATATCCACCCAACTTGAGATTTTTACAATACATCTCTGCTGTATCACTACAATCTTGATTTTCATCGCAATTTTGTCGAAAAATATAAGGTCTCAGAACTACTTCTGAATCATCTTGCCATTGAAGATGTCTTGACTGATCTATTATAGTTTCACCTTCTTTTGTAAACTCTCCACCGTGTTTAGGCGAATGATTAATTCCATCATCACTTTCACCGCCGCAAGCAACAAAGATTATAGATAAGAAGGTCAAAAAACTTAACAATTTAATTTTTTGTATCATAAGTCCTCCTTTGAGTTTTTTAACATAACAAAATTATAACACAAAAATTTTTAACACTCTTGTTTACTTGAAAAAAATATTCACTTTATTATTTTAGTTCTCTTTTAAAGCTACTATTTGAAAATATTGATTATTATTTCGTTATAATAAAGTTTATTTACACACAAAGGCTATTTATGAATTTTTCAATAAAATTTCTTCTATTTTTTATACTCATTCTCTCTTCAGGTAATTTATATGCTAAAGATAAAGAAAATACAGGTCTAAAACCCTTATTAGAAAGATCTTTAATGGAAAGATATATTTTAGATGAATTAAAATCATTGCGTATTGAAAATTTAAAATTAAGAAATGAAGTTGAAAAAAGAATGACCAAAATGCACACAGAACAAACAGATAGAGCTGCTAGATATATGACTGATACTATTGGAAATATTTTTTACCTTATTGCTGCAGCCACATCAATTTTGGTTTTTTCAGGTTGGAACTCCCTAAGAGATATTAGAAGTAAAACTGAAAATATTGTTGAAGAGAGATTAAATAAAATTACACAAAAATATAATACCCAGATGGAAAGCCTCGAAAAAGAGATAACTTTACAATCAAAAAAAATACTAGAAAACCAAAATAAAATATATAATACACAGTATGTTCACTCACTATGGATGCGTTCAAATCTTGAAACAAATGTTCAATCAAGGATAGAGATATATGATGAGATATTAAAAGTCAATCCTAATGATGCAGAAGCATATGCTTATAAAGCCGATGCCGTTATAGATATAGATGAATATGAATGGGCTTTAAATCTAAGTAATAAAGCTATAGAGATTGACAATGATTATGGATATGCGTATTGGCAACGATCTTGTGCAAATGCAGCATTAGGACATACAAATGAATCTCTCTCTGATCTAATTATCGCAATAGAAAAATCTCCAAATCTCCATGATGAAATTGTAAATGAAAAATTATTTGAAAATTTAAAAGAGAATGAAGAATTTAAAAAACTACTGAAATAAGAGATTACAACATATAGAAATATGTAATTGCAACATATATTCGAAAAGAAGTTTTACAACACTTGTTATAATGGCAGAGAAGAAGGGATTTGAACCCTCGTTAGCTTTCACTAAACACCGCTTCCAACGGTGCACCTTCGACCACTCAGACACTTCTCTATTTGCAAGGAATTATAACACAAGATATTTAAAATAAGTCACAAAGAGCTTCAGTAAAAAATTCTTTTTTGGGATTTCTTTTCTTGATTGCTACTAATAAGGTATTATGGAGTTACTAAGGGTGTTTTTTACAAGTGTATTAAAAGAGTGATATTAACTTTATTGATTTATTCTATAGGAGTAAAGTACTCCTCCCAGATACCTAAACACACCATAAAATAAAGTTCCTTGCTGTATTCCTACCCTGGGGAGTTGCTCTAAAGTATGATTGTAAAGGTCTAAGAGAAGCATTCAAAATACTTAATATATTCTCAATGCTTATCTTTTATTAAGAGTGAAATTTTAATAGAATTACTATTAAAATCTCATTAAACGATTAATAGACATCGACTAAATAGAGAGATTCAAAAAATAATAAGCTTCAAACGGTTTCACTGATGGGTACCCCAAAATCAAAGATTTTGACCCTTTCGTTGCAAAT
>PDWI01002338.1_pt1 | contig 28619 bp, 27 predicted proteins | sample 1430891 | NCBI WGS metagenome assembly PDWI01 (sample SAMN01162508, study PRJNA174530) | Oral metagenome, whole genome shotgun sequencing project. | biome: Marine environment; feature: Marine mammal; material: Swab sample of the gingival sulcus; isolation source: swab sample of gingival sulcus... | reverse complement strand
GTCCATTATCTGCTCGTAGAGGCGGGTAACGTATTCCAGAAAGCGCAAGGGCATGTTTTCGTTAATTGTAGACTGATGCTCAGCCAGTACGATGATCTTATCTTCCACCAGACAGGAGACATCGTTACTGAAGGCCATGTACATAACCTGCTCCAGACGGATGGGGTTAATGGTAGCATTCGAGGGCAGCGGCGTATCGTGCAGGGCGTTGTAGAGAGAAATAAAGTTTTGCCGGGCGCTCTCATCGGTCTGAAAAAGATCGATAAAGACTGAGTCTTTATGTTTTCTGTTGGGGATGGGGTCTGCCATGGTTATAAGTGTAATTCAGCCAGGGCGAGCTGGCAATGGCCGTTTAACCAGACAGTGAAGAGACATAGCAGCCCATTGCCGGCATTAAAGAGGAACTGGCCGCCGCCGGAGTGCCAGTCCGCAGGGAAATAAAATAGCTTTACTTCTTTTCAATTATGCCTTTTCAAATACGAAGGTTGAGTTAAACACGTACTGGCGGGGAACAACCAGTTGCCCGCCCTTCACGCTGAAAGGCACCTTGTTAGTTTTCAATAGTTCCTGCGCGGTATTGAGGTCTTTCACGCCAAAGTAGACAGCGGCAATAAACGGGTCTGAATCAACTTCCATATCCGGAAATTCTTTCCTGAGATTTTCCCTTGATATAAAGCTTAACCGGGAATTGTTTTTGAAGTGACAAACCCGCAGGTTTTCTTTTTTCTCAAAGGGCTCGGCAAAGATGCTCTCATAGTATTGAACGGTTTCTTCAAGGTTTTCCACGGCAATGAGAACGTTGGAAAGCAGAAGAGTGCCGTTGGGATGGTCCAGCAGGTCGTCCTGCCAGGTAATATCCGGAGTAAGGTGCTCGGTTCCTGCAACACCTATGGGATAGTTGAGCGGGAAAGGGTAGGTCATAATGGAGAATCTTGCGTCCTGTACGCCTTTTGATTCAGATGTAAAAACGCGTCTGAATCCCATGGGGCCGTAAGCGCGTTTTCCTTCTTCTTTCAGCCGGAGTACTTCATCTTGCGCGCTGGTCAGTTCCAGGGCGAATTTTATGAGCCGGGTACCTCTCTTTTTGAGTATTTTTTTGTATCCGCCTGTAATCTGAAAATTGTTATAGATGGAAATCATTTCAAAATAACCGCCGTTTATAAAATGGGCAGCGATGGAACCTGTCCCGCCTTTAATAAAAAATCGGCCGGCTTTTAGTCCCTGGCGTCCCAGGGGGTAGAGTTGAAATCCCATTTTTTCAAATTTTAAGAAATTATCCTTGTTTGCATGACAAATAAGTCCCACATTATCAAGAGCTTTAATATATTCAGACATGTTGACTCCTCTTAAAATTATTGTTAGCTAATTATATTTCCCCTACCTTCCTCCCGCAAGGTTTATATCAATAAACTGGCCAGGGTTTCGTATTTAAACCGGCTGCGGCCGGGAGGGAAAAGCGGCGGATCCATATTAGATATCTATGTATTTTATGTAATATTGACAAATATCTGAGCGCCTGATATGGCTTATATATAAGGTATTAAAAGGGTGGTATTTGAAAATGAAGAAAATACTTGTTGCATATCATTCAGAGTCCGGTTCTACCAAAGAAATGGCAGAAATAATTGCGGCGAAAATTCCTGGAAATGATATTGATATTCTGCCGGCGGCTGAGGTTACGCATCTCAATTATAACGCGGTAATTCTCGGCTCGCCAAACTGGTACGGCAAACCGGCGCCGGAGATTGTTCAATTTGTAAAGAAGTACGAAAATGAGCTGGCAGAACTGCCGCTTGCTTTTTTCTTTTCATGCATGGACTGCTATAAAACTGAACAATGCGGGAATTTAGGTGTACAAATCTATTGTGACAGTAATTTCAGAGAGCAGAACAAACATTCCGGCAAGCTTACTGCATGGGAGAAAAGTCATACGGTCAGCTCATATTTCAGCAATTTAAGCAAACTTAACAATCGTTTGAATATTCAATTTCTTGCATTTTTTAAGGGACGGTTAAATTTCAATAAAATATCCTTCTTCCACGCTTTGCTTATGCGTTTTATTTGTGTTGTAAATAAAAAAATGAAGCAGGGTGATTATTTTAAGGAGCAGGATCTTGCCGAGTGGAGCATGGAGCTTGGAAAAGCGTTTGCGATAAATTGATCCTGGTTGATTATCCACTTGCCTAATGCGCAGGCATTTTGCTATATTCCTGCTATGCCCACTTATGACTATGAATGCCGTTCATGCAGCCACCGGTTTGAAGCCTTTCAGAGTATTAAGGACGACGCCCTTACTACCTGTCCTGAATGTGGAGAGGAGCAGCTGCGCCGCCTTATTGGCGGGGGAACAGGTATTATATTCAAGGGCTCCGGTTTTTATGTAAACGATTCCCGTAAGTCCAGCACCCCGGCCCCGGCTAAAGAGCCGGCAAAATCGGATAGCGGCAATAAACAATCATCCAAAAAAGAAGCCTCCTGACCATCTTCTTGTAAGTTGCTCATTTTCCGCGGTTAAAACGCTTTCTGTTTATCTTTACGCCTTCCTGTATTCAAAGTCTTGCAGGCTCTTTTTTTGACAAACAGCTGAACATGTATGTTATACTTTGTGCCAGGCGCCAGGGCAAGCCGCATTGCGCGCTGCGTTTTATTTTATTTGCGCCCGGAGGTATTCATGTTTCATTGCTCAGTTTTTACTAACAGACGGTTTATGCGTTCAGCAGTTTTAAGCGTGCTGCTGGTAATTTTTACGCTGACTGCCGGTTCCTGGGAACTGTCTCATGATTTCGGTTCAAACTTTGCTTACTATTTTGACGATAACAAAGGCGGTCTTCCCGGCTCCAGTCCTTCCGGTTTTCTGGCGCCGGATTACTCTCCGGTTAAGCCTTCCGGCAGTTCCGCGTGGACGTCCGGTCCTTACGGCGCGTTTGGTGAAAATGAAACCCGTAATCTGGGTAACGGCTGGGGGGCTCTGGAGCTGGAGTTTTACTACCGCTTCCGGGCTGCAAGGCCGCTGCTTCAGGGGGAAAGCAGTCTGACTCAAAACAACAATATCCGTTTTGAAGTTAAACCTGCATTTTCCCCTGTCTCACTTCATCTTGAAACAGAAGTCCGTTTTACTCCGATAGCTTTTCTGCAGTTCTTTGCCGGTTTTCATCTGGGCAGCGGATGGTATGTTCCCCAGCTGGGAGTACACGGACTGGCATTGAATACAGCGGATGATATTACTCATACAACCGTAAGCGGCCTGTATACACAGGTTAATATGGGTTCAACCTTTCAATTCGATCTGGCGGCTCTTATGCCGGGGGAGTATAACCATGTTGTTCTGTCGCTGACAGGCCGTGCTCTATATCTGCATTATAATCAGGCATCAGCGGAACAGGCATGGTACTGGCGCGGAGATGCCGGACAGAATTTCAATGCCTGGAAGTACAGCGGCACTTACGCTGTTGGGTGGAAGCCTCCCTGGAAGGTTGATTTCATAGGATTCCTGGCGCAGCATAAATTCTGGCTGAGCCCGTCCGTCAGAAATCTGGCACCCAAAAACGCTTCCGGTGAGAACTGGGGTTCGGATGCCCATAAATGGCGCTTTGGCCCTGTAGTGAATATTGCCTTGAATAACAGCCACAGCCTGACGGTTCTGCTTCAGTTTAAAAACGGTCTGTATTACACAGAGGAGAGCTCTTTTGCCCGTTACTTCCGGCGCTGGCATTATGCCGGCAAAGATTATACAAAACTGGAACGGATTGCGCTGGCCTATACCTGGAATCTGTAGATATTCCAATTACCTTCAGCCGGCGGCTCAAAGCTGCCGGAGAATGTTATTTGTCAGACAACTTTTTCTTTTCATACTTAGGGAAGGGCTATATAATTATTTATAATCTTATGAGTACACGGAGGTCTTGTTAATTTAATGGAGAGAGCAAATATTAAGCAGATTGAACAAATAAGAGCGTCAGCGGCTTCGAGGGAATTTGACAGTATTTTCTTTGTTGCCTGCGGCGGTTCAATGGCCGCGCTGACACCGGCCCACTACTTTCTCACAAAAGAAACCGATATCGCTTCATTTGTGTACACTTCAAATGAATTCCTGCACAGGAAACCTAAAAAATTAAGTGGAAAAAGTATTGTTGTTGTAAGGTCTCATTCTGGCAATACGCCGGAGACAGTAGAGGCTGTAAAATATGCCAGAAGCGCGGGAGCTTTTACAATAGCTGTTTCAATGATAGAAGATTCTCCGTTGTGTAAGGAATCAGAATTTATTTTTACATATAAATATGGACCGGAAGTTCCGGTTAAAGATTCCGACAAGGCTGCCGGATTAAGATTGTTTTTTACTATTTATGATATTATTTGTCCTGATGAAAAATATAAACGGGGAATAGAGGCAGTTTCTCAACTGGAAAAAGCCTTTAAAGTAAATAAAGAGGCAACAAAAGAAACGGCCTTTGCGTTTGGGCGTGAAAACAAAAGAGAAAAATTAATCTACACTATGGCAAGCGGAGTCTATTATCCGGTAGCTTATGCCTTTACAAGCTGTCTGTTGATGGAAATGCTCTGGACTAACTCAAATGCCATTCATTCCGGTGAATATTTTCATGGACCTTTTGAAATAACTGATTTTGATGTTCCCTTTTTAATTATCAAAGGCATTGGTGATTCCAGACCCCTGGATGAAAGAGCTGTAAAATTTGCAACTCAATTCAGTAAAAAAGTAAATGTTTTAGATGTTGAAAAATTTGACCTTTCAATGTTTGCAGAAGATTTAAGGGAATACTTTGCTGTGACAATATGTTCAGCGGTTATCAGGCAGTATGCAGATGGACTTGCAGAGCATACAGGACATCCCTTGTCTGTAAGAAGATATATGTGGAAGATGGACTATTAGGAATCTGATTGCTGCATTAGCAGGAATGTTTATTGCCCTGTTGCCGGCTAATTATATGCTTGATATGATTTAACCATTTATTGTCTGGTTAGTTCCCCTCCTTATTTTGTTGACAACTCAATATTCTCATAGTACGATTTTGTATACTTTTAGGAGAAATGCCGGAAGGAGTTGCACGGGGAATTATATATAAATAAATGTTATTGAGCAGAACAGCGGAAAGAAATGGTTTATTTAATATCATTATTACTCGTTAGTTTTCACAGTTATTAGATCAATACTGCTGAGGTTTGGGCTTCAGCTAAAGTGTTAAACTAAATGGAGGTTTTCTATGAAAACAAAAGTTATTCTGTTGCTGTTAATGAGTTCGCTGCTTTTCAGCGGGTTTCTTTGGGCTTCCGCTGACAGTGAGGAAGGTGGAGATGGTGTCAAATTAACTTTTCTTCACCGCTGGCCCCAGGAGCCCTACGCCACATTTTTTCAGGAAGTAGTGGCTGACTTTGAAGCTTCCCATCCGGGAGTAAAAATAGACATTCAGACAGTTTCCAATAACCCTTTCAAAGAAAAAATAAAAGTTATTGTTGGAACCGATGAAGCTCCGGATGTTTTCTTTACCTGGCCGGGTGAATTTACAAACAGGTTTATCCGTGAAGGCTTGATTTACGATCTGACCAAAGAAATGAATGAAGGCTGGATTGATGATTTTGTTTTGTCTCAGCTTGAGCCTTTTATGTACAAAGGCGGCATCTACGGAACTCCGTTCCGTGTTGATGGTAAAGTCTTTGCTTATAATAAGAAGATCTTTAAAGAAGTTGGTGTTGATGTTCCTGAAACCTGGGATGAATTCCTTGAGGTATGTCAGAAAATTAAAGACGCCGGCTATATTCCAATTGCATTCGGAAATATCTCTCCGTGGGCTGTTTCCCATTATATCGGAACTCTGAATCAGAAGATTGTCGGAGCGCCCATTAAGGATGCGTATGATCCGGCAATCGGCGATTTCTCGGATCCCGGTTTTGTGAGGGCTCTTAAAGAATATCAAAAACTTATTCCTTTCTTTAATGATAATCCCAATACCGTAAAACATGGCGAGTCTCAGATCAGCTTCTTTATTGGCCGGAAAGCTGCCATGCATTACATTGAAGTTGTTGAACTTCCCGGAATTGACCGTGAGGCAAAGGAAGCCAACGATCCGGCCTTTATTGATGACTATGGTCTTTTCCAGTTTCCCGTTATTCCGTGGGGAAAAGGCGACCAGAGCCAGCTGACTGGATATCCTGAAGGATTTGTTGTTTCGGCTAATTCAAAACACCCCGCGGAAGCTGTTGAATTCCTGAAGTACTTAACCGGCCGAACTGTTGGTGAAAAAGAAGCGAAAGAACTGGGCTTTCTCAATGGTATCAAGAACATTGTAGGCCCCGGCGACATGGACCCATCCTATTATGATGCTGCCCAGATCGTTTTGAATTCCACTTCCATGGTTAACTGGCTTGACTCAGGTATGCATGCCCAGGTAACCAACATGTATTTGTCCGAACTTCAGAGGTTAACTGATGGACAGGCTACGCCTGAAGAGGTAATGGCCAATGTTTCTAAAGTTGCTAAAGAAGTAGCAGACAGTATGTAATTGACTCTTCCCCGTCAATCCTTTGGCGGGGAAGCAGCAGGTTTAGAATGCGCACTAAAAAAATCAATATCATTATTTTTATTTTTCCGGCTCTCTTAATGATTCTTCTTTTTACCTATCTGCCTATTGTGGAAACAATAGGATTGAGCTTTTTTCGTTTTAGTCCATATTCCCGGGCGAAAGTTTTTGTGGGTCTGCATAATTATAAAAAGATTTTTGCAGATCCTGTTTTCTATACAGCAATAAAAAATAATTTCTATTATGCTGTTGTTTCCATTATCTGCCAGGTAGGTTTTGGAATGATTCTGGCCATGCTGCTGGAATCTAAAATTTTGAGTAATGCCCGGCGGTCAAAACGAATATACAGAAATATTCTGTTTATTCCCTCTCTTGTTTCAATTACAGCCATTGGTCTGGTTTGGTATTTTATCTACAGCCCTGAAATTGGTCTGCTCAATCAGTTTATAGCTCTTTTTAATCCTTCATACATGGAACATCCTATTTCATGGCTGGGAAATGAAAAGGGCGCAATTTTTGCAATAATAATGATGAGCCAGTGGCAGTTTACCGGATATATTGTTGTTCTTATTATTGTTGCTATTCAGAAAATTCCAAACGAGCTGTATGAGGCTGCTGAAATAGATGGCGCCAATGGTTTACAGAAATCATTAGTTATTACTATCCCGTCTATAAGGGAAATGATACTTGTAACCACTACCATAACCATAATTGGTGCTTTTAAGCTGTTTACTGAAATTTATGTTATTACTGACGGAAGTGCCGGCCCATATAATTCCACACAGGTATTGGGAACCTATCTATATCAAAGGGCCTTTTTTAACGATGAAATGGGATATGCCTCAGCTATTGGTTTTATAATATTTGTCATAACGTTCTCTTTGTCTCTACTGCAGATAAAACTGTTCCGTACAGAGAAGAAGGAGAAGAAAAATGCATAAAAGCCGCTTAAAAGTTAATATACAGAAAATTCTTCTTCATCTTCTTTTCATTACTGCTGTTTTAATAATTATCTTTCCTGTTTTATGGATAGTTATGAGTTCATTTAAAACAAACAGCCAAATGTATATGAATCCAATGGATATGCCGGAGGAATTTCTCTGGTCAAATTATACATTTGCATGGAAACTGGGACTTTCCACTTATTTTCTGAACAGTTTAATTGTCAGCGGTGTCTCTATTCTGGCAACCCTGCTGCTGGGCGGATTATGCGCCTATGGTCTGGCCCGTTTTGATATGCGGGGAAAAGACCTTATTTTGTACCTGATCATTGGCGGTCTTCTGCTTTCTCCTCAGGCCGGAATTCTGGCTTTATATCAGATCCTCAAATCTATCGGGGTTATGAATACAAGAATGGCATTAATTTTTCCTTATATTGGAATACGCCTGCCGTTCGCCATTTTTCTTATGAGATCATATTTCCTTTCATTTCCTCAGGATATTGAAGATTCTGCCCGTATTGACGGCTGCGGCACCATTGCTGCTTATTTTAAGATAGTTGTTCCGGTTACGCGTCCAATTTTTGCTTCAACAGCCATAATGACAGCAATTTTTGTATGGAATGAATTTCTGTTTGCCCTTGTCTTTATTAACGATGAGAAGTTCATGACCATACCCATTGGACTGAGCAACTTCAGGGATGCTCTGGTTACAAATTATCCGCCTCTGCTGGCCAGTATTCTGGTAGGTTCCCTGCCGCTTATTATATTATTTCTGGTAAGTTCCAAGAACTTTATTTCCGGATTAACTTCCGGAAGTGTTAAAGGCTGAGTCAAAAGACATTAATACAAGCATGAGAATTGACAGCACCCTTAATAATCAGATTGACCGCTTCATTGAATTGCACAGAGACCATATTGTCCGCGATATCTGTGCCCTGGTTCAAATTAAAAGTGTTAAAGATGCAGCGTGTCCGGATGCGCCGTTTGGTCAGGGTATTAAAGACGCGCTGGACAAGGCGCTTGAAATCAGCAGAGAGCTGGGTTTTGAGACAGATAATTGTAACAATTACTGTGCCAGTGCTTCTTTGAAACATAATTATACAGGCCCCTATATTGCCTTTTGGGGGCATCTGGATGTTGTTCCGGAAGGTGAGGGGTGGGTGTATTCTCCCTATGAACCGGCGCTTTGTGACGGCCATATTGTCGGCCGGGGTGTTATTGACGACAAGGGCCCTGCCATCTGTGCTCTTTATGCATTGCTGTTTTTTGCGGAACATCAATACAGCCTGAAATACAATTACAAAGTTATATTCGGGACAGATGAGGAAACAGCAATGGAAGATGTTCAATATTTTAAGGAACACTACCCCTTGCCGGTATTCTCTATTATCAGTGATTCCGGTTTTCCGGTTTGCTATGCTGAAAAGGGTATATTTCACGCGGAGGTGGAAATACCTCTTGTCTCTGATGCTATTATACATTTCTCGGGAGGTTCTGTTCGCAACGCTGTACCTGCACACGCCCGGATTCAATTAAAGAAGTCTCAAATAGTTAACTATAGAGAGCTGCCCGCAGAAATAAGTCTGGAAGACAATGAGAGTTCCGTTATCTTGAGTGCAGAGGGCAAGGGAGCTCATGCCGGTCATCCTGAAGGTTCCAGGAATGCCATTCACATTCTTGCTTCATTTCTTGCTGAAGCGGTCCGGAGTGAAAACCTGCAAGCCTGTTTTAAGCTTATTGCGGAAATATCCGGTTCTTATGACGGCAGTAATTTTAATATTAAATGCAGTGATGATGTTTCAGGAAAACTGACCTGTGTCGCCGGGGTTTTGAAATATGAGGAGAATAAAATAACAATCAGCTTGGATATCCGGTATCCGGTTAAAATTAATTCAGCAGAGCTTGTAAAGAAAATCCGGTCTTTCTGCAATGCCCGCGGAGCAGCACTGGTTAATCTTAGTGAGAACAAACCTTATTATGTTCCGCCGGACAGTGAAATAGTTCTTCTGTTTAACAGCCTGTATAACGATGTCATGAATTCGGATGTCCCGCCGTATTATTCAGGCGGGGGGTCTTATGCCAGGAAAGTGCCCAATGCGCTTGCTTTTGGCCCCGTACTCCATACGCCGGCAATAAAACCTGAAGTTATTGCTCACGGCGGTCCTCACAAAGCGGATGAATCCTTAAACATCGATGATATATTACTGGCACTGAAAATATATATTCTAAGCATTTTTCAGCTTGATAAACTGGATTTTACGGACAATGTCTTAATGACATAATTCATAAAAATCAGAAAATAATCTATTAAAATAAAATTAATAATGCTATACTTTGCAATCTGTTATTTACAAAGAATTGCATGCGAGGTAACTCATCTTGACTAACTCTATAGTAGAGCTTCGGAATGTAGATAAGTGGTTCGGAGCAAATCATGTGGTAAAGAACCTGAGTCTGAATATTCAGGAGGGTGAATTCCTTACCCTGCTGGGGCCCTCAGGCTGCGGTAAGACAACAACCTTAAGAATGATTGCGGGCTTTGAAGAAGCAACGGGGGGCGTAATAAAAGTTCAAGGTGAGCATGTTGAGGATAAAGAGCCGTTTCAGCGCGATGTGAATACAGTTTTTCAAAGTTATTCACTTTTCCCTCATATGACAGTGTATGAAAATGTTGCCTATGGACCAACAATCCGTAAAACACCAAAAGACGAAATTAAAACCCGTGTTGAGCAAATGCTTGCCCTTGTTCAGATGTCCGGTTATGAAAAGCGTAAGCCTGATGCCCTTTCCGGCGGGCAGAAACAGCGCATTGCCATTGCCCGGGCTTTAATAAACAACCCCCGGGTTTTGCTTCTGGATGAACCTTTGGGCGCCCTGGATCTGAAACTCCGCAAACAAATGCAGATAGAGCTTAAACGTCTTCAGAAGCGTCTGGGTATAACATTTGTCTATGTTACTCACGACCAGGAAGAGGCCATGACAATGTCGGACCGCATAGCCGTTATGAAAGACGGCGTTATTCTTCAGCTGGGTACACCCATGGAAGTATACAACTTGCCCAACAGCCGTTTTGTGGCTGATTTCATAGGCGAGTCGAATTTGCTCGATGGCGTTGTCAGGGACATAAACGGTGATGTTCTCAAGGTTGAAACACCGCTGGGCCATTGTCTTACAGCCGGTAAGGGCTTCAGTGCCGGCGAGAAAATCCATATAGCTGTCCGGCCTGAATATCTGAAAGTTTCACATGAGCCGGTAGAGGGTTTTTCCATTCAGGCAACGATCAAGGATTATATTTACATGGGCGCGAGTGTTAAAACAAGTTTAGACACTCAAACAGGCCAAGAGCTGAACTTCACTGCTGTAGATGCTGATCCCGGCTTAACGGAGGGCCGGCCGGTTCATGTCTATTGGAAAACTGAAAAGTCTGTTCCCATAAAATGTAATCAGGAGACTGAACGTTAATGGCTCATGTCAATTCTTCCAAAAAACGTAAAAGAGTCAGCCGGCTTCCCGCACTGGCTCAGGCAGGGCCTGTTTCACTCTGGATGGTGGCTTTTGTTACACTGCCCATGATATACGTTATTTACATCAGCTTTATGACCAGAGGAACTTTTGGCGGTGTTGTTCATAAAGCTACCCTGGTGAATTATAAAACCCTGCTTGATATTATCTATTTTAATGTCATCGTTAAAAGTCTCAAAGCGGCAACACTCAGTACTCTTGCCTGTCTTGTTCTGGGCTATCCTTTTGCCTATTATATAGCACGAAAGCCTCCGGAAGTTGCCTCACGCCTTATTATGCTGATTATGATTCCCTTCTGGACAAGTTCGCTGATGCGGCTTAATTCATGGATGCTTCTGTTCCAGACAAACGGTCCGGTGAACAAGCTTCTGGTTGCAAGCGGTTTATCCCGGGAACCCGTTATGTTTATGTATTCCGACTGGCTGGTAATGCTCGGCCTTATAACGGCCATGCTGCCTTTTGCCGTTCTTCCCATGTATTCGTCCATAGAAAAACTGGAAAATTCGCTTCTGGAAGCATCTTCTGATCTTGGGGCCACGCCGTCGCAGACCTTCCGCAAGGTTACTTTCCCCTTAACATTCCCCGGTATTTTTTCTGCCATTATTCTGACATTTATACCGGCTCTGGGAATTTATACCATTACGGATATGCTCGGCGGCGGAAAAGTTCTTTATCTGGGAAATATTATTAAGAATCAATTCGGTACAATACGGAACTGGCCCCTGGGTGCGGCTCTGAGTGTGCTTCTTCTTCTTATTACGGCACTGCTTATTTTCATCTATACGCGCTTTGCCAGTATAGAAGATATGGAGGTGCTTTAATGAAAGACGGCAGCCGCGTAAAAAGACGCAGGAAAATATTGAATATCCTGGGAACAGTTTATTCGATCCTTATCTACACAGTGTTTTACATTCCTGTTGCGGTTATGATAGCCTTCTCGTTCAATGACGCGAAGCGTAACTATTACTGGCAGGGTTTTACAACAGAATGGTATTCCAAATTGTTTTCTTTCGCGAATACCGATTTATGGAACGCGCTTTCTTACTCTGTTGTAATAGCCGTGCTTGCCACAATTATAAGCGTTACAATAGGTGTTCTGGGGGCTATCGGACTGAAGAAATTCAAGTTTATCGGAAAAAAAATTATAGATATGACTATCTATATTCCCATTATTGTTCCGGAAATTGTTCTGGCTGTTGCCATGCTCATTGTTTTTATGACTGCGGGCATTAAACTGGGGATGGGCACTATCCTGATTGGTCATTGCACATTTTGCATACCGTACGCGCTTGTTACCATTAAGGGGCGTATAACAGGCGATAATGAAACTTTGCAGGAAGCCTCCATGGATCTGGGGGCTGACAGGTTTCAGACATTCAGGCGGGTTACCATTCCGTCTATCATGCCGGGTATTATGTCCGCGGCGTTTTTATCCTTCACACTTTCCATTGATGATGTTGTAATGTCCAACATGCTCGCGGGCGCCAGGCAGTCTACTTTGCCGGTTCTCATACTTTCATTGAACCGTACAGGTCTTCCTCCTGACGCGAATGCTCTTACTACTGTTATGGTTCTTATTATGGTAGCCGGAGTTCTTATTGCAAATTGGGTTCAGAGCAGGATGAAGAAAAAAGAAGCATTGCTTGATGCTCAATATCAATCAGCGAATTCAGCTGCCCAGGGGCAGATGAAATAAATATTTTCTGGATTAAATTTATTTAATCAAAAGGAGAAAAAATGAAACGTATTATTTTCTTGGCGTTAACGTTGGCTATGGTTTTTACCTTGCAGAATGTTATGGCTTCAGGCGACCAGGAGAGTTCCGAACTCAACATTTTTATGTGGGGCGGCTATATCTCGGACGACCTGGTAGCCAATTTTGAAAAGGACAATAACTGTACCATTAATTTGAGCTACATGTCCGATAATGCCGACTCCATAACAAAACTCACCGCCGGTGCCGGTAAAGACTATGACCTTATTATGACATGCGATGCGTATATGGAATCGCTTATTAACGGCGGATATCTTGAAAAGCTCGATCGCTCCAAACTGCCCAACGCGGAAGCCAATATCAACAAAGCTTACTGGAGCGGTCAGAACAGGGACTACTGTGTTCCTTATCTGATGAACTACATCTATGTTGTTTACGATACGGAAAGATGTCCTGTTGAAATAACAAGCTATAATGATTTGATCAATCCTGCCATGAAAGATCAGATCGGTTCCGTAGACGGCGCGCGCAACCTGTTCCCCATAGCTTTAATTGCGCTGGGTTACGACCCCAACTCCAGAGTGGAAAGTGAAATTGCCGAAGCTTATGAATGGCTTGTTAAATACAACAACAATGTTCTGGCATACGGTTCAACCGAGCAGAACATCGTTAACGGTACCGTTTCCTGCATGCTCACATACGATGGAAACGCTTCCTGGGCCATGAAAGAACTGGGCGATAATAATAATCTTAAAATTGCCGCGTTCAAGGAAGATCCCGTTCAGCTTGGCTTTGACCTTTACGTTATACCCAAAGGCGCCCGGCACATGGACCTGGCCTATAAATTCCTGAACTATATCTGTGAACCGGAAGTAATGGCTGCCAACCTGGCAGAATATCCCTATTCCTGTCCCAATGATGCCGCCATAAAGGCAGCGGGTGAATCCTACAGCGGCGATCCTGCCTTTGACTTTGATTACAAAACCAATATTTTCTTCCAGGAAGATGTCGGTGACGCACTGGCTGTTTATGATAAATATTATCAGATGCTGAAAGTTGGTGAATAATTAGACATTTGCAGGTAAGATTATAATTGCGGACGGGAATATCCCGTCCGCATTCATGTCAGGAGATATATATGGTTAAATTTGACGAGAAAAAGGAAATTGACAGCGTTAAGGGCGCTCTGGCTTTACGCCCCCGTATTGAAGAAATAGTAGATAAGGCCGTAAAAGAAGGCCTTAAAAACATATGCTGGCTGGGCATAGGCGGTACCTGGGCCAGCTGCATGCTTGCGCAGCTTCATATGAAAGAAAAAAGCGCCCTGGAAATTATTACTCTTAACGCGGCCGAGTATCTTGCAACCGGTGACCGGCGTGTGGGAGAGGGTTCCTTTGTTATTATTTCTTCCGTTACAGGTACGACAGAAGAAATGGTGAAAGGGGTTAAAAAAATACAGGAAGCCGGAGCCAGGGTACTCGGCTTCATTGATAAAGAAGACTCTGATCTTGCTCAATCTGTCGACTACTGCATAAGTTTTCCCAAGAATGAACAGCTCAAATTCCTTATGGCTGCAGACCGCATTATGTATAACGCGGGTGAATTTGACAACTACGGCACCTACTATAAACAGCTTGAAGAATCATTAGCTGAAGGTTTAGTTGACATAGGCAGAAAAGCGGACAAATTCGGTGAAGAATTTGCCAAAAAACATATGAAGGACAAACTGCATTATTTTGTGGGAGCAGGAACATTATATGGTCCAACCTATTCTTACGGCATGTGTTTCTGGGAAGAAATGCACTGGATCCGGACAAAATCCATTCACTCGGCAGAATTCTTTCACGGAATGCTGGAAATTGTTGACAAGGAAACTCCCGTTACTGTTTTTGTCGGTGAAGACTCCCAGCGTGATCTGGGACTGCGGGTTGTCCGTTTCCTTGAAAAAGTATCCGAAAACTATACAGTTATTGATACCAAAGATTACGCCATACCCGGAATTGATGAAAAATTCAGGGGTAATATCAGCTACTTTATTATGCATGCCGTAACAAACAGAATTGATGCTCATATAGAAAAAATATCGGGTCACGATATGGAAATCCGCCGGTATTACAGGAAAGTTGAATACTGAAATGAAGATAGGCATTTTTACCTCAGGGTATCAAAGAAATAAAATAGAAGATATTTTTGAAGATGCTCAAAAATTCGGTTATGATTATGTCGAATTATGGGGCGGGCGTCCGCACGCGTACCCTTATGATCTGAAAAACGGCGATATTGATATTATTCTCAAATTAATTGAGAAATATGACATGCCTGTATACTGCTATACACCTGAACATAATGCCTATCCGTATAATTTTATGATTGGACCGGAACGGCAGCGTCAAGAGTCTGTTGACTATCTGAAAACTGCCATGGACATGGGGAAAGAACTTGGCGCGGAATATGTTCTTTTCTCTGCCGGCCATGGCGGTTATTTTGCCACAGGTGAAGAGTTATGGACCAGGCTTATTAAAAGTGTTGGCGAGCTTGCCGAACACGGTGAAAAAATCGGCCAGAAACTTATCCTTGAGCAGCTTACCGCGTTTGAAAGTAACGTGTGTACATCCGCGAATGATGTTTTGAATGTTCTGAATGCCGTTCAAAGCTCTTGTCTGTACGGTATGTGCGATATTGTACCGCCGTTTATTCACGCTGAAAGCATTCTTTCTTATTTTGACAAACTGGGTGACAGGCTGGCGCACCTGCATGTTGTTGACAGTGACGGTAAAAGCGATACGCATGTTCTACCGGGAGAAGGTGTTCTTCCCCTGCCGGAGCTTCTTCAGGAAATTAAAGAAAGAGGTTACGGGGGCACAATGACGATAGAACTGGTAACAGCCTACATTAATGAACCCCGCTTATACGCCCGGCGGGCCATAAACAACTTGCGGAAAATGCTGGCTGATTAAAACTCAGCTTTTTGAGGATACCCGAAGGCTCCTTCCTGCAGACATGTTTCTGCGGCCTTTTGAGAGGCGTACTCCATTGCCTCCTGTATCTGTTTATGGGTTGAATAGTAATAAAGGAATGCGCCTATAAAGCTGTCGCCCGCTCCCATGGCATCGAGGGCTTGCACTTTACGGGCACCGCATTCATGGTATTTTTGACCGTCAAAGCAAATAGAGCCTTTTTCGCCCAGTGTTACGCAGCTTAATGTACTGCCGTTTTCTACAGCTTTTTTCATAATTGTTTTCAAATTATTCTCGGGAATATTGCTTCCTGATATAAAGGCATAATCTATGAATTTGCAGAGCTTGAGTTCTTCGGTTAAATCGCCCTCGTCGGAGAAGTCGTAAGATACTTTAATATGTTTTGAAAGAACTGACAGGTAGTCTTCCATGTAGGAATAGCAGCTGGTATGCAGCAGATCGTATTCTGAAAGAGATTCGAGTTCGCTTTTCGATAAACGGACAGCTAATTTGTGCTGAACAGTTTCCCTGTTATTGGAAATAAATATTCTATCTCCGTCATCGTGTATTTCCACATGCGGCTGACCGCTTATTCCTTCAGCTGTTCTGCATCTGTTAATTATTATATTTTCTTTCAGCAATGATTTTTTTATGTGCTCGGCTTTGTCATCTGTCGCGAAAACTCCAATATATTCCACTCGTTCGGCGCCGTTGCGTTTAACGTTTACAGCTACATTAACAGCATTGCCGCCCGGGTAGTATGTGTTTCTGTTAATGTAGCAATCGGTTACGTTATCACCAATAGAAATGAATTTCATGTTACTGCTCCTGCATTTTTATATTGATTTTGTCTTAAGCCTGACACTCGGCTCCTGTGCTATACGGAAGCCGGGAATAAGCCGGTCTAATCCTGTAAGTGTGGAAAACAGTATTATTACAACCGCAATATGCGCCAGATAATTATATCTGATTATTTCCACCTGATTAAAAGTATGTAATGGATACGCTGTAGCGGCAATGCCGACAAAGAAACTTAAATAGACGTGCCAGGGAATAAGCTGTGAGCCGAATATTCCCAGAGCCGACGAAAAGGTGGCATTCCGCAGACTCAATGTATACATGGACTCTTCATCACCTTTTACATTCTCTTCGGTAATACCTTTTATAATGGGACCAACTGTTACTATCTGGGCCATTTCATCGGCAAGCGCGGCATTGCCGACAAGCGATATAACCCCATTCCAGAACATCAGTTGACGCACATTCCTGGATATTTTAACGGCCCAGTTTGAAAGCGGTCTGAAAGCGTCCATTTTAACCATTATTCCGCCGAACGCGGCTACCCACATCATCATTATTATAACCCAGGAACCAGCTCCCACAAATCCGTTGTAAATAATATCCAGGAATGCGGGAAAGCCGGAAACCGTACCGGCAAATCTTCCCAGTATGTAACATGAGGCAATGCCGCTTCCTAAACAAATAAGAGTTGAAAATCCCTTAAAAGCTATAAAAATTACCAGAATGAGTGGAATAATCATGTAAAACGGTACACCTTGTTCCACCTGGTGCAGCAGTTCGACAGCAACGGGTTTTTCCTGCTGGAGTGTATTCCATACCTCCTGCGGGATGGCATCTATGGCCTGAGCCGGTACTACAGTTTCTCCGGGAAGTGTTCTGCCGGCTGTCAAAAATAGCAAACCGGCCAGTATGAGGCACAGTAAGGATAAAACACCCTGATTCTTCATTCTGTGTGTTACTTCAACGTTGTGAATACCGGAGCTGACAACGGTTGTATCGGAAATGAGCCCCAGGTTGTCGCCAAAGCAGGAGCCTCCGGCTATGGCGGCAAGTGTCAGTACAACATTCCCGTCGAGAATATGTGTCATCCACAAAAAAATGGGGGCGCAGGTGGCAAAAGTTCCCCATGAGGTTCCGGTAGCAACAGATAAGACGGAAGCAACCAGAAAGGATGCCAGAGCTACGGTCTTTGCGGAAATTCCCACTTTTAAGCTCAGTGTAATAATTGCCGCGCCCACACCGCCGGCCATAAAAGCGTCGGCCATTGCGTAAGCCAGCATCAGTATAAAAAATACCAACTGCATTTCCTTGACATGGTTCAGAGCTGAATTGAGAAGTGTATTAAATTCAAATTTTTCGGTAATAATGGCAATTAAGGCCGCGTATATAACAGCAATGGGAGCAATAATCAGTATATCAAAACTGAATCCGAAGAAAGTGGAGAATGCTTCAATATTTGAAATCATCATCAGCCCGGCAAGAACCAGAACAGGCGAGAGTTTCAAAAATGCTTTCATAAATTCTCCATAATTTCTTATAGAACTGAGATAAAACCGAGACACAATATACATTGTTCAAAAGATATTTTCAATAAACATTGCATACGCGGTAAACTATGCTATAATAATTTTACCGCTAGTGTGTAATCGAATTGATTTGGAGGGATTTTGGTAAACTTTTATATGTATTTGTTTACCTCTGTGTAGATGGAAGAGAACTGGGCGCTGCGATTAAAAGCTCATGAACACACCCTTACCAGGACAGAACAGAATCTTGTTGATTTCATCAACAGGAATCCTGAAATTGTTGAACGTGCCACATTAAAAGAGCTCTGTGATATTACCAATATCAGTAAACCCGTTATAATCAGGTGCTACAAAAAACTTCAATACAACGATTTTCACGACTTTCAGACAGCTGTTCTGGAGTTTTATTCTTCGCACATAGATTCTCTTGTGGCTTCAAACAGAATGAGGAAGAGGGTGGGGGATATAAGCAGCCTTATAAGCGAGGCTGTTAATGTAGACGTTAAATCTCTGGAGAGGCTGGAGCGTTCACTTTCCACCGAAGATTTGCAGTCCATCAGTTGTCAGATGCACGAGGCGGAGATAATATATTTAATCGGCGAGGGGACGGGGTTTTATCCCGCGCACTATCTCTGCCAGAGGCTCCGGCGCTACGGACTGCGTTCAGTGCTTGTTGAACAGGATTATCAACACCGTCCGGATATGATCTATCCGGCCCGTAAAAACGACCTGATTATCCTTTTTCATTACAGTGACAGCGCGCACTGGCTTCAGCCTTTTTTCACCCATATCAGCAGAAAAGGAATTAAATCCATTCTTTTCTCGGGAACTATTCATCCGGACTTTGTGCCTGCGGTATCACAATTTATTCATATTCCGCGGGGCGCGGTTAATTTTAAGAACAGCATGGCCGTTCCCATGCATTTAGCTAACCAGCTGCTGCTTTCATATGAATTAATTTACCGTGATGAAGTTGATGATATGCTTAAGGAACTGGAAACTTCCCGAATGAACTGGGATCGGGATGTATAATATCGGAATTGTTTATGAGGAGGAAAATCATGACAATGAGAAAGATGGTAATGCTTGCAGCAGTATTACTTCTGGCAGCTAATTTTGCTGTTTTTGCTGCCGGGCAGCCTGAGGTTAAAGAAGATGTGACAATTCAGATCGCATTTCCGGTCGCGGTAGACGCACCCATAGTCGATATGTTTAACGGTTATGCGGATGAGTTTATGGCGGAACACCCCAATGTAACCATAGAACCGGTTTATGCCGGCGGTTACACCGATGTAAAAACCATGATTCAGACCACCATAGACGGAGGCGGTAAAGCCCCCGCTCTTGCGGTTATGCTGGCCACAGATCTTTTTGATCTGGCTAACGCTCAGTATGTTGTGCCAATGACAGACTTTGTCAAAAAAATGAAGGGCTCAGATAAATATCTGAACGATTTCCTCCCGGCTTTCATGGCCAATTCCTATTACATGGACGAGCTCTACAGCCTGCCGTTCCAGAGAAGCGCGGTTGTTCTTTACTACAACGCGGACATGATTTCCGAAGCCGGACTTCCTGTTCCTTCAGACTGGGCTTCACTGGCAAAAACGGCTTCCGCATTAACAACTGCGGACCGGTGGGGAATTGAATGGCCTTCCGGCTGGCCGTATTGGCTCTTCCAGCCCCTTGCTCTGGGCGCGGGACAGAACATTGTCGGCGAGAGCGATACCCAGGTGTTCTTTGATTCACCGGAAGTAATTGAAGCTATTGAATTCTATATAGCACTCTCGGAAAAATACAAAGCAATGCCCGCAGGCGTTCAGGGCTCATGGGGCAATGTTGTGCCGAACTTTGTTTCCGGTAATACAGCCATGATAGTTCACAGTTCCGGCTCTCTTTCCAAAATTCTCTCCCAGGCCGATTTCAACGTAGGCGTTATGGGAGTACCCGGAAAAACATCCGGTTCCTACAGCGTCCCGGGCGGCGGTAACATTTACATGACTCCCGGACTCAGCGATGCTGAAGCTCTGGCGGCTTTTCAGTTTGCCGTTTTCATGACCGACCCTGCCAGGGCCGCGGAATTCTCTGTTGCCACCGGTTATATTGCACCCAGAAAATCAGCATTTGACGATACAGCCCTGAAAACCTACGCGGCTGAAAATCCTCAGGTTATGATGGTGAAAGACGTACTGGCTGATGCGGGTAAAGAGTTCTCGCTCCAGAACCTTGGACAAATTCGGAATATCTTCCACAGTTATCTGCAGAAAGCCTATAACAAGGAACTTTCTCCTGCGGCTGCAATGAAAGCAGCTCAGAAAGAAGCCGATGAGGCACTCGCAGATTTCCGGTAATTCAGCATATTAATCAGACTGTAGAGAATCCTCTCCCTTAGGGTTCTCTACGGTCTTTGGAGACCCAAATGAACAGAAAAGGACGAGTTATAACTCCGTACCTTCTGATTCTCCCCACTCTGATCTTTGTTATTATTTTTACCATTTATCCGACGATCAGCAGTGTTATAGGGAGCTTGTATAAACAGAGGCTCAACATACCGAAGTTCAGAGAACCGGTATTTCATGGATTTGGAAATTATCAGGAACTTTTCAGCAGTCCGGAGTTCCTCATGATTCTCAGAAACACCATTACCTATGTTGTTATTCTGGTGCCCATTACAGTTATTGCCGCGCTTTTTTTTGCCATGTGGCTCAGAAAGCCGCGTTTTGCAAAGCTGCGCATTGCCATATTTCATCCGGCTATTCTGCCCATGGTTTCAGCCGCGACGATCTGGCTGTTTTTTCTGACCCCCGACTACGGTTTGTTCAACGTTTTCCTTCGGTTTTTCGGATATTCCGGAGCTGAGAACTGGGTCAGTAATCCGAATATGGCATTAGGGGCACTGATTGTGGTTGCGTTCTGGAAGGACGCCGGGTTCTATATGATCTACTATCTGGCAGGCATACAGAACCTTCCGGAAGATGTTTATGAAGCACTGAAACTGGAAGGAGCCCGGCCCATAACGGTCCTTTTCCGTTTTACACTGCCGCTGCTCAGACGTACAACGCTCTTTGTCACCACTGTAGCGGTAATAGGGGCATTCCGGAATGTGGATCACATATTCATTATGACATCGGGCGGACCCAGCGGCAGCAGTACACTGCTTCTCTATGAACTGTGGCAGGTAAGGTTTGATCAGCTGAATATGGGGCATGCCTCGGCCATTACGGTTATTCTTGTGGTAATTCTTCTGGCGTTTACCATTACGAACTTTCTGTTTCAGGAACATAAGGAGGCCTCATAATGAAGAAACGTCTTTTTATGTTACTGGGTATATTAATTGCCCTGTTATGGTCCGTACCGCTTATCTGGGCGCTTATTGCTTCATTCAGACCTCTGGGCGAGCCCTTTACACGGGGACATGTCTGGTTCGGCAGTTCATTAAGCTTTGCGAACTATCTGAAGGCCTTTTCTCTGGCACCCTTCCTGCTGTATTTCCGCAATACAGTTCTTCTGGTGCTGTTAATTCTTCTGGTACAGCTGGTTACCAGCAGTCTTGCAGGGTTTGCTTTCGCGTTTTACCGCTTTAAGGGCGACAAAATTCTTTTCACTGTTATTCTGACTCAGATGATGATTCCCACGGTTGCTCTTCTGGTACCGAATTTTCAAACTATCCGGTTTCTTGGTCTCTATAATACCATTCCGGCAATGGCCATTCCTTTCTGGGGAAGCGCGTTTGGAACCTTTCTTTTAAGGCAGAATTTTCTGAGCATACCCCGTGATTACGGGGACGCGGCACTTGTTGACGGCTGCAGCTGGTTTAAAATCCTTCGGCATATTTATGTTCCCATGTCAGTTCCTTCCATCATTGCGTTTTCAATTTCGTCCATTAACTGGCACTGGAACAGTCTGCTGTGGCCTTTAATTGTAACACAGAGCGATTCCGCCAGGCCCCTGACTGCCGGACTGGCCCGGTTTACTCAACTGGGAGAAATTGGCGCGCAGTGGGGACTGATGTCAGCCGCAACCTTGATTGTTGCTTTTCCGCTGCTTCTGCTCTTTTTGATATTCCAGAAGCGGTTTATGGAAGGCTATATGAATTCAGGAATTAAATAATGAGTGAAATAACATGGAAATGGAACGATCCGGGCCATCTGGAAGCGCACCGGAAGGAATTTGTCCGGCCGGTGGAAGAAATTCTTAAGGAGCTCTCCGGTATTCTCAGCGGGAAAAAGAGAGCCGCCGGAGAAAAACTGCACAAAGACTTCACCCTCTCTGCTCCAACAGGCCGGACGGGTCTTATTGAACTTCCCGCTGAAGGATTCAGCCCGTTCTGGGCATACCGCAAGGGACGCAGTATTCCCTCACACCTCTGTCTGGGTAAAAAAACTCTGACAAACATGGTGTGTCTCTGGGGATGGTGGGAGAGTGAATCGGTATTTATTATCCATACACTTTATCCCGGCGGAACTGCGCCCCGGGAAATCCATGACCCTGCCCTCAGTCTGGAAGAACTTTCCGAGGCCGTTGCTTTCTGGAGTACCCATGCCATCATTACCGAAGAAGGAGAATATGATGTCCAACCCTGTGATCACCCGGCTTGATATTGACTGGATAAAACAGAATGTCGAGCTGGACTCACCTGAGGCGCTTGTCCTTTTTGACATAGACAGCACTATTATGAACACGGCTCCGAGGAATTATGCCATTCTGGAAGAGGCTGCCAGAGAATTCGAATTCCTGCGGGGAATAACCGGCGAGGTAAACCTGGAGCATATGGGGTGGAATATCTGCGATGACGTTAAAAGTGTCCGTAATCTGAGTAAAGAACAAATTGACTGTCTTTATGATTTCTGGGAGAAACGCTTCTTCTTCGATCCCTGGATTGGCTATGATATTCCCTACGAAGGCGTCAGGGAACTTCTTCACTGGCTTCATCAGCAGTGCCGCATTGTTTATCTGACAGGACGGGACAGTGAATATATGGAAGACGGAACCATTTCTTCATTTATTGAACACAAGCTGCCCAACGATGAAAAAACAACCTTTCTGTTTAAGCCCTCGAAGGATATTCCAGACCTTTCATTTAAACAGGAGGCCTTTGAATATATCCGGAAGCTGGGCCGGGTTGTACTTGCTATTGAAAATGAGCCTGCCAATGCCAATGCAATGCACAAGGCATTCCCCGATGCGGTAATAGGACTGATTCAGACAATTACCGCACCGAACCCGGCCGCTCCGCATAAGGAAATTTTTCTGTTTGAAACGTATTAGCCGCAGAAAACCGGCTTAACTTTTCTTGAATTCAATAACCCAGGATGTCCCGGTTCCTATGTTATAGGCTTTGGCAAAATTCCCCTGGTTTATGGCCACAGCCATGCGCAGCAGTGAATTCACATAAATAACAGGCTCTGAAATATAGACATCCGCAAAAGATTTTCCATAGGGAATTTTGTTATTGTAAATAAGGCGTCCGTCATTGCGAATTTCTATTTCCACCCTGTCTCCGTATTCAAATCCCAAAGCAAGAAAGTCTTCCCGGAGTATGTTCGTCCAGAGACTGCCGAAACGGATATCAAGAATATCAATACTGCCCCTAATGGAGGTTTTGGTTTTGATAACCTTGCCAAGTTCCAGCTCTTCCACTTCTTCAGCGGGCAGTTCATCGCCCACTTCTTCAAAAGAAATGGCACCGGAGGCCAGTTTGGCACCGGTAAACGCGTATACATCCCTTCCGTGGAAGGTGTGGGAAAACTCGGTGTTCTGCCTGCGGTGCTTTGATTCCGCAATTTCGCGGACAGCGGTAATGCCGATATATTTCTTTAAATGACAGAGTGTGCCGTTGTCGGGAGTTACAATATATTTGCCGTCGGAGGTTTGCGCCACAACACTTTTGCGTGTTGTTCCCACACCCGGATCCACAACTGATACAAACACTGTTCCTTTCGGCCAGTATTCAATTGCCTGAAAGAGCCGGTAAGAGGCCTCCCAGATATTGTAGGGTTGAATATCATGAGAGAGATTGTGCACCTTCAGTTCCCTGTCAACTTCCAGGGCAACACCAAGCATTGCGGCTACCGCACCGTCAGCTAAACCAAAATCAGACTGTAAAACAAGTAAATTACTCAATTTATAACACCTTATTAATAATTATTTGTACATCGGGACCGTAGCCAATGTTATAGGTTTTTGTAAAACTGCCCTGATTCACCGCCAAAGACAGATTCATCAGTTCATTATTGTAAAGAATGGGGCTGCCTTTTTCCGTATCGCCGAAAGACATGGAAAAAAGCACCTTCTGGTCAAAGAGGGTTTCTTCCCTGTTCTTTATAAGAATGTGAACAGTTTCGCCCGCTTTGAAACCGGCTTTCTTAAATTCGGTTGTGCGGATATTGGACCAGATATTTCCGAAGTTGGGATCGTTTATTTCCAGATTGCCCCGAACAGTATTGTGTGCGTATACGGGCTTTTGAATGTTATGCAGAACAATATCTTCCACATTGTATTTCGGTCCTACTTCTTCAAAAGAAATAATGCCGCTGGCCAGTTTGGCCGCGCAGTAGGCAAAAAGATCACGGCCGTGAAAAATACTTACTCCTTCCGTGTCATATCCCTTCAGGCGGTTTACCGTTTCGTCAATTTCCCGTACTTCTTCGATACCGAAAATTCTGGAAACATGGGTGAGGGAGCCGTTATCCGGTGTTACAATATAATAACCGTTCTTTGTACGTGCCGCGCACGCTTTGCGTTGGGTGCCGACACCGGGATCCACAACAGAAACAAACACTGTTCCTTTCGGCCAGAATTTCATGGACTGCTGAAGACGGTAGGACGCCGACCATGTGTCAAACTGCGGAATTTCATGTGTTCCGTCAGTAATATCCAGGCTGCGGTCAACCGATTTAACCACGCCGTACATGGAACACACAGCCCCTTCCTTATAGGTGAAGTCAGTTTGAAAGACCAGTAATTTTTTTTCCATAGAGTTTTTTCCTGCTTAAATAAATGGATTGTAAAAACGGCTGTGATTTACTACAGCGGATAAAAAGATCGAAACAGCAAATATTACCGCTGTTATGAACATGGCAATGTAATCGTTCCGCTGCAGTTTTTTATATCTGTACCATGTGCGTTTTTTATTCTTTCCAAAACCGCGCAGATCCATTGCGTTACTGATAGTATCAACTCTTTCCAGAGAGCTGAAAATAAGGGGAACAATAATTGTGAGGGCGTTTTTGACACGTTTTAAAAAGGGTGCTTTTGACGATATTTCCAGCCCGCGGGCCTGCTGAGCCCGGGAAATATTAATGTAGGCGCGCTGAATATCGGGAAAATAGCGCAGTGTCAAAGCCACCGGAAAGGCAATTTTGTAATGCACGCCTATCCTGCTGAGTGACGCGGCAAATTCACTGGGATCTGTGCCCAGAAAGAAAATCATTCCCAGAGGAATAACCGCCATGTATTTGAGCGTCTTGGTACTCTGGTAGAGCAGCTGCTCAAGCGTCAGTGAATAGCGCCCAAAAATAACATACAGTTCATGCCGGGTTCCGTAGAGCTGAACTCCGTATTCAGGGGCGAATAGATACGTCAGAACAGCATTCAGACAGACAAAAATCAGCACGTATATCAGCATGATTTTTATTTTGCTGAAAGGAATCTTTGCCACCCGGAACATTATGAATGAAAAGATAAGTACACTCAGAACATATCGGATATCGTAACTGAACATTACGCCGAATGAGAGAAAGATGAATCCCAGAAGCTTGGTCAGGCCGGTAAGATTGTGTATAAACGTATCGTTATAGCTGTACGTAAATAATTTATTTTTCATAGCGGACCTTGCTGCGTTCGTATTCAATAAAGTGCCGTGTAAAGTCTTCAGGAGACTCAATTCCTGCTTTGTCGGCCAGAGTATACAACGATGTTTTTTTCAACATGGCCTGATCCATAATTGTTTCATTGGAAAGCACTTTGTAGGATTTGTCATCGGCTATAACGCGGCCGTCCGCGAAGGCGACAGTGCGGGTTGTGTACTCCAGAAGCAAATGCATATCATGGGTTATCAGAATAATTGTAACACCATGTTTGTTCAGCGATTCGAGAAAATCCATTATCTCGGTGTAGTGACGGTAATCCTGTCCGGCAGTGGGCTCATCAAGAATAATAATTTTAGGATCCAGAGTCAGAATAGATGCAATGGTTACGCGTTTCTTCTGACCGAAACTCAAGGCGCTCACAGGCCAGCCGGTAAATGGAGATAAACCGCAGATCTTCAGGGCCTGTGTTACTTTTTCTTTGATTTCTGCCTCATCAGCTCCGCGGTTTCTCAATCCCAGGGCAACTTCATCGAATATCTGTGTCTCGGAAATCATTTCATTCGGATTCTGCATGACATAGCCTATAAGACCGGCCCGCTCTTTAATGGAGAGATCTTTTATATCGTCGCCGTTATAGCGGATAACACCTGCGTCTACAGGTTCAAATCCGCAGATCAGTTTGGCAATGGTTGATTTTCCGGCACCGTTTTTTCCGGCAATGGCAATCATTTCGCCCGCGTTGACAGAAAAGGAAATGCCGCTTAAAGCCTGATGAACACCATCGTAGGAAAAAGAAACATTTTCCACCTCAAGCAGAACCTGCTGTTCCGATTCCGGCTGCGGCGGTGTTCCGGCGTTGTACCATGCCGAAACTTTATCCTTAACCTTCTCTATATCAAGAGTATCGATATACGCGGCATGCAGATCTTCGGTAACAGAAACTCCGGCATATTTTAAGGCTGTCAGATAGAGCGGTTCCCGGATACCGTGTTCATTCAGATAGCTGCTGGCCATAATTTTGTCAGGCGTCATATCGGCAATAATTCTGCCGTCATCTACAAGAATGATTCTGTCGGCCGGACGGTGCAGTACATCTTCCAGGCGGTGTTCAATTATAATAACAGTCGCACCGGTTTCCTTGTGAATCTGATCAATTAATTCTATGGCCGTTTTACCGGTTTTGGGATCCAGATTGGCTAAAGGTTCATCAAACAGCAGAATTTCCACATTATCCACCAGAACCCCGGCCAGAGATGTGCGCTGTTTTTGTCCTCCTGAAATCTCAAAAGGCGAAGAATTGATATGAGACTGAATATCAACCAGTTCAGCAATTTTGGATACACGTTCGTGCATTTCGGAATACTCCACCATATCGTTTTCCAGGGCAAAGGCTATATCTTCACCCACGGTCAGGCCGACAAACTGAGCATCCTGATCCTGAAGAACAGTACCCACTTTTTTGCTTAAACTGTAGACAGACTGGTCTATGTTCTCTTTGCCGTCAATGCGCAGTGTTCCAGACACTTCACCTCGGTACAAGTTGGGGATAAGTCCGTTAATGCACTTGGCAATTGTAGACTTACCGCTCCCGCTTGCACCAACTATGACGACTTTTTCGCCTTTTGAGATTGACAGGTCTATATTGTTTAGCGTGCACTCCTTCTGAGTATAATATTTAAAGGAGTACCCGTTAAATTCTATATACAAAGTTTAGTCCTGCTTGGAAAGAGTTCCTTTGCCGGTCCGGGTTTTGCTGTAGGCTATCAGCAGCAGAGAACCCAGAACACCAGTGGACACTGTATTCATCAGGAAAGCAACAGCACCCTGTGTAAATACAAGGTTAGCCGGTTCACTGTAAATGATGATATCCAGAACAGGGGCAATCAAAATCCACGCAATAGCATTACCCACAATCTGCAGGATGTTAAAGCGGACCAGATCTTTGCCTTTCAGTTCGCCTTCGTCAATGTTGGAAGTCTTGTAGAAGAAACCAAACACAAAACTGGCAATACCGCTGGCGATAACCCAGCTCATCCACGCAGAGCCGTACTGCAGGGTATCACTGAGGAAGTGACCGATGAACGCAATAAGCAGCGACGCGATAGGACCGAACAAAGCACCGAAGAAAGCCGAAATACCATAGGCTACCTGGAAGGATGTTTCCGGCACAGGAGACGGAATCTTCACAAACATGAATAACAGGGTGAAAATGGCCGCTCCGATAGCCGTTGCAACGATTGTTCGGGTCTTAAACTCGAAATACTTTTTCATATGGGTTCCCTCCTTGGAAACATGATGCGAATACTAACATAGAGATTTGTTCTGCACCAGTATTATAATGACAAAAATTCAGCGATAGTAATTTAATGAGGCGCGCCATTCTGCTTCCGCGAGGGCATCCTGAATAAATATATCTATGAGCTGCGGAAAATCCACTCCTCCGTTTCCGGCCATCCGGGGAAAGAGGGAAATGGATGTCATGCCCGGAATGGTATTGATTTCATTCAGATAAATTTGACCGCTCTTTTCTTCCCGGAGAAAGTCTACCCTTGAAAAACCCGATGCTTCCACACTTTTATACGCTTTTTCTGCCAGTGTCCGGATAGTTGACGATTCTTCTTCCGTGAGCCGGGCCGGAACTTTCAGCAGTGCTCCGTCAGGGTCGGTATATTTGGCATCGTAGTCGTAAAAGGAATGAGAACCTGCCGGAATAATTTCACCCGGCGCAAAGCTGCGGATTTTATTCCGGCCAATGACAGCGCATTCAATTTCCCTTCCGGAAACAGCCTGCTCGACAAGTACTTTGCGGTCGAATTG
>PDWI01002334.1_pt1 | contig 28642 bp, 19 predicted proteins | sample 1430891 | NCBI WGS metagenome assembly PDWI01 (sample SAMN01162508, study PRJNA174530) | Oral metagenome, whole genome shotgun sequencing project. | biome: Marine environment; feature: Marine mammal; material: Swab sample of the gingival sulcus; isolation source: swab sample of gingival sulcus... | reverse complement strand
TCCGTCCTCAACCATCTTGTTTACTACAAGAGGAATGAAGAATTCGCTCTTTAGGTTGCCTTCTTCTTTCTTGAGGAAGTCCACAAATTGAGCGTCAGAGTGTGCGAAGTAATCAGGTGTGAAGCCCCACATATTCATTGATACAGGCGTATTATCTGCGATAGAAACTTCCTTGCCATTCTCATCGTTGAAGACAATCTTACCCTCTGCATTACGGATAATAGCTGTGCGTTCTACAACGCCTGTTAGGTAATTCTTCTCGTTTACCTCACAAACACCACGAGCAACGCTACCGCTATCACTAAGCGTATTACCTACACGATAGCCAACCATACAGTATTTAGCAGTCTCGTCGCTAAGCTCCATTAATTTCTTTGCCAAAACTTCATAGCTTGCACGTCCGTAGAAGTCGTCTGCGTTAATCACAGCAAAAGGCTCGTTAATCACCTCTTTAGACATCATCAGTGCGTGGTTTGTCCCCCAAGGTTTTTCACGTCCTTCTGGAAGCGTAAATCCTTCAGGTAGGTTGTCCAAATCTTGGAATACAACTTCTGTTGCAATCTTTCCTTCGTATTTAGAAAGAACGATTTTACGGAAATCTTCTTCAAAAGTACGACGGATAACGAATACTACCTTGCCGAATCCAGCACGGATAGCATCGAAGATTGAATAGTCCATAATAGTCTCGCCATTAGGACCTAGACCGTCAAGTTGTTTCAAACCACCATAACGGCTTCCCATACCAGCCGCAAGCACAAGTAAAGTAGGCTTTTTCATTTTCTTTTTTTATTTATGTTCTTAATCTATTTGTTTTGAATTTAAGAGGCTCAAAATGAGCTTACCACAAAGATACAAAAATAAGCTAAAATTTCTTAGTTACGCTAGATAATTAGCAGGGGAAAGGCTTCATTTTAAGTAGATTTGATGCCTAAGCCTTCTAATGCAAATTATGTGCAGGCTTAGGCTTGGAAAGTTTAGCGGAAAACTTCTGAGACTTTTCCCATAAACTTTTTTGAGTTTTCCGCTAAGTTTTCAAAAGTTTATGGGAAAGTTTTTAGCCCTTTTCTTTTGTATGTTTTATTTGTCTGGGAATGAGTGATTTGTATTAGTTCCTTAAGAACTGGTGTTTTTTGATTTATTGGGAAAACTTTTGAGGCTAGCTAAAGGAAAGAAATAGGGGAGGGGGGGGGAATTGTGCTAAAAATAAAGGCGCTTGCACATATTTGTGCAAGCGCCTTTAATAATACTTTTTAGAGTTTAGGGATTCCACTCTTTGAGCAGTTGTCTAAACTCTTTTCTATAACCGTTAGGGTCGAAGCTTGTTGCGCCTTCAGCAAGCGCTTCCACTTGAGATAGTTCAAGCAAGCCTCGGTATTGTGAGCGCTTAGCGAGCATACCAAAGCCAACGACAGCTGTGGCAAAACGCATATTTTCGGAAGCTGCATTTAGCTCAAGAGGCTTCGTCGCTACTTTATGATTGAGCAGAACGCTCTCCGTCTCATTAGGCTTCTTATACCTAAAGTCAAAGCTTGCATAATGCTCTTTCGCAGAAGCATCTTTTAGTACCAGCTCATAAACTGCTGTAATCGTTTGACCTGAGCCAATCTCTCCAGCATCTTTCTTGTCGTCCTCAAAGTCTTCCTTCTTTAAGGCTCTATTCTCATAGCCAATCAAGCGGTAAGACTCAACCATTTTAGGATTGAAGGTAATTTGAATTTTTGAATCCTTAGCTACTGTGTAGAACTTAGGCAGTTCCTTGACAAAGACCTTCTCAATCTGGTCAATGTTGTCAATATATTCGTAGTTACCATTGCCATTGTCTGCTACTTGTTCCATCATATGGTCGTTCAGATTGCCAGTGCCGACACCTAGAACCGTGATGTAGATGCCACTCTTACGCTTCTCTTTAATGAGCTTAACCATATCCTCTGTTGATGAAATGCCGACGTTAAAGTCGCCATCTGTACCTAAGATAATGCGGTTGTTACCTTTGGGGATAAAGTTCTTTTCTGCTAAGGCATAAGCGTCTACAAGCGCTTGTCCACCAGCTGTAGAGCCCGCTGCTACAAGTCCGTCAATGGCTCTTTTGATTTCGTTCTTATTATCGCCATACTTAGAGTCAATAAGCGTTTGAACTTTACCTGAATAAGTTACGATGGAAATGCGATCCTTTTCGCGGAGATTGTCCACAAGCATTTTGAAGCCTTCCTTGAGGACGTCCAATTTATTCTCTCCGCCCATAGAACCTGAGACGTCAATTAAGAAGACGTAATTGGAGTTTGGTAACTCCTCTCGCGGAATGCTCTTACCTTTGATGCCGAGCCTTAGGAGATGGTGCTCCTTGTTCCACGGGCAGGTGCTAAGCTCTGAATTGAGCGCCACATTGTCGCCTTGCTTAGGTTCTGCGTAATCAAAAGTAAAGTAATTGATGAACTCCTCAATTCTAATTGCAGCAGGAATTATAGGCATTTTTGTGCGAATCATTCCTCTGATGTTGGCATAAGAAGCGCCATCAGCATCAACGGAGAACGTTGAGACAGCTTGGTCGCTAACTTTTACAAAAGGGTTTTCGCCATTGTCCTTATAGCGAGGATCAGGCTTAGGCATAGGTTTGGGAGGGGGAGGACAGCCTTCTCCCTTGTCATACATTCCTTGGGGAGGGGCGCCACTTTCTAGACCATCTCCTAGAGGCTTACTACAGCTAGTAATGAAGCCTAGAGCTAAAGTCAGTAAGCCAAATACTAATGCTTTCTGTTTCATAATCTAAAGTTTTTATCGTTTGTATTATAGTTTTCTTGTATCGTCGTAAAGTCTATTGTTTTGCTAAGCAGTCAAGGTATTTACACTTACAAATATACAAAAAATATCAATTTATAAGGCTAAGTAAAACTTATTTAGTGGGCTTCTAGCCAGTTAGTTCCAACGCCTGCCTCTACATCAAGAGGAACGGACAAGCTGAGGGCATTCTGCATCGTTTCTTTGAGTAGCTGAAGTACTTCGTCAAGCTCTTCTTTCGCTACGTTGAGGTTCAGTTCGTCGTGTACTTGGAGGATTAGGCGACTTTTTAGCCCACGCTCTTTAATGGCTTCGTCTAGGCGTATCATTGCAATCTTGATAATGTCGGCAGCTGTCCCTTGTAGTGGGGCGTTAATGGCGTTGCGCTCAGCATAACCACGCACTAAGGCATTGCTGTTGTTGAGGTCTGGCAGGTAGCGTCTGCGCCCAAGTAGGGTAGAGACGTAGCCTTTGGAGCGCGCTTCCTCAAGCACTCGCTCCATATATTCCTTAACTGCAGGGTAAGAAGCGAAGTAGCCCTCAATAAGTTGTTTTGCTTCCTTGCGTCCAATGCCTAGGCGCTCAGCAAGACCAAAAGCAGAGATGCCATAGATAATACCGAAGTTAGCCGTCTTGGCTGCACGGCGCATTTCGTCGCTGACTTCCTCAATAGGAACTTTGTTGATTTTTGCTGCGGTCGCACGATGGACGTCTTCGCCTGAGCAGAAAGCAGAGATTAAGTCTTTATCTCCACTGAAATGTGCCATCAGGCGCAGCTCAATCTGTGAATAGTCTGCGCTGACGAAGACGTAATCCCCCTCGTCAGCAACGAAGGCCTTTCTGATAGCTCTGCCTTGGGCTGTGCGTATCGGGATATTCTGAATGTTAGGGTTACTGCTCGAGAGTCTGCCCGTAGCTGCAATAGCTTGGTTGAAAGTCGAATGCAGTTTGCCGTCTGAATGTATAAGGTCGGGCAGTGTGTCCACATAAGTGCTGAGGAGCTTTTTTAGTCCTCTGTACTCTAATATCTTGCCTACTACGGGGTGCTTGTGGCGAAGTTTCTCCAGCTTGTCTTCACTTGTGCTGTATGAACCGCTTTTCGTTTTCTTGGCTTTGGCGTTTAGCTCCAGCTCTTCGAATAGAAGTTCTCCTATTTGTTTGGGGCTATTTACATTAAGAGGATAGCCTGCAATCGCTTGTATTTCTTCTTCTAAGGCTTCCATTTCTTGGGTTAGTGCTTTGCTCTGTTCGGCAAGAACGTCAAGGTCAAGGCGTACGCCCTGACGCTCCATTCTGAGTAGCACCTCAACGAGGGGCATCTCTATCTCGTCGAAGAGCTTCTCTTGCTCACATTCCTTTAGCTTTGGCATCAGCTCTTGATGAAGCATCAGCGTTAGGAGGCTGTCTTCTGCTGCATAGAAAGCGAGGCGATCCTTCTCCACAAGGCGGAGGTTGAAGTTCTTTTTCTTCTGTGGTGCAATCATATCTTCAAAGCTTAGAGGCTCGTAGTCTAGGAAGACTCTTGATAGTTCGTCTAGGCTATGCCTTTTGTCTGGTGCAATGAGGTAATGCGCAATCATCGTGTCGTGGTAAGGAGCTGTGACGGCAACGTCATAGTTCAGCATAACCTGCATATCATATTTGAGATTGTGTCCAATCTTAATGATAGAGCTGTCGCTGAATAGGGCTTTCAATGGCGCTACAAGCTCCAAGGCTGAGGCTCTATGTTCTGGAACAAAGAGGACGAAGGTCTCCGTCTCGCTAAGGGCAAAGCTGATAGCTACGAGCTCAGCTTTGAGCGTGTCAAGGCTTGTCGTTTCGGTATCAAAGGCAATCAAGCCCTTGGCTTTCGCTTGCTCGTGAAGCCTTTCAAGGTCTTCTTTTGTTGAGAGTATCGTGGGATTGATGTTGAACTTTGAATTTATTGGTGTAAGTTCTGCTTCCTGCTGATAGCTCGCTTCAATCTCTTTTCCGATGTCCACGCCCTCATTATCAACAAAGCCAAAGAGATCGCCCATTGGGGCTTCTGTCTGCTTTGTTTGATAGGTCTCAGCTTTTTGTGGAGCTTCTTCTACAAAGCCGAAAAGTTCTGCGCTGGCTTCAACCTCATTTTGCTCTTCGCTCTCAATAGCTTGCCCTTCTAAAGGGCTAATTGCTCCAGTGCGTTGCAGTTTGCTGAGGCTTGAGCGGAACTCAAGCTTGGTGTACAGTTCTTCTAAGGCTTGTGTATTAGGCTGACGGCGAACAAAGTCATCAAGCGTCTCCTCAACCTTAACGTCGGTGCAGATCGTTGCGAGGTATTGCGTCTGTCGTACCGAATCCTCGCCTGCAATAAGGTTCTCTTTGAGTTTGCCTTTCTCCTGTTCTACATTCTGATAGATGCCTTCCAGCGTTCCGTATTTCTTAAGCAATTTGTTCGCAGTCTTTGGTCCTACGTTGGGGCAACCCATTAAGTTGTCAGCCTTGTCCCCAACAAAGGCTAGGTAGTCAATGATTTGGCTACAGCTGTCTAAGTCAAAGTTTTCGCAAACCTCTTGTTCGCCCCAAACCTGATAACCCCCTCCTTTGTGATTAGGTCGGTACATTGAGATGTGTGGAGAGACGAGCTGTGCATAGTCTTTGTCAGGCGTTACCATAAAGACCTCAAAGCCTTTTTTCTCTGCTTGCTTAGCCAGCGTCCCAATCACGTCATCAGCTTCATAGTTTAGTACCTCAACGCTAGCGATGTTGTAGGCTTTCAGCAGTTCTTTGATGAAAGGCAGACCAAAGCGGATAGCGTCAGGCGTCTCGTCTCTATGCGCTTTGTAATCTTCAAACTCCTTGTGTCGGAACGTGCCTCCTGGGGGGTCAAAAACTACGGCAATCCTATCAGGTTGCTCCTTTTGAAGAATCTCTTCCAAGATTAGAAGGAAACCGTAAATAGCACTCACGTCTTCGCCTTTAGACGTTGTGCGAGGGTTTTTAGAAAATGCGTAGTACCCTCTGTAAATAAGGGCAAAAGCATCTAAGAGGAATAACCTTTGGGATTGCATAATATCTATGTTTTTGTTTTTTTTATTTGCTTAATATCTTTCTAAATCTCAAAGATAATAATATCTAAGTTAAGAGCCAAGATAGAGATGTTTATCCTCTATAAAGCAATAGCCACTAGCATACTCTTCTTGAGTGCTAGTAGCTATGCTAGGCGAGCAGTTAGCCCGCTTTATTTAGTTTAATTTTAATCCAAATGCCTTATTTCGCCACAGGGATATGTTTAAGAACCTCAAGGAGGTGCTTCCACCAAAGTTCAACTGTTGGGATAAGCATTTTCTCATCAGGAGAGTGTACATCTCTTAGCGTAGGACCAAAAGAAACCATATCTAAGTCTGGGAATACATCAAGGATTAGACCACACTCAAGACCTGCGTGGATAGCTTTAACCTTAGCCTCCTTGCCGAATAAGTCTTTGTATGTCTTAGCTGCAACCTTTAGGATTTCAGAGTCTGCGTTTGGCTTCCAACCTGGATATGGGTCTCTGATGTCTGCTTCAGCGCCTGCTAGTTCGAAGACAGACTTAACCATTTCTGCAGTGCTGATGCAAAGGCTCTTAGTAGAAGAACGCTGACTTGTCTCAACTAAGATAAGCCCCTCTTTCATCTTGATAGATGCAAGGTTGTTTGAAGTCTCTACGAGGTCTTCAATCTCGTGGCTCATACCAAGCACTCCGTGAGGACAAGCGTAGAGAGATCTTACTAAGCGAGATGTTGTTGCCTTGTCAATCACTTCTTTTGGTTTAGCGATAGATTCTAAGCTAAAGTCTACGTTAGGATCAACGCGCTTAAGCTCTTCTTTAATGTCTTGACTAAGCTGAACAAGTAGCTCTTCTGCTTTCTCCTTGTCTTCGTTCTTCAAACCAAAGACTGCGTAAGCCTCACGAGGGATTGCATTATGAAGATTACCTCCATCAATCTCTGCAAGTCTCCAATCTGCGTTGCTCTCTAGGGCATATAGATAACGCGTCAAAACCTTGTTGGCATTACCTAGACCAACGTGAATGTCTCCACCTGAGTGTCCACCTCTAAGACCAAATACCTTAACCTTGTAGAAGTCATAACCCTCCGGAGTAGCTTCAAGGCTAGGTCTGAACGTTGCCATAACGCCCATACCACCAGCACAACCGATGAATAGTTCGCCTTCGTCTTCACTATCAAGATTTAGCAAAATCTTAGCATCAAAGAAACCTGGTTTAAGCTCCATTGCACCTGTCATACCTGTTTCTTCATCAATAGTAAAGAGACATTCGATAGGACCGTGTTCAATATCATTAGAAGCAAGGATTGCTAGCTGAGCAGCACAACCGATACCATTATCAGCACCTAGTGTTGTCCCCTTAGCCTTAAGCCATTCACCTTCAATGACTGTTTGAATAGGGTCATTGTCGAAGTCGTGCTCAACGTCTGCGTTCTTTTCACAAACCATATCCACGTGACTCTGAAGGATTACCATCTCTCTATTTTCATAGCCAGCAGTAGCAGGCTTAGAAATCACGATGTTGCCTACTTCGTCCTTCTTGTAAGCTAGGTTTTGCTCTGTAGCAAATTTCTCTAGGTAAGCGATAATTTTCTCCTCTTTTTTAGATGGACGAGGTACTTGAGTCATTTCGTGGAAGTACTTCCAAACGATTTTTGGATTAAGTGATGTAATATCCATAAATAATTTATTTTTTTGAATTTATATAATAAGCGACAGAAATTCTTTATCTTTGTCATCTACAAATATAATGAAAATTGAATAATGTCGGTGTTAATTATAAGTATTATTTTCGTTGCAGTGGCAGTATTGCTCTTGTCTGTAAAGTTAATCTTTACGGATAATGGTAAGTTCCCAGAGACGCACGTTGGGAGTAATAAGGCAATGCAGGAGCGAGATATATCCTGTCATACTTCTCAGCATAGGGATAGTAACAATATGCCTACGCTAGAGGAACGCCTCAAAGCTCGCCAGCAACAATAGAACAAACAGAATATCAACTTAAATAAAAATAGAATAATGATCAAGAAAAATTTACTTTACGGTCTAACAACATCTCTTCTTAGTTTATCTGTCCTAATGACAAGCTCTTGTCAAACAGGTACACAGACAGCAGCTACGCAGAGCAAAGCAGAGGCTAGTCAAACTGAAGCTGTATTGCCTATTGCCTATGTACAGATGGATTCTCTTAGTGCAAACTATCAGTATGCTAAGGATATTCAAGTAGCGCTAGAGAAGGACGCTAAGGACGGACGTGCTAAGCTACAGAGTAAGGCTGGTGCTTTCCAGAAAGCAGCTAAGGACTTTGAGCGTCGCTTGAAAATCAACGCTTTCGTTTCGCAAGATGCAGCCAAAGCAGAGCAAAACAGAGTGCTAAGACTACAGCAACAAGCTCAAGCGCTTGAAGTAGAGCTAACTCAAAAGATGGGTATGAAGCAACAGCTAATGCTTGAAGATATGATGAAGGAAGTTAAGGCTCAGCTTAAGACATTTAATAATGGACGTTACAAGCTTATCCTTACGAACGTAGGTAATGACAACATTCTCTTTGCTGAAGAAGGTCTTGATATTACGGATGACTTCATCAAGTTCTTGAACGATAACTACAAAGCTAAGGGAGAAAAGGAAGCAGTGCCTGCTAAGGAAGTTAAGAAAGAAGATAAAAAGAAGTAGTTAGACTTTCTTCTTAATCAGTAGAAGTAAAAAAGAGCTCGGACATTGTGTCCGAGCTCTTTTTGTATTTTAAGCCTTCCTTTCGCTTAAGGCACTAAAACCTTAATGGCTTGCGCTTTTAATTCAATCTTAATCTCTGAAGACATTTGAATAGGTTCGCCGTCAAGGTGTACGACGCCTTCCTTGGCGCGTTTGATGGTAGCCTTTGTACATTGATAGTTTGAGGAGTTGGCATTCTCCGACAGTCCTTTGTTGAAGAGCTGCATCGTGATTTGTGGTAGCTCTAACTTTTTGAATGGCTTAAGCACAACTAAATCCATCAAACCATCGGTAAGGCTTGCCTTTGGTGCTATATAAGCATTATTACCATACTGATTAGCGTTCGCGGCTGCAATAACAAAAGCCTCTACTTGCTCAAGCTTTTCTCCGCCCTCAATCTCTACGTCGTAGTAATTAGGCTTGTAATTGATGTACTGCTCCACGGCTGTTTTAGCATATGAAAGTAGACCTCTGAAAGGAGCTTCGGCGAAAGCCTTACTCACCTCAGCGTCAAAGCCCATTCCACAGGTGCAGAAAAATGGCATCTCATTTGCTTGACAGCAGTCAATCGTGAGCAGTTTGCCTGTTCGGATTATTTCCACTGCTTTCTTTACTGCCATTGGTATTTCCAAGGCACGCGCTAAGCCATTACCAGAACCTTTGGGGATAATAGCCAGCGCTGTATCCGTGTAAATCAAAGCCTTAGCCACCTCGTTTACCGTGCCGTCGCCTCCTACGGCGATGACCAAGTCATAATGCTCTTTCACGGCAAGCTCAGCAAGCTCGTAAGCGTGTCCTGCATACTTGGTATAGGTAACGAAGAGCTGGTAGTCTGTTTCCGCTACTGCCTGTGCCAGCAGGGTAGGGATAGCCTCTTTGGATTGCGTTCCAGAGATGGGATTGATGATAGCTAAACAGCGTTTCATTGTCTCAACCTTTTTTATCTAACAGGTAAATTTAGCAGACGTTGCTGAGCCATCTGCTCGTACTTCGTGTTAGGGCGACCGTAGTTGCAGAATGGTAGAATGCTGATACCGCCACGAGGTGTAAAGTCTCCCTGCACTTCTATGTAACGAGGATTCATCAGCTTGATGAGGTCTTTCATAATGATATTAACGCAGTCCTCGTGGAAGCCTCCGTGGTTGCGGAAACTGAATAAGTAAAGCTTCAAACTCTTGCTCTCAACCATCTTAACATCAGGGATATAATTGATGTAAATCGTGGCGAAGTCAGGCTGAGCTGTAATGGGGCAGAGGCTGGTAAACTCAGGGCAGTCAAAGCGCACCCAATAGTCGTTCTCTTGGTGTTTGTTTGTAAAAGCCTCCAAAACCTCAGGGGCATAGTCATCAGCGTATTGCGTTGTCTTACTGCCTAATAAGTTTAGTTCTTTTTCTTCGTTTCTGATACTACTCATATTGATTTATCTTCTTTTTTATCTTTCTTCTTCTTAAAAATTATTCTAACCCCCAAAGATAGACATTTTTGCAGATATTTCTATGAATAAGCCTCAAGAATAAGCTCTAATTTGGGAGCATTTGAAGAGACTTCTGAAAGTTTAGCGGAAAAGTCAAATGACTTTAGCTTTAAACTCAAAAAAGTTTTCCGCTAAACTTTTAGAACTTTATGGGAAAAGTTTTTTTACAATTTAATTTCGTTTCTATCCTTTTGATATACAGTTGTATAGGTTGTTCATTTTCGCCCCTTGAAATTGCTTTTTTAGCTATGGAGAAAGCCTGTTCGCTGTAGGGCTTTATTTTGAGAATTTGTATCTTTGACTTAAGTCGAAATTTCGCGATATAGCTAGAGCTATTCAAATTAATTGCTGCATAAATAAAAGATGACATTAGAAGAATTAAAATCTATAGAGGGTATAAGCCTTGAGGGTTCGGTGCTGAACTGCTACGAGGATAAGGCTATACCTGAGAGTGGAGTGCTGAGCTTGCCCGAGGGCTTGGAGGCAATTGGCGATGAAGCCTTTGCTCGCTCTGAGCGTTTGCAAGAAATACGTTTGCCGAAGAGCCTTAAGAAAATTGGCTGGGCAGCCTTTGTTCGCTGTGAAAAGCTAAGGCTCATTGAGCTTAATGAGGGGCTGGAGATTTTGAATGATTATGCTTTTCTTGGCTGTTCTGCTCTTGAAGATTTTCATCTTCCAAGCTCCCTAAAGACCATTGGTAACGGAGCTTTAAGTGGCTTAGGCTGTGCGCTTAGTCTAGCAGAAGGCAATCCGTATTTTCTTGTGCAGGAGGGTGTCCTTTTTAATCAAGAGAAAACAAAGCTTTTGGCTTGTCCTGATATCAAGGAAACTTACACCACGCCTGAGGGTGTTTTTGAAGTGGCTTGGTCGGCTTTTAGGGGCTGTCGCAAGCTTAAGCGCTTAAGTTTTACTGAGGGCGTGCGTGTCTTGGGCGAAGATGCCTGCTATGATTGTACGAATTTAGAGGAAGTGGCGCTTGCTGATAGCCTTGAGGAACTTGGTTGGTTGGCTTTCTCTCGTTGTAAAGCCTTGAAAAAGATTACAATTCCTGCCAAGATTAAGAGCCTTGGTTGGGCTTTGTTTTCTGACTGTCGAAGCCTTCGCGAGGTTAATTTATCCGAGGGCTTGCAAACTATTGGTTTAGCAACTTTCGCGCATTGCCATAGCTTGGAGGAAATTACGTTACCTAAGTCCTTGCTTGAAGTTGGGGGCGGTGCTTTCTCTGATTGTCCTAAGCTTCTTTCAATGAATTGCTTAGCTACTACTCCTCCTCGTGTTGAGGACTTTGATTTTAGAGGGATGCTCATCGTCCCCAAAGGCTCTGAAGAGCAATATGCTCAAAGTAAGCCGTGGAGTTTTTGTTCAGAGATTAAAGCATAAATAAGGCGCGAACAAATAAAGTTCGCGCCTTATTTATAATGTTTAAGCTTTATTTTTTACTCTTCTACAGGGAAGACATTTACAGCCTGAATGCGTCCGCCTGTTGTTTTCTCAATCTTATAGATGACCTTTGTGCCAACCTCTAGTTCGTAGAACTGATCTACGTCAAGCATATTGCCATAGTAAAGGAAGATATTCGCAGGCGTACGCTTGATGAAAGCAAAACCTTTGGCTTTGACAATGTTTGCGATTTCTCCGATATATTCTTCTCCTTCTATAAAATCATCTTCCGCTTGTTCCTGTGCTTGTGGAGCTGCCTCTGTTTCCTTTGTTGCCGTTGTATGAACGCTTTCTAGGTTGCGCTCTTTGATTGGAACTTTAGGCGCATCTTTGATTTTCCCCATTAGCTCTCCTAATTTGCTTGAGCTTTCTTCCTCTGAGTGATGGAAAATCGTAGCCGCGGTTGTTTGAGCTGTACTTGTGCTTTTTTGTTCCTCTAGTGTAAGCGTAAGGACTGCATCAGCAAGCTCAGCAAGGCTTTCTTCCTCTTTAAGCTCTGCTAGTGGTGTGCTAACTTGATAAACAAGCGTTTTAATACCTAGACTTTTAAGGCTGTAGAGCAGTTCTTTGTACTCTTGACTGTGTACGAAGAGGCAAACGCTCGTAAGTCCCTTGCTGATGACTTCACTTAGGACTTTGATAGATAAGCTGTTTTGCAGGTAAACTTGCTTAAGTTCTTTTCGATCAGCTTGGATAAGTTTTGTCGTTAGTTCGTAAGCGCGTGCAATGAATAAGTCTTCGATGTGCTGCTCTTCAAGATGTTTTTGTGTTTCTGTAGCCTTACCGTTTTCTGTACTAACGGCTTCTCTACAACTAATTAAATGTTTATCTATAATGATATTAGCCTCAAGCCCAAGGTCTTCTTCTAGGGCATCTTCAAGGTGTTCTCCAAGACGCTTTGGGTTTATGGCTTCTCCAACTACTTGGTGTAAGGCTGAAAAGTAGTTTTTATCAACGAAAAAGCCAATACGTTTGCGGTCTTTGTTTTCTGAATGTTTCATTTTAGTTTAATCTTTTAATTCTTATCTAATTTTAAGTGTTACAAGCGTTAAGATTGCTAGGACGACACCAATCAGCAAGAAGCGCATTGTAATTTTTGGTTCAGGTAGAGCTGTTTTAGGTTTATTGAAATAGCAGTTGCTCTCCTTAGCTTCCTTTTGATAATGATGGTGCAGGGGCGTCATTCGGAAAATGCGCTTACCTTCCCCTGTTTTTTTCTTTGTATATTTGAAGTAAACAACTTGTATAACGACTGATAAGGCTTCGGCAAAGAAAACCCCACAGAGCAAGAACAGTAGTAATTCCTTACGTACCAAGATGGCAAATACTCCAATGATACCACCTAGGCAGAGACTGCCCGTGTCGCCCATAAAGACTTGAGCAGGGAAGCTGTTATACCAAAGGAAACCGAGCGTGGCGCCGACGAAAGCAGCTGCAAAAATTGTTAGCTCCTCTGCGTGTGGTACGAACATAATATCCAAGTAGCCTGCCATTCCATAGTGAGAAGATATATAGGCGAAAGCTCCAAGGACGACTCCGACAATCGCCGAAAGTCCTGCTGCTAAGCCGTCCAATCCGTCCGTAAGGTTCACTGCATTAGAGGTTAGGGTTACGATGAAGACTGTCAGCCCAATGAAAAGAAGTATGCCCATTATTTGCCCTAGCTCTCCGTCGAAAGGTAGAATATCCATATAGTCTAAGGAATGATCTTTGATGAAGGGGAGCGTTGTCTCAAAGCTTTTCGTTGCCTTATCTGCAAAGTGAATTGTTGTTCCAGTCTCTTGTACAACGACCTTGTTGTGGTGCTTAATCACAACGTCTGGGCTTTTCCATAGCGTAACGCCAACGATAACGCCGAGGATAACCTGCGCAAGGATTTTGTACCAGCCGTTCAAGCCGTCCTTATTCTGCTTTAGCTTTTTGAGCCAGTCATCAAGGAAGCCTAAAGCTCCCATTAGAACTGTCGTAACAATCATTAAGATGATATAGACGTTTGTCAGCTTAGCAAAAAGCAGGGTTGGCACTAGGATTGACAAGATGATAATTAGCCCCCCCATTGTTGGCGTACCACGCTTCTCCATCTGTCCTTGAAGACCAAGGTCTCTAATCTCTTCGCCTATCTGTTGGCGCTGAAGGAAACGAATGATGCGTTGCCCAAGGACTGCTGTCAGTAGAATAGAGATAACGAGAGTAAGCCCTACACGTACAGAGATATAACTGTAGAGATGATGACCTGGGAAGTCGTACTGTGATAGAAATTCAAAGAGATGATATAGCATTGTCTATTTCTTTTTAGCGTTCTGTTTCAAATTGTTGTTTCACAATCTCTCTATCATCGAAGTCGTGCTTAACGCCATTAACTTCTTGATAAGTCTCGTGTCCTTTTCCTGCAATTAAGATGAGGTCTCTTTCACGAGCGAGTGTACAAGCCGTACGAATGGCTTCTGCTCTATCGGTGATAGATAGCACGCGTCCCTCTTCTCCTTGAGGAATGCCAGCCTTCATATCTTCTAGTATCGCTTGAGGATCTTCTGTTCGAGGGTTGTCTGAGGTTAGGATAACTTGGTCGCTACCCTTGAGCGCCTCTTGAGTCATTAGTGGGCGTTTGCCACTATCTCTATCTCCACCACAACCAACGACGCAGATGATACGTCCCTCGCCTTTAGCATTCAGTCTAAGCGTCATAAGTGTTTCCAGTACATTCGCTAGTGCGTCAGGGGTATGGGCATAGTCCACAAAGGCAGTGTAGCCCTTCTTTGGAGACTTAAAGGTCTCTAAGCGTCCATCTACAGAACGGAGCTGTGACAGATGACAAAGCACTTCTTCCTCTTCAAGTCCTAGAAGTTTAGCTGTGCCATAAACGGCTAATAAGTTATAAGCGTTGAAATGTCCTACAAGGCGAACGGCAACTTCTTGTTTGTTAATCTCAAGAAGTGTGTAGTCTGCTTGCTGTTCAAGGATTTGAGCTTTGAAATCAGCAAGGTTATGTAGCGCATAGCTTAGGCGTTTTGCTTCGCAATTTTGAAGCATTACTTCGCCGTTCTTATCGTCAAGGTTCGTCAAGGCAAAAGCTTCTTTGCTTAGCCCATCAAAGAAGCCTTTCTTAGCTTTAAGGTATTCAGCTGTAGTGCCGTGGTAATCTAAGTGGTCACGGCTAAGGTTTGTAAAGATACCTCCAGCAAACTCTAAACCTGCTATTCGGTGCTGTGCTACTGCGTGCGAGCTAACCTCCATAAAGACGTGCGAACAGCCTTTATCTCTCATCTCTGCAAGTCGTGCTTGCAGTTCCAATGGCATTGGCGTTGTGTGCGTTGTTGGCTTAGCTTCCGTCCCTATGTAGTTGCATACTGTACTAATCAAACCAACCTGATAACCTGCAGAGAGGAATAGGCGATAGAGTAACGTTGCAATGGTTGTCTTACCATTAGTTCCCGTTACGCCAACTACTTTTAAGTCTTGTGACGGCTTGCCATACCAAGCAGATGCGAGATAGCCTTGTGCTTCGTAGCTATCTGTGCACTGGAAGTAAGTAACATTGTCTTTGAGCTCTTCGGGAAGCTCCTCGCAAACAATAGCCTTAGCTCCTTGTTTTGTCGCTTGTTCTATGTATTTGTGTCCGTCAACCTTAGCACCTTTTAAGGCAATAAATAGACTGCCGTCTTTGACTGCTCGCGAGTCTGCAGTGATTGATGTAAGCTCAATATCTTGTTCGTTGATAATATCTAATTCAGAAGCAAAGCCCTTGCCTCCAAGATCTTTAATGTCTTTGATCAGTTTATTAAGTAGCACTTATTCTTCCTATTTTAATGTTAATCTAATTTTTGTTCCTTTTTTGAGTTTTGTTCCTGATGGAATGCTTTGCTCCGCAACTTTACCGTGTCCCTCAAAGTGAACCTGATAGCCACACCTATGTGCTAAATAGTTAGCTTGACTTGGTGTCAGCCCTATGAAAGAGGGCAGTGTCTTTGGCGCTTTTTCTGGGAGCTTTGTTTCCTCTTGTTGAATGAGTTTATAGGTCTTTGTCCCTGTTAGTTGCTTCGGATTGCCTAGAGGGAGCAGGCGTTCAGCAAGGTTTTTGATGACAGGTCCAGCACTCGAACCTCCGTGAGGATTAGTTCCATTCGGACATTGGTCTAGCACCGCAATGCAAGTGTATTGAGGTTTATCTGAGGGGAAGAAACCACAGAAAGCAACACGTTTGTGTGTCTTCCCAATTTCAGCTGTTGCAGACTTCCCACTAATAGCTACGAGCTCACTACGAACGTGATTGTAGCCTGTTCCTCCTTTTTCCGCAACGACGGTGCGTAGCATTTGACGCACCTCTTTAGCTGTCTTAGCTTTGCAGATAGCTTCCTTGATGACTGTTGGTTGAAACTCCTTAATGATGATTTCCTTGCCGTCCTTATCTCGTTCTGTGATTTTGCTGATGATATAAGGCTTCATCAAGCGTCCATCATTAGCTACGGTATTGTAGAAGTTCACCATATAAATAGATGGGATAAGGGCGTAATAACCAAAGGTAACGTTAGCAAAGTCCACCGCAGAGAAGCCTCCACGTAGCTTATTGCCCCATTTATCTTTAGGAGCTTCGGCATCACGCTCTTGCCAAGTCATAATCTTAGGTTTCTTTGTACCGAAAATTGGAAAATCTAAGTCATAATCAAAGCCAATGCCCTTGAGCTTATTGATGTATTGATTGAAGCCTTCTTTGTTTTCAGCATAACTATTTTGCTTATTCCAGTAATGTCCTGTGATAATCTTTGCAATCCCGATGTTACTGGAGTATTTGATAATCTGAGTTGCTGTAATCTTACCAAAACCTCCATATTTCCAGTCACTACGTGTACTACCTCCAAATTTCCATTTTCCATTACCCGTGTCAATAATATCATCAGGTTTTACAATGCCTTCATCTAGGGCTATGAGCATACTTGCAGTTTTGATGGTTGAACCTGGTTGGATCATATCAAAGAGGGCGTGGTTGTAATCCTCTACATAGTAAGCATTACCTCGTCTGACTTTTCTGTCTAGGTTAACGATTGCCTTAATAGCTCCAGTTTTGACGTCAAGCAGAATGGCGTGTCCAGATTTTGCTTTGTACTGCAGGCATTGCTTTTCTAGCTCTGTGTGCAAGATATTCTGCATATTCATATCAAGCGTTGTATGCACGTTATAGCCGTGTACAGTCTTGACGAGCGAATCTTCTTTGAGTGTAACGCCACAAGATTTTGTGACTAACTTTCTTCCGACCTTGCCTCTTAATACAGAGTCTAGGTATAGCTCCATTCCTGAGCGTCCGTGGCTATAATGTACGCTATCACGCTCTTCAAAGCAAGTGCCAATCGTTGCATTGGCTAGGCGTCCGAAGGGATAGTCTCGTGCAAACTCAATGTAGCGTGCAGTGTTGTACATATATCTGAGGAGACTTCGGTAACGTTTCTTTTTGCCAGTCTCTTCTTCAATTTTAAGATCGCTTTGTCTCTTAATCGCTTTGAAAGGAGCTTGTGCTACGAGCTCTTGATAACTAGCCCAGTCTATGGAAGGGTTGCTCTGACGTGTATAGCCGAGCATTGGAATGTCTCGGTTGTCAAGCTCGCCCTTTTTATTTCGTTTGATTTTTCCTTTGCGCCAAGATGCACGAAGCTTTCTTTTATTCAGGCGATAGCGTCTACCAAGCTTTGTTTTATCACAGATTAAGACGGCGAGACTGTCAAGCTCATCTTCCAAAAGGGCATCAAGACTATCAATCTCTTGCTGGTAGCGTTCTGGATTCCTGTAGCGATTGACAGAAGTTGATTGTAATATGTCAGCTTGGAAGTCTAAGGTCAGCTTATAGCGAGGGACTTCCATACTGATGATGCGTCCGTCTGCTGCCAAAATATCTCCTCTCTTAGCGTTGCTGTAGTCAGTGTAGCTTCGTTCTTTCACGAAAGCTGATGTGCGGATTTCCTTCCCCGTACTTCCAAACATAATGATGAGTAGCAGCACGATAAGGGCAATGATGATAAGTCCAAGTGCTAAGAAAACCTTATTGGCTGTACTCTTTGTTAGCCTCTGCCAAATGTTCTTAAAATCCATTGAGTGTTAGTCTTTTATATTAGTAGAGTCTATGAGTAGAATTGGAGTATCCTTGGAGTCATCAAGGCTTAACTTATTTTTCTGGATTGCTTTGAAAATTTCTTCATTCGCTTTTAGCCTAGCTAGCTGAGACTGCTGATAGGCGCTTTTTTCCTTGAGGCGTACAAGCTTTTGTTTGAGCTTGTGAACCTTTCTCTCCTTCTTGTCTTCGCTAATACCGTGACAATTATTGACCATAAAAGCAACAACAATCGCAATGAGGACTAGCAGTCCCTTGAAAAGAATCCCTTTGTAGTCTCCTCTTGTCTTCTTGGAGAATAGGTTAATGTTCATCATCGTTTAAGTTGTTTAAGTATCTTATCTCAGTTCGGCTACTCTTAGTTTTGCCGAGCGAGAACGGGGGTTTTCCTCTAGCTCTTGAGCCGATGGGGTAATCGGTTTGCGTGTGATAACCCTCCATCTACTTTTGCCTCCGCCATAAATCTGGGCTTCTAAGCTTTCTTGCTCAGTGGCAGACTTGAGGAAGTTCTTCACGATCCTATCTTCAAGGGAATGGTAAGTAATAACGACTAATCGTCCGCCTTTTTTGAGAACTGAGAGGCAGGCATCAAGCATTTCTTCCAGCGCCCTAAGCTCATCATTGACTTCAATACGTATTGCTTGGAAGAGCATACTCATCTGCTTTTTCTCCTCTTTGGCTCTTAGGCAAGGACGAACGACCTCTAGGAGTTGTCCAACCGTCTGAATAGGTGCTTCAGCGCGAGCCTGAACAATCTTACGTGCAATCTGACGGCTTTGCTTAAGCTCACCATATTTGTAAATGATGTTAGCTAAGTCTTCTTCGCTATATTCGTTGATAACCGTTTGGGCAGAGAGCTTACTTGATGTGTTCATTCGCATATCAAGCAGAGGCGTTTCGCTACGGAAACTAAAGCCTCGCTCTGGAGCATCGAAATGATGAGAAGAAACGCCTAGGTCTGCTAAGACAGCATCAACCTTACCTTTCTTCCCATAGTAATCCATAAAGCGTTCAATATGGCGAAAGTTAGCCGCGATAAAGGTGAAATTCTGCGCCCCTTCTGGGATATTTCTGCGTGCATCTGGGTCTTGGTCAACGCTGTAGAGCTGACCATTTCCTGTAAGCTGAGTGAGGACTGCTTTCGAATGCCCTCCTCCACCGAAGGTTACATCAAGGTAAGTGCCGTCGGCTTTTATTTGCATTGCTTCCAAGCATTCTTGGAGCAATACGGGAGTATGATAAAATGCCATAGTTATGCCAATCTTCTTTTGGCACGCAGACCTTTAGTGCCTCTTACTCTGCCTTGACCTCTCTGTTTGCGATGTTTGCTTACAGCTTGAGGACAGAAGCTTCTACGTGCAGGTGCTAGCGTATTAGATTTAGTCTCTGCAGTTTTTGTCGCCTTTGCTTTGACTTTAGTTGCTTGAGACTTAGCCTTTGGCTTCTGTGCAACTGCTTTCTCTGCTTTTGCTTGTGAGCTCAGAGGCTTTTCTGCACTTGGCTTAGGCTCATCTTTAGGAGCTAGAGCTAGGATATTAGCTAATGCCTTTTGGAATACAGCTTCTTGACGGAACTTATGTGGGTAGATATGCTCTTCCATATCGTTCACAGGCTCAAGGTATTCAAACTTCTCAACCTTAACAGGACGCCAAGTAAAGTTTTCTTCTTGCTCATTATAATCCAATACCTCCTCTACCAAGAAGTAATCCTTGTACTGAGGATTTTCCATTGCACGTACAAGTTCTTGACTAATTGGAGCATTGTGTAGCTTGAAAACGTGGTCTTGCTCTGAGTACCAAAGGACACCTCTTCTAATTTTGTAGATGAGTTTACTTGTATTAGGCAAACGTTTATTCGGGTCTAGGCGTATGATGTCGTTAAATACAATCTCGTGCATTGGCTCTTTGCCATCTAACATCTTCATACCAAGCCAGTCGCCTTTGTAAACATCACTGATAGGGAAGTCTTCTAGGGCGATATATCCCTTCTTCCTAAGTCCGTAAACGATTTCAACACGCCCAATCTCTTTATTTACATCTGTAACATAGGCTACGCGCACTTGCCAAGGCTGACGAAGGGATTCTTTTTCCTTATCGGAACTAAATTCTTTAGCCTTTTGAGGGGCAAGGCTTGAAGTGTCTTGCTCAGCCTCTCTATTTAATGGTTTGACGCTGGCAATTGTCCACTCATAGTCTTTGATATGCACGGCATAAAGGAACATCTCCTCAACAAGTACGTGTAAATCATCTGACTGCTCTTGAACCATTAGATGCTTCAATCTAAGCAACTGTACTTTGCGTGCTGCTAGTTGCTCTCCATCAAGGAAAACGTTGTTAGCTTCCTTATGTAGACGTCTAACTTTCTTGCGGAGTATAGTCTCTGGGAAATCCTCATCTTGTGCAAGCTTAACCTCCTCAATCTTAATAAACTGTTTGCCAAAATCTTCCTCTCGTACCAAACCCGTGATAATAAGCTTGTCGAGGCGGTTGATTTCTGTATGAGTGAGGCTCTTACGGAAATAGATGAGTTCATTCTCATTGGTTAGACAACGGCAAGTTAGTTCTCCGTTTCTAAGAGGTATGTCATTGATTATAAGTGAGTGTGTCTCAAGCTTAGCTTCAGAGTGTTTCTTTTCTTGCTTAGCCTCAGCATTATTGCTTGGCTCTTGTTTTTCTGTGCTTGTCTCACTTTCGTTTGTATCCTCTTGCTTAGGAGCTTGAGCATCTGCAAGGACGACTTTGCTCATTGTCCAGTCAAATACATTCTCACGTGGTTGGAACTTATAAATCCAATGAATGTAAGCTTTGCTTCCAGCTTGAAGTCCTTCAATGTTTTGTTCCCTAAAGAGGTAAGTAGGGAGCTCTTGGGCTTTGTAACAAGGTTCGCCTGCTTCATTGACCTCAAGCTCTATTTCTTCCACTTGGTAGAAGTCTTCTTGGAAATTCGCTTCTCCTTCTAGTGGTAAGGCGGTCTGCACTTTCATTATACCACGTGTCTCTCTTTGTTCGAAAGTAATCACGAGCTTATCGTTATAGTTTGGCAGGTTGGTGCGGAAATTCCATTTGAAGAAGCCTTCTTGCCCACGTCCCCACGCCACGTTGATGATGCGCTTAGCGTGGTTACGTCCTACCACTATGGCAGTAACGTTCTGATAACTCTTTAGCTCTGGCTCTTCAGTTGCTGCTTTCTCTTCCTTTGCTTCAGTCTCTTCAGCTTCTTTAGGCTCTTTTGTCGCTTCTATTTGTGTTGATTTGTACCAATCAGAGAGGATATAGCTCTTAAGCTTAGGACTAAGGCTTTTGCCTTCTTTGATACATTCTTTCAGAAGGTTTGCAGTTAGCACCTTAGCTTCAACGAAGTTCCCTTCCTCTAGCTTGGCGTCTATTTGTTTGTAGTATTCCTCCTCCTTCGGTTCTTCGTGATACTCTTGTTTTAAGGTTGTCTCCAGCTCTTGTGGAGTCCCTTCCTTTGTTAATTCTTCTGTAGTTTTAGCTTTGAACGAAATTGTTTCCATACAATCAATAATTTAATGAGTTTATTACTGTTTTATTTAGGGCTGAAAAGGTTCGCTATATTTGTGATTTACATCATTTAATATTTACTTTTCAGCGTACAAACAAATATACGAAAAACTTTTTTTACTTAAAGGCTTTTAGCTCAAGATATTTATTTTGTCTCTGTAAAAGAAAATGATAGAGGGTTTTGTTTTAAGCTAAGGTTCTTGTAAGAGTTAGAATAAAAGAGCCTGTTCCTGTTCGGATTTATAGTATATCAAGCCTTTGAAAAAACTTTTCCAAAAAGTCAAATGACTTTTCCCATAAACTTTTTTGACTTTACCGCTAAGTTCAAAAAAGTTTATGGGAAAGTTTTTTAGTCCATTTCTTGTGTGTTTTATCTTTTTGTTATTCAGCTATTTAAACTTGATAGTTTTGCGGTGTTCTTATTTGTGTTATTTAAGCTTTTTGGAGAGCTTGTAGTATTTAGATATTGTTATAAAAGCGAATAGATTTATCTCTAATTAGTCCAATAAAATGCTCTTTTTTTTGGAAGTTTATACTTTTATGCTATATCTTTGTTCCGATTTTAATTGAGAATATGATTTATAGACAAATGAAAAAGTTGATTTTATCGGCTTGTGTTGCCCTAGCAGGAGCATTCTGCTTAAATGCACAGAACCTCTCTTATCGTGTAGAAGTTGGGGGAAATATAGCAGGAAAGTATGTCCTAAAGGGTAAGAGCCCTGATTATAAATATGCTCCTGTATATGGCGCACGTGTCGGTCTTGCTTTGGAGTACGCGCTTTCGCCAAATATGTATTTAGCGTCAGGTCTTAACTATCGTATGGCTGGACTAAAGACGACAGTGCCTCAGATGGGGAAAAGACCGAAAATGACGATTACTGATAGGGATCATAATCTTAGTTTGCCAATTAACTTCGGTGGTCGCTTCCAAGTAGCTAGAGACTTTGCTCTATCTCTTGAAGGAGGTCCTTTCGTGGCTTGGACATTCTCTGCTAAGAGGGATATGGGAGTGAAAGCTTTTGATAATAAGGATCGTAAGCGACTAGAGTTTGGTGCAGGTATTGCTCTTGCAGCTGAGTATCAGAATCGTTATTTTCTACGTATTGGTACCGACTATGGCTTGACAAACATCAAGGAAGATACTAGAACTAAGCTAGAAACTGGTTCTAATGAAGTTTACCTAACATTTGGTGTACGCTTCTAATAAAACTAGATATAAGTTTAGATACTCATATTTAGAGGTATAATAACCGTGAATACACAATAATGGCGTGCTGATTTCAGCACGCCATTATTCATTTTGTTAGAGCAAGCTAATGCATACTCTTAGGAAAGGGCTTAGTAGCCTTTGTTTTGCTTCATCTTTCCTTTTGCTTTTACAATTTCGTTTGGATCGTAAGGAAGAGCACAAGCTTTATCAGCGTCGTAAGTCTTAGCTGGGATAATTTCAATTACACCCTTATAAGTCTTACCATTGATTTCCATTTCCTGACCTTCAACTTCATCAAGTGGAGAATCTGGGTTAGCTCTATCTTTGTACTTAAGACCGTGCTTAGGCGCTTCGATACGTGCCTTAGCATCTGGATACTTAACAGCCCAACGCTTTAAGTCTTTCAGACGGTCAGTCCACTCAAAAGCAAGCTCACAGCGACGTTCGTGCATCAAGTCTTTCATCGTAGCAGTTCTATATACGTTACCAAGTCCAGCACGACTTGTTAAACGATTTAGAACATTAGCTCCTTCAGCACCTTGCCCCATTTCAATAAGTGCTTCAGCTTTGAAAAGCAACATCTCTGCAAAACGCATAATAGGAACATTAAGGTCTGTTGTAGGTCTATCTCCATTCTCCGAAACCTTATCAGCACTGCTATAGCCATCCATATATTTATTTACGTGGAAACCGCATTCAAAGTCAACAGATGAGTAGAATCTTCTTGTTTCACCGAAGTAAAGAAACTCATCACCATAGCTAAGGAGTGTTACACCACGACGTTCATCAGCATCGTCGTATTCAGCCCATAGTTCAAGTGTTGGTTTGAATTCTCCCCAACCATTGGCTTTACCCCAGCCTTTATTGTCTAGGAGAATACCAGGGAACATTGAACCTGCCATACGCTTACCGTGAGAATTCACAGACCAAAGGTATTCTTTGCCCCATTCGTTCTCAACCTTGAAGACATCAGCGAACTTCTCTTCTAGTCCTCTTGAGCCTTCATTCTCTAGCCGATCAACAAGAGGAGGAATCATTGCCCATTTACTCTCATCGTACTCAGCCCAGTAAGCATAAACCTTTACCTTTAAGGCAATCGCTGCATCTTTACAAGGACGTCCATAGTCTGCTTCAGCGTAGTCTTTGAAGTATGGAAGGCGCTCAATAGCTTGGTCTAAGTCTTCAATGATTAGCTTATAATTATCAATTACAGAAGCTCTCTGCTCTGGAATCTTTGGAGTATAAGGATCAAAGTCCTCATATCTATCGAAAGGTACACCGTTGTCCTGACGACCATAACGATAAGCAATCATAAAGTGTGTGAAAGCACGCATAAAGTATGCTTCCCCAACGTGGAAACGAATGCGTTCGTTTGTGTTCTCTCGTCCGTGGTAAATCACGTTATTAGCGCGAGACATCATTTGATACATTGCTTCGTAAATCCAATGTAGCTGACGCTCTGTAACGCCGTCCATATCAAGATTTCTAAGGTTCGAAAGTGCCTTGCTGTTAGAGCGGCAGAAGAAGGTGTCATCTCCTGCGCCTTGCTCCCACCACATATCTTGTCCCCAGGTTTCTTCCCAGTTCATCTGTTCGTAGGTCGCGAGCATAGCGTTGCTATAATCAGCTTCAGTCTTCCAGAAAGCACCATCATTTGGGCTACCTTCTGGCTTTACATCAAGCCAGTTTGTGCAAGAGCTCAGGAATAATGAAGCTGTTGCTAGGATTAATATCTTAATTTTCATATTATTGTCTGTTTTAAGATTAGAATTTCAACTTGAATGAAAGTGAATAAGTACGTGATACTGGGTACTGACCAGCGTCAAAACCAATACCTCCGACTTCAGGGTCAATACCTGAATATGAAGTGAAGGTTGCTAGGTTATCAATAGATAATGTGAGGTCAAGAGCTTGAATGTTAGAGAACAAGTTCTTGAATGAATAACCAAGAGAAAGGTTCTTGATACGTAGATAGTCTCCACTTTCTAGGTAGTAGTCAGAGTTTGTTGCGAAGTTACCATTATTGTCTGCTTTTGAGATACGTGGTACTTCGTCGTTAGGACCTTCAAGCGCTTTCAAAATCTTATTTGAGCGGTTGAAGTTACCTACAGACTCGTTCAGTGTAGTGTACTTATAAGCATTGAATACTTTCACGCCACCAACGCCTTGTAGCATTAGACCTAGCGTGAAGTTCTTCCAAGAAAGACCTCCATTGAATGAGTACGTTAGCTTAGGCATTGCGTTACCCATAAATACGCGGTCTTCATCTGAGATTTTACCATCACCGTTCTTATCGTTGAACTTCAAGTCGCCAATCTTAGCATTAGGCTGAATAGGATTCCCATTTTTGTCTTTGTGGGCATCAAGTTCTGCTTGAGATTTGAAGACTCCTTGAGACTCAACAAGCCAGAAAGAGTAAAGAGGTTGTCCTTCTTCAGTACGGTAAGGTCTTAAATCTTTGAACTTAGCTCCGTCTGTCCAAACAGGCTTGTTGCCTTCTCCATCAGGCTCTCCAATGTAATGTACTTCATTGGTTAGTGTTGCTAGGTTAGCTCCAAGCCAATAGTTTACATCACCTGCCTTGTCTGCCCAGTTTACTGCGAACTCCCAACCTTTGTTGTAGATTTCTCCATCATTAACCAACATTGGGTCAATACCGATACTTGTTGTCCAACCAGCATCTTGTTGCTTGATAAGCCCCATTGTGTTCTTAATGAAGTAGTCCACTGTAGCGTTCAAACGATTGTTGAACATTGCAAGGTCAAGTCCGAAGTCTAACTGCTCTGAAGTTTCCCAAGTTAGGGTAGGATTAAATCCTTTTCCTAGGTACTTACCGTTTGTGTTAATTGGACAATCTTTACCAACTTGCATACCTCTATCAGGCTTTACATAGCTGTTGAGTAGAGGATAAGCATAGCCCATACCAATAGAGCCTAGGTTACCGATACGTCCCCAGCTAGCACGAAGCTTAAGCATATTAAGGATATCGCTCTTAGGCATAAAGTCTTCTGATGTCAGCTTCCACGCCAATGTAGCAGAAGGGAAGTCGCCATACTTTTTACCTTCAGGCAAACGTCCTGCATAGTCACGACGCATAGAAAGCGTAGCAAAGTATCTATCAGCGTAACTGTAAGATAAACGTCCTACATAAGAGAGGTTTCTATCTTTGGCGAAACCATCTAATGAAGGTAGATGCTTAGATGCCTGAGCAAAATAGATTAAAGCTTCATCTTCATTCGCAAAGTCCTGAGCAAAGGCATCAAAGCCACGATATTGGTATTCAGATGCTGTAGTTGAAAGCATCAGACCAAGATTGTGTTTCTTGAATACTCTATCATAAGTAAGTGTATTCTCAAAGTTCCAATCAGTGAAGCGCTGTGCAGCATACGACAGTTTGTTACGTAAGTCAGGTTTACCTGGTTCTGTACGGCGAGGTGTGAAGCTCTTACCAAAATAGTTGCCTAACTTATAAGTGAAGCGTGAAGTAAAGTTCAAACCTTTTACAGGCTCCATAATATCCAAGAAAGTAGAGCTTGTTACTTGGTCTGAGTTGTTATTTATAAAGTTAGCCTCCAAAGTACGCACTGGGTTAATAGCATCTCCGTGAATACCAGAGAAGTTGCTTCCATATTTCTTCACATAGTCAGAGTCTTCCATAGGAGCAGTACCGCCGTAGGTTCCATCTGGATTGTAAACTTCTGCATTACGAGGCATCATAAGAGCTGATAAAACTACTCCACTCTCAGCGCTCGAAGTATTTGTTCCTCTAGACTTTCTATTTTTCCAACTTAAGTCTTCGCGAACGCGGAAATACTTACCGAATGTAAAGCTTGAGTTTAGACGAAGCGTTAACTCTTTTCTATAAGTAGAAATAAGCGTTCCTTGTCTGTCTGAATACTCCGCTGAAAGGCGATTAGAGAAGCTCTCTGTTCCTCCTGATAGTGCGACGTTATATCTTTGGAATGGCGCTGTGCGGAAGATAGCATCAACCCAGTCTGTACGCGTTTGACCGATATATGGGTTTTTCGCAACGTCCCAACCATCGCCAAGCGTTTGACCAATATCTGCAAGAGAAGCCTCACGCACACGGCGTTGTTCTTCAATAGTCAAAGACTGAGGGAGGTTAGACGCTTGTGAAAACCCTGTAACAGCGCTGAACTCAAGAGATGTTTTGCCCGCCTCTGCTTGCTTCGTTGTTACAAGGATAACCCCTGCTGAACCAGCGTGAGCACCATAAATCGCAGCCGAAGCAGCATCCTTTAGTACGGTCATAGAAACTACATCACTAAAGTTAAAAGGAGCACCAGGGACACCGTCTACAACGTAAAGAGGGCTTTCTCCATTACGAGAACCCATACCACGAATTGTAATACGAGGCGTAGCATCAGGGTGTCCACCATCAGAGATAACAGTTACTCCAGGGATTTGTCCTTGAAGCATTTCTGCTGCGTTGGTGATTGGGCGTTCTTTGATAGCTTCAAGGTTCTCTACAGAAGCCACTGAAGCAGATAGATCGCCTTTCTTCATCTTACCATAACCAACAACTACGAGGTCTGAAAGCACCGCATTGTCTTCTTGGAGTACAATCTTTAGCTGAGTACGCCCATTGATTGTAACAACTTTGGTTTTCATTCCGACATAAGAAACGGCAAGCTTTGCAGTAGGCGAAACACCTTGAATTGCAAACTTACCGTTAAAATCGGTCATTGTACCTTTGCTTGTGCCTTTGATGACAACCGAAGCTCCGATGATAGGCTCTTTGTTTGTGTCTAAGACTTGCCCTGAGATATTAATCCTATCTTGTGCAAGGGCGACTCCTGTCCCAAACAGCATTACTGCTGTTATTAACAATAGCCTTTTAATGTAGAATAGTTTTCTCATAAAACTGTAATTATTTAGTTTATATTTAAGTTTCATCTACAAATAAACAAATAATTATTTTACCGTGCAAGCATATTTTATTAAACATCTGTAATTGCCATCTACTTAACCTTGTTTTATAATTTATCATCTTCTTAATTGATGTTTATTTAAGCTTCTTTTTGAAGGCATTTAAGACCTACTAAACCCTTGAAAAAGTTTTCCCAAAAAGTCAAATGACTTTTCCCATAAACTTTTTCAAACTTAGCGGTAAAGTTCAAAAAGTTTATGGGTAAGTTTTTGGTGTTTTATAAGTGTGGATTTTATCTTGCTGGTTTATAGTTGTTTGTAGGGGTTGTCTCGTCTTGAGTTTTTCCTAAAACTTTTATTGCGCTCATCGTTTATAAGGACTAGCTTTGGAAGGGGGCATTCTTGAGACCTTAGCTGTCAATTCTTTCTTTCACTTATCTTTGTACTTATAAAAATAAAAAAGAAGATTATGAGCAAAGTTGATTGGAAGGCAGGAACATTGATTTATCCTCTGCCTGCGATATTGGTAAGTTGTACAGATGGTCAAGGTAATGATAACGTCTTTACGGCAAGTTGGGTCGGAACGGTCTGCACCAATCCACCGATGTGTTACGTGAGTATCCGCCCAGAGCGCCATTCCTATGATATGATTAAGCAAACGATGGAGTTTGGACTTAACCTTACGACGCGTGCAATGGCAGAAGTAACGGACTGGTGTGGTGTCGTTTCGGGACGAAAAGAAGATAAGTTCGCTAAGGGGGAAATGCTTCAGCGTAGTCCTGCAAGGGTCATTCAAGCTCCGCTCCTTGAGGCTAGTCCGCTAGCGCTCGAGTGTCGTGTTAGAGAGATTATTCCTCTTGGTAGTCACGATATGTTCCTTGCAGATGTGGTTAATGTGCGTGCTGATGAGCGCTACATAGATCCAGAAACGGGGGGCTTTAATATGGAGAGGGCGGAGCTATTGGCTTATGCTCACGGAGAATACTTTGCCTTGGGGGACTTTATCGGTCATTTTGGTTGGTCTGTGAAGAAAAATCCCTCAAAGAAATCCAAACCACGTCGCGCCCATCACAGCAATAGAGAGTAGTCTATTGCTGTGTAATAATAGATGTATAAAGCTTTATTTGAGGACTTTTAGCTTAGCAAAGCGAAGCAGTAAGTTACGCTTTACGCCGTCTTCTTCGAAGAGGATGTAGGCTTTTGCATTCTCGCCTTCGCCTTCTAATTCAAGAACTTTGCCACGACCAAAGCGGTTATGCTCAACCTTTGCTCCAATGAACAAGTCGCCGATACGCTCTTGCTTCGGTTCGGGTTTGCTGACTCTTCGGCGAGAAACCTTCTTAAAGCTTGATTGCTTAGCTTGAGCTTTCGTTGGACTGCCAAGCAAATCATTGGCAGATTGATTGAAGCTTTCGGGAAGCGTTCCTCCCTCTGATTGCTTTTGCTGAAGCATCTCCTGCCAAGAAAGCTTAACGCCGTTAATTCTCTGTGCCTCATCAACGAGCGAAACGCGT
>PDWI01002333.1_pt1 | contig 28646 bp, 22 predicted proteins | sample 1430891 | NCBI WGS metagenome assembly PDWI01 (sample SAMN01162508, study PRJNA174530) | Oral metagenome, whole genome shotgun sequencing project. | biome: Marine environment; feature: Marine mammal; material: Swab sample of the gingival sulcus; isolation source: swab sample of gingival sulcus... | reverse complement strand
TCTCTCAATTCCTAAATCATCTAAGATAAGAACGGAAGTATTTACAAGGGATTCAATATATGCGTTTTTATCAAGGTCATACCCGCCTGTTTGCAAGTCATTAATTATCTGAGCAAAATTTCTAATCTTAACACTTACCTGATACTGTTCAATCAAGGCATTGGCAATGGAGCAGGCAAGATAGGTCTTTCCGCTACCCACCGAACCATAGAATAACAGTCCGATATTTTCCTTTTTCATAAGCTCATAGTCTTTCACAAAATTCTTGGCAATAATTAAACTTTGATTTTCTTCTCCCTGATAATTTTCAAAGGTATATTCCCTTTGAATAATAGAGTTAAAGCATATACTTTTTAATCTTTCAATCTCCATCTGTTTTTTTCTTTCTTTTTCTTTAGCTTCTCTGTCTCTATCACATTTACAGGAAGTTTTAAAAATTCTTTTTATTCCAAAGAAGTCTAAAACTTTTCCGTCTTTTCTTTCATTGCAGGTTTTACAGTAGGCGTGTCCGTCTTTGAGGTATTCTTTTTCAGGATCAAAGCTATATTCCACATCCTCTATCATAACTTTTTCTAATTCCTTTATCATAGGTGTTCTCCTTTGTTATATTCCTCCCAAGTCGGGATATTGGATGTTCTCTTATTTCCCTGATCTTTATAGAACCAAGAAAGGATTGTTGCCTTATGGTCTTTATATGTCTTTCCTGTACTTTTGATATATGCTGATAATCTTTCTATATAGTTATCAAGCTGTGAGTTCATCGTGACTTGCAAATCTGCTATATCCTCGTCCTTTAAAAAGACATTTTGAAATGTTCCAAGTCCATTTTCGCTAAAACTATATTCTCTCTTACTATACTTACTCTTATTATTCTCTATATAGTTACAGTCAACTTTTTTAACCTTTAGAAGTTCATTTTCTTTACTTCTGAGGTTAAAATCTTTTACTTCTGAAGTTAAGATTTTTGACTTCTGAAAGTCATTTTCTTTTACCGCTAATGCGCTCATAAAATCTTTGACATAAATGATGTTCGGCTTGCCAAGTCCAAGTCTTACTCTTTCAATGAGTCCAATTCCTTTTTTATTGTCTAACTCATCTAATGTTTTTATTGCGGTAGGCTTTGAGATGTTTCTTCTTCTCATAATTTCTTCGACTGTAAAATAGATAAATACTCTGCCTTCCTTGTCCACCCAGTTATTCTTAAAAGACATTCCTGTTCGTTTCAGTAACATAGAATAAAGGATAATTGCTTCAGCAGACAGTCCTTTAAATTCTTCTCCATCTACCAATATCTCAGGCACTTTCAAAAAATTAAATCGTTCCGCTTCACGATTATAGAAATAGTCAAAGTCCATATAGGATCACCTCCCTCCTTAAAAATTTGCAAGCAAAAAGACGATAGTTTTTTTCTCTATCGCCTTTGGTAACCATTTTTTATTAAATTTTTTAAATTGCTTTTATCGCTTCGTTTATTCCTTTTAGAAAGGCTATAACTGCTGCTCCAACCATCGGTATTCCATAAGGACTAACTAAAAATCCTATGATTAGTGCTTCTATTCCGATGGTAACCTCTTTTTGTAAAAAAGATGCTATTGCACCAAATATGCAAAACATCATCAGTAAATATAGTATTGCCGTTCCTATGCCAAGTAAGAAAGTCAGAAAGGCAGTGAGGATACTTAGTATTAAACTGATTGGAAACAAGATTATTTTTATTATCCATCTCATAATCGTTTCCTCTTTTCAATGAATCTATGGTCTTGAGATTGTATATCTATTTCCATAAAAACCTCCTTATTTTTTTAATTATTATTTTTTTCTATGGATTTTAAAATAGGGATACAGTGCTGAAAGCTCCTATTTATCAAGCTTTTTTCTCTGTATCCCTATTATATCTCAAGCCCACCATTCTCAAACCTTGGTACTCAATGCGCTGTGTATAGCTGCTGCTTAACTACCATTCGAAATTACACCATTCTCAAACGTAAATAGCGCGTAGGCTTCTTTGACGTCCGCTTAACTACCATTCGAAATTACACCATTCTCAAACCAATCGCGATTGTGCCAGTGCTAGTAATGAGCTTAACTACCATTCGAAATTACACCATTCTCAAACTATTAGAAAATCTCGACAAAGCAGAGGATGGCTTAACTACCATTCGAAATTACACCATTCTCAAACCCCAAATTCTAAATTGTAGATTTGAGTAAACGCCACCACAACGCCGGCATTTCAAATAATAGTTATATAATGCATAAATCACAATCAATTATATATACCTTTTCTCCTTTTAATTTAGCATAATGTCTGCTTTCTATCAATAGTATGGCAATACTATTATGATTACAATAGTCGTAAAAATCAATTAATTCTCGTTCTGTTAAATACTGCTTCAGGCCAACTAAAACAATTAACTTATAATCAGTTAGCCACACGAGTGCCCGCAAGTAATCCATCAGTTTATCGAGCAATCGACTATAGCTTTCTTCAATTTTAACATTCACCAATTTAACCAACTCTTTAATTTCAAGTTGTTCACAGTAGTTAAAATTTAGTTCAAATTGACTACTTATCTCCGAAAAGAGTTGTAAAATGCGCGATTGCACCATTAGATATTGCTCATAATAGTCGTCGCTAATGCGCGCAGAAACTGCTTTTTGTAAACCGCTGCGCAGCACTCTATCGTCAATTGCCAAATTAAAGTAATCGACAATTAAATAGCTGTATTTTGCGGTATCAATACGGTTATCGTCAATCGAAAGAATTATTTCGCTGTCATCGACTTTTAAAAACTGTGCGATAAAACGTCTTAAAAATTCAGTGTTTTCAATTACCAATACAGTAATTTGGCCACGCTTAAAGTAAATTGGCCGATTAAAAATATTGTGATATAGTTTCATATGATGACCAGCCTTTTGTCGTTATCTAAAATGATATTCTGCCGCTCGCCAATGACATATTCAATGCGCGCAAACTGTTTTTCGGTAATTAACATCATCTGTATTAAACCATCTGTTGGGCTCTGCTGTCTAATATTGCCCATAATTGAATGCGCCACCGTTGTATTGGGTGCCAATTTACAGTAGACCGATTCTTGCAACATAAGAAATCCACTTTTTAGTAGGTGTTTGCGAAACTTCACATAGGCGCGCCTGTCGCGCGCTGTCAACGTCGGCAAATCGAAAAACACCAATACCCTCATATACCTATAGCTCATAATTATAAAACTTTATATCGGCGATATCGCCACTATTAACTGCTTCTAAAACGCTTTTGACATATACTTTAATTGCATTTGATAAAAATACTTTTTGATTGGCCATAACGACCTTTTGGTTTAAAATATCAGTTAACTGATATTTAGTGTTTCTGTCTAGCTCAATTGGCGTCAATTGAAATACCAATTGGTCAACAAGTGGCCGAAACGGTTCCATTAGGTCAGATGACAAATTAAATGGATTAAACTGATTGTCGTGAAAGATACCAACTTGCGTTAAATAACCTAACGCCGTCACTTCGCGATTAAAGGCCGATAATAAAATAGTGTAACCGTAGTTTAGCGCTGCATTAATTGCATTATCTTCTGTTCTAGTAAATGATAGGCCAAATAATTTATTAAAATAAACTTTAGCCGCATGCGCTTCGCGATTGGTCGTATCGCCAATTTTTAAGTCGAGTAAATAACCTAGTAACAGTTCGTCTTTATCTAGTTCCAAAGAACGCAGCAAATGCGCTTGCTTACGTATTTTTTCAGCGACAATTTCCGTCCAAATAAGCAGCTTATTTGCCATTGACCAAGCGATTTGTTGACGTATTTTTGAGCTAGTATCATGGCTGCCGTAATAAGCCAATAGTTCACTACTTGGATTGCGCTTTTCATCGCAAAAAACAATTTTCACCTTAGCCTTTATCAATTCAGCGAGTAGATAGGCGGTTAACGATACCGCCGTGTCTTCAATAATGACAGTTGCAATTTCCGAAATGTGAATGCGCACTTCTTCGGCGGCGCGAATAACCAAGTGACTGGCCTTATAATCGAGCTTTGCCCGCCTGCTAATAATAACTGTCCGCCAGCTCATAGTTTTAACAAGTCAATTTTTTGTTCAAATAAACCGGTGATTGATTGATGAATTAAGTACGCACTGTCACTTTTATGAATACTCTTTGAAAAAGTAATTATACCAACAGTACCTTTGCCGTCGATAAGTCTTAAATCACTTGTTTCTCTATTGCACTTAAAAAATTTTAAAACTTGCAGCAAAACTTTTATTTGATTGTCTACACTAAGTGCAGTAAAATTATCCCTTAAATCTAGCAACGCTTTGCGTTGTTTGCCAAGTTTAACAGAATAGCACCGCGCCGCCAACTTATCGATAAAAATATCGTACAAGGCCATATTTTTATCAGCATTAATACCATTTTTTATCAATTCTTCAACGCTTGCATTGCGCATAACCACTTTATCAAGCAACTTAATGTAAAGCTGCCACTCATATTTAATAACAAGCTGATGTGAATGATTTGATAAAATGCTATTATTAGATCTCCCGGAAATATGTAATTTGATACCATTTAATTCTAATAACGAATTAAACTTAATTCTTTTAATAACTAAATTTGGGTTACTTAGTTTCAATACTTCCGTTAAGTATTTTTTCCTGAAAGACTGGTCTACTTCAAATTGTTTCGCATAAATAACTGGAATTGCCTCAAGGCTAAGTTGCACTTCATTTTTGATTGTATGTTTAACTAAGCAAAAATAAGCGCCCGCTACTTTATTATAGCCGCCATATTGCTCAATATTGAGCAAGCGAGCGTCCTTCGTTTTAAGCGGAAACTGTCCACCGCCTTTTTTTACCGGCATTTGATCATAAAATCCACCTGATACGGTATAGGCGTAACGCGTAAATTGAATATTGTTTTTTTGCATCATCTTTTTAACGACATCAAGTGAGTTTTTTTGACCCATTCGCCAAGCGACCACGCCGTCGCGCTCGACGTGATAGCTAAACATATGATTAAGGCTAAGCTTTTCTTTTTTGTCGAGCACCCTGCTAAAAATAAGCTTGGGATTTTTAGTGAATTTTGTGTGATAGACATTACCGACGACAATGTTTAAGTAGGCATCTTTAGCATGGTGTAAATCGTTAACCGCCCTCACTTTTATCATATCGTTATCTTGTCTAAATTTCGACACATTGCTCGCCTTAACATAGACAATTTCCGAATCTTGATAAAGGCCGTTTAGTAAACCGGCCACCGCTTTGGTCGACTGACGCGTTTCTACTAGCTGACGCGCCACAAAATCGGCTAATTCTTCTGCGCTCAACGACGTGCTTCGCGTTAAACGATTGAATTTTTTCTGCGTTAACAGTCCCCTGTCCAATAAACTTTTCCATAGTCCAAATCTTTTCGTCCTGATATCTGATATAATTGGATAATCGTCTGACTTGTAGGCATTACTATTTTTGTCAACCAATACCAAATTGTCAAAGCTGTCGTCTTTTACTTTGGAGCGCGGAAAGATATGGTCGATATCATATCTCGAATTGTTATTCAGTAAATCATGTAAGTCAATTGTCTGACCAGTATACATACATTTACCCATCTGTAGGTAGTAAAGATAGAGCTTTTTACTGCGCATTTCGGCATCGCTATAATTGCCAATTTCGGCTGCCCAATCTCTATCTGTCTTGATACTTTTATACAAGTCGATAAGCTTTTGTTTGCGAGAATGCGTTCGCTTTTTCTCTTCGGGCCCCCTTGCCATCTCAATAAAAATTCGTTTAGGTGGTCGACCCATTATTTTAACTAATTCGTCAATAATTAGCAAAGTCTGCCAAATGCCGCGCTTTAGGGCCGGCGATACGTATAGATCATCGACTAATTTATATGATAATGCAGCAGCGTTGTCTTGCATAGCCTTGTTATGAGCATTAATCTGTTCAGAAAATTGATAGCGCCGACTGAGCAGTTCCATCAGATTGTCACCGTAAATGCGCATTGCATTAATGATATTAATATGCTGTTCAATGCCATTTTCCTGTGTCAAATGATATATGCCAGTCAGTAATTTTTCAGAAAGGCGCGCCCAACCAGTAAATTTTAATTCAGAAATTTTATCAATTTGCACATCGCTAAGTATACTTCCATAATGGTTTTTTAAGCGCTTGCGCAACAGCTTTGCATCGTCGCCAAACAGCGTGATATACCTAATAATATCTTCTATCTGCGATTTGTGATTTGCGACAAAGTCTTTGCCCAATCTATCGATAAAAGCGTGATAGCTCTTTAAGCTCGATTTAATTGAAATATCGATGCCCGTAATTTGATCATCCGCTGTGATATGACCATTCGAAAATAAGTAGTCTTTAATTTTTTTAACGCTGACACGCTTATATTTTTTAAACAAATTTTCAAATAAGGCATCTTTTAGCCGTGCGTCTAACCTTTGCCCATTAACTTTTAGATTATTAATTTCGTTGCGCACCATATATTCACTATAAAGTAGCGAATTTTTAGGCAGTACATCTTCGCTCAATAAATAACTGCATTGATTGGTCATATTGAGAATAAAGCGTTCAGCGCTAGCTTCAACATCGACTACTTTTTCAAAATTCCACGGATATATCTTAGCGTTTTCAAAACCGGTTCGCTTTTTAATCCAAGCGTGATGCGACCCATCTGACCGCTTTGTCTTGCCGCTAACACTATGTGCTGGGTTGAGCGGCCCAACATAGTAGGGAATTCTAAAAGTTAAAATCGACAAAATTTTCTCGGCAATTGTCAGACCATTTTGCTCATCTACTTGATTTAGAAAATTATAGTGTTTTTTAGCATTTTCCAGTATTCGCTCCAATTCTGCCCGGTGAATTTGATTGGGTATAACGCTGTTGTCTTTTATTTTTTGCTTTGGCAAGAGGCGACCGTTATCGGCCTTTTGATAAACATTAGCCGTTAATACGTCGTTGTCTTTAATTGGTTCAAGTAGTTTTTTTACCGCCTTACACATTGCATCTTGTGCACAACGTTTCTCGGTTTTAAGCTTTTTGCCGGCCCTATTAGCCGTGCCAATATAGGCGACGTAATTATCCTTTAACTTTGCATTAACAAAAAAATCTTTATAGTCGCGTTTGTTTAAGTGAAGCTTAAAAACGCGTTTTAAATCGGCCAAATCGCGCTTATGCTCATCATAGGTTGCAACTTTGGCAAATGACATATACTCGTAGTCGTGTAAAATGTCCTGTAGAACGCTCCAATCGTAAAGCGACTTTAAAACCGAAATTACTTTCATGCGTTCCTCTAGTAAATTGGCGATTGCATCTACGTTTTCCTCATACTTACTTTCGCTAAACTTTAGCTTTTCAAAATCGCTGTCTTTTAACAGCTCATCTTGATAGAGCACAGATAGTTTTCCCATATTACCAGCCAAAAATTTAGCGATTTCCTTTTCTTGATTGGTAGAAAGCGAAAGCAATTGAACGAGTTGCCTTTGTTTGTCAGAATTGCTAATTTCAGTATTTGACAAAAGCTCTTTTAACTGATTGATTTCAGCGTCATTTAATTCTAAATGAATTTCAAGTTCTTCGCTTAAAACATAGGCTAATGATTGATAATAATCAATAAAATCAATGCGCGTATCGCTGTCTTTAATATTTAACAAAAAGTGCCCGCGATGTTTTATAATATGATGAATTGCTAGATATATTAATCGAATATCATCTTTTTGATTAGACGCAATCAGTGCTTTACGCAAATGATAAATTGTCGGATACTGCTGGTAGTAGGATTTATCTGTCATACCAGATTTGTCATTAAATAGCGCATAGGGCTGAAAGATATTTTTGTCATCTATCACGAATTTACTGTCTTTTAAGCGCTGAAAAAAATTTGGATCAACTTTGTTTATTTCTTCGGCAAATAAATCGCGCAGTAAACTAAGACGCTGCTTTTTACGATCGTTTAAGCGACGAGCAATGCGGTGTAAGCGGCGCTCTTCAGCTGTTTTGCCAGCTTCAAATAATCTTATACCCCACATCGCCTTGCCGTTTAACTTTTGAATTTTATAATCTAAATCCGTTACTGCATAACCAATTGAGTCTGTACCAATGTCCAAACCAATGTAGTATTCGCCAAATTTTTTCTTCATTTTAATTCTCCTTTTTTTAAAAATATATTGACAGATTTGCGCTAATCGGATAAACTTTAGTTAAATCTTGACTACCATTCGAGATTACACCATAAGTTCAAATAAGGATTTATCCAAACCGTCTCTTTGAGACTCCATAGTGTTATGGACTAAACGCGCTTAGGCGTGTTTTTTTATTTATTAGTCATATCAGCTAAGTTATGATACATCGTCTTAATGCGTTGTTTGATGCTTTCTTTTAACTCGCTACAACCTATCACATCAACGTGATGACCCATGCCGAGTATCCAGCTTTCAATTTCTTCGCGCCCCGACATGGTTGCCTTAAATCGAATGGCATCATCTGAAATTATCTCTATTTGTTGGTTTGGCGAAATAATTTTTTCTTTGACAATTTCGCTAAATGGATGGCGAATAATCAGTTCAACTTCAATTGGTTTGCCCATAAATATGCCATAACTGGCTTCGAGCATTGCTTCAATGTCGACGTCATCTCGATTTCTAAAATAGCTGTGGGCGAGTTCTAAATCGATAATGCGCGATATTTTGAAAAAACGCAAATCAGCGACCTTTTCACAATAGGCAGCCATGTAGGTGCTATCTTGATATTCAAATAGTTTAAGTGGCCATACCGTGCGCTGACTCGTTTGTTTTTTTGACAATGAATAGTAGACAATCTGTAATTTTTGGCGATCTTTTATCGCCATGCCAATAATTGGAAAATAAGTCTGTCGTTTTTCGATGATGGCATCGGTATCGTGCTGATATTTTAAACTGTAAATTTTATTGTTGATATCGCCAATTCTAATGTATTCGCGCACAACTTTTTCAACGGTGTCGTACTGTACAAATTGGTTTTGTTTTAGATAGCTCATCGCTAAATTCATTGCCGATTTTTCTTTGGCCGACAGCGGTATTGGTAAATGACCATGTACTTTCACAAAATAGCCACCATTGCGTCCGCGACGCGTTTCAATTGGTATGCCTGCGGCAACTAAATCGCGCTTGTAGGCCTTTACCATGCGCTTGTTCACTTCGAGCGCTTCGGCAATGGCCTCAAGCGAGATGACTTTTCGGCCGCGCAGCATTAAATACATTTTGTAAGCATTGGCAATTTTTGACATAAGTCCCCCAGTTCTATTTTGGTCACTTTTTGGGTAAGCGAACCTTAGCAATGACGCTATTGTTGTCGATAAATAGTACTTTGGCATCTAGTTGACTATCAAATTTGTCGTATAGTCGTCCTGCACTCAATGTGCCACGAATAACCGTATAAGACGAATTGGCCACGTAACCGACAATTAGACTTTTGCCTAATACAACTTTAATTGCTTCGTCGTCATAATCGTTGTCAACATCTTTAATCAGACAACACTTGGCGCCTATTTTAAATGCGCTACTACCTAAGTAATACCTTAGGCCAGTAATTGTGACATATGCTTTTTTATTAGCCATAGTTTCCTCCTTTCTCTTATATACGACTATTATATAAAATAAAGGGGAACTATAAGCTGTTTTTATAAATAATATGGTAAAAGATCAGTCGCTTGCTGCGTATTCACTTTTTAGCAGCGAATAGATAATTTGGTCGCGGTAGCCCTGCGCCGACTTATAGCTTTGGCGCAGGACGCCGTCGCACTGCATGCCCAGTTTTTCGTAAAGGGCGATGGCCACTACGTTGTCGGGGTAGACGTCGAGCCAAAAGCGGTTGATGTTTAGCGCTTCAAAGGCGTATTTTAAGATGGCGCGCAGCGCCTCGCTGCCGTAACCCTTGCCCTTGTCGGCAATGACGATGCGGCGCAGTTCAAATACGTCTGACGAGCGGTCGATTTTAGACAGCGCAAAACCGACGCTTGACTTATCTACTTTCAGCTGAAAAACCCACAAAAAATAATCGGCCGCGGCAATTTCTGACTGGTGCTGCGCGCGACTGCCCTGCCAGACGAAATGGCAATTGGCGGGGTGCTGTTCTAATGCCATAATGCCCGCGATGTCAGCTTCTGTCGCCGACCTGATGATTAGTCGTTCACTGTTAAACATATCATTCCCCTTCTGCTGCACTAATCACACCAGCTTGCCAACTCGGCGCTAGCACGGCGCTTTTTAGCGGTCTGCTGCCGCGCCGTCGCCGGATAGCCGAGCGACAGTATTAGGCGAACGCGCTGGCTTGTATTGAGTGCAGCTTGTACCCGCTTTTCGTCAAAAACGCCGAGCATACAACAGCCCAACCCTTCGGCTTGCGCCATAAAATCGAGATAGGCGCAGACGATGCCGATGTCGATACTAGTTAAATCTTGGTCGGTCACTCGTTTGGCTAAGCCGACCAAGGCGGAAGATTTTTGTTGCGTAACGACGATAAATGCGGTTGCCTTTGCAATAAATTTATTCATCGCAAAGCTGCGCGCCGCCGCTATTTTTTGAGCCACTTCGCCAGTTGCAATATAGAAGTGATAGGGTTGTTCGTTGTGGGCACTCGGCGCCAAGCGGGCGCCTGCGACGATGCGCTCTAATTTTTCTCTTTCAATTGGCCGGTCGCTGTAATTTCGACAACTGTAACGCTTTTTAATAATTTCTAACATAATGCCTCCATTTGACTAATCGTCGCTAACGCTGCCGTCGCCGTGGATATCAATTGACGGACCGCCGATATACATTTTCGGTTTTATAATGCCGATAAAAAAATCTTTCGTGCGCGCCAACACTTCTCGCATCGCGCGATAAGTGGCACCGCGATAGGCTATCTTTGCCGCGCTGACGCCAACTGCGTCAATGCCGGCTTGCTTGGCCAAATAAAGCGCCCGATTAATGTGAAATTGCTGCGTGACGACAATCATTTTGCGAACGCCAAACACCTGGCTGGCCCGCATCATGCTCTCGTAGGTCGACAGGCCGGCGTGGTCCATAAATATATCGCAGTCGGGCACGCCTGCATTGCGCATATAGGCCTGCATCGCCGCGATTTCATCGTAGTTTTCGGTGTGATGATCACCGCTTAACAGCAGCTTGGGGGCATAGCCCTGCTGGTAGAGCTGATAGCCCCGCGCCAGTCGGTCGTTTAGTATTGGGCTCGGCCGGCCACCGCGCACCCCGGCACCCAATACCATAATGCAATCATAGTCGCCGTCTACCAGTTCTGCAATGTCATAAATGACAGCATTGGTTGAAGCAATTACATATGTATTGGCGACAAATGTCACGGCGAGCACAACTGCCAGGCAAGCGAGTGTAAACTTGAAAAACAGCGTCGTCAGTTTTGTCATTGACAGCTCCAAATTAAAGTAAAAGTCTTTAAAATTATTATATCATACTAAATAATTTATGGTAATTTAAAACTGATAAAACGAATAAACGACTTCAATTGAACAAATCACAGCGGCGGCAACAATCTAAACGCGCCATAAAAAACAGCGAGAAAAGCGCTCGCCTTCCCCGCTGTCGTTTGATACAACTAGTTCAATTGTTAAATCTGTGCATTGTTCTAACTAGCCTATCTGGCGTTAGTTATTCACAATATTTTCACTTCTGTTTAGCCAATAAATACCAGCGATAGCCACGGCACAAATGAAACCAGTGCCAAGCCGACCATCGAGGCGATAAAATAGGGCACAATATAGGGGAACATTTCTTCCATCTTTATTTTGGCAACTGCTGCACCGACGAATAGATTACAGCCGTAGGGCGGCGTACAGAGGCCAATTGCCAAGTTGACGGCCATGACGACGCCGAAATGTATTGGATTTAGCCCAATTGCCTCGGCCGTCGGCATCAATAGCGGTGCCATGACGATAATCGCCGGCACGGTATCCAAAAACAGGCCGGTAATTAACAGAATGATATTGATAAACAATAGCACGATAAATGGCGAACTGGATACGCTGGTCAAAAAATCGGTGATCATCTTGGGCACGTGCTCGTAGGTCATAAAGGTAGAAAATACGGTTGAATAACCTAATAAAAACGAGGTTATACCATTGAGTATTGCCGTGTCTAAAAAAACTTGTTTTAAGCCCTGCCAGTCTAAATCGCGATAGATAAACAGGCTGACAAAAATTGAATAGACAACCGAAATACAAGCGGCTTCGGTTGGCGTAAAGACGCCCGAATAAATGCCGCCCAATATAATGACCGGTGACAACAGCGCCCAAAAACCATCTTTTAAGCTGTTAAATACTGCGCGGGCACGGCTCTTTAGCGCTACGCCAATTGGCACCATGCGATCTGCTTCGCTTTTTTTGTCCATCAGGTCAATTTTTTTATGCGTGCATATGACGATATTGGTGACCAAGAATAAAATGCCGATTAAAATTCCCGGAATGACGCCGGCTAAAAATAGCTGCGAAATTGACACGCCTGTCGATGCGCCAAATAGTACAAACGACAAGCTGGGCGGAATAATTGGCCCGACGATGCCGCCAAAGCAGACCAGCGTGGCCGCATAGGCCGGCGGATAGCCGCGTTCTTTCATTTCGGGTATCATCATGCCGCCAATTGCCGATGTCGTCGCCATACCCGAGCCGGATAGCGCGCCAAAAAACATACAAGAAATAATGGTAACTGCGCCAATTGCGCCGTTGACAAAGCTAATTAGGGTCGATGCAAAATTGACGATGCGACGCGCAATGCCACCAGTTGACATAATTAGACCAGCCAACATAAAAAACGGTATGGCCATAACGGTAAACGAAAAGATGCCACTGTAAGCGTACTGGGCGTTGATGACCATTTTCAAATCTGAAAAAAAGGCCATCGTCGCCATTGTAGCGCCGCCAATCGCAAAGCCAACTGGCACACCAATAAAGAGTAGCAAGAACAAAATGACAAATAAAATAGCAATAATCACTGTTCTTCACCCCCTTCAATAGCGGCGTCGTAGCCAATGAATTTTTGAACGTTGTCAATAAGGCTAACGACGCATCGAATTAGCATCATGCTACAGCCCAAGACGAGCGATAAATAGCCCCAAGACGTGCTTATTTTGATACCGGCATAGGGCACGTTGGCCTGAATGCCAATCATGACAACTGAATAGTAAACCGTGACGGCGCAAATTAGTATCAAAACGAGCTCCGTTATCGCTTCAAATAAGAAGCGATAACGAAGTGGAAATTTGTCGACAAACAATGTAATTTTGATGTGTTCTTTGCGACGATGGCCTATGCTGATGCCTATCCAAGACAACCAGACGAACAAAAACTTGCCCAGCTCTTCAGACCAAACTAAAGAGTTGTTGAACACGAAACGCATGATTACCTGTAGGAATATGACCGCGACCATCGCCATAAACATCATAATTAACACGGCATCTTCTAGTTTTTCTAATCTGTTAATGAGTGTTTTCATATTTTACCTTTCACACTGTCGACAACTACACGGTAAACTAAGGACGCGTTGCCAACCACTTATTGATCATTTCTTCGCCGACAATGCCCTTTTGATACTCGTATACTGACTGTACTGACTCTTGAAACGCCTTTAATTCATCAGGTGTCAGTTCGTATACTTCGGCGCCTTCGGCGATAAAGCGCTCGATATAACCCTGTTCTTTGGCAAATTCTTCTTTGCGCTGTTGGGCGGCCACTTCTTTGACGCCATCCTCTAATACTTTGCGCAAATCTGGGTCGAGCGATTCGATCCATTCTTTTGAACAAATAATTGGGAACGGCGAGCTAGCGTGGTTGGTCAATGTAACATAAGGTGCAATTTCATGTAAGTTAAAGTCGTTGAAAACGCCAAGCGAGTGGTCGAGCGCATCGATTTGACCCTGCGATAGCGACGTGACAACTTCACCCCAAGCCATCGGCGTTGGGTTGGCGTTCATGGCTTTCCAGATTTCGATATTTAAGTCGTTTTGGGCAATTCTAATTTTTTGGCCGGCAAAATCATCTGTGTTGTGATAAACTTTCTTTTTACTGATAACCTGACGCATGCCGTTGTAGTACATGTCGATGCAATAGTAGCCGGCATCGGCGATGGTTTCGTTAAACAATTCTAAACCGCCATTTTCAAACATGCCCTTTTCCCATTCGTCAAACGAAGAATACAAGTATGGCAAATCGATACAGGTTGAATTGGGGCCAGTAGCCGCCGTAATAACCGATGACAGGTCAAACATCATCGTAACCGTACCCGTTTTAATGCCCGAAACTAAGTCTGGCGTATCGCCCAATGAACCGTCGGAGTAAACTTCAATTTTAAATTTGCCGGGTGCGTTTTTCTCTAAATACTCACCGAGTGCAACACTGTATAAATGGGTCGAGCGCTGCGATGAGTCGGTGTGACCAATTTTAATGACAATGGGGCCCTCTTCTTTACCAGCTGCTGTACCACCATTACAACCAACCAATACAATTGCTAAAATTAGCAACATGACGACACTTGACAACAGTTTTGATTTTTTCATAAAAAACTCCCTCCTTAATCATGTGGTTAGTTCAGTAATAAGCAAATAGCGTGCCAAATTGACAAAATCGCGCCACCGCCCCGGCAGCGCGCACTGGGGGGGCGCAATGACCGACAGTAAAAACGGTCAAAATAAAAAAGCGCGATTAATTTTTCACGCTTTTAGACAACTGTGAACAATAGTTCATACTGCTACAAATCGATTTTGTACTGCTTTATCTTGTTCCAAAGGTGGCGCTGGCTGATGTTTAATTGGCGCGCCGACTGCGCGACATTGTTGGCATTATTGCCGAGCACCGTTTCAATATAGCGCTTTTCAAATATTTCGCGCGCTTCCTTAAACGGCTTATCAAAACCGCAGAACTCTGCACTGGCCGGCATTTTTTCGAGCGGGAGCAACAGCTCTTTTTTGGTTATAATGCCATTTTGGCTAAGCGCTATCATGCGCTCGACAATGTTTTTTAGTTCGCGCACGTTGCCGGGGTAATCGTAGTCGCGCAAAAACTGCATGACATCGGGCTCGATACAGCTAATTGATTTGCCCTGTTCCAATTCGGTCTTGGCGATAAAAAAGTCAATTAAGGCCGGTAGATCTTCTTTGCGCTCGCGCAGTTTTGGCACTTGTAGGGTCAGTGTATTAATGCGGTATAATAAGTCTTCGCGAAAGTGCCCAGCGCTAACACAACTGCCAATATCTTTATTGGTGGCCGAAATAAAGCGAATGTCGAGTTTGATCGTCTTGCTGCCGCCAATGCGTTCAATTTCTCTGTTTTCAATTGCGCGCAGCAGTTTACCTTGCGTGCTCAGTGGCAAATCGCCGATTTCGTCTAAAAATAGCGTGCCAAAATTGGCCTGTTCAAATTTGCCGATGCGCCGTTCTATCGCACCGGTAAAGGCGCCCTTTTCGTGCCCAAACAGCTCTGATTCAATCATGCTTTCCGGAATGGCCTGACAGTTGACCGGCACAAACGGCTCGTCGCGGCGGGCGCTTAAATTGTGCACGTATTTGGCGACGACTTCTTTGCCGACGCCGGATTCGCCTAAAATTAACAAATTGATGCCCGAATCGGCCGCCCGCTGGCACATCTCCAATAGCTCGCGATAGGTTTTATTTTTGGTATTGATAAAGAGCTCTGTATTCTTTTGATTGCGCAACAGTATTTCATTTTTGTTCTTAAGGCGCGCCAAATTGACGATGCGCTTAATTTTAAACAACAAGTCGTCCATTTCACCGCTTTTAACAAAGTAGTCGGCGGCGCCGTATTTCATTGAATCGACCGCGCTTTCAATGCTGCCAAAGGCCGTCATGACGATAAATTCAATTTCGGGGTACTTCTCTTTAACGCGCCTAATGAGCGCGCTGCCATCTAACTTGGGCATTTTAAGGTCGGTTATCACCAGCGACACGCTGTTGTTTTCGATGTAGTCGAGTGCTTCTAAGCCGTTTGAACTGGCGCTCACTTGATAGCCGTGCTCTTTTAATATCATTTTTAAGACGTTTTGGTATTCAATTTCATCGTCGACGATGTGTATCGCCACGTTGTCGTTTAAGTTAATCATCGTTTTTTTCACCTTCTTTCACTGGCAATGTCACTTCAAATTCAGTGCCGACGTCTAATTCACTCTTTACGTAAATGGTGCCGTCGGCGTTGCCGACTTCGGTATTGATAATGTAAAGGCCCAGGCCACTGCCCTTTTCTTTTGTCGAATAAAATGGGTTAAAGACGTTTTCAAGCGCTTCGGCGTCGATGCCGCAACCGTTGTCCTTAAAAGTCAATAGTAGATTGCCGTTTTTTAGCCTGACGGTGATGGTGATGCGCTTTTCGGCGCGATCGACATTTTGAAATGAATCGATGCTGTTGTTGATTAAATTAATGAATATCAGTTTTAGCAAATCTTCATTTGCATTGATTATCTGCGGCTTTTGCTGCCCGACATCGACTGATAGTACGATGTCATTTTGCTCTAAGTGTTTCTTTTCAAGCGAAACAATCATATCAATCAGCGCAGTTAAGTCGATTTGCTTGTGAATTTCATTGGTCAGCTTAGAATAGCGCAGCAAATTATCAATTAATGTATTAATGCGCAAAACCGATTCGTCGATCACTTGCATGGCGTGCGCCTTTAAGTTTTGTTCGCCGCTCTTGTCGAGCAGGTAACTGTAGCTTTTTATCAGGCCGAGCGGATTTCTTATTTCGTGCGCCAAACCGGCCGAAAGCTGGCCAATTGCTATCATCTTCGACTGCTGGCGGGCACGCCTTTCCTTTAAGTATTTTTCAGTATAGTCTTCGACGATTATCATCTTTTTGTTCTGCGCAATCGAAAAGGCCGTGCTGTAGTAGTAGGCATTGCCAACCTTAATCAGGCGATTGTGATTATTTGCATCGATAAAGGGCGCCATTGCCGTTAGCACGCGGCTGTCTTTAAGCAGTAGTTGGGCGCGTTTGAGGCCTAAAATATCGGCAATTAAATTGTTGCAGTCTAGCACCAAGCCATTGTTGTCTAGTACGATGATGCCGCTGTGCATCGTGTCGATAATTAGGCGCAGTTCTTCTTTGCTCTCCCTCAATTGGCGCGTCTTTTCGTTTACTTTTTTAGTGATTAAATAGTTCCAAACCGAAAAGATGCCAATGACGACGACTGCGGCCAGTGCCAATTTATAAATTAATGCCATTTGACGCGGGTCGACACCCCTCGCTTCACCTAGCCATTTATACTGCGTTTGCGTAATTAAATTCTTTTTCTTTAAGCTCAAAATCGCCTTGTTTAAAATGTCGACTAGGTACTGCCTGGCCGGATTGACGGCAAAGACAATTTCTTTGACGTAGAAATTGTCGTCTAAAAAGCGATAAAACGACCCCTTGTTGGTGACGTTGAGGTAGTGCAGCGCCTCCATATCATCGCCCAAATAGCCAACTGCCGTGCCATTGCGCAATAGCGCAAAACACTGATACATATTGTCGACTTCGACAATTGAAATATTGAGTGCGGCAAACCGCTGCTCGTCGATTAAATCGCCGACGTGGTGGCGTTTAATGGCAACCAACGACTGGCCGGATAAGGCATCTAATGTGTAAAACGATTGACTTTCGCGCACTAAAATTTTACCTTTTAGCTTAAATAGCACGTTGGTATGGGGCAACTCTGTATCTTGCAACGCCCGCTTGTCGACGGCGAGCGCATCAATTGCCGTCGTTGCAAAAGTGTTTTCTATATCTGTTACATCGGCTACTTTTAAGACGATGTCGTGGCCAAATTCAATGGCGACCTGCGACAGATAATCGACGATAATGCCGACATTTAAATTGTTGTACTTATTGGTATAGCTAAGCGGTGGATAATCGTAGACGCCAAATTGGAGGGGCTGTTCCGTCAATAAGGCGCGCTCTTGATTGCTAATGATTTGATTGTAAACAAAGTATTCTGACAATGTTATATCGTAGCGATAGCCGACGTAAAAATGCGCCAACACAGTAGAAAAAACGACAATAATAACAGCTATCATTATTTTCTTTTTATTTTTCACAGTGACCCCCGCAGTTGGTTTGCAGCGCTGTCGCATAGTATAGCACAGCACATGCCCTAACTTTATTTTACCATTTTTACGGTGTTTGACAAATATTAAGTAAAAAAATAATAAAATTCGCGATGTACCGCCCTTTCACGCAAAAAGATAAAACTTTTATTTTGGCATAGTTAATGCTAAAATAGCTATGGAACAGTAAATCTGGCGATCGTTATGCAAGAAAAAGATTACTAACACCCTTAAACACAACAAAAAGAAAGTACAACTTATGAACTCAACAACTAAAAAACGCCCCAACTTTCCCTTTGTCGCCGTCGTCGGCCAAGAACGCATGAAAAAAGCCTTGCTGCTCAACTTGATTAACCCGTCGATTGGCGGCGTACTTATTCGCGGCGAAAAGGGCACGGCAAAATCGACGCTGGTACGCGCTTTAAGCGCGCTCATGCCGCAGCGCGAAATTATCAGCCAGTGCCCGTTCGGCTGTATTGTCGGCGACGTTGAACACTACTGCGACAGCTGTAAGGCGCAAGACGGCCTACTCGCTGCCGAACGGCGCGGCATGCGCATTGTCGAATTGCCAATTAACGCCACTGAAGACCGCGTTTCCGGTTCACTCGACATCGAGGCCGCCATTCACGACGGCAGCAAAAAATTTGACGTCGGCCTACTCGGCAAGGCCAATAACAATGTATTATACGTTGACGAAATCAATTTATTGGAAGACCATATCGTCGACATTATCCTCGATGCCGCCGCGATGGGCGTCAATTATATGGAGCGCGATGGCGTTTCCTATGCGCACCCGGCCAACTTTATCTTAATCGGCACGATGAACCCCGAAGAGGGCGATATTCGCCCGCAACTGCTCGACCGCTTTGGCCTAGTTTGCGATGTCAGTTCAGAAAAATCGGTTGAAAACCGCATCAGCTTAATGCAGCGCCGACTCGAATACGACGCCAACCCACTGGCGTTTATCGAAAAATATGCCGCCGAAACCACCGCCTTGCGCCAAAAAATTGGCGCGGCGCGCCAGCTATCGCAACAAATAATTGAGCGCGGCGACTTTGGCGCTGACGTCATTTCGTTAATTGCCAAAATTTGCATCGAACTGCAGCTCGATGGCCACCGCGGCGATATTACCATGTTAAAGACGGCCATTGCACTGGCCGCCTACGCCGGCAGACAAACGATTGAACGCGACGATGTGTTTGCCGCAGCGCAGTATGTCATTCCCCATCGCATGCGCCGGCTGCCAATGGAGCGCGGCGAAATTGATGAAAGCGCTTTAATGGAACGCATTGGAGCTCTTTAATGCAGCTGCCCTTTTCGGCCCATATCGGCAATCCAAAAGCTAAACGCGCAATTATATTAAACCTAATTAACCCGCGCATCGGCGGCGTTTTGCTGCGCGCTGAAACGGGCAGTGGCAAAACTGCGCTCTTGCGCGGCTTGCAGTTAGGTGTCGTCTGCCCCAATCAAATCGGCTACGAAAATTTGGTCGGTAGCGTCGACTTCGTCAATTCGCTACAGGGCAATCGGCTGCACCACAGGGGGGCGTTACTGCAAGCCGTCGACGGCCGTGCCATCATTCTCGACCAATTGCACCTATTCAACCGCAACGTCATCAGTATCATTATCAAGGCCCAACAAAGCGGCCAATTTAGCGTTGAACGGAGCGGCCTTTCTAAACGCATAAACAGTCATTTTGCGCTGCTGGCCGCACTTAACCCCAGCGAATCGACATTGCCCGCATCTGTAATCGACGACTTTGGCATTATCGTCGACTTAGCGCCGGTTGATGATCTGACAACGCGCTGTCAAATTATCGACTTGGCGATGAAAAATCGCCGACAACTGGCGCCCTATTTTGAAGCAGACAAACAACTGCGCCAGTGTATTCGGCAGGCAAAAGCGCGCCTAAAAAGCGTCGTTTTGCCATTTGCCCTGCAATTAGAAGTGGCCAAAATGCTAGCCGACTATCAATTTAGTGGCAATCACCTCGACATCAAGTTAATCCAAACCGCGCTGACAATTGCCGCGTTGGCCGGTCGCGAAGCAGTTGAAGTGGCCGATTTAACAGAAGCCGCCGAACTGGTTTTATACGGCCGCCACCAGCAGAGCGCCGCCCCGCAGAGCGACGACGCGCAGCCCGAAGAAGCTGATGACGCGCAATCGGGGACCGACAATTCACCGCAGGAACGGGAAAATCGACAAGGCGAAACAGCTGACGAGCCGCCCAATGACCAGCCGCAGCCCGATTTAGACATGCAGGGCAATGTGCAGTCGAACGACCAGTTGACCACTGAACGCATCGGTCGCGGCGTCGACTATAAAATCGCCAGCGAAAACGGTCGAACGCGCGATCAAATTATCGGCACGGGCAAGCGCGAAAAGCGCATTGGCAAAGACCGACACGGCCATACCGTATTTTACCGCGCCACTGCTAAATACGACGACATCGACATCTTCGGCACCATTATGAAAGCGGCGCCACAGCAAATGGCACGCCACAGGCACGCCAAATTGGCGTCTGCCAATCAACCCCGCTTAATTATTAAAAAATGCGATTTACAGCGCAAGGTGCGCGAACATCGCATTGGCAATACGCTAATTTTTCTACTAGATGCGAGCGGCTCACTGCGCGCCAATCAGCGCATGGCAGCGCTTAAGGGCACAATTTTTAACCTGTTGAACGAAGCCTATGTCAAGCGCGACAAAGTGGCGTTAATCGCCTTTCGCGCCGACGCCGTCGATTTGGCATTGCCGATAACCGGCAGCGTAGACCTGGCCAACAGGCGACTCAAAGAACTGCCCAGCGGCGGCAATTCGCCAATCGCCGAAGCACTGGTCTACGCCCAGCGCTATATCAAGGGCAATCAAATAAAATCGCCCGACTCTAAATACGTCTTGATCTTCTTGTCAGACGGCCGCGCCAACGCCTCGTCATTTAGTGATGCGCCAGTTGACGACGCCAAAAAAGTCGCCAAAACGCTGGCGACCACAAAGATTAAAAAAGTATTTATCGACTATGAAAGCGGTAAAATTCGCTTGGGGCTAATGAAGCAATTGGCCGAACTGGCCGCCGCCGAATTCGTCTATGTCGATGAACTCAGTGAAGAAAATTTGACGGCGACAATACGAGCGGTAAAGTGAATGGCTTAGTTTTATCATCAAACAAAATTTAATATTTTATCGCAACTGCTCACTCACATAACAAATCAGCTGCGTAAGCGATTGTCAGAAGTGATTGTAGCCCGTGCAACTGAAGTGTATTTTGTAGTGGTCAGAGCTGCTACTAAACCACATCAACTGAAAAAAACTCTCTATTCTACCACATATTTGTGCGCAGCTCCCACCTAAAAATATACGAAGGAGCACGATAAAGGCGAAAGCACTTCGTTTCAATCGCGATTAAAACCGTGATTCCGACTCACTCGAAATGACGCAACTTGACTGAATAGCCACATTTTATCTATCATTTTCCAACAAAAAATCTACTATATTCTTATGTACAATGCCATTTCGTGAGCGATTAATAACGTCCATTGAAATCAACCATTTAGGGTAATTGTCTTCAATCGCTTCTAAAACTGAAAATTCGCGCTCTACAGTCGATTGGTCAGCTAATAAATAGGCCACTTGAATATATGTTTTGGTCGCACCCTTTATGGCAATGAAATCAACCTCATAATCATCAAATTTTCCAACATACACCGTGTAGCCCTTACGCCTTAGCTCAAGATAAATGATATTTTCAAGTGATTGCCCAATGTCATCTTCATTGTTAAAGTAAAGGCTACGCAAACCCAAATCGTTTATAAAATACTTTTCATTTGTTTTCATCAGAGCTTTGCCTTTAATATTGTATCTGGGAATACCGTGAATTAAGTAGGCGTTTTTAGCCGCTTCAATAAAATTGTAGATTGTTTCTTTTGAAAGTTTGCGACCTTCACTTTTAAGATATTTTGTAATCGCACCCGCCGAAAATACTTGGCCGACATTGTGCATTAAATACAGCATAAAACGCTGTAATAAATCAACATCCCTAATTTTGTAACGCTTGACGATATCTCTTAACAAGATCGCCTGTGCGCCTAATCATCACTAATCCCCCTTTGTTAACATAACAAAAAAAGTCTTTTATAAAAGACCTTTTTGTGTTATTTTTAATTTTTGTTTCTTATAGAAGACTTTTCATGTAGTCAATTGCCAGTTGTCAAAGAGACAAAACCGGCACTTTACATTTAAGTTTTAAACTATTTTGACGATAAGAAGTTATACCATTTTTCGGAATAGGCAATTCTATCATTGAGTTGTGACATGCAATCAGACGAGCGCTCATAAGAAGCGTGAAAGACGAGCGCCAAATCGGCTACTGCCGCTTCTGACTTTATGTAATCTTCATAAGACATTTTATAAGGCGACCTATAGCGATTGGTCGCAAACCAGCGACGCTCCGTTTTGTCAGTTTGCGTGCGGCTGGTCCACATTAAAAACTCTAATTCCATATCGATTAATTGGGCCGCATCGTCAACTGCCAATTGGTTAACTTCGATAGCGCTCAATGGTCGGTTTTTAACTGCGCCACCCTGCCAATCCAAAAAGTCGGCGCCGTCGTCCCATTGCACCAGGCCATAGCCCAATTTTGCGTTATTTTGCATTTGCCAAACGGCCGGATTAAGCTGTGATTCTCGTTGAATGTTGCCCAATAAACCAGCTATTGCCTGCTTTGTCCAACCGCGCTCAATTAATTTATGGTAGATGTAAACGGCGTTGGCGCGCTGTTGTTGTTCGCTCAATCTAACTGTATCTACTTGCGGAATTGCCGCCACGCCCTCGTCTGGCGCCTCTACGACAGCCGTTAAATCGCCCAGTGAAAGCAATGATATATTTTTCATTTCCACTCTGTCAAAACTGCCTTTTAAAATGGCGGAGTACGACTTGGCATCGCCGGCCATAATGATGACGTCAATTTGATTATTGTACGACCAGTCGAGCGCGCGAATTAAGTCGCTATAGTGGCCGCTACCAAAGCGATTGAAAATTTTTACGCTATATAATTCAGCCTGTGGCGCAAGGCCGCTAAACTGATCGCCGGCTTCCGTCTGAAAACCCTTTATCAAACTGGCTATTTCACTGCCGTGCCCATTGTCATCGCAGTCGTAGGCGCTGCCCGGTACAAAGGAAACGCCGCCGGCCAAATCAATATTTTGCGCTTTATCAACACCGCTATCGAGCAGTGCAATTTTTATATTGTCAGTGGCGTTAACGGCCCGTTCGGTCAGCTTTTCTCTCAATAAATCGGCGATCTGCTGAGTAGACTGCTGTTGTAAAAGCTCAATTTTGCCGTCAACTTCAACATGTTTTAAAACTCTGTCGGAAAATCTCAATATGATATTCGCATGCGTATCGTATACGACGCTAACGGCATCGTTAATGACAATTTCGCCATCGGTTGGCCACTTGCCCTTTAAGACGACATCTCTTGGCCCGGCAATTGCATATTTGACCATATAGCGCGCCGCCATATCATCGTCAGCGAAGGCCAAACCCTGCCCGACAATCGTGATACTCAATATAAAAACCATCAATCGTTTAATCCATCTAACTAACACGTAACACTCCTCAAAATAAAGCCTTTACAGAAAAAGGCGCTAATTTACCTACCATTTTATTTTTTTTAGCAAATAATGTCAACAAAAAGCTAAAAAAACGCTTATTGGTTTTAAATCGGGTATTATGTTACTATTGAACTAACCAATACAGGAGCTGATATGTTTAAAATTATTTACTATACGACAACCGAAGGCGAATACAGCAATGTCGTCACGGCCGCCGAACGCCTAAAAGCGGAGTTGCCCAACCAATTTGAATTTAAGTTTTTCGGCAAAAATAGTGAACGCAAGCCGGTTGAATTATACGACGAAATCGACGATGCCGATTTTATCTTATTTACCTTAATGGGCGAAAACTTCATGTACGACGACATCGACGACTTTTTAGAAACCGTACACGCCCGCGGCATTGCCGTACACATACAATCATCTGTCATGCGCAATTCAGAAAGGCAGCGCCTTTTAAGCAAAGAGAGCATCGCGCTGCGCAAACTCATCGAACCGTATATTTTTAACGGCGGCGTCGCCAATTACATGGCGCTCTTTATCATGCTGGCCAACAAGCTAAAAAATGCCGGTTTGGCCGAGCGGCCGCTGATTGAAATACCGCTCGACGGCCTGCACTACAAGGGTCAGGTCGCCACTTCGCTAACGGATTTTTACAAATTATCGCCGCGCCGCGCCATCCGCATTGGCGTGCTCTTCTACCGCTCGCATTTTATTTCGGGCAATACCCATGTGATCGATGCCTATCTGGCTGAGGGCGAACGACGCGGCGTATCGATTATTCCGCTTTATTTTTACGGTGCCGTGCCGACCGACGTCGGCAATTTGGGCGTTGAAGGCGCTATAAATGAGTTGTTTTATTATAATGGCCAGTGCGATGTACAGGCAATTATTAACTTTGCCGCCTTTTCACTGAGCACTGGCCAAACCCATATGATCGGCGGCATCGACCCCATTTTAGAAAAAATTAATATTCCCGTCATTAAATCGTTTTCGACGACACAGCGCTATCAGCAGTGGCTAGAAAACGCCAACGGCATGAACCGAATAGACTACACTTTAAATTTAATTATGGCCGAATACGACGGCCAAATACACGGTCAAATGGTGTCGACCAAAGAATATAGCGACATAGGCGGCCAAGCCGTGCCAAAACACATGCCCTATCGCGCCGGCATCGTCAATATGGTCGATGCGGCAATAAAATACGCCCGTTTGACCGCCGTCGACAATGCCGCTAAAAAGCTGGCGATTATTTTGCACAACTACCCGGCGGGCGATGCCAATATCGGCACCGCTTCGGGGCTCGACACGATGGAATCGTTAATTATTCTGTTAAAAAGGCTAAAGGCAGCCGGCTTTACGGTTGATACGCTCTATCAAGATGGCAAAGCCCTGTTGGCTGAACTGTTGGCACACGCCACCAATGAAACGCGTTGGGTCGACGTCAACGACACGACGAGAACTTGTCATAGCTACCCGCTAAGCGATTATCTGGCCTGGCTCGAAACAATTGATGACGGCAATATTAGGGCCCAGATTGACAGCGAATGGGACAAAATTCCGCTACTGGTCGACAAAGACCCCGACGATGCAAAAATTTTGATACCGGGCATTAAAAACGGCAATTTGTTTATCGGCATTCAGCCGCGCCGCGGCATGGGTGAAAACACTGAACAGCTCATTCACAGTACCATTTTGCCGCCGCATCATCAGTATATGGCCTTTTATCACTACCAAACCGACATATTTGGCGCAGACGCCTTTATTCACGTCGGCACACATGGCACGCTAGAATTTTTGCCCGGTAAAGCAGTCGCCCAAACAGAACTGTGCTTTCCCAATTTGATGTTGGCCAACACGCCAAACTTTTATTTTTACACGGTTAAAAACCCTGCCGAGGGCGCCATCGCCAAACGGCGCGCCTTTGCAGCCATTATCGACTACTTAATACCGAAGTTAAAATTTGTCGAAGGCTACGATGATATCGACGCACTAGAGCGCGCCATGCACGACTACGAGCGCGCTGCCTTTGACGGCTTTGAAGCGCTGCTGCCCTACCAAATCGAAATTGTCAATTTAATCGAATCGCTCAACTTGCAAAGTGATTTAGCACTCAGCTTGCCAGAACTCGCCAATGATGCCGGCGCCGGCCAAGCGATTGACGAAAGCGAATTTGAAGCGCTCATGCAAAGCTGTTGGCGCTACATTTACGAGATCAAGCGCAACTTTATTACGCTCGGCCTACACACCTTGGGTCAACCCTTAAGCGGCGCCGATTTAACTGACATGGTGATGGTACTAACGCGCGTTAAAAATGGCGACGTGCCTTCGCTGATTGAAGCCTTTGCCAAAACGCGCGGCATCGACTATTACGACGCGCTGGAAAGGCAACAGCAACGCATGGCCGATGGCAAGCGCGTCGGTCAAAGAATAACTGAAATAATGGCCGAACTAAGGGCATTGCTAGGCGAATTATTGAGCGCCAATAACCTGACCGCTCAGCCAGCTGAGCAATTAGCCACCATCGCCCGTTTAACTAAAGCCCACCGCTGTCAAACCGCTGACCTCGTCAAAGTATTGCAATTTATCTTAGATACTGTCGTGCCAAATCTTATGCGCGTCAGCGAAGAAGTCGACCACCTCATCGACGGCTTAAACGGCAAGTTTATTCCGGCCGGCAAAAGTGGCAATGTATCGCGCGGCGGCGTCGATATACTGCCGACTGGGCGAAATTTCTTCACGGTCGACAACCGCGCCATACCGACAAAATCGGCCTGGCAAACCGGCCGGCAACTGGGCGATGCCGTACTGCGCGACTACTATGTCGAAAATGGCTGTTATCCGCAAAGTGTCGCCATTGTACTGTGGGGATTGTCGACGATTCGCAGCAAGGGCGACGACTTGGCAGAAATATACTACCTGCTCGGCGTCAGGCCGGTTTGGGCAGCCGGTACGGGGCGCGTCGTCGATTTAGAAATTATACCCCTAAAAGAGCTGGGCCGACCGCGCATTGACGTCACCGTGCGCATTAGCGGCGTATTTCGCGATATGTTCCCCAACCAAATCAACCTGCTCGACAAGGCCATCAACATGATTGCGGCGCTCGACGAAGCGGCCGACAGCAACTATTTAGCCAACCACTACCGCGCCGATTTAGCCGCCAATATCGCCGCCGGCTTAGCTGAAGCAGACGCTAAGTTAAATGCCACTGCCCGCGTATTTGGCGCTCGCCCCGGCCAATATGGCGCCGGCATCAGCAGCGCCATCGACCAGGCAAATTGGCAAGACAGTACAGATCTGAGCAACATTTATCTCAATTGGGGCAGCTACGCCTACGGCAAAAGCCAAAAGGGCGTCTTTATGCGCGAGGCCTTTGAAAATAGACTAAAGCGGGTTGAAGCGACCATTCAAAACGCGACCAGTCGCGAAACCGACTTATTGAGCGTCGACGACTACTACCAATACCACGGCGGCTTGGCCTGCGCCGTCAAGTCGGTGCGCAAGGCCATGCCCAAAATGTACTGCGGCGATTCATCTGACCCCGATCACATTAAATTGAAGTCGGCCGATAAAGAATTAAAATTCGTCTACCGCAGCCGCATTTTAAACGACAATTGGATTTCATCGATGAAACAACACGGCTACAAAGCGGCCGGCGACATTGCCAAAATGTTCAAATACGCGCTCGGCTGGAGCTCGACCGCCGATATTATGGACAAGTGGATGTACGATGAATTGGCCAATAAATACGTGCTCGATCCGACGATGAAAGACTGGTTTGAAGAACACAATCCGCAGGCGCTGTTCAATATGATTGAAACGCTGTTAGAAGCCAATCAGCGCCAATTGTGGGAAGCCGACGCCGACATGCTGTTAAAACTACAACAAATTTTACTGGCGATGGAGGCAAAGCTAGAATAACGGTAACTACAGTCGAAAGCTGTCATTTCGAGCGAAAAATCTGCCCCCACCTGTCACCCCGAGTGCAATCGAGGGGTCTCGGGTTTAAAAGCGAGATCTCTCCATTTCGCTACGCTACAGTCGAGATGACATGCTGCTCTGTCATTTCGACTGAGTAGTTACGAATAACGCACGACTTCGCAAAAAAATTGTTTCATTATCGCCAAACTATGGTATAATAGCCAAGAGTAGAGTAAACATTACGCGCCAAGTGTCACAGAATGGGATGTTGTCTGTGAACGAAATTGTAAAATTGTGATGTAATGTCTCATCCGCTACTGTTTTTAAGATGTGTTCTCTTAATTTCGTAGCTCTCTATGACCACGAAAGGAGGAACACATGAAAAGTAAAACCTACGCCAAGAAGATTGTTATCGTTGGCCTGATGATCGCGCTAAATATTATTTTAGTGCGTTTTTTATCGATTCAAACCCCAATTATTAGAATTAGCTTTGGATTTTTGCCGCTGGCGATTGTCGCCATTTTATACGGCCCAATTTGGGCTGGCGCCGCCGGTGCAATTGGCGATGTCGTCGGCATCACACTCGTACCGATTGGCACGCCCTTTTTCGGCTTTACCGTAACGGCCTTTTTAACGGGTGCCTTTTACGGCCTAGTGCTGCACAACAGAGCAATAAGCTACAAAAATGTGCTGTTGGCCGCACTGCCCGTATCTCTAATTTGCCAACTGCTGCTCGACACTTATTGGCTGCACTTGCTGATGGGTAAAGCCGTTATGGCGCTGCTGCCAATGCGCTTGGTAAAAGTGGGCATTATGCTACCCGTTCAAGTTATCGTCATCTATCTGGTATGGCATAAAATTATCAGCAAAACCGGCAATCGACAATCGATTACCACTGACGACAGCGCGTCTGGCAAATAGACGACTCAATCACAACCACCAGCTCAGCTGGTGGTTTGCTTTGCCCCTATAAGGGGCTGCTACCTGCTGCATCTCAAGATGCACTGAATGTTCCGCCAACCGCAC
>PDWI01002332.1_pt1 | contig 28653 bp, 21 predicted proteins | sample 1430891 | NCBI WGS metagenome assembly PDWI01 (sample SAMN01162508, study PRJNA174530) | Oral metagenome, whole genome shotgun sequencing project. | biome: Marine environment; feature: Marine mammal; material: Swab sample of the gingival sulcus; isolation source: swab sample of gingival sulcus... | reverse complement strand
TAAGATAAGAAAAGTATGAGAAAAAGTGAAATGGGACTATTGCACAGAAAACGAGAAAGGCACAATAGCCCTACCTGTCTCCTTGTGTTTTATGTAATAGAGAATAATTCATACTTAAAAGAATTTAACTAAGAATTTTACGCTTCAAAGTTAATGATTATTTTTAAAATAACAAATAAAAATGAAAGTTTTTAGTAAGAATTTTATCAATAAAAAATTTATATATCTAAACAAGTGCCTGATACAAAATACTTATAGGGTGCAAGACTTCCCTATTGGTTCCGTCTTTTATTTGGTGTCGGCAGCTGGTACCGGGGGCGGATATCAACACCTCTGATGCTGTTTTTCTAACTTCCGGAAACAAGACCATTTCGCCAATCTTCATAGATAAATCATAATGTTCTTTTTCATAACCAAAAGAACCTGCCATTCCGCAACAGCCCGAAGAAATTTCCTCTACAGTGTAATGCTTCGGAAACGACAGTATTTTTAAAGTAGCCTGAGTAGATGCTACCGCTTTTTGCTGACAATGTCCGTGTACTTTGATGTGCTGAGCCTCATCTGTAAAAGCATTTTCTGAAATCATTCCTTTGTCTATTTCCCGTGCCAAAAACTCATCAAACATAAAAGTATGCTTTTTAATTTGCTCGGCAGAGGCTTTTAAATCATCGGTCAGCAAGTCGGGATATTCATCTCTAAAACTTAGGATAGCAGAAGGTTCTATACCTATCAAAGGCGTTTCTTCAGAAATTAAATCTTTTAAACACAGCACATTTTGCTCTGCCAAATATTGAGCTTTACGCAACAAACCTTTCGACATATACGCCCTACCACTTTCTAAATGCTTCGGGATAATTACCTCGTACCCCAAACGATTGAGCAAATGCAAAGCTTGTACACCAATATGAGCATCATTATAATTGGTAAATTCATCGTTAAACAAATAAACCTTAGAATGAAATTGAGCAATCGATTTCTTTCGGTGCCGTTTGAAATAGCTATTTAAAGTAGGCGAAGACAAAGCCGGCAAACTGCGTTGAGTAGCAAAGCCCAAAGTCTTTTTCATAACAAAAGACGTCCATTTATTCTGCATCACAAAATTGGAAAGTCCTCTTGTTATCATTGCCAAGCGATTCATTTTTGAGATGTTGGCAATCAACCAAGTCCGTAAAGGCACGCCCTTAACATCGTAATAATGTTGCATAAACTCAGCCTTCAACTTGGTCATATCAATATTGGAAGGACATTCCGATTTACACGCCTTACACGATAAGCATAAATCCAAAATCTGATAAATTTCTTTTTGCTCAAATGGGTTTTCGGTTCGACTTTTTGATATTAATTCTCTTAGAATATTGGCTCTCGCTCTGGTAGTCTGACTTTCGTTTTTACTAGCTTGATACGAGGGACACATCGTTCCTTTCATTAAATGCGACTTTCGGCAATCGCCCGAACCATTGCACTTTTCCACCATTCCCATATAACCACCTGAGGCAGAAAAATCAAAAATCGTATCAATCTGCTTATCCACCCAATCCTCATCGTAACGCAAAAATTCATTCATAGGTGGCGTATGCACTATTTTATTCGGATTGAGAATGTGTTTGCTGTCCCAAACCTGTTTTAAATCCTCAAACATTCGGTACACCTTATCGCCAAACATCAAAGGAATAAACTCCCCTCTCAACCTGCCATCGCCGTGTTCCCCACTCAATGAACCATCGTATTTTTTAACCAATACCGCCACTTCTTGGGCTATAGTTTTAAACAAAGCTCTATCCGATGCCTTTTTTAAATTCAAAACAGGTCGCAAATGAATTTCACCGGTGGCAATATGGGCATAATACACACAAGACAAATTATGTTGCTTCAATATTTCGGCAAATTCTTCTAAATAATCCTCTAAATGTTCGGGCAAAATAGCGGTGTCCTCTATCACCGGAGCAGGCTTAGCATCGCCTTTCATATTTGCCAGCAAACCCAAACCGGCCTTTCGCACCTGCCATACCTTAGCAATATCCGCCCCTCTCACCACAGGAAAATGATACCCCAAACCTGCGGCTCGCATTTCCTGTTCCATATCAGCAATCAAAGCGTCCGCCTCCTCAAAACTACGTTTATCTAATTCCACCATCAACATCGCCTGAGGATCGCCCTTTATAAAAAAACGATTTTCATTTTGGGTTTTATTTTCTTTCGCCAAATCCATTATCGGTTTATCCATCAACTCGATAGCCGAAGGGGCATACTTTAAAGCTATCAAATTAGCTCGCACCGCCTCTCTTATACTATTAAGATGAATACAAACCAAAGATTTACAAGGAGGAGGAAGTGGCGTTAGTTTCAATTTTATTTCGGTAACCAACATTAAAGTCCCTTCTGAACCGGCAATTAATTTTGAAAAATTAAAAGGGATAGGCGTGTCTTGAAAAGGGGAAGATTCCAAGAGTAAATCGAGGGCATAGCCCGTGTTTCTACGTTTATTTTTTGGATTAGGAAATTGAGATTGTATTTCCTGCTGAACCTCAGGATTAGAAAGTAAATCAGCAATATGTTTATAAATTTTATTTTCTAATCGAACGCCTTTTGTTTTCTTCTGAAATGCTTCTTTATTAAGTGGTTTAATATGAATTTTAGAACCATCTGCCAAAAAACCTTTTACTTCAAAAGTATGCTCTCGTGTACTGCCATAAACCAACGAATGTGCTCCACAAGAATTATTTCCCAACATACCGCCAATATTACAGCGGTTAGCTGTGGAGGTTTCTGGCGAAAAGAAAAAGCCTTGTTTTTTCAGAATTAAGTTCAAATCATCACGCACCACACCGGGTTGCACCACTGCATAGCCTTTTTCAATGTTGATTTCCTTAATTCGAGTAAAATGTTTTGAAAAATCGACCACCAAACCATTGCCGACCACCTGCCCTGCCAAAGAGGTTCCTGCGGCTCTCGGAATTAAAGGCACCGCTTTCTTATACGCCCACTTAACGAGCATTCGCACATCATCATCATCACGAGGCACCACCAAGCCCAAGGGCATTTCTCGGTAAGCAGAGGCATCTGTAGCATACAAAATTTTATGGGTTAAATCGGTAAAAATATCGCCCTTAAAACCTAACTCTTTCAAGTCTGTTGCTATGGATAACTCGCTGGTCATTTCGTTCTAAAAATAATTTTTCAATGTCGATGCAAAAGTACAGTTTTATAAATAATTTTTATAGTTTAAAAGTTGGAAAGTTTTTTTCAAGGTTAAAGGCTAAAAGTTGAAGGTTAAAAGTTCCGGACGGAAATACTTTTTAAAGTGACTATTTCCCCCAAAAATATAAATTATAATTAACCCAATTTACTTAAAAATTTTCATATCTTTGCGTAAAATACAATAATTATGGGATTTGGAGCGGGACACATATTAGATATGAATCAGCGGATAAGACAAAACCGCGAATTACGAACTTCAAGAAAAAAAAGACAACAACGCATCAATAATTTTTCTTCTCATAGACAATCTTTAAAACTCAAATTCAAAACACTCTCCAAGGAAGAATTGGAAAAAGCCAAACAAGAAATTCGAAAACAAGCGAAATATGAACAAATAAAGCAATGGCTTATATTAAGTGTTTTTATAATCATAGGTATTATCGGCATAACCCTATTTATAATATGGATGACTTAATCTCCCCCTCCTTTTCTAAGCTAAATTTAATTTGTCTATTCTAAATAATAGATTTAGCTTTGCAGGTTCTTAGATATTAGAATTTATTTTTAATATTTATCGAAAAAACTTAATAAAACATTCTATACCAACTTTAAAACAACTCTTCACATCATCAAGTGAATGATTCCATAATTGGTATCAAAAAAATATAAATGAATAAAAAAGAAAAACTTTTAGGCAAAACCCTCGAAGAATTAAAAGACATAGTTGCCCAATTGAACTTGCCTAAATACAGTGCTTCTCAAATCAGTGATTGGTTATACAAAAAAGAAATTAGCTCCATTTCTGAGATGAGTAATCTTTCTAAAAAAACAAGAGATTTATTAGAAGAGCATTACGAAATAGGTCTAAATACCTACGAACAAGTACAAATATCCGTTGACGGAACTAAAAAATACCTTTTCAAAACTGAAGACGGCTACTACATAGAATCAGCGATGATTCCCGACAAAGATCGCTACACCCTTTGCATATCCAGTCAAAAAGGTTGTAAAATGAATTGCCTATTTTGTTCCACAGGAAAACAAGGTTGGCAAGGTAATTTAACCGCTAACGAAATTATTAACCAAATACGCAGTGTAGATGAATTTAAGCAATTGACCAATATTGTATATATGGGAATGGGCGAACCACTTGATAACTACGAAGCTGTAAAAGTCAGTTTAGAGCTTCTTACCGCAGATTATGCTTATGCTTGGAGCCCTAAACGAGTAACCCTTTCTACTATAGGTGTATTACCCAATCTTAAACGCTTTTTATCAGAAAGTAAAGTGCACTTAGCCATTAGTATTCACTCTCCTTACGAAGAAGAACGACAACAAATAATGCCGGTTCAGAAAGCCTATCCTATTGCTCAAGTATTAGAGTTGATTAAGCAAAGTGATTTTAGCAAACAACGACGTGTTTCTTTCGAATATATCGTTTTCGAGAATCATAATGATACTCCTGAACACGCTTTAGCTTTAGCAAAATTATTAAAAGATATTCCTTGCAGAATCAACTTAATTCGCTTCCATAAAATCCCTGATGTTAAACTAAACAGTACTAACGAAGAGCGTTTATTACTTTTTCAAAAAAAGCTACAAGAACAAAATATAACCACAACTATACGCGCCTCAAGAGGAGAAGATATTTTTGCTGCCTGTGGATTATTATCTACCAAAGCACTTCTTAAACCGAAGAAAATAAAATCTTCGAAAAAATAATTATTTTTGCACACCACAATAAACAAATCAACTAGTGATACTAAAAGCTAACAACTTAAGCGAGCTCGAAAATGTAGCTCAAACATTCTTAAATTCTTTTCAAAGCCCTAAAACCATTGCTTTTTATGGTACTATGGGAACCGGAAAAACCACTTTCATCAAAGCTTTATGCCAAGTTTTGAAAACAACAGATGTGGTCAATAGCCCTACTTTTTCTATTGTAAACGAATATTTACGAGAAGAAGGCTCTTCTATTTTCCATTTTGATTTATACCGATTAGAAAGCCCTTCTGAACTATCTGATATTGGCTTTGAAGACTACTTGGACAGTGGTAATTGGTGCTTTATAGAATGGCCGGAACTATCTGAACCTTATTTTGATAATAAAGTGATTAAAGCTTATCTTGAAAAAGATGACAATAATATACTAAGCATTCGTTTTGATGTATAAAAAATATAATTCCAATAATAAATTATATCATTAAAAGATATCCAAATAACAGCATCATTTTAAAACATTCTTATTCATAAAAAATGTTGTTTTTTTCCACTGATAGCATTAAATATTTAAGCTAAAATCTCACATTTTGTTTTAAATATTATTTTTTCAGACTAGAAAAAACAACACAATACACTGATAACAAGTAGATTAAAAATAAAAAATATTTTTATTCTATTTTATACTTTTACTGCAAAAAATAATTAAATTTACAAGAAATAAATTATGTTACTTCATATTCAATGATTAGTAACTCATAATTAGTAGTTTATTTTGTGTGTATTTAGAAAAAGGCAACCTTATTCTTCAGAGGTTGCCTTTAATTTTTATAAAAGAAACCACCTCAATTAAATAGTAATTGAGGTGGTTTCTTTTACTAGTGATATTAAAAATATTATTTTCCTAATACCTCTTTCACTTTTTTACCTATATCAGCCGGAGATTCAACCACGTGAATACCCGCTTCTCTTAAGGCTTCTATTTTAGCTTTAGCAGTACCTTTTCCTCCTGCTATAATAGCTCCGGCATGCCCCATACGGCGACCGGGAGGAGCTGTTTGACCTGCAATAAAAGCAACAACAGGTTTCTTTACATTATCCTTAACCCATGCGGCAGCTTCTTCCTCAGCATTTCCACCTATCTCCCCTATTAAAACAATAGCTTCTGTTTCAGGGTCGTTATTCAACATTTTAACAGCATCAATATGCTTAGTTCCAATAATAGGGTCTCCTCCAATACCAATAGCAGTAGATTGTCCTAAACCAACCTCAACCAACTGATGAACAGCTTCGTAAGTCAATGTTCCTGAACGAGAAACGACTCCTATTGTGCCTTTCTTATGAATAAAGCCCGGCATAATGCCCACTTTTGCTTCGTCAGGAGTAATAACCCCCGGACAGTTAGGTCCTATTAAGGTCACATCTTTATTTTGATTTAAAACCGCTTTTACCTTAACCATATCCATTACAGGCACTCCTTCTGTAATACAAACTATCACCTTGATTCCTGCATCAATGGCCTCCAAAATAGCATCTGCAGCAAATGGAGGTGGAACAAAAATAACAGATGTATTGGCTTTCGCTTTCAAAACTGCTTCTTCTACAGTATTAAATACAGGTACACTTCCTTGAACAGTTTGTCCTCCTTTACCCGGTGTAACACCTGCCACCACATTGGTTCCATAAGCTAACATTTGTTCTGTATGAAAAGCTCCTTCCGAACCGGTTATTCCTTGTACAACTAATCGTGTATTTTTATTTACTAATACGCTCATTTCTTTTTTAATTATTTTATGGTTGCTACTACTTTTTCAGCTGCTTCTTGTAATTCTGATGCAGCGATAATATTCATTCCTGAATTTTCTAAAATTTCACGTGCTTTATCTGCATTAGTTCCTTGCAAACGCACCACTATAGGCATATCTGTTCCTATATTCTTAACAGCTTCCACAACCCCATTAGCCACACGGTCACAACGAACAATTCCTCCAAAAATATTAATCAAAATGGCTTTTACATTTTTGTCAGATTGAATAATACGGAAGCCCTGCTCTACTGTTTCGGTAGAAGCCGTTCCTCCTACATCAAGGAAATTAGCAGGCTCTTCGCCATTCAATTTTATAATATCCATAGTACCCATTGCCAATCCGGCTCCATTTACCATACAACCAATATTACCGTCTAATTTGATGTAATTCAAACCATATTTAGAGGCTTCTACCTCTGTTGGCTCTTCCTCATCAAAATCTCGTAATTCTATCACATCTTTGTGACGGAAAAGGGCATTTTCATCAAAGTTTACCTTAGCATCTAAGGCTATCATTTTTCCTTCTTTAGTCAATACTAAAGGATTAATCTCGAATAATGCAGCATCCATTTTAACGTAAGCGTCATAAAGAGCAGTAAAAAACTGTACTCCACTTTTCAAGGCATCGCCCTCTAAACCCAATGAAAAAGCCAATTGTCTGGCTTGAAAAGGCATAATGCCGGTAATTGGATTAATGGCTACTTTTACTATTTTTTCAGGAGTTTCTTCCGCTACTTTTTCAATTTCCATTCCACCTTCGGTAGAAACCATAAAAGTTATTTTTGAAGACTCCCTATCAAGGACAATACCTGCATAAAACTCTTTTTCGATGTTAGAAGCTTCTTCTATCCATAATTTTTGAACTAATTTACCTTCGGGTCCAGTCTGATGAGTAACCAAAGTCATTCCTAGAATGTCATCGGCATATTGTCTAACTTCTTCTATTGTTTTGGCGAATTTCACACCTCCGCCTTTTCCTCGCCCACCTGCATGAATTTGGGCTTTAACTACTACAGGCAGACCTATTTGTTCCGCAGCATTTACGGCTTCTTCTACAGAAAAAGCAACCTTTCCATTAGGGACGGCTACTTTAAATCCTCGTAGAATTTCTTTTGCTTGATACTCGTGTATGTTCATAAAATAAATAATGTTTAATTATATAATTTTGAGAATTTAAAATTAAATATTTTTTTCTTATCAGGCAAGTTTTTCGTTGAAAATCACAAAAATAATTTAATAAGGTACTTTATATTGGGGATATTTCGTCAAGATGTTTCATCAATATACTTCATTCTCATTTTTCACTTCCCTACTTATTATAGTTAGCTAAACAGCTCGAATCTAAGAATTAGAAACATTTCTATTTTTGATAATATTAAGAATAATTATCCAAGAATACTTATTAACTCTTAATTTTGAAAACACCAATATGAACAGCACAAATAATCAATTATTGATGCGTTCTGAAGTTGATACGCTGTAATCTACCAAAGCTTATTTTTTTAATGACATTTTTTGATTAATTTAGCAAGGTAGTAAAGGTTCAAATTTGTTATTTTTTTTAATACACTAACTACCAAATGGTTACAATACTCATGCAATAAAAAACAGTTAGATACGTTGTATTAATTATATCAATAAAATAAAGCGATGAAAAAGTTTATTATTACTCTAATATTTGCGATGGGAATTGTTATATTAACTTCCTCAGCAAAAGACAAGCAAAAGCCGTTCAGTGTTAAGTTAATAGAAAACTCAATTTCTAAAGTAGGAGAAGATGTAAACGAAAAATTATATGCCTCTAAATATGAGACAAGTAATTTTTTATATGTTACTTTTTTAGAAGATTTAAAGCAATCGGGGCTTATGTCTAAATACGATAAAGCGCAAATTATTCTACCCAAAGATAATAAACAAAAAATTAATAAAAATGATTATCTAAATTCCTCTTTTTCCAATTATCCAATAGTTAATATATCGTATGAGGGCGCTGTTTTATTTTGTGAATGGCTTACGGAAAAATATAATTCATCAGAAAAGAGAAAATATAAAAAAGTGCTCTTTAAGTTGCCAACTAAGGAAGAGTGGGAAAAAGCAGCAAGAGGGGGATTGAAATCAGTTTCTTATCCTTGGGGTGGTTTTTCTTTGGAAAATAAACAAGGGTGTAGTCTTTGCAACTATTATAAATTAGGTTCAAACGCCATTCATTTTAATAAGGCTACAAAACAATATGAAGTAATTACAGATATATATACACCTCAATCAGAGTCCTTTTTACACAATGGAGGTCTCAGTTTGTGTAAAGTAAGCGATTATCCTCCAAACAATTACCGATTATATAATATGAGTGGTAACGTTAAAGAAATGATTGCTCAAAAAGGCATCGCTAAAGGAGGAAGTTATTTATCTACAGGATATGACGTTAGGATTCAGTCAGAAGATACCTATGACAGACCTATGAATGATTTAGGATTTAGATATTTTATGATTGTGATTGAGGAATAATATAATCTACAACAGTTTACAAACAATATAGGTAAAATTAGACTTTAAACAAAAGTTCTATTTTAAACCTAACCCCTACTGTTTTCCGCTTACAATAATCACAATTTCTCCTTTTACAATCTTATTTTCAAAATGTTGCAATAAGTCTTTTAAAGGTAATCTAATGTTTTCTTCGTGCAGTTTGGTTAATTCTCTGGACACAGAAACCATTCTTTCTTCCCCAAAAATATCTATAAATTGCCCCAATGTTTTGGTTAATCGATAAGGAGATTCGTAAAAAATCATCGTTTTAGTTTCTTCTTCTAATGCTTTTAAACGTTTTTGTCGTCCTTTTTTAACAGGTAGAAAGCCCTCAAAAACAAAGCGGTCATTTGGAAAGCCGGAATTGACCAAGGCCGGCACAAAAGCTGTTGCTCCAGGTAAACACTCCACCTCAACTTGGGCTTCTAAGCAGTCTCTAACCAAAAGAAATCCCGGATCGGAAATAGCCGGCGTACCTGCATCAGAAATCAAAGCGATATCTTGACCCTGCAACATTTGCTCTACATACCTCTGAGACTGATGATGCTCGTTAAACTTATGATACGATTGCATTGGCTTCTTTATTTCGTAATGTTGCAATAACTTACCCGATGTGCGAGTGTCTTCTGCAATAATTAAATCCACAGTATTCAAGACCTCGACAGCCCTAAATGTCATATCTTTTAAATTACCAATAGGAGTTGGCACAATAAACAATTTACCCATATTTCAATCGTATTTTCCTTATGCCACAAAAGTAATAAAAAACCTCATATCAATTTCAACTTATTAAATAATTACGATTATCTTTGTACAACAAAAACAGACGGCTTTTCTTTAAATATATGGGCATTAACAACAAAATTATTCCTCTTGTCTTTTTAAACACAAGACACGCCTCAAAGCCTTATCCCCTATTCATTCTTTTTTTTATTTATTTCACATTTAGCGTCCTTACTTGTCAAGCATCCAACCATATTCCTCCTAATTCATTTATCTCTTTTTATTATCAAAATGGAAGCATCTTGGCTCATCATAAAGAAATGGAAGAGCTTATTTTAAAGCGTACCCATTCTTATAAATTAGAAATAGGACGGAAAATGAGTGGTTTAAAAAAATGGCATCAAAATTATCATCTTCCGGAATTAGGTATTGGACTTTCTTATAACACCCTATCTAACAAAGAGGTATATGGAGAAGCTTTTAACACTTATTTTTTTATAAATCAAAATCTACTAAATATTAGTGCGTGGAACCTTTCTTATCAAATGGGAATAGGAGTGGCTTATATTAATCGTACTTTTAATGAAACCAACAATCCTTTTAATCAAAATATCAGCTATCCAATTAACGCTTTTTTACGATTAGGTTTTTATTTGAAATACCACATCAATAATTCTTTAAGCACACAAATCGGTGCAAGCCTAGAGCATTATTCTAATGGAAAAACTAAAATACCCAATTGGGGATTAAATATATTCAACTATCAATTAGGTATTAGTTATTTTTTATCAGAACCAACCAATTATTCTTCAAAAGAAAAACAAAACATCCGGCTCAACCACTTAAAAATCATCTATTCTTGGGGGTATAACGAAAAAGAAAATCGCAATTACAAGAAATTTTTAAACACTTCACTTTCTTTATCTTACGAGAGAAAAATAGGTGCTGTAAATAGTTTGGGCTTAGGTACTGACTTAACCTTTGACGAAGCGCCTTACGAAATAGCGAAAAATAGCCAAGCCAACTCTCCTTTTAAAGAGGGTTTGGATTTAGGTCTTCATTTAGGATACACACAATATTTCGGCAATATTCACTTAGTCATTCAAATAGGGCATTATTTATTTGAATCATTAGATGTCAATCATTTTTATCATAAATTGGGACTTCATTTTAAAGTTAATTCTTTTTTAATAGCCAACTTAAGTTTAAGAACCCACTGGGGGAAAGCACATTGCATAGAGTATGGCTTGGGATATTACTTTAATCGATAAATCATTAATCAATAAATAAAAAAACAATGAAAATTATATCATATAACGTCAACGGCATAAGAGCCGCTTTTAAGAAAGGTTTTATTGAATGGCTTCAGGAAGAAAATCCTGATGTGATTTGCCTGCAAGAAACCAAAGCGAATCAAGAGCAAGTAGAAGTAGAACAAATAGAGGCTTTAGGTTATCATCACTATTGGTTTTCTGCACAGAAAAAAGGATATAGCGGTGTAGCGATTTTCTCTAAAATCAAGCCCGACCAAGTGGTTTACGGAATGGGAATAGAGAAGTACGACTATGAGGGAAGAATGATACGTGCTGATTTTGGAGATATTACCTTGATCAACTCTTACTTTCCAAGTGGAACTACTGGTACTGAACGACAAACCTTTAAGGAGGCTTACCTTGATGATGTACAAATTTTTATCAATGAACTAAAAAAGGAACGTCCCAATATTATTCTTTGTGGAGATTACAATATTTGTCACACAGAAATAGACATCCATAATCCTAAAAAACAACAAAAAACATCGGGTTTCTTGCCTCACGAAAGGGCTTGGGTCAGCCAGTTTATTGACAATGGTTTTGTTGATAGTTTCAGATTATTCAACAAAGAGCCTCACAATTACACTTGGTGGAGCTACAGAGCCGGTTCGCGTGCTAAAAATTTAGGCTGGCGTATTGATTATCATATGGTAAGCGAAGCTCTTGCTCCTCGTATAAAATCAGCTTCTATTTTAAATACTATCGTACATTCCGACCACTGCCCTATTACTTTAGAAGTTGAAGTTTAAAGGTTTTAAACGAAAATACTTTTCAAAAAACATCTGATTACAATTCAACAAAAAGCCCTCAAAAGTTTAAACTCCTTGAGGGCTTTTTTGTTCTATATCTGATAGTTTATTAAGTTCTAAACTTCAGTTTTACAATGAATGATTTTTAGAATAAACCAATAATATTACCATCTTTATCAATATCTATCTTCTCAGCAGAAGGTTTAGCCGGTAAGCCAGGCATACGCATGATGCTACCTGCTATTGGAACCACAAAGCCTGCTCCCGAAGCAATCTCTAAATCTCTCACATTTAAAGAGAAACCTGTAGGACGTCCTTTCTTTAAAGGTTTATCTGACAAAGATTTCTGAGTTTTTGCGATACACACTGCTAAATTATCTAATCCATAGTCTTTTAATTTAGCCAATTCTTTTTTCACTTTTGGTGCATACTCTACTTTATCGGCTCCATACATCTTCTTGGCAATGGTTTCTATTTTCTCTTCATAAGACTGATTGAAATCATAAAGAGGTTTAAACTGAACGTCTTTTTCACAAGCCTCAATTACTTTTTCAGCTAAATCTAAAGTTCCTTTTCCTCCTTTTTCCCAGCCTTCAGAAATGGCAATAGGTACATTTTTGCTTGCACAATAATCATAAAGCGCTTTTACCTCAGCATCAGTATCTGTGTAGAACTTATTGATAGCTACCACAGGTGTAAAGCCAAATTCTTGCATATTTTCTATATGCTTGTCTAAGTTTTCAAAACCTAGTTTTAAAGCTTCTACATTTTCATTATTTAGGTCTGCCAATTTAACACCACCGTGATATTTCAAAGCTCTAATAGTTGCCACAACAACCACTGCGTTAGGCTCTAAACCTGCCATTTGCATTTTGATATCTAAGAACTTCTCAGCGCCCAATTCACTGGCAAAACCAGCTTCCGTTACCACATAATCGCTAATAGACAAGCCCATCTTAGTCGCTATAATAGAGTTAGTTCCCTGAGCAATATTAGCAAAAGGGCCTCCGTGAATAATAGCAGGTGTTGCCTCTAAAGTTTGTACTAAATTAGGTTTAATCGCATCTTTTAATAAAACTGCCATAGCACCCTCAGCTTTCAAATCACGGGCAAATACAGGCTTATCATCATAGGTTAAACCTACCAAGATGTTACCTAATCGCTCTTTTAAATCATCAATATCTTTCGACAAACAAAGAATCGCCATCACTTCTGAAGCCGCTGTAATATTAAATCCGGACTCTCTTGGCACACCATCTTTGGTTCCTCCAAGACCTATTACAATGTCTCTCAAAGCTCTTTCGTTCATATCCATTACCCTTTTCCACTTCACAGTTCTAGGGTCGATATTTAAGTTTCCTTTATCTTTAGGTAATTGTAAATTATTATCAATTAAAGCTGCTAATAAGTTATTTGCTTTTTCCACAGCAGATAAATCGCCTGTAAAGTGCAAATTGATATCTTCCATAGGGATTACCTGCGAATGACCACCACCTGCAGCGCCTCCTTTAATACCAAATACAGGACCTAAAGAGGGTTCTCTTAAAACCGCTGTTGTTTTTTTGTTCATTTGGTTCATACCTTGAGCCAAACCTATAGAAACAGTTGTTTTTCCTTCTCCCGCAGGGGTTGGAGTTATGGCTGTAACTAAAACTAACTTTGATTTTTTTATTTTGTCTTCATCAATTAATGTTAAAGGTAACTTAGCCTTATATTTTCCATATAACTCTAAATCATCTTCACTAATATTTAATTTCTTCGCGATTTCAACAATAGGTCTAATATCAGCACTTTGTGCAATTTCAATATCTGTATTCATATTCTTTAATGTTTTATTATATTAATTTTAACTACACAAATATATAAAAAAATAATTATTATATCACTTTAGAATGAAGAAAATAATTACCTACTACCGATTCCGCCTTAAAAGGACAGTAAAACCTTACCTGATTTAAGTTATTTTAAGAGCCATATAAACAGATTCAATAACATCCGAAAGTTTCTTGGAAAAGTATAACTTTGAAATTTAGACTTGCTGTTTAACTTTTATTTACAAGCTATTAATAATAAATTTATTCAGAAATGGTTTGCAATATCTTTCGCAAGGTCTGAGATTCGTGCTCCCAAACTAAAGTATCTCTCAAAGTTAAAGTTTGTTTTCGATACTGTTCCAATGCCTTAGTATCATTCAACATTTGATTAATGGCTTGTGCTAAACGGTGAGGTTGATGCGAATCACAAATCTGACCTATGGCATTATCACGCACTAAAGCTGCAACCACTTTACGATTAGAAACTAATAAAGGAATACCGGCTTGAACATAATCAAACACCTTATTGGGCAAACTGTTTTCATAATTAGGATTAGTTCCTTTATCCAAAGACAGACCTATATCTGCTATTTTGGTATATTCCATCAAATCTTCATAAGGCATTCTATCGACTATAAAAACTTGATTAGAAAGATGATTATCTTTAACTAATTGTTTCAATTGAGGAAACACATCTCCACTACCTATAATATACAAAATGGCATTTTCAACCATAGGCATAGCTTGTATTAACTCCTCTGCCCCTCTATCTACATTGATACCGGCTCCTTGCATTATCAACATCCTCTTCCCTTGCTTAATTGTCTTTTTCAAGCTCTCATCTATCTCTCTATTTTTTAATCTAAAAGGCATATTTCTTAGAACTCCTACTTTCACGCCGTATTTACGGGTATAAATATCAGCAATAGACTGATTAACAGTATAAACATATTTTAATTTGGGGAACAAAAAGCGTTCTATATTCAACCAAACGGCTCTAATTAAAGGTCTTGCTATTAATTCCGGAACTTCGGTAAAGTACTCGTGAGAATCATAAATTAGAGGCTTTCTTCTGATTTTTGAAACTAAGAAATTGGGCAATAAAGTATCTAAATCGTTGGAATGCAGGACATCTAATTTCTGAAATAATAAGTAAAAAAACAATTTCAGATTGTATTCAGCATAAAACCACACCTTATTATTAAAACACAAACGAAACCGAAAACTTTTATATTCCCTATTCAAAGGCTCTGAGTTTTTAAATTGCCGACCTATCAGTTTTACCTCATAACCGGCATCTTTATAAACCAAAGCGGTTTTATGCACTCTTTGGTCAGAAACCAGATCGTTAATAACAGATATTAGAACTCTTTTTTTTCGATTCTTATTCATTAAAAACTGAATACATTAGGAGTGTTATCAATCTAAAAAGGTCAAATGCGATTGAAATTCTTCAACATTTAATTCCACTTGAGCACCCAACTTCAAAGGACAATTATTTTGAATATGCCCTGCAGGGAAATTATACATAACAGGATAGCCATAAGCTTTTGTATGCGATTCTATGATTTGATAAGCTGTCTTTCCAAAAGGGATTGCATTATCATTCATATCGCTCATTCCTCCCACTACTAAACCGGCAATATCTTTAAAAACACCTGCTAAAGAAAAATTAGTAAGCATTCTGTCAATATGATATAAATACTCATCTAAATCCTCTATAAACAATATTTTACCTTTAAAATCTAAATCATAAGGCGTAGCTCTCAAGCTAAATAAAACTGATAAATTTCCTCCCACCAACTCGCCTTGTACTTTCCCTTGTCTGTTTAAATGATGATTTTCTAATTCATAAGATAAAGTTTTGCCTTGTAAGGCATCTTTCAAACCCACAAGAGACACATCCTCAGAATGGTATTGTGCAAAATTAATAGGCATAGTTGCATGTAATGTCTGAGACGACAAATGCTTGTTAAACAAAGAATGCAAAACAGTAACATCGCTATAGCCTATCAACCATTTATTTACTTTTTTAAGTTTCTGAATATTTAAATAAGGTAAAATTCTGGCTGTTCCATAGCCTCCTCTAACACAAAGAACCGCATCAACATCCGGAGAAAGATACATCTCCATAAAATCGTCAGCTCTTTGCTGATCTGTGCCGGCAAACTGATGATGAGTATTAAATAAATTTTTAGGAAATTGATATTTAAAACCCCAACTTTCTAATACATTTAAACAAGGCTGTAGTTCTTCTAATGTTATTTTACGAGCCGTAGCAACTAAACCAATCGTACTACCTATTTTTAAATAAGGAGGTCTTTTCATCATTTTTTAATAGTAGAAATTATCAGAAGAGCGTTTTTTAAAGACAATTACGAAACCTGCCTTTATGCTGTACATCTGATCAAAATAGGTTTTGTCGTCTTTTTGTCGAGTGTCGAAATTATACCCCCTCCTATTTTTTGTAATAGCTTGTGTAAATTCCGCTCCTATGTAAAAATTAAACATCTGGTTTTTAGCATAGTGACGATATCCTATAAATTGAGTAAAGGCAATACCATCAGAAAAATGGTCGTAACCTTTTCGGTATTCCGGACTAAGTTGAGGGGCATCATTGCCTTCCACATCAATACGAATACTATGATTCAAATAGCCCACTCCCCCCATTATAACAGGACCACTATTAACATTGGTTTGCCAAAAAGGCAATATTTTACCTACTTTCAACATAGCACGAACACCTTGTTCTCCCAAGGCTACGGAAGAGGGTGTACCATATTTACTAATTACATTTCCTTTTGCATCTTGCAAACCATCTAAAACGGAATAAGCTTTCTCTTTCAAACTAAAAGCACCTGCTCTATTAGCATTAAAAATATAGCCTGCTTCAATTTCAAACAAAATATTATTCTTTAATTTATAAGAGAATGCTGCTCCCACTCTATGGTTCAAACCATATAATTCAGCCATATGTCCTCCGGGCGCATCCATAGCGTAAAAAGCAGAAATAGCAGGAATAGCATCAGGAGATGCTTCATTGTCTTTGTTGCTTATAAAATCATTATCTTGAGAAAAACCTAATCCTCCTAATAAACAAGCTAATAAAAGTAAGTAATATTTCATTATAGAATCCTATTATAAATGTATTTGTTGATAACGCAATAATAAACTATTTTAGTATATTCCCGCTACTTTTCGCAATCCTTTTTCATCTAAAACAGCCATTTTTCGCCCTTTTGTCAATAATATTTTTTCGTCTTTAAGCTCTCCCAATATCCTGATAACCGACTCCGTAGCCGTACCTACCATATTTGCTAAGTCTTCACGAGTTAGGGAAATGTTTAAAAACTGCTCTTTGTCTAAACCAAATTCATCAGTCAGATATAAAAGAATTTCAGCCACACGCTCTTTTACATTTTTTTGCGCTATATCCGTCATAAAAGCATTGGAATCCCTCAATTGGGCACAAGCCATTTGCAACATATCAAAGCAAAAACGATTATCATTATTGAGCAGATAAATAAAATTATCTTTAGGAATAAAACAGAGATGTGTTTCTTCCAAAGCCTTAGCCGTTGTACAAATGGGCTCATTACTAAGCAATGAACGATACCCTATCATATCGCCTACCTTTGCCAATCGGATAATTTGCTCTTTCCCCTCTACCCCTACTTTAGATAGTTTAACGACCCCTTTGGTCACACAATAAACTCCGGTAGGTTTATTGGACTCATGGTAAATAGCCTCTCCCCTCTTATAAGATTTGCACCACTCCAGATAATCATAAATATTCAAATCCGGCCTAAAAATAGACTTAAATATATCTGAAGCCTCCTCAATACAAGTTTTACATAATACAGGAGAACGATACCGTTTCATTTTTAAAAAAAGGAGTATGTTTCTAAAGTAATTATAGTTACTTTCTCTTTTTATTCGTTTCTTTTACATAGGCTTCCAAAGCCATAGTCATGGACGGTGCTTTAGGTGTTGGCGCCTTAATATCTAATCGCAAACCTGCTTCCAAAACAGCTTTTTCTGTAGAAGGTCCAAAAGCAGCTATCAAAGTATCCCCTTGTTCAAAATTAGGGAAGTTTTGATATAATGATTTGATACCGGCAGGACTAAAGAATACAAAAATATCATATTCCATTTCTGCCAAATCAGATAAATCACTTAAAACTGTTTTGTACATTACAGCCTTTTTATACTTGTAATTATGCTTATCTAAAGCATCAGGAATAGACTGCTTATGAATATCTGCCAAAGGAATTAAAAAATCCTCATTTTTATATTTAGAAGCCACATTCAATAAGTCATCAAAACGACCATTTCCATAGAAAATTTTTCGTTTTCTGTACACAATATACTTCTGTAAATAAAAAGCCGTAGCCTCTGAAATACAGAAATACTTCATACTATCAGGAATGGTCACTCTCAACTCTTCTGCCAATCTAAAATAATGATCAATAGCTGTTCTACTTGTGAAAAATACAGACGTAAAGTCCAATAAATTAATCTTATCTTTTCTAAAATCAACCGCAGAAATACCCTCTATTTGAATAAAAGGACGAAAATCTATATGAATATTGTATTTTTCTGCCAAATCAAAATAAGGCGATTTATCAGATTGAGGTTTAGGTTGAGAGACTAGTATTCTTTTTATTTTTTTACTCATCGTAAGTAATATCTTTTATTTTAATGACCACTTAAAAATAAAAATTATAGGTATAATTTCAAGTGCGCAAAGATATATAATCCAATACAAATATGGTACATAAAATCTAAAACTTATTTGTAAAGTTTTATACCACCTTAAAAGCACCATTAAAACAATGATACCCCAAGCCCAACACAAGAACACAACTTGCAGATTGTAAGCCAAATAAGGAAGCACAACTGAAACCGGAAACAAAACTGTTCCTATGATTATCAAGAAATAAGACCAGTTAAAATTAATGCGTTTCATCAAGTTCTTGGAATCAAAAATATAACCTAAAATAGCATTCGTTACCTTATAAATTAAGACTGCTATAAAATAATATAACCATATTTTAAGAAAAAAACTAAACCCCTTGTCCTCAATAGTGTAATGGTGTATATAAAGATAAGTATAATAAATAATTAAAGAAATATTAATGGAAGCGAACACCCCCAAGAAGTAAGACAGTCTTATATTATTAATATTTTGATTTTCAAAAATTTGCTTAAAGAAATGTTCACTAAAAAGGGCTTGAAAATATTTTTTAATATTTTGTTTAAAAAAATATCGAATAACTGTAAACAAAGCGATATTAGAAAACAGAAATAGCATCAACCAAACCGAAGAAGATAAGCTGTCTAAAGGAAACTTAGTGGTGTTGATATCCGGTACTTCTTTAGCTGTTTCTGTAATGAATTTTTTCTTGTTGAAAGCGCCATTCTTATGTGTACCCGAAGGAATAAAATAACTAAATTGGGCAACAGAAGAATCGTTTTGTTTCAAAGAACTTAAGCATTTAAAAGAATCTTTTTGGGTTATTAAATAACTATCTTGATAACGATAAGCCTTTGGAATCTTTTTTCTTTTAGGATATACAATAGAAGGAATCTCTTTTACAGAATCTTTCTGAACCGGCAAAGCTAAAGCTGATGCACTATCTGAGGCAGACTGCCCCATAAACGGCAATGAATCCGTACTTTTTTGTACTCGACCTTGAGAAACGACAAGCTCTCCTGAAATCGTATCTTGGCTATAAAAACTAGTATCCACAACACCCCCTCTCATAAGCCTACCTTAGCTCATTCCTTTTTTTTATTTCTCAAAAGTTAAAGATATAGAATTAACACAATATCGTGTATTATTTTCGGTATATCCTTCTCCTCTAAAAACGTGTCCTAGATGTCCGTCACAGCGACTACAAGTTATTTCCATTCGTCTTCCGTCAGCATCTAAGGTTTCGCTAACCGCCCCCTCTATGGCTTCATCAAAACTAGGCCAACCACAATTGCTCTTGAATTTAGCATCTGAATGAAACAACAATTGCCCACACTGTTTACAATGGTAATTGCCCTTTTCAAAATGCAAATCAAAAACACCCGTAAAAGGAGGTTCTGTACCTTTGTCTATCATCACAAAGCGCTCCTCATCATTCAACGAATTCATTTTCATATTTAAAACAGTTTAAAACTAACCAATAATAGCATGCAAATCGTCCATTTGCGCTTCCCAAAGTTCTATATTATCCTCTTTATCTTCAGGATAGGCAAAATCTGTAATCAGCAAAGCCACATCCCTTGTTATATCATCTACCTCTATTCTAAATTCAAAATAAGAATTATCTTCCTCATCATCTACCCAATGAAAACGAATGTATTGACCTTCTTTTTTCTGAACGACCTTTGCCACCTGCTCATCATCTCCCCACACAAAAGTATAATGTCCTTCTTTAACCTGCACATCATCAGCAAACCATTCAGACAAGCCATCTGCAGTACTTACTCTTGCATACAAAAGCTTTGTCGAAGATTTAAAAACATGCTCAATAGTATATTTTTCCTTATCCATATCACTTTTATGTTTATATTGAAAGCGCGCAAGTTACAAAAAAAAGTTGTAACATCAAAATTTAGACTCATCAAACTTGAATGAGAAAGTTCATCAAGTTGAAAGTTTGTAAAGTTGAATGTTGAAAGTAAATATTTAGACCTGAACAGGTTTTGGAAACCTATCAGGTCTTTTAACTAACAAATAACTAATACTTTAATGTGGCAATGTGATGATTTACTAATGTGCTAATGTGGTAAAAGTTCTACAAACAGACTTTAACTTTCCAACCTTAAAACCTTACAACTTTCCAACAAATTTATAATTTAAAAGTATTTCCATCCAGAACTTTCAACCTAAAACTTTTAACTTTCGACCAATCAAAAAAGCCTCGCTTCAACTAAGAAACAAGGCTTTTTTCTGATTTGTACCCCCAACAGGGGAAATATCGAACTTTTCAGAGGATGCTGAGATGATAGAAAAGTTGTATAATTTGTTAAAACGGGATTTAAAGTAATTTGGGCTTGAAAACAGCCTAAACAATCTATTTCTATAACTAAAAATATAAGATAAAAAAGTATTTTTAACTTTTTTTATAATTTTATTTTGTTATTAAAGTTTTTATCACTATTTTTGAAGCAAGGTTTTTTTGGAAATAAACCTAATAAAAACGCAAATTACTTAACGATGATAGACCAGTTTTTAAAATATAAATGTCCCCGTAAACTGACCCGCCTCTATTGGTAGGGGTGTTCTCTTATTGGTAGAGGCTTTTTTTTCAGTACAGGAATACAAAATATTTTAAAAATATTACTTTCCGTTTTTGTGTCTAATTTCCCTGTTTAAGAGGGTGTCCTTATGGTCATATAAGGATGTTTATCTTTTCACTCCTTAATATGACATTCATCTAAAAGAATAATCTTATTCTTTTAACATTACAATTTTATGTTTTTTGACTAATGTATTAAAATTTTAAATATGATACAAAAATTATTATTAATAGTGTCAGTTGTGTTTACAACTACACTATTTGCACAAACGCAACAACAATGTGGATTTTATATCCATAGTACTTTTGACTCGGAATGTATCACTACTGTTTATAAGAAAGATAAACCGGATAAGGAGCACGAAGAAAGCGAGTGCCTTTTAGCTTGTTCGGGGTCTAAGGTTAAATATCAAGTAAAGGGTAATCATCAAGGTTTTACTTTTGAGTGGCAAGTAAGTGGAGCCGAAAATTACTCAGTAGCCTCTAATGGCTTATCAGTGAATGTTCATTGGTTAGATATAACTACTGAGGGACAGATTATTTTAACAGGAACAGATGCTAATGGCAATGTTTGTGTAGAGGAAGTCTGTGTTAAATTAATAGAAAAACCAACGGCTTCTTTTACCTCAGTTCCGCCTTTTAGTCTTGACCCTTATCAAGCACCTACTATTAATGTTTGTGATGGACAAGAAGTACAATTAATAAATACTTCCACAGGTTCTCCCGATGCTCCTATTGTGGGCTATTTTTGGAGTTTTGACAATGGACTACCTTCTTATTCTACTGAAAACATTAGTTTTATAGCAGATATAGCAACTCAAGGAGAGGAATTTAAAGTAATTCTTGAAGTTCAAAATGAATGTGGTTGTAAAGATAGAGCTTATGCCGTTATTCATATTAGAAAATTCCCTGCTTTGAAAGTAGATTGTTATGGTACTGCTTGTGAGGGCAAGGAGGCGACTTATACCATTCGTGATAAAGTCTGCGACCAATATCTATGGTCTGTGGAAGGTGGAGATATTGTTTCGGGTCAAGGTACACAAACAGTTACAGTCGCTTGGAATGATATTACAGATGGTTATGGCTATTTAGGTATTGATGGTACTCATTGTGGAGAAGAAATATGCCCTAATTTAACCTATTTACCTATACCTGTAATAGCTGATAATGTTCCTATTGATGGACCTCAATTGATTTGTGCAGGAGAATATTATACTTTTAAATTGCCAACTTGGGCTTCTACTGAGTATAATTGGCATATATACGGAGCTAATGTAATAAATGAGTCGGGACGCCCCAGTGAGTTAAAAATAAGAGTAGAAGAGTCTTGTACTTTTACCATACATTGCGACTATGTCAATGAATTTTTAGGTTGCTCGGGAAGTGCTACTCCGCTAACTGTTACCGTAAAATCGCCCGTTTCTATTACCTCCGAAAGTCATGCTTGTCAAGGAGAAAGCATTGATTTTTCAACCGATTATGAAGGCAATATGCCTACAACTTGGAAAGTGTATAAAGAGGATATGAGTTTTGTAACTTCTGTAATAGCTAACAACGATTTCTCTTATACTTTTAATAATAGTGGAAGTTACATTGTTAAAGCGATTAATTCCGATTTTTGTGCAGATGCAAGTACATCAGTTATTATTACTCCATCGCCTGTTATAGATGTGGATGAAATCTCAGAAGTGATTGAAAATTGGGTAGATTCAGTGTGTTTGAATAGTGGTTGCTTATTTAGTCTTCCCGAAGTAGATGATGCTTATTATGTGCATTGGGAAGCAGACTGCGGAGAACCTAATGCTTATGATGGATTAGACTATAATGTGCAGTTTTCGGGTAGTGTTTGTGATGTGAGAATGTATTATGTGGATAAACTAACGGGCTGTAAATCTCAGCCTTATATACATCATTTAAAAGAATTTGTTCCCGCACAGGTGCAGTGGAACATCCCCGATATGGTTTGTCCCAACTCGCAATTTACAGTTTCTGCTCCCGAACAAAATGGTGTATTGTATGAATGGAATGTTAGTAATCCTATGCTAGCCAGTATTGCGGGAGGAAAACTAGAAAGTACTGTAACTATTCAGACCAATGCAGGTAGTGGTAGTTTTAATTTAATACTTAAACGGATTTATTGCGATACCGAGCAAGAGGTATTCATTACTATTCATATGCAGAATAATGTAACTCCGAATTTTAATTTACCGAGTGAAATATGCGAAGGCGAAACATTAACTTTAACACCTACTGCACCAAGTAGTGTGTCAGGGACTTGGTCTTGGGTTATAGGCAATGAGGATCCTGTTGAAGGATATACTTATCACGGGAGTATTGAGCAAACAGGAAATGTTGATGTTACACTGAATTACACCAATCCTTGTGGCGATGTTTACAGTATTATTAAGACTATATTTGTAAATCCTGCTCCCGATGCAGTTATAAGTTTTATTCCTAGTTCAAATTCTCAAAATATAACCTTTAGTGTTAGTACGCAAGGTAGTGGATTAGGTCCTTTTACTTATGAATGGCATAAGGGAAATCAAAATTTAGGTTTTGGTAATCCTATCACTGTTCCTTACCCTAGTACATTACCTACAAAATACACTTGTGTAGCAACCAATACAACAACAGGATGTACAACAACAGAGTCAATTATTATAAGAGACCCAGTAGGACCTTGTGAAACTCTCGAAGGCGAGGTGCTTGTTGAAGGAGGGTGTCAGAATGTAGTTTATACCAGAGTAGGTTTTGACGGGAATGTACATTGGAAAGTTAGCAATGAACCTACTTTGTTAAGCAAGGAAACTTCGGGAGCAGAAAACGAAGTGCTTTCTGTAACTTATCAATATGCAGGAATTTATGATGTTAAGGTTAAGACTGTTAGTCCAAGTGCTAATGGTTGTTATTTGATAGCCAAAACAAGAACTACTATTCCTTTAATACCTAAAATGCGTATAGACCACTCTTGCTATGGTTATAATAAGGTCAAATTAAAATTTGTAAATACCAGTAGTATTTTACCCGAAGGCGTGGTAATGGACGAGCCTATTTGGAAAATCAATGGTGCGCCTGTTTCTAATACAGTTTATAAACCTAATGGAACTTACATTGTAAAGTTACAAATAGGTTATACCTATATGGGAGAACACCATACTTGTTTTACACAGGACACCATAGTAGTAAATAGACAATATGCCAACTTTACCATTAGCCCTGCTCCATATTGTGAGGGTGTTCCTGTTGAATTTAATAGTATACCGGAAAATGCGATGAGTTATAAATGGACTTTTTACCAATATGGTAATTGGAGTAATCCTATTCAAAACCAAAGTGCTGACCCTACTATATCGTTACCTTACTTAGGTTATAATACGATTAAACTGACTATGCAAGACCAAATGGGGTGTTGGAGTTATAAGTATAATCATATCAAAATTAACCAAAACACTATTGAAGGGGATATTTTAGCGGCTGAAGGAGAGTATTGTGCTGGAGAAGAATGGGAGTTAACTTATACAGGAAACGATAATACTATTACTCAATACGACTGGTCTTCTGTAGAATGGGATATTACTTCTAGCAATAGTGCTAACTATATGGCTACCCAAACAGGAACTTATCAAGTAACTGTTAAAAATAGTAAGGGCTGTGTGGAGCAAAGTGATTATAAAAACATTTGCTTTAAAAATACTCCAACTGCCAGTATTTTGGGTAACGACCAGTATTGTCAAGGCGAGAATATTGTTTTAGGTGGTTATACCGGAGAGAACCAGTACGAATGGACTTTTAACGGTAATACTTATAATACGCCTAACCTTAATTTTGCGAATATTCCGGAAATACCCGAAAATGGTTTACCTGCCGGTAACTATACCGCTACTTTAAAAGTAACGGGTATTGACAATGATAATAATCCCGATAATGATTGTTCGGCGATTGATGAGTTGTATTTTACAGTACATCCTAAACCATCAGCACCTTCTATTCATTTGGGAGATAATAAGTGTATCCATCAACCGCCTGTGGATTTGGTCAGCAATAGTGGTAGCGTACATTGGAGTACGGGTAGTTATAGTAGTCATACGCACACCTTTACTTCAGGATACCATTCTGCTTATAGAGTGAACCCTCAAACGGGTTGTCGTTCTGATTATAGTTATGTAGTAGTACCTAAAGCACCCGATTTTGATGAATTAATGACAGGCTGTTATACTTTCTGTAAAGAAGATTTTTCTAAATGGATTTTAGGAGTCTCGGGGACTTATTATTATTACGGGTGGATGTTAGACGGAAATATCTTACAAGACGGGAATTATGAAATTCCTAATTTAGAAATTCCACAACCGGGTATTTATAATTTAAAACTCTCTTATCCTATTGATAATGGTAATTGTCATGTGGAGTCTGAGGACCTTTTCATTAATCAAGACGGAAAATGTGATTGTGATTTAGAGGTATTTGTAAGAGGTTACAAGTGTTATACAGATGGTTGTAATTTAATTATTAGTATGGATATTGGTTTCCAAAATTTATCTAATGAACCTACTTATGTGGAGTATGTTGCTATCGGCAATGGAATGGTTTTATCTTTTAACACGCCTGTTTATATAGCACCTAATAGTGTACATACAGAACCAATAGAGTTCATCTTAAATGATTATACTCCTGCGGTTGTTGATTTACATTTTGGTGTATTTCAAGGAAATTCTTACTGTGCATTAAATTGGGCATTAGATATAAACGATTATGTCAATAAGTGTATTAGAGAGTGTGGTTCGGTAAATGTTTTTGATTTACATTTCTTAGATGATATGTCGAACAGTACCGTATCTTATTTTGATTTTGTATTTGATTTAGGTTTAGATTTTGAAAATGTTCAAATAGAAAGTGAACAAGGACAAGTATTTTTCCCTAATTATAATTCTAATAACGGTATGCTTAATACTTTATTTAGTATTGAAAATACAGAATTACTAGCTATGGCAGAAGCACATCAAGAACTTTGCTTTACAATATATGGCTGTCATAAAGGCAATATTTGTAAATTTAAAGCTTGTATTCCTGCCGATAAATTATTGATGATAGTAGGTCAATCTTATTATATGTCTTCGGACAATCATAATAAGGGAAAAGGCAATACTACGCTTAATAAAGTGAACGAAAATCAGAACGAAAATAAAAAAGCGTTCTCTTTATATCCTAATCCTGCCAATGCTATCTTAAATATAGACAGTAAAGGAACCACTTTACAGAAATATGCGATTAGCAGTGTAACAGGTACTATTTTGTTAGAGGGTACAGAAACCAGTATTGATATTAGTCGATTACCGCAAGGTACTTACTTAATTCAATTGGTTGGTACTGATAACTATATTTCTTATCAGAAATTTATTAAACAATAATTATTAATTTAGTTAAAAGTTGAGAGTTTATAATGTTAAAAGTTGAAAGTTTGTAAAGTAGAAAGAAGATGAGAATTGAATGTTTTGAGGACATATTAAGTTGGCAAAAAAGGAACTGAGTTTAAATATTTATTCAGAATTTGAACACTGTCGCGATTTTGGTTTTAAAGACCAAATTCAAAGGGCATCGGTTTCTATTATGAATAATATTGCTGAGGGCTTTGAAAGAAAAAGCAATAAAGAGTTTAAGCAATTTTTGTTTATAGCTAAAGGCTCTTGTGGCGAAGTTCGCTCAATGCTTTATTTATGTTCCGACTTAAATTATTTGTCGTCAGAAAAACAAAACTATCTTCTGGAATTAAGTTTAGATATTTCAAAGTTATTATCAGGCTTAATCAAAACTTTATAAACTTTTAACATTATGAACTTTATGAACTTTATAAACTTTTAACTTTTAACTTTTAACTTATATAGATATGAAAGTGTTTAAAATATACAATACCCTTGCTTTATTATTGTTTCTTACAATAAGTACCTACGCCCAATCTTGGCAGTTTGCACATATGTTGGAGGGGAGAGATAAACAACCCAATGGGGCAGACCTTAATCAGCCCCAATGTCTGGAGGTGGATGATGAAGGAAATACTTATGTGTTTGGCTCTTATGGGGCAGGGATGAGGATTAATGATACCCTTTTGCCTGTAATCATTGACCAAGGCTCTTCGGGGACTTATATTGTAAAGTATAATTGTGCAGGAGAAGTAGATTGGTATAAAGGGATTACTAATACTCAGCAAGAAGACCAAAGAGCAAAAGGAATGCAACTTAAAGACGACTATTTATATATCTATGGAAATAGGACAGTACCATTTGGTAATCATTATAAAATGTGGTGGATTGATACATTAATTCAGGATGCGTGGACACTTCCTAATGAATATCCTTTTCTTTATGGGCGACAAGACTACATTATAAAAATGGATTTAGAGGGCAATATTATAGAAAACCGTCTTTTGTATTTTTTTGCGAATAAAAACTACCATAATGATAGCATTACTCATATGCAAAAACATTTCGTCACTAAGGATAAAAAATCGTTTATAGTTGATAATGAAGGTTCAATGTATTTTTGGGGTTATTTACCACAGGGAAATTGGTCTGTTTTAATGATGGATACCGTGCCAATTAGTGATACTTTATATACAGAAAAGTATAAGGAGCAAGTATTAATTAAATTAGATGCCGATTTTAATTTTCTTTGGTGTAAACCTTTGGTAGAGGGACTTTCTGACACTACTGACCGTCTAAGTATTAGATTAAACATTAATGATATGCGTTGTGATAGCAGTAACAATATTTATGCAGTTGGAATGGCATACGCAGAGTTTTGGGATTATGACACATCCAGAACCAACATCCTTTTTGCCAATAACCAATTTATTACGACTTATGGAGATAGATTTACATCTGAAACAGGTTTTTTACTTAAAATAAATAGCGAGGGAGAGTTGCAATGGGCAAGGCATACTAAACAATTTTATGAAATATTAAGTGAAGAATTAGGCGGGCATAGTGTTGCAAGTTTTAAAAATATTATGGTTAATGAAGCTACCCAAAAGGTATATGTAATTGGAGAGGGGACTACAATAATGCCTCCTTCCGATTTTTCTTTTGAAATGGGTACTGTTTTTGGGGAGTCAGACACACTTATTAACCCTGATAGTCAAGGTTTTCTTGATTATATAGTACAGTATGATATGCAAGGTAATTATCTTGGGCATAAAACGCCAAAGGCAAGTTATGCTGAATTGGGAAGAGGGGATTTATATGATGGACAAATCTATACCCAAGTCTTATGGACAGAAAGTTTAGAGCATCAAGATAGTGTTTATGAGGCTTCTAATGGTGCAGTTTCTAACTTAGCTATTTGTTCTTGGGACACGTTGTTTAATCCTTCATATTCTCTTAATATTCCTAGTACTTGTACAGGAGATCTGAACGAAGCTTACCCCTTAGTGCCTTATGATTTACGAGTTAATAATAGGGGCGAAATAAGTATAACAGGTGTTTTTGATAAAGGAACACTAACTTTTGGGGATAGCAC
>PDWI01002331.1_pt1 | contig 28654 bp, 23 predicted proteins | sample 1430891 | NCBI WGS metagenome assembly PDWI01 (sample SAMN01162508, study PRJNA174530) | Oral metagenome, whole genome shotgun sequencing project. | biome: Marine environment; feature: Marine mammal; material: Swab sample of the gingival sulcus; isolation source: swab sample of gingival sulcus... | reverse complement strand
CCCCCATTTTCTAGACAATTGATAATGTTATCTAAATCTCTTTTTTTGATATGTCCCTGATAGGATTTTATTCTCATATTATTCTCCTTATTAAAATCTCATTTGGAGATTTTGAAATTACAAATTATAATTTAAAGCTGTTTTTCACCTTAGCATATTTAGCCCATCAAAACTTAATTTAAGAAACCTTAAGAATCTACAAACTATCCTCTTAAATCCTTAAAAGTACCATAAACGCTAGTCAGTTCTAGGCGAAATTTGTTTGAGGAACGGAGCTTACAATTAGTAAGTGAGTACCGGAAAACGAATTTTAACGACGATCACGAAGTAACAGCGAAGCTCAATCCAAAGTTTATGGTGCTTTTAAAAGTGTTTTTAAGAAAAGTTTAGCATCTTATCTAGTGCCTTCTTCGCTCTCACCCTCACCTTATCATCAACTACAACCTCTGTTACTCCTTTATCCAGAGAATAAGCAACTTTCGCTAAATCAATATGCTTCATCTCTGTACAGACCGCATGCTCAGCTAAATTAAAAATTCTCTTCGCAGGATATTTCTGCTGTAAAAGCTTAGCAATTTCAACCTCTGTGCCAATTATAACTCCCGATTCATCATCAAGCAAATCTAGATTATCTTCTACGAATTTTATTATTTCGGAAGTTGAGCCAATAAAATCTGCCGCCTCTTGGACATCCACCGGAGTTTCAGGATGTACTAAAACTAAAGAATTTGGATGCTTATGCTTAGCAATATAAATATCTGCTACTGAAATTTCATTATGCACATAACAAAAGCCATTCCAAAAAAGCATATCTGCTCCGGTCTTGGCTTGACAATAGCCTCCAAGATTTTGGTCAGGAGCAAAAATAATCTTTTTATCTTTAAAATGATCCACAATTTTTACAGCATTAGCAGAGGTACAAATAATATCGCTTTCTGCCTTAACTTCAGCAGAAGAATTGACATAAGTTATTACCATTCTCTCAGGATACTCTTCTCGCAGCTTCCTTAGCCCTTTAGCATCACACATCCCTGCCATTGCACATCTTGAAGACATATCAGGAAGAAGCACTTTTTTCTCAGGAGAAAGAATTTTAGCAGACTGAGCCATAAAATAAACACCGCAGAAAACAATCGTGTCCGCTTCAGCTTTTAAACCCTGCTTTGCCAAAAACAGAGAATCCCCAATAATATCTGCTACCGGATGAACCTCTAAATTCTGGTAATAGTGAGTTAAAATAACCGCATTTTTTTTCTTTTTTAAATCATTTATAATAGAAATTAGCTCTTTTTGGGGTAATTTCTGATAATCTTCTAATTGCATAAAGTCTCCAAAACTATAGCTTTTTTATTTTGAAATATAGGATTTATATTATATATTGTCAATAAGCTAAAAGAAAAATAAGGGCTTCATCTTGTATCTTTTGCTAGTTTTGACTTTTATAATTACAAAAAAATATAGCTAAACTCAAACTAAAGGACTTTTGGAAATGATTTCAGCTCGAATCAATAATTTTTTAGAAAAATACAAAATAATATTTGGGTTTTATTTCAAAAATCATCTCTATAAAGTTCTTTTTGCCATCTTTTTAATTTTTATAGAGATGCCCTTAATTTTACCCACCCCTTATTTAACTAAAAAAATAGTCGATGATGCCATTCCTCATGAGGATCTTTCTCTTTTACTGAAGCTAACCGTTTTAATCATTATTATTTTCTTCATCAGAAAAGCAATTAGTTTTACTTACAATATTTTTTTCTTTAAATTAAATTCTCTAATACTTTTAGATTTAAGACGGAGACTTCTAAAAAAAACAACTCATTTATCTTTTTCTAAATTAGATACTTACGAACAAGGTTATTTATTTTCTCGGATTACGACTGACCCCGGCTATATTAATGCTCTCTTTGGAGAAAAGATAATCTCTTTAGTTAAGGAATTTTTAATGGTTGCGATTGGCATTATGGGTGCCGCTTTCATTAGCATAAAGCTAACCATTTTGGCTGTAATAGTGCTACCAATTTTTATCCTTGTTTCACTATACTTTAGTAGAAAAATGAAGAATATTTTCACTATTTTTTTAGAAGAAAAAGCTCATGAAAATGCAAGATTGCAAGAAAGCTTACATATTTTAAAATTTTTAAAAAGATGCTCCAGAGAAATTTTAAGCTTAATTAGATATTTTAAAGCTGCCAAGAAAACGCATAAAACAAATCTTTCTTATGGAAAATATTATTTTGGAAATATCGTTTTCTCAGAAACAATAACAATCTTAGTTCCGGCAATTATTTTTTCATACTGTGCCTATCTTATAATTAATGGAGAGTTTACCCTCGGTTCGGCAATAGCTTTTAATGGCTACTTAGCCTATATTTATAATTCTCTCAACCAGCTTATCAATTCTAATGTCTCTATCCAAGTTGCACTGGCTTCTTTTGAAAGAATCTTAGAATTTTTAGAAATGAAAGGGGAAGAAAAAGCCCAAATTCTGACTACAAATTTGGAAACAATAAGATTTGAGCAGATTTGCTTTGCCTATCCTAAAAGTAAAAATATTTTAACGAATTTGGATTTAAATTTTAAAAAAGGCGAAAAAACTGCCATTATTGGAGAATCCGGCTCCGGAAAAACCACTATCATAAAATTATTACTGGGAGAATATGAGCTAAACTCCGGAGCAATTATAATTAATGAGGAAATTTACTCTACTCAAAAATTGAGAGCTCTTAGAAAATATGTTGCCATTGTAGAACAAGAGCCAATTATTATCAAAGATTCAATTAAGACTAATTTACAATTACTTAACAAGAAAGCCTCTGAAGAGGAAATAATCCAAATCACTAAGCTGGTAAATATCCATAACTTCATCATGAATTTACCAAGTAAATATGAAACAATGATAGGTGATGGAGAGATCAATCTTTCGATAGGACAAAAACAGAGAATAGCTATTGCTAGAGCTTTATTAAAATCTCCTAAAATCTTAATCTTTGATGAACCAACCTCTAGTTTGGATAAGGAGAACGAAAGAATTTTTATAGAATTACTACAAAAATTAGTTTGCACAGAAATGATAGTTATTATCATCAGTCATAAGAAAGCACCTCTTGCTCTTTGTGATAAAGTTTATGATTTAGCTTCCAAATAAATAAAAATATATTTGTTTTCGTATTTTATTTAATTGTTTAAAACGAGTCTTAGAAATACGACGGTATCGATACGCTTCAATTACGAATTAGCAATTACGAATTACGATTTTTTTTCGTATTTTGTGATAATTTCGTAAATAAAACAGTTTCAAAATTTTAAGTAGTGAGATTTTTTTTGATTAGATTAAAACACTGGCATAGAAAGTGGCAATTACAACAATTTAAGAAATAAAAGATTTACTGTTTAAAACATCGCAGGTCTTTAATTCGTAATGAGCTTCGCTGAACTTCGTTTCGTAATTGATTAACGCCTTGTACTTGAGCTTAGCAAAATTCACAACAAAAAAGGGTAAAATCCGAAGACCTTACCCTTTTTAACACTAGCTTATTTTTGTAAGTAAAAATTACTTAACTAAAATCATCTTATTAGTTCTAGTAAAATTACTTCCTTCCAATTTATAGAAATAAACTCCACTAGTAAGATTCAAAGCATTAAATCTTACGCTATGCAAACCTTTTTTGAAAGCACCTTTAGCAAGTTCTGCAACTTTTTGTCCTTTGTAATTGAAAACTGAAAGATTAATTTTTTGAGCACTTGCTAAATAAAAATTAATTTTAGTTTCAGGGTTAAAAGGATTAGGATAGTTTTGATACAATACATGATCAGTAGCGATAATAGGATCTTCTTCCTCAATACCAAGCTGAACTGCATATTTGATCTCAACTAAATCAACTCCGGTTCCATAAGAGTTATAAGTGCCGTCAGTTACATCTCTCCATCTAATCTTGATATTCTGACCGGCATAAGGAGCTAAGCTAATAGAATCTTTGTGGAAACTACCTTCTGCTGTTGATGCAGCAAGAACAGTTTTAATTTCCCAAGTATTACCACCATCGCTTGAAATTTCACAATAAGTAGAATCGTGTCCTTCAATTCTATTCATATCTTTATCTACCCAATAGAAAGATAATTGAAGATTACTACCAGCAGGAATTTCAACTTCCGGAGTAGTAAGAATAGCAACACCAGTATGATTATACTTAACACCGGCAGCATAATCTCCATGAGCAGGAGTTGTAGGTGATTTAAACCATTTTTCACTAGTCCAGCCCTCAGGAGGGAAAGCACCTTCAAAGCTTTCTTCAATAATAATAGGATTACCGATAATCATAGAATAATCAAAAGATCCCATCAGACCATTATTATCAGCAAAATAGAGTTTGAAAACAGGATTCTCTCCGGTATTTAATCCCTCACCAAAAGTAATATCTGTAACAAAAGTTACATTTCCATCAATCGCAACTTCACCTAATTCTTGGTAAGCATTAGCAATAGTAAGATCAAGATCAGAAACTTGAACTAACTCTCCTCCAAATCCTTTAGAAGCAGAATGTCCCTTATTAGCAAGGGTAAAACTAAAAGACCTAGTATCACCAGGATTAACAATTTCATCTCCGGTATAACTTACTTCTTCTAATTCAAATTTAGGAGCGTTAACCTTGAATTTAATCTTTGGAGAAACATAAGTCTTTTTACCATTTTCATCTGTCATTGTTAAAACAAAGTTAATAGGAGTTTGATCTTCTATTCTCTTTGTCAAAGTTACATTGAAAGCATTAGTAAAAGTTTTAATTTCGTCACTGGCTAAATCCCCAATATTAAGATTTGCATTATTGATGCTTTCAACATATTCTGATTCAGTACTTAATACTGCTGAAGGATTGATAGAAGTTTCAACTCCTACATTTTTTAGAGTAACAGTGATACCAAAAGTCTCTCCAGTATCAGCATCGTTTTCACCTTCTTCATCTACGATTTCAAAAGAATCAACAACTAGATAAGGACCGCTAGGAGGTAAAACCTGAACATCTTCATAAATAGTTTTTAAATTTTTACCAGTAATAACCATCTTAGCGTCACCAACTTGCAAGTCATGCTGAACAGAAACATTTCCGTCTTCATTTATTATTCCAACATAAGCAATTCCATTTTGGAATAAGGAAACAATAGATCCCTCAAATTCGCTTCCAAAAGATGCTTCATAAGGGGTACTTGGATAAACAGGATCAGAAGGAACAGTAATTTCTCTAGGCTCTGCAGATCTAACTTGAAGAGAAGCATCACCAAAAAGAGTCCAAGTTTGGATAGTTTCAAGGTCGCTACTACCACTAGATTCGGCATACATCAGTACGAAACTATTCATTACTAGCGAACCAAACGAAACTCTACCCTCAGTAGTATTTGTACCTTCTTGTCCAGAATGATCATCATAATTATAGCCACCAATCAATAGATCGTTAAAATAATCTTGACCTCTCATTGGAGGTTGCCAAGGCTGATTGATAGTTGAGAAAATACCTGCTGCAGCTCCACCATTTTCTTTTTTAAGCCAAGCCTCACCAAAACAGTCTGTACTTGATTGGAAAGCCCCATTAACACAAGCAACCGAAACAATTACAGGAAGCTTATTTCCATTGGTCAAGGATGCAATATTAGAATTACTAAACCCTGAAGAACCCCATGCGTCCACAGCTCCATGACCTGTATAATTAATTAAACTAACACCGGAATTAACATCTGTTCCAACTTGAGCTGATGTTACATTAGGATCGTAGTCTTGATAAACAGTCTCAAAACCGTAAGGCATTAGTTTATCATCTCTAATAACATCCAAATGTTCATAATCTTTTTCGTTATCATCTCCAGGACCTTGGTTGGAACCTACCCCAAGAGCAGATTTATACCAAGCTGTGTCTTCTTCAGGATTTCTTTCATAGGTGATAGCTTTTCCAACTTGCACTGTAACATCCTCAGGATTTTTAGCAGAGAAGCGACCAACTATAAGATCAATAAAATAATCATCACCGGCAACACAACCAATCATAGGATCTGTAGGAGCTCCACCTTGAATAACATCACATTTAATATCAGCCCAATCTCCAACAAGCTGCACAAATAAAATATTATTATTTGCTTCATATTTTTCTTTTACCAAATCCACAACATTAGTTCCGGTTTCAACAAGTTCCTCGTGAACGATGAATCCTTTTTCTTTTTTCCACTGAATATAAGGCTGAATAGCTTCTTGATCTCTTTGAGTATAAATAACTAACATTTCCCCAAAATCTGCAATAGTAAGATCCTCTCTAGTTGCTTCATAATTAGCAAAAATAGAAGAGTAGATATTATTCATATCACTAACAATCTTATTATTTGATCTATTGAGAGGATTAATAGAAGCAGAAGTATTATCATAAACAACTTCTAATTCCATGCTTGAATAAACTCTTAACACATTTTTTTTAGCATTATATCTAAAAGGTTGAGCAAAAACACTAACCCCTCTAAGATCTCTAAAAATATAAGGCTTGCTTAAGCTTACTTCTTCTTCTGGATATAAAGCATCAACAATTGATTCCTCAGCAATTTCATAAGGAACAGTACTAGGGTCTTGGTTTCTATAAATAGTTCCCCTAGCTGGTAGTAAAGGATTAGTAAGCTCAATATCTTGATACTTAGCATCTTTAACCTTCACAATTACATTTTTTTGATTGTCAATCTTAAGATTAACAGCAAGAAAAGGTAGCTCTGCAAATCCTTTTCTTTCAGTTCTTACTTGGTGATCATAGTTAATTTTAGTATAATCTACTCCATCATGATTAACTTTCTCTAGATTATACTCTCCAAGATTAAATTTAACCATTATTTTCTGATTGTCTTGTTTAACATCAACCGAATAAGGTTTTGCTACAAGAGTTGAAAATAACGCTAAAATAACCATCACTAACATCAGGTTACTTTTTTTCATACATCTTCTCCTTTTAATAATTAAGTTTTTAGTTCTTCAGCCTAAATTTCTATCTGAGCTTAAAATTCCTAAATTTTTTCCTGAATGTCAATATAAAAATAAAAAAAATATCAGTTAAAATATGACTTTACCAGTAATAATTTTCCGGATTTTGGTTTAAGCCTTCTTTTTCCTGTAATAATTCTTAGCTTCATTCCATAAAAGATCTAGTTCTTGCTCTGTAGCTTCTTCAAAATCTAACCCGCCTGCCTCAAGCTTTTCTTCTATATAAGTAAAGCGATTGATAAATTTATTATTGCATTTTTGCAAGGCTTCCTCAGGATTGATTTTAAACTTATCTGCAAGTCTAACTAGAACAAATAAAATATCGCCAATCTCTTCTTCAATATTTTCCTGATCTTTATTTTTAATCCCTACTCTCAACTCTAAAAGCTCTTCCTCAATCTTATCTAAAAAGCCTTCAATATCCGGCCACTCAAAACCAACAGCGGCAGCCTTTTGTTGAATCCTATTAGAACGAAGCAAAGCATTAAAATTGTTAGGAATCCCGTCTAAAATTCTTTTCTTACCTTCTTTTAATTTTTTGAGCTTTTCCCAATTAGCCTTAACTTCTTCTGCCGTAAGATTTTCTTTATCGCCAAAAATATGAGGATGACGGCGAATTAGTTTTTCACTAATCTCTGAAATAACATCTTCAATTTTAAAGGAATTAGCTTCTTTTGCCAGCTGAGAATGGAAGACAATTTGCAGAAGTAAATCTCCAAGTTCTTTTTTAAGTTCATTCGTATCTTCACTGTCTATTGCATCTAAAACCTCATAAGCTTCCTCTAAAAGATGAGGCTTTAAGCTCTGATGAGTTTGCTTTAGATCCCATGGACACCCCTCCTTAGGATCTCTTAACTTGTTCATTATTTCAACAAGTTGATCAAATTCTTTCATTATCTCTCTATCTCCTGTTTTATCTAGTAAATCAATAAAATATTCTTAAGCTGTCAGTACAATCTCATTTTTTTAAGATTAGCAATCTTGCCATTTTAATTAAGAGCGTTTTCTTATAGCCTGATACTGCTTTTTAGCCTTTACTTGAATCAGTTTTTCTTCCTCTAGAATGTATCCCGAAAGATATTTCCCATAAACACAACCACTATCTAAACAGCAATAATTATTTCCAAATTTCAGTCCCAGTTTCGCAAAATGTCCAAAAAAAACCCTTTTCTGACCATGATAAGATTCACACCAAGGTTTCTTATCAATATACCGCAGATTAGTCAAGGTTTCAACTTCGTTTTCAGCTAAGGAAATATTGGGATAAAAACCTGCATGAACAGCAATATAAGCATCTGTTTCCAAGTAGTAGGAGAAAGATTTGAGATATGAAAGCTGAGATTTTGAAACCTCTTTTAAATCAGGACTAAAACACCACTCCATCGAACTACTCTGAAAATATTTCAAAAACCAATACTCATGATTTCCCATTAAAACTTTGGCATTTAGATTTTGCAATAGATCTAAGCAATTTAAAGAATCCGGACCTTTATTAATGACATCTCCTAAAGCAACTATTCTATCATTTTTTTTAGGATTAAAAATATCAATCAGTTCTGATAGCTCCGTAAAACAACCATGAATATCGCCAATAATAAGAGTTCTCATAAATATCCCTTATTCCCTAAAATAAGTCACAATCTTATCGAACTGTACCTCTTTGCCCTCTTCCAGATAAGTGATCATTTTCTTAAGATTCGTTTCGTTTACCAAAAGATTGCAAGTCTTGAGTAAATTCTTAGCATTGCTAATAAGCTTAGGATCTTCAATTTGCCCCTTGGCTGGTCTAAGTTTTAGAATTGGCTGCCGGTCTTTAATAGCCACACAATCAAGAAAAACTTGCTCTCCTTCTTTAAAGGGATAGTCTGAATAAGCAGAAAAAAGCCTTTCTTCGATGCCAACTACAAAGATATTTTTAGCCTTAGACTTTATTCTTTTTATTTCTCCAAGATAAGTTTTATTAATTTCAAAAAACATCTAATAGTAGCTTCTTTACTGATCTTCAAGCTTTTCTTTGAGATTTTCTTTAGAGTTTTCAAGCATTTTTTTGGAATCTTCCAAAACATCCGCTCCATGCTCTTTAAGATCTTCCATTTTATCCTTAATTTTCTCTAGGGCAGCTTCCATACTATTACTAGATTTAGCTTCATCATAAGCAATGTAGCCCAGATAGCCTGTTAAAACCACCAGTAAAATTAACACGAATTTGATAAGTTTCTTCACAAGTCCAATAAAAATAAAAATTACTAAAGCTGTTAAAACTATAATGTAAATTGGATTATTGCCAATATGTTCTAAAATATTTCCTATATTTTCCATGACTAATTTTTCTCAAAACTTAGATAATATTTATTAGAGGGGATCCCAAAAGACTTGAGTGATTTTCTTGTCATTCTAAACTCGCCCCTAGATCCCTTTTTATGCTATTATAGAGACGCTAAAATCAGCGCCTCTATAATACAGATTAAAAATCCTTTAAAGGGTAGCTTAACCCATTCTTTTATGTACAAGTGCTAAAATCTCTTCAACCTCTTGATCAACTCTAGCTAAAATAGCATCCATTTTAGCTAAAAGATCTTTTTTAAAGTCGCTAGCATCATCATAACCCAAAAGATTAATCTTAACATTAAGACCTGCTCCTTTAACACCAGATTCAATCATCAAAGCACCCACTCCGGCATCACTAATAGCATTTAGATTTCCAAATTCTGCTGTTTCTTTTAAGTAAGGAGTTAGCTCTATTATTCTCTCCATAACTTTTAAAGGAATTAAAGTGGCATTTTGAGTTGCCTTTTCCATTCTTGCTTCAGCCAATTTTTGCTCAGCTTCATCTTCTGATTTTTTGGCTTTTTTAACAGCTACCATAGCATCCATCATTTCGTTGAAAGCATTAGTATCTTCATCAATCAGTTTTAATAATTCATACTTTCTATTTTGGAAATCTTTAGCAAGTTCATTTGATCTTTGATCATATTTTTCATAACCTTTTTTACCAAAAGTTAAATTAAGCACCATTGAACCAAGAGCTGCCGCAAGACTTCCGCATAAGGCGGCAACCGATCCTCCTCCGGGAGCAGGAGCATCAGTAGATAAAAGATCATTAAATTCAGTTAAAGTTAGATCAACTAGACCCTTTTCTTCTTTAAGCATGTACTCAATTATCTTTTCTTTTGGATCAAATTTCGCAACATCCGAAAGACCTAAAGATTGAGCTGCGATTTTAATAAGCTCAGCCTCATCAACTCCGGCACACATTCCCTGCTTTTCAAGATAGTGAATTCCGGCATCTAAAAGAGCTTTCTTAGGAAGCACGCCAACAATCTCAGAACCTGTAGCTCTCAATCCTTTTTCTGCTGCAAGCTTGGCTATTTCATCAAAAACATGATGCATAGAAGTAACATTATAATTTGTTAAATTGATAGAAATTTGAGCTCTTTTAAAATCATCAACATACCAGCCGATAGCTTTACAATTTTTAAACTTACCCGGCACTTTAACCTTTTTACCATTGGCATCTTTAACAATCTTACCCTTTTCATCTCTCTTAAATCTACCTTGCTCTCTAATTGTTAGAGCAATATCATGAGCAAGAGCTTTATTGGTAGTATTTAAGTTAACATTATAAGCAATTAAGAAATCTCTGGCACTAACAGCTGTAGCACCTACTTTTGGTCTAAATGCTACCGGTCCGGCATCAGGCTTTCTCTGTGGATCTTTTAAATTCTCTTCAAGTGCTTCATATTCCCCACTTCTCACATAAGCTAGATTTCTTCTTTCTTCGCTAGTTGCAGCATACTCATAGAAATAAATAGGATAATCGAGTTCCTCGCCAAGCTTATTACCTAAATCTCTTGCTATTTCAACACATTCATCCATAGTGATCCCGCTAACAGGAATAATAGGGCAAACATCACAAGCCCCAAAACGAGGATGAGCTCCCTTATGCTTGGTCATATCAATTAATTCATGAGATTTTTTGATGGCATTAAAAGCAGCCTTTTTTACGCTTTCAACTCCACCCACAAAAGTAACAACAGTTCTATTAGTATCAAATCCCGGATCAACATCCAAAAGTTTAACACCTTTAACTTTTTTTATTTCTTCAGTAATCTTATCAATTACCCCCATGTCCCTTCCTTCACTAAAATTTGGAACACATTCTATAATTTTCATTTTCTCTCCTATTTTTTAATAATTGCTATTTTACCTGTTTTTAGAATATTCTTATCGTCATCATTGTAAACTATAATTTGATAAACACCGCTACTTAAAATTTTCCCATCATCATCTCTGCCATCAAATCCTTCTGTTAGAATCAACTTTTTACTGCCGCCTCTGACTAATTGTCCTCTCAAATTATAAATCTTGGCATGAGTATAACGAGCAGCATCTTTAATCACAAATTTTGCTAAACTATGTCCATCTACCAAAAAAGGTGATGGCTCTAATGAAATTTCAGAAGATTTCTCATTATTTTTAACCCCGGAATAATCGTAAATTGAAAGACCGGCTTCAGTAGTGAGATAAGCAAGACCTGCTGTTTCATCAAAATTAATATCAAGCACTAAATCTCCGGCAAGAGAGCCTTTAAGAATAGATCCTGTAACATTTCCATTGTATCCCGAAGATTTTTTAGGAACAATATGCTTATAAGTTCCTTTATTTTCATCAATAATTGTTAGACCCTTATCTGTTCCAACCCAAACTTCCCCTAAATTATTAATCTTAAGAGATAAAATGGAAGTTCCAATAGTATTAAGATCAGATCTAAGTAAAGAATTATTTAATTGATGAGGCTTTTGAATATTATTTAACTCTAAATCAAGATAGAACAAACCTCTAGCAGTTCCAAGCCAAACCTTTTTATGATCATTAGTAATCGCAAAACAGAGTACCCCCCCCATTCCGGGATCATTAATAATTCCCACCTTCTCAGGGGAATGGATGTCTAAAACAGCCAGTCCGTCTGTTTGGGTGTTGATTTCAGAAGCACCTCCTACCCAAAGCCAATTCTGGTGATCTAAATAAATATTTTTTCCCATTCTAACAGATTTCCCAAGACTATTCTTTAGGGGATACTTTTTAATAGTATTATTTTTTTCATCAAATTTAACAAGAGCACTATCACTCAAAGATGCCTTAACTAGGAAAATCGGGGACCAAAGATTATTTTGGCGGTCAAAAGTCACACTGGCATTGATATTATAGTCCGAATTTTCTTGGATAGCCCCCAATTTATAATTTTGGAGTAGATTTAAGCCGTTTTCATCAAGCTCATATTTATAAACTCCTTGCCCCCAAGTTCCAAAATAATAATACTTATTCTTAGGGTCTTTGGTCATCGAAGTAATTTGAGAATTATTAACTTTGATTTTAGTATCTATACATAATGAATTTAAAATATCGTAAAAGCCTAAAAAACTTTGATTATACTCATTTCTAGAACTAAGAAAGGAGATTATTTGATTAGATTTATCAAAATGGGAAAATTTAATTCCATCAAGAGGTAAGACGGGTAGTTTTACTTGGCTAAACTCTTGAGAAGGCACATCTAAAGTTTGAAAATACTTTTGATAGAAGAGGTACAATGAAAGTTCTTCTCCGTAGTAACAGAAGAAATAATTATCGATTGAATCTTTCCAAAATCTACTTATGACCGTAATTTGATCAGAACTACCCTCAATAAAACCGTAGTAGAGCCAATCCGGTTCATCTTTTTTTACATAGGTAAAATAGAGAGTATTGCCATCCAAATAAGAATATTTAATATCTAGATTTCCAAATTGAGGCTGATAAACCAAAGATCCGGCAATTAAAGCATAAACTCCGGAAGGACTAGTAGCCTCCTCTGTTCTTGAAGAAGTAAGCAGATAAAGTTTCTCATTAAAATTGTACATATCAACAATATCTAATTCAGGATTAAAACTTGCTTGCTGCCATAAACCGATATCACTAATATTATTCTGATCTTCACTGATTGAATAAATGGAATTATCATCTGCCAAATAAATTTTACCCTTAAAGCTGACAATCGCCTTTCCATTTAAAAGCATTTGATTATAATCAATAATATCATATTGGTCATAATCTTTGTTATATTTGTATCTTGCCAGCTGATTCTTAGCCAAAAGATAAACAAATTTATCGGAAGAATAAAGTTTTTTGGCATTAAACTCAGACTCGGAAGAAAAATCATTCCTAGTCTCAACAGAGGAACTTTTCAAATTTAAAATGGAAGTTTCTCCATATTTAGAAACCGACCAAAGTCTATCATTAAAATCAAAAGTAAGAAGCTTACTATTATTGGTCAAAAGTCCGTCATCAATATCAATTACAGACCACTCATCTCCATCCTTTTTCACAAGTCCACAGCTAGTTGAAAAATAAACTCCCAAATCATGCCTAATAGCTCCGTTTACCTCACTTAGCACTCCGTAACTATTCCATTCTCCAATGCCGGCATAAGCCTTAAAACTAAGGCTTAAAGCTAAAATAAGAAACAGCTCAATCTTTCTTTTAATCTTTCCCATATTAATTCCATTATAATTTAGTTAAAATTTATATCCTTACAGCCTCAATCTGCTAAGTCTCTATATTATTGTACTAAATTTTATCATAAAGTTTTCAATTTTATTTTTTTTAGCTTTCCTAATATGATAAGTTAGCCCTTTATAGAAAAAATTTTCATCCTCTTCAGGAATTTTCTGTAAATAATTAATCGCAAATCCATTGATCGTTTCATATTTATCAGTCGGTAAGTTATAAATACTCTTCTGAGTTAAAGACCAAAGGAAATCATTATAATCATCTATGCTAACAGTCCCATCTACGAATAAAGTTTTAGTTCGTTTGATATAATTGATCCCCAGTGGCTGGTTCTTGAGAGAAAGATCATCCACTTTGCCAACTATATAGTCTAAAATATCTTGCATGGTTACAATTCCGCTACAACCGCCAAATTCATCTAAAACAACCGCAATAGAAAGCTTTTCTTCTTTAAACTTCTTGAGAACAGCTGCAATTGAATTGCTTTCAGGAATAAAAACAACCTCTTTCATTGCTTCTTTGATAGAGGCGGGCTTTCTAATCAGATCGTTAAAATAAACAACTCCCTTAATATCATCAAGATTTTCTTCAAAAATAATAATTTTTGAATAATGAGTCTGTTTAACAAGTCTATTTAACTTAATAATAGAGCTCGAAATATCAATTCCGGCAACACTGCTTCTATGAGTCATAATTTCTCTTATTTTAACAGTCTCCATATTGATAATATTTAGCATAAATTCGTGATTTAATTCTATCTCTTGCAGCTCTTTGCTTTTCTTATTTTCTCTATTTTGCTTCTTTGCTCTATGATGAATATGTTTTTTCCGCCTAATATGCTGCTTATTTTCATGAAGAAGGCTCGCTATTTCATGGGTCGAAACAAAGAGTTCCTTATCCTCTTTCCCTTTTCTAAAAGGAAGTAAAATCACAGTTGAAATTAATTTTAGAACCAAAGAAAATGGAAATAAAACAACAGCAATTATTTTAAAGGGATAAATTACAATTTTTAAGAGTTCGTCAGCAAAATTTTTGGCAATTACTTTAGGAAAGACCTCTGCAAAAATTACTAAGATCAAAGTTTGAACCAAGACCGACTCCAGATGAGAAACATCTGAATTTATTTCTTTGAGCAAAGTCGCAATTGCAGAGGCGTAAATCACATTGGCAATATTGTTGCCGATCAAGATAGGGATCAAAAAATTATCCGGTTTTTTCAAAAATTTTTCAATCATAACTGCCGCTAACTCCTTACCCTTGGCAAGCACCCTAATCTTGGTTTTATGAACACTATAAAACATGGTTTCGGTAGAAGAGAAAAAAGCCGAAGCTAAAAAAGATACAATAATCAATATAATTAAAACACTAACACTCATAACAATACTAAATACTTATTTTTCCATTACTTCTTTCAAAAATTTCCTTAATAAAGCTATTTTTAAAGGAATTATTCAATTCTATTAAGATCCTTGCCTGATCAGCATAGCTATTTTCAATTACTTTTGCCTGATACTGACTAACAATATTCATTACTAAATTAGTTAAGTCATAATCATAAGAAAAATCAATCCTAGCCTTAATTTCAATTTGTTCAATCTTAGCTCTTTCTAAAACTGCTTTTGCGGCAAGAGTATAAGCTTTAATCAATCCTCCAACTCCAAGCTTCGTCCCTCCAAAATAGCGAGTTACCACAATTAAAATATTTTTAACAGTAGAATTTTCAAGGACAGTAAAAATGGGACGACCGGCAGAACCACTAGGCTCGCCATCGTCAGAAAAACGACTAATATCACTAGGATTATTTCTAATTAGGTAAGCAAAACAATTATGAGTTACATTGTAATACTTTTTTTGATGCAAGAGAAGAGCTTGCTCGGCTTCATCTTTATCTTTAACCGGATAAATAAAGCCAATGAACCTAGATCCTTTTATTTTATCAATCTCGAATTCATTATAATCTAAAATAGTATTGTAAAACTCTTTTGCTATCACCTTCGTCTCAATCCGAAATAAACCTAATTCTAATTTAAACTGATAAAATAATCTTTTTTTTACAAAATGTAAAATATTTTATTGATTTGTTTTCGAAAATCTACTTTTTCTTGAGTCATCCCAAAACCGATCTCAAGCTCCTCTTTTTTACCATAAGAACTTATTACTTGCTAATTTGCTTATTTAATGCTATTTTAAAGCCAAATTAAATACAAAACTCTAGGAGAAAAAAATGATTCGAGTAAACGAATATGAAATTAAAGAACAAGAATTTAACTACGCCTTAAACGATTTTAAAGCCCAAGCTAGGATAGCCAAAGCAGATAAAAAAGCGGTGGAGACTGTGGCGGCTCAACTTATTAACGCCAAATTACTTTTAGATGAAGCTATCAAACAAAACTTAACAGTAACTGAAGAAGAGATCAATAAGGCTTTCAACAATCTAAAATCAATGTATCCATCTGAGGAAGCTTTTGAAAAAGCTCTTAATCATAACCAAGACAATTCAGAATCCTTAAGAGCTAAGCTTAAAAATTCAATTCTACTACAGAAATTCATCCATGAAAATATTGTTTCTCGAATTGAAGTTACTGAAGAAAATGCCCTAAAATACTATAATGAGTATAAAGATCAATTTGTTTCACAACCTAAAATTCATGCTTCTCACATTCTTTTTGGAACAGAAGATTTAGAAAAAGCACAAGAAGTTTACCAAGAGATTGCAAATGGGGCTGATTTTGCTGAAATGGCAAAAATTCATTCTAATTGTCCAAGTAAAGAAAAAGGTGGAGATCTTGGGGAATTTGGCAGAAAAGTCATGGTTAAGGAATTTGAAGATGCTGCCTTTACTGCTGAAATTGGCAAGGTAACAGAGCCTGTTAAAACAAATTTTGGCTATCATTTAATTTTGGTACACAATAAGATCGATTCTAAAAATTTAGAATTTGAAGAAGTAAAAGAAAATCTTAAAAACAATATCAAAAATAATGTGGTACATTATAATATTAACAAAAAAGCACAAGAATTGAGAGCAAATGCTAAAATTGAATTTGACCAAGAAGCTCTTGCTAAATTCGTAGAAGCTTAAAGAATAAGAATTTTCATGAAGTCATTTGAATTTTTTATTGCCAAGAGATATGTCAGAAGTAAAAGAAGAACTGCTTTTATTTCGACCATAACCTATATCTCTTTTTTGGGGATCACTCTCGGAGTTGCCGTTTTGATTATAACTATGTCAGTTATGAACGGATTTGAAAATGAAGTGAGGTCTCGCTTTTTGGATAACGAAAGTCATCTTAGAGTTAGGGCTTTTGGGAGTAAACCATTCAAATATACCGAAGAAATCAAAGCTGAATTGGGCAAGGAAGAATTAGTTCTTGCCCATTCTCCTTATATTGAAATGTTTGCCATGATTAAAGGAGATTATACTGAGGGAGCCTTAATTAAGGGAATTGATACTCTTACCATTAACTCGGTTAGCGAACTTGATAGTCAAATTGTGGCAGGATCATTGGATTTAGCTAAGAAAGGAAAATATCCGGGGATTATCTTAGGGAAAAACTTGGCTGATAGACTTGCCGCTTCTCTCGGAGAAAAAGTACGAGTAATCTCTCCGGCAATTTCTTCTACTTTTAGCCAGCCTCCCGTTAAAGTTTTCATTGTTACCGGTATTTTTGAAACCGGTCTTAGTGAAATAGATGCGGGAACAGCCTATATTGACCTCAATCAAGCAGGAATTTTGTTTAAAATGCCAAAACAAGCCAATGGAGCTTATATTAAGCTTAAAGATTTCAACAGAGCAGATGAAGTTAAAAGAAATCTTAATGAGCAACTTGATTACCCTCTAATGGCTCTCAGCTGGAAAGATTTGCATAAAAACCTTTATGCTTGGATGTATTATGAGAAAATCGCGATGACCTTGGTTTTAAGCTTAATTATTCTCATTGCAGGATTCAATATTTTATCTAGTTTGATTATGGTCGTTATGGAAAAGAAAAAAGATATTGGAATTTTAATGGCGATGGGAGCCGGCAAGAGAAATATCGCTTCAATTTTTATCAATCAAGGGATGATTATTGGAATTACCGGAACAATTTTTGGCTCAATTTTGGGACTATCAATCTGCTTTATCCAGTTAAAATTTAAAATAATCAGCCTCCCTTCTGATGTTTATTTTATTGATTCCCTACCGGTAATTATTAGCCCAATTGACTGCTTGATTGTAGCTTTAGTCGCTATTTTCTTAACCTTTATCGCTTCTGTTTATCCGGCTTCTCAAGCAAGTAAAATGCTTCCGGCAGAAATAATTAGGAACGATTAATGCTCCCACAAGGATTTGATTATTAAATTTAGGAAAAACATGCTACTTGAAACACAAGACATAAAAAAATCGTATCAAATTGGCTCTAAGAAAATAACAGTTTTAAAGGGCGTAAACTTAGAGGTTCGTGAAAAAGAAATAATTGCGATCATGGGAAAATCAGGAGCAGGAAAGTCAACTCTTTTAAATGTACTTGGAACTTTGGATAGACCCGATAGTGGCAAGATTTTCTTCTTAGGTAAAAATTTAAGCTCAATGAGTTCTAAAGAAATTGCAAGATTTAGGAATCAAAATATTGGTTTTGTTTTTCAATTCCATTATCTGCTACCGGAATTTAACTCTTTAGAAAATGTAATGATGCCGGGAATTATTAAAGGAGATAATAATTCTAAGATCAAAAAAAGAGCAACAGAACTTTTAGAAAGAGTGGGGCTTGGACATCGCTTACACCATAAGAGCAATGAACTCAGTGGTGGAGAGCAGCAGAGAGTGGCTTTTGCCAGAGCCCTAATGAATAATCCCAAATTAATCTTAGCAGACGAACCATCCGGGAATTTAGATTCAAGTTCTAGTGAAAAACTGCATGAAATAATGTGGAGTTTTGCAGGAGATTTTAAGACGACTTTTATTGTTGTAACTCATGATGATTCCTTAAGTCAAAGAGCCGATAGAATTGTCAATTTAGTTGATGGAGTAATATAATGATTTGTGAAAAATGTAATAAGCAATTAGCATCCGTTAGGATTGTTTTTCATGATGGAGAAAATATAGAAGAAAAAAATCTGTGCATGGGTTGTTTCCAAAAATTTCAAGAAGAACATCCTGAAATGAAACAGAGTCCTGATATGAAAGGATTTTTAGGTCAGATGCTATCTGATCTTTTAAGCAATATTCCTCATCATAAGTTGAAGGATTTTTCTAAGAATATTAATGAGATTGGTCAATTGCCAAATCCCCAAGAAACAGAGCTGAGATGCCCTCTTTGCCAAAATAGTCTTAAAGATATTTCTAATAAATTAACTCTTGGCTGTACTGAATGCTATCATTATTTTAGAAGGCAAATAGAAGAATTGCTCTTGCAAATTTCAGGGGAAAATAATCTTACCCAAAATTATCCAAAGCCGACAAAGGATGATCAAATAAAACAATTAGAAATTTATTTAAAACAAGCAATAGACCAAGAAGAATACGAGGTCGCTGCTCAAATTAGAGATGATATTAAATTATTAGAAGAATAAGCCCTTAAATTTATGAAGATTGGTATTTTAACTGCAACTATTAGTGAATGCGATTTTTTTGAGAATATCTTAGAATTAAAAAAATTAGCCCGGAAGAGAAATCATAGTCTTGATCTTTTTAAAAATGGGGAATTTAATCTTCTGGTTGATCAAAACAAAACAACTATCTATTATAACCAAAAAGAGCTTAAGCCGGAAGAGTACGATATTATTTTAAACCGTATTTCTGTTAGAGAAAAAAGTAATGCCGATTATTATATTGCGGAAGAATTTCGGCAAAGAAATATTCCTGTCATCAATTCTACAGAGGCCATTTTTAACGCTAGAAATAAGCTAAGAACCCTGCAAATACTTTCTAATTTGGGTGTTGGACTAACTAAAACTTTTATTATTAGAAGATATGAAGATTTAGAATTTGCAGCCGCGAACTTTCAATATCCTGTGATCATAAAAAATATTTTTGGCTCTCTTGGAAGCTCAACCCTGCTCGCTTATGATTATAAACAACTTAAATCTCTATTTGATTATATTTGGAATATCAATAGAAATGAAGTCCTGATGATCCAAGAATTTATTTCGTCTCAAGATAAGACTATATCTGACTATAGAGCCTTTATTGCAGGTGATGAAATTATTGGAGCTATGAAAAGAACTAACTATCTTGATGATTTTAGAGCAAATTTCAAAAAGGGGGCAAAAGTTGAATATGCTAATTTAACTCCCAGAGAAACAGCAGAATGTCTTAAAATTAGTAAAGCAATGAATCTTTCTTTAGCAGGTGTTGATTTCATTAGAACAGATAAAGGTCCTGTTTTCCTAGAGGTCAATTCTAATCCGGGACTTGAGGGAATTAGATCAGCTTGTTTAGCAGAAGGCTTTGATATTTTAGATAAAATTCTAGATTTTTTGGAAAGTTTCAAATAAATCCTAGTTGGTGAGAGCTAATCACTTGCCTGCTCGCATTATTATTGACCCATAATATCTCAATCAAAAATATGAACAAAATCAAGCTAAAAATACCAAATTACCCCAAGTTTCAAAATAAAAAATTAAAGATTTTGATTATTACTGACGGTTTCTTTCTCTTTAATGATTTTAATCTAGCCTTTTCTCAGCTTAAGCACCAAACATTTACTTTTGAAATTAAGCATAATGAAGTTATAATCCCATTTTATTTTAGAAGATTCGCAAATTATCTTAGCCAAATTAAACCTGATTTTATTTTCTCAATTAATTTAATAGGCTTTGATAAGCAAGGAAAGCTAGCAGCAATGTTAGCAGCTCTCAAGCTTCGCAATATTTGCTATTTAATAAATCATCCCTTTATAGTTCTTGAAGAAAAGAAAAAATCTATTACTGAAAATACCAAATTCTTTGTTATTGATTCTGCTTGGCAAAAATTACTAAAAAAGCATTATCAAACTGACTCTCAGCATTTACCCCTAGCAATTTCTCATTATTCTTTAGAACTTAGCAAAAGAATCGAAACGAACCAAAAAACTAAGAACTTTATTTTCTATGGAAGTAGCAATCTAAAAGAACTCAGTGCTTATGAAAATCTTCACCCTGCCAACCTTGATGAAGAGCAAAGTGATAAATTGCTAGGGCAATTAGGATATTTAGCAACTAAAAGTCCTCAAACAGACATCCATCAATTTATTTTAGAGATTGAAAAGAAAGATTCTTTTACTTTTGAGTTTGAAACTGATTTAGAGAAAAAGAAATTCTGCTTAAAAAGCTTATTCTTAGCAGATTTGCTTAATAAGAAAAAATTTTTAGCAAAATTTGACAATCTCAAAATTTTTGGAGATGAAAACTGGAATCTTTTAAACGAAAATTATCAAGCTAAGCAAATTATTAAACATTCTGATCTTTTAAAATTATATGCAAGCTCTAAAATAATGCTCAATATTTCTTCACTATTACTACCAACCACTTTTTCTCAAAAATTCTTAGAAGCATTTCTCTTTGACTTATTACCTTTAGTGGATGAAAGAACAGATTATAGCCTAATCTTACCGCCAGAATTTAAATTTATAACTGAAAACAATCTTCTTTCGAATTATAATAACTTTTTAGAGCAGGAAGAGAAGAGACAAGAAGTATTAGCATTTGCCAAAAATGAAATTATTAAAAATCACCAATATTTAAATAGAAGTAGAACAATTATTGAAAAAGTTTTACCGGAAAATAGCCCTTAATCGCTTATTTTTAGATTTTAGAAAAGAAGATATTTACTAAAAAAAATGAACAAATCATTATTCAAATAGTTTAACCAAATATAACATAAGAGAAGTTGATATGGACTTAAAAAAACTGACAGACGAAGATCTAATGCATAGGTTTCAAGAAGGTGATATTAACAGTTACAATGAGATCGTCGAAAGATACAAAGATAAACTTCTAAATCACCTCTTTTACTTTGTTAAAAGCAAAGAACTGGCAGAGGATATTGTTCAAGACGCTCTGGTAAGAGTTTATCTGAACAAAGAAAAATATAAAGATATTGCTAAAGTTTCAACTTGGATTTATACCATAGCTAATAATTTAGCAAAGACACAGCTAACTAAGCTTAAAAAGGCTGATGTGGTTTCTATTACTCAAGATGAAGGAGAGCGAGACCTTGAAATTAAGGACACCAAGGCTTCCACAGATAATCCGATTTTGAGAAAAGAGCTGGGTGAATTAGTAATGGAGGCAATTGAAAATTTAGATGATAAATTTAGGGAAATAATTATCATGAGGGATATTGATGAACTTAGCTATGATGAAATTGCGAGTATTATGAATATTCCTGTTGGAACGGTAAAATCTAGAATAAACAGAGCTCGCTTAACCTTAAGAAGCGATTTAGAAAACTATCTTGAATAAGAAAACAATATAAATGGAGAAATAATGCAAGATTGCAAGAAATATCAAGAAATGATTTTAGCAGAAGTTGATGGTCAGCATTCTAAGGAACTTGGAGAACATTTAAAATCATGCTCCACATGTTCTAAAATGCTTTTCGATCTAAAACTAATCAAAAAAGAGATGAAAGCTATGAGTAATCTCAAAGTATCTTCCGCTTTTAATGATAGGCTAAAAGAGAAACTTGCTCAAGGTATCTCTAATAATCAAAAAATTAAAAAGATTAGTTTAGTAAGAAAGATTGTTTCCTATGCTTCAGGAGTTGCAGCTGTACTGCTAACTGTTGCAATCTTGAACAATTACGGAATGCTTTCATTTGAAGACAAGCAGATTGATCCTAGTTATTCTGTAATCGCCGAAAACGAGGAAGCTGTTAAAGATTCCAAATTAGAGATTGATAGTTTGGCTTTACAAAAAGCTAAGAAAATCAATCAAAATGAAGAAATGATTCATAGAGTTAGTGGCGAGAAAAAATAATTTTAAAAGAGGCTGATTAAAAAGAGTAACCCATGCGACTCGTCATCCTGAATTTGATATGGGATCTCCCTGTGGAGAGGAGCGCTGCTTTGCTCTGTTCAGACCAAGCGCAAGGCGGTTTAAATTGAAAATTGAGAGTTGAAAATTGAGAATCTGTACGTCCCTGAAATAAGTTAACCGCTTTTCTAACTAACCAACAACGCTATAAATTTCGAAAAATTCGTAATTCTGAATTTTGAATTTTGAATTCTGCATTAGAGCGTAGCGACTTGTGGGCTTCGCCGAGGGCAACCACAAGGGATTGCCCCTACATTTGTTGTTGTATATTTTAATATTGTTTTTACAACCAATAGCGGTTTATCACCAGCGATAGCGTTCAATTCTGCATTTTGAATTTTGAATTATGAATTGGAGCGTCAGCGACTTATGGGCTTCGCCGAGGGCAACCACAAGGGATTGCCCCTACATTTGTTGTCGTATATTCTAATATTGTTATTTAGTAACTATCACCGCTATAAAATGTGTCAAAAAAAATTCGTAATTGTTAATTCGTAATTCGTAATTAGAGCTCGCAGAGCGATAAGTATTTCTGAGCCATTTTTTGATGCTCCTGGATCTCTAAATATGATTCAATAACATCTTTAACTTTCGCTAATTTTTTTAGATTATGATATTTGTGATAAAGTCTAGCTAAATGGCAAGTTGAAAGCAAATAATTTCTTTCATCAGCTATTTGCCGAAATAAAAGACGAGCTCTTAAAAAAAATTTTTCTGCCTTTCTATGTTCTCCTGCAATATTTAAATAAGAGAGCCCCCTAACTAATTCAATCTTAGCCTTTTGATAATGATTTTCTGTAGTATATTTTTCAGCTTTTTCTAAATACTTGATCGCATTTGTGTACTCTCCTAATCTCTTATAGCAAAGAGCAATATTTAAGCAGGTTTTACCATATTCATCATCTTTTTCCTCTTCAAATTTAAGTGATTCTTTAAAAGATTCTATAGCCTCTAAATTCTTTTTATCCCTAGAATCAGCAACTCCTAATGTTACTAAGATTTGAACTTTAATTTAAGAGTTAGAGGTCGTTGTTAATTGATTTTTAAGTTCATTTATAGTTAATTTGTTATGTTCTCCCTTTAATTCTAAAGCCCTACAAGCACCCTTTATAAATTCAAGGGTAAAATCGTTATTACTCTTTTCTTCAAATTTTTCATAGGCTTTATGGTAGGCTTTTGCTGCTGCTGCTTTTTGATTATTAAACCTAAAACAGTCTCCAAGATGATAATAAATCTCCCCTTCTATAAAAGACATTTTACTCTTTAATTTTTCTAAATATCTTACTTTTCTTTTTAATATTTTCTTGCCTACCTCGATAGCTTTGCTAAAAAGACCTTTATCTCTAAAGATGCGGAAAAAAGAATAAATTATTTCATGGTAATTAGGATGTTCTTTATCTTTTGCAAATTTCCGGTATTCTTTCAATAATACTTCTTCTTCTTGTTTTTCATATTCTTCAAAATTTTCTAATGAAGGGTATTCAAAATGCTTCTTATTGGTAAGTTTCGCTTTTTTTAGATAGTAGTAAATTGCCCCTGCTGTAACTTTGCTGCTTAAATTAGCAATAATTTCTTTATAGGAAATATGCTTATTTTCTTTTTTAAGCTTAACAATTTTTCTCTTTTCTCGATAGCTTAATTTATGTCTTATTTTAAAAGCTTCCGGGATTTTTCTTTGATAAGGTTCTTTTTTATTTTTTCTTTCTTTTAGCCAACGATAAATAGAATTTCTGGAGAAATTATAGGTTGCTGCCAGCATTGAAACGCTAAATCCTTTATCATATTCTTTTAAAATTTCTTCTTTTATTTTTATTGCAACTGTCATATTGATAGTCCGTTTGTAATTTTATATTTTTAGACAGATGATTTTCTAGTAGAAAAATCTTTATCTTTTTTTATATTAGCTATTTAAGTATATTTTAGATCGTTTTTTTATTTGGTTTATAATTATTTCATCAAAGATAAGACTGACTACTTTTTAAGATAGCAAATATTATCAACTAATAATAATATAATTATGGGTTTTACCAAATAGTTTTTATAAAAAAATGAGGTATAAATTTCGCAGAAGAAAAATTTTATAAAACTAACTTTAAATCTTTGAATTTGACTAGCTACATAAATGCAAGAAACATTTAACATTTTGATTAGGCTCAGTAATCAAATTTTTGAAAAGTCTTATTTTTGCAGATGATTAGGTAATAGCGACTTGGATGCTTGTTTTGTAACTACAGGGTATTTTACTTGATAGATTAGGAGTGTATGAGATAAAAAAATCTTGACTTTAATATTTTTGTTATTTATCTTTTGGAAACAAAGCTGATGCCTGGCTATAGATTAAAAGCTTCGAAGTAAAAAATATGAAATGAAATCATGGAGAAAATTAGAGAAAAATTTTCTTCAAAATTAATAACCTATCTTGAAAAATTTGCCCCAAAAGAAAATAAGCCTAAGATAGAGTTATTAAAAAACTTTAAAAAAGATAAAATAGTTTCAAATTTTTTAAATCCGAGCTATAATTTTTGTCCTGCTACTAATAATTACAATTATGTTATCAGCTCAGATGGTAAAATTAGAACTTGTTGGGATACTGTCGGTAAGCAAAATGAAGTAGTTTTTGATTTGGGAAATGATGTGTTAGATGATTCATTGGAGTTTAGTAAATTTAGATGGCTCAATTACCAACCGGATGAACAATGCCTACAATGCAAACTCTTACCTCTTTGCACAGGAGGTTGTCCTTACAAAGTTTTGCTTGGTAAACATGAATGCTCTCAAGAAAAAGAATATGAAAATTTTACTATCAGACTTAAAAAATATGTCTTAAATTACGGGAAACAAGAGGAGAGAGTCTTACAATGAGAAATCTAAAATTTTTACTATTTTCTTTAGTGATTTTGTTAATTTCCTGTTCAAAAAATGGATATGAACAAAAAGTTGAAAATGGAATTGTTAAACATCAAAATAAAATTACTCCAAATAATCCTAATTTCAAAATTGATTTTCAGAAGATTAGAGAAATTGTATTTCCTGACAGTTTATCTTTTTCATTTTATGATATTGATTCTCAAGGAAATATTTATGTTTTTGATAAAATCAAGGGAAATATTATAAAATATGATTTAGAAGGAAAGCAAAAAGCTTTATTCGGTAGATATGGTTCTGGTCCGGGAGAATATTCTCATAATGTTGTTTTTTTGCTAGTGGTTAAAGACTTAATTTTTGTGCAAGATATAGGTAGAAGAAAAATTGTAATTTTTGATAGTAAAGGAGATTTTGTAAGAAATATAAATGCAAATGCAAATGTTGCTTATTTATCAATAATTCAACTATCAGAAAATAATTTCGTAGCTAGTTCAATGGGGCTTAAGTTATTGGATGAGAAAAAATTTTCTATTCTAGATCTCTTAATTTGCAATAGAGAAATGATTCCCAAAGATACTATATTTTCAGAATCTAAAGAATTTAAATTTTCTCAAAAAACAAATGTTCTAGATTTGCTAATTTTTTTTACTGTTGATAAAATAAATAAAAAAATTGCTCTTGCTAAAAATAGTGACGATCAGTATCAAATAGATATTTTTGACGAAACCGGAAAAAAAATCGAGACTATTAGAAAAAATTACAGAAAGCTCGTTTTAGCTGATGAAGAGGTAAAAGAGCTTGCTAAAATTGATAATAAATCTAATAACAAAAATAATAAAATAACCTTCAATATGAGCGAAATGTCTTATAAGAAAGCAATAAATCATCTTCTTTTTGATAATAAGGGAAGGTTATGGGTTTTCTCTTCATCATCTCAAAAAAGCGAGTTTATTTGTGCAGATATTTTTGAAAATGGAAAATTTTTAAATAGAATTGAGATTCCATTTATTCCTGATGATGATATAAAAACAAATATAAGAATGTTTAAAAATTTACAAATCAAAGACGACAAAATCTATTATTTGGATAGAGATAATAATAAAATACTTATTCACAAATATTAAAAAAATTCTAAGTATTACGGAGAAAAAATGTTGAAAAGATCTTTACTTATAATTTTAGTCTGTATGGTTTCCCTAGCTCTTGCTAAAACTTTAAATACTTCTGATGGTAAGCCGGAAATGTACTACACAAATTTAGTAGATGCTGTGATTGAGCAAAGAATTTCATTTAAGAATGAATCTAATGAAAGTTATTTAAATGAAATTTTCGTTTCAGCTTATCATTATGGCAAAAAATTCAATAAATATCAACTAAATATTTATTGTTCTAAGAATGATTATCTCCCTATAGTTCCAACCTATCAATATCTCCTTAGCAGTAAGGATTTTGAAAATTTAAAAGAAAATCCTAAAATAATTCCGGATGATAATGGTCGCTATACGGACTACAAAGAGCCTAAATGGGTGAAAATCAGTCTGCCTCAATCAATTAAAGTAGGTAAAAAATTTGCTATTGGATTAGATTTAAATAGTAGCAAAGAAAATGGAATTATGATTGGACTTGATAAAAAAGCAAGTAAAGATCTTTGCAATACTTATCATGGAGCTCCTTTTGTAGGATTCCAGAAGTTACCTTGGAAATTTAAGAACCATGATATTATGGTTAAAGCTGTTCTAGGTAAAAACCCAACTAAAAAAGTTGCGAAGCCTATTAAACGAAACATTCTTGCAAATTCTATCCAGTGGGCACATTTTAAAGATCCTAAAAATGTTAAAGATCTTAATGACGGAGTAAATTTATCTAATGCTTTAATGCAGAAATTAAATATCAATTTGTCATCTTTGACATTTCCTGCCAGCGTTATGGTAAAATTTAGACTTAAAGATTTTGATTTTGAAAGTAAAAATTTAGCTGATTACGAAATAATTGGAATTAGAGCGATGCTAATGAAAATGGGAGCTTTTGGAAAAAATCGTGATGAAGGAAAATTTGAAATTAGTCTTATTGATAAGAATTTTAAGACCTTAACTTCTTCTAAGTTTAGTTTCTGGAATGTTCGCTCAAGAGTTTCTCTTATTACTGATTATCTTTTTGAGAAACCTTTCCCTTTGGAAAAAGCCATATCTAAGGAAGACTCTACCATTTATCTAGCTATCACTCCTCTTGATGAGATGACCGGGAATTATTTGAAAGTTGCCTTCCATGAACCAAAATCAGATGGATTTGCTTCCATGTTTTCTTCTCTTGACCCTGACACTTTAAATTCTTTTGTGGGAATTATATCTCATAGAGTTATGAGAAATATTGAAAGCAACGAACATATTATTAAACTTTGCTTAAGAAAAAAGGCAAAGTAAAATTGAAATTAAAAAGCAAATATATTTTAACAAATTTTATCATAAAATACACTATTGGTTACAAAAAGAAACTCTGTTTGATTTATTTGATAATCTTGATTTCAACAATTGTAACTTATTTATCTCCGTGGATTTTAAGATTCGTAATTGACTCTGTTATTCCTGCTAAAAATTTATCTTTACTTCATTTAGTATTCTTAGGATTATTAAGTATTTCAATTCTTAAAAATTACGGTAATTTGCTGAAAAAGAAACTTATTTTAACAACCGGCGAATATATTGTTAGAACCATTAAATTTAACCTTTTAGACAAATTAAGAAAAACCGATTATAAGATTTTAACAAAATACCATTCCGGCTATCTTTTTAATCGAATTTTCAATGAAATTGATACTCTTGATTCTTTGGTTACAACTTATGTTTTTAACATTTTTCTCAATATTATTTCGTTCTTTGTGGGAGGGAGCGTTTTACTTTATTTTTCGCCTCTGCTTTTCGGAGTTATCGTAATTTTTGCCCCTTTATTTTTTTTACCGTATTTGCTTTTCGGTAAAAAGATTTCCGAAAAACAAAAAATTATTTGGAATGAAAACGCCATCTTGGAGGCTAAATATTTAGATTATATCAAATTTCTTCCTCATTATAATATGATCAGAAATAAGCAGTATTTTAATACTAAAATAGAAAATTCTTACAATAAAGTTTTAAAAGATTTTATTTCGCTGGAAAAATTAAGATATTTGATGGATTTTTTAACTTCTTTTTTCCAAGGACTACTACCTCAAATAGTTTTTTGGATTGGTTTTTCAATGGTGATTAAAGATAC
>PDWI01007957.1_pt1 | contig 28662 bp, 32 predicted proteins | sample 1430891 | NCBI WGS metagenome assembly PDWI01 (sample SAMN01162508, study PRJNA174530) | Oral metagenome, whole genome shotgun sequencing project. | biome: Marine environment; feature: Marine mammal; material: Swab sample of the gingival sulcus; isolation source: swab sample of gingival sulcus... | reverse complement strand
CGTGGCTCAAGGGTGAAAAGAAAAGAGGAAACAGTATGCCAGCAATAGATGACGATCTCTATTTCAGAACAAGAAAAGAGGCTCATGAATGGCTGCAGGTAAACGGCTTTAATGTCTCTCAGGGCAAGTTTTATGGAGATATTAAAAAGAACGGTTTTCCGGTGGTTAATGCAGATAAAACGGTATCGAAATATCAGGTCTCTGAATATGGCCGCAGCCTGAAAGCTGAGAGAGCTCCTAACCTTTCCGCCCTTGAACGTAGCGAATATCTCCATCGCAAGGAAAAGGCCGAAGCAGAAATGGCCGAGATTAAGGCGGAAAAAATGCGGCGGGAGCTTAGCGAAGAGTGGATGAAAAAGCTTGAAGGCTGGTCGGCGGTGTCAACGCTGATAATCTCTCTTCGTGATGCTCTGCGGCGGGCGGCCCATGATGGCAAGGAAGAGCTTGCCGGGGCTGCCGGTGGTGAGTTGCTGCGTGCCCCGGAGTTGTATGAGAAAATTGATGAGCTGGTGATTAACCGGGCGTTTAATGAGGTTGTGGGCGTGCGGCTGGATATTGAATGGGAGGTGGAGGAGTGAAACTTGAACCAGGAATGCTTATAAAGACAAATTACAGCGGCCCTTATCGAATTGTAAAAATTAAAAGAGGGTGCACTTGCCCCAGTTATGTTGATTCTATCAATAGCACCAATCCTAAGCCGCAACCGCCTCATATACATCTGGAGTGTACAGATCCCGATGGAAGCGATCATTTCTGTCTTGGTTATTTCTGTGAAGAAACACTAAAGAGTCTTTGGAAGACCTGTTGTGGCAACAAAGAAGAGTTGGATTACGACTGGATAGAAATCCTTGATAACGATACGCCTATCCAGTTGTCTCTTTTTTAAATTAAAGAACCTAAAAATATGGGCGTTCCTTTGCAACAAGAGCTTGTTAAACAAAAACTCCCCGCCTTCCTCCCCCCGGAGATCCGCCGCCGTCTGGAGGGCTACCGCTGCACTATTGCGAAGCTGCCGGAGGTTGTCCGCCGTCAGATGCGCACTCCGCAAAAGATTGGCGTGGCCGACCATGCAGAGCAATATCGGGTGGTTACCGAAGAGCCGCATATCGGCCCATGGCGGCATGACCTTGCCCCGCATACGGTGCAGATTATGAATACCTTTTCCAAAAGCTATGTGCGGGAGATCTGGTTCTGCGGGGTAGATCAGAGCGGTAAAACTAATACCATGCTTAACTGTATGCACTGGGCTATCGATATCGACCCCGGCAATATCTTTTATCTGATGCCTACCGAGGCAACCAGCGACAAGATTATGAGCGAAAAGATTGTCCCGATGCTGAAAAACTCCAAGCGGGTAAAACGCTATATCAGCCGCAAGGATATCGATACCACCCTTAACCGGGTCAATCTGACCAATGGCGTTACCATCCGCCCAGCCAATGCCAACTCTGCCAGTTCTATGGCCACCTTTACCGCCAAGCACTGTTTTGGTGATGAGGTGGATAAATACCCGGAGCGGACGGGCAATGAAACCTCACCGCCGAAACTTATTGCCAAAAGAAACCGGCTCTATAAAGGCCGCTATAAACGTTTTTTTGCTTCAACCCCTGCAGGGAGATTTATCTATAAGGGGATGCAGGAGTGTGTGCAGATATGGGAATGGCGGCATAAATGCCCGGAATGCGGTGAGATGTTTAGGCCGGAAGGCGAGGGTATTGTGGTGGATGAAACCCTGGAGCCGGGCGAAATTATCGCCGAGACCGAAGTCTTTTATACCTGCAGCGAGTGCGGCAGCCTGCTCTCTGATTATGCCCGCAGCAGTGCAATCCGCTCTGGTGGCTGGGTCTGCATTAAGGGTGAAAATATTTTACGGCCATCACGAGTGGGCTTCCATCATCGTGCCTTTGATTGCCTCGATGTCCCCCTGCATGAGATAGCTTCCGCCTGGAGGTTGGCAGAGACCGGCGGCATTGCCGAGAAAACAGACTGGGCACACGGTTATGAAGCGGTGGATTATGTGCATGAGCAGACCGACCGTGATGAGGATTTTATCCTGCGACTGGTGGATAAGGAGCATCCCCGTGGTGTTGTTCCCTCGGAAACCTGCGCCTTGCTGATGCTGGTCGATACCCAGCGGCTGGGCTTTTTTTATCAGGTATGGGCGGTGCATTATGGACGGGATCTGCGTATTACCGTGATTGACCATGGCTTTCTGGAAAGTTTCAGGATTTTGAAAGAAAAAGCCGCCCAGGAATATCTGGCCGCAGATAATACCGCCTACCGCATTCAGGCGGCCTTTATCGATTCCGGCGGCGGCACCAATCCGCAAAAGCCCAAGCATAGCCGCACCGTTGAGGTATATGATTTCTGCCGGAAGAATAAACTGTTCCGGGCATTAAAGGGGCGACGCACCATGGAGACGCCCTGGTCGGTTAAGCGGCTCGATTTTTATCCCAGCTCGGTGGGGAAAAAGGTGCCGATACCCGGCGGCCTTAAACTCTATACCATCAATACCACCCTGTTTAAGGATGAGCTTGACCGCAAGCTGCAGATAGAGCAGGGCGATGCGGGCGGCATTGTCTTCCATGCCGGAGTAGAGAAAGATTTTGCCAAGCAACTTTGCGCAGAGTATCGGGATGACCGTGGCTATTGGGAGTGCCCAAAAGGTAAGGATAACCATCAATGGGATGTGGCGGTCTATGGCCTGGCACTGGCGGAAGTGTTGGGATTGAAAAATAAGAAACGGGTTGCCCCCGTAAAAAAGAAACAAGCCAATAAAAAGAAAAAAGGTGGCGGCTTTGTTACCAACTATTAAAACTCCTATCTGCCGTGGTGTTGCCGAGATAAGCAAATACACCGGCATAAACCCCAAGCGTTTTACCTATTTCCGAGTTGAGGCCGCCTTGCCCGTTTTTAAAACTGATATCAAGTCAAAGACCTGGCTAGCTCGCTGCGATGATCTGGATAGATGGATTGAGAAGCGGAAGCAGGAATTTTTACGGAGTTAACCCCAGTTTTTTGGCTTGGGACATTTTGACCGCAATCCATCTATATGGGTGCGGGCGGTTTTGGCGGCAGGCACAAAATCACTGTCTCCTGCCACAAGGATAATCTGGTTAACCATCTTTTTTATAGCAAGAGAGCAGATATCAATCCCAATCTTCATATCAACGCCCTTTTGCGTTAGATCGAGTTTAACATCTTTTTCGGTTATGTCATTTATCGTTATTTTGCCCGATATAAGGTCTTTTGTCTTTGTTGGGTTAATAATCCAATTTTTTGAGGATCCCAGTTCTCCCAACCGTAACGCCACTTTCCTTTTTTTTCGCAACTCTTGCAGAAATTCGTTTCTCTCCACTGCCATTGCTGTTTTGGCAAAATCGATACTCTTTCCGGTTACGGGGTTTTGCATCTTTTTGGCAAAGGGGAGACAGTCATAATAGAATATTCGATATAGTTCGGCCTGTATCTCCACTCCCCCAATTCTCTGCGTTAAATGGCTCAAGGCCATGCTATACATCAGGTCTGCCTTTTCTATCGCCGTGGCATCTTCTTTATCTTTCCAGATTGTTTTAAAACGCTTATGGAAAAATCCCCCGTCAATAAGTATTGCAGTTTTAAGCATATAGCCTCCATTTTTTTCTTTTTAGCCAAAAAAAAAGCTCCTGGGCTGTGCCTCTCCGCTATAAAGGCTCCACCAGATGGTAGAGGGGGAGAGGTATGACCAGGAGCACTATTGAGGGTAAGATTACGTCTGTAACACTTTCCTGTCAAGATTTTTTTGTATTTTAACCCCCAAAAAGACTTCTCCCAAAACCTTGTCAATAGTCTTTTATACCTCCTTTATAGTCCATTAGGCGTCTTTTATACCCCCTTTTTCATCCAGCCAAAAATCTCATGCTACTATTCCGGCATGAAAACGAGCGACAAAATCCCCTCTCATTGTGTCCAGGGAGACACCCTTTATCTGCTGTTTGCGGAAGATGAATATCCCGCAGCGGAATATACCCTGGTGCTCTCTTTTGTCTCGCCCTCCTCAAAGCTGGTGGTGCAGGGCAAAGCATCTGGCCTGGAGCATGAGATTGTTGTTGATACCAAAAGCCTTGCCATTGGCAGGAATGATTGGCAGCTCAAAGCGGCCTCTGTCGATTATAGCAAGACAATCCGGTCTGGCCGTATCGAGGTGCAGCCCGATTTTGCCAGCGACAACATAGAAAAACTTGATAATCGCAGCTGGCTTGAGCAGGCCATTGAGGCCTTGCAGTCAGCGATTAAGGGGCTGGCCGGGAAGACGCAGCTCAAGATGGAGATCGACGGCATGCAGATCGAGCGCATGAGCCTTGAGGAAAAAATCAATGCATTGAAAAACCTCCAACTCATGCAGTCAGTAAGCGGGTCGGCATCTGGCTCCCCATCAGGCAGCAAGACTTTTAAAACTATACGTCCGAGGTTTTACAATTGAATGCTCCAGTTCTTTATGATGCGGGCGGTCGAGCCATTCTGCCCCGCAAGGTAAGACGCCAAATGAGCAAGCAGGCTCAGGCTCTTTTGGCGGGGTTTACCGGAGCAAACGACGGAAACCTGGCTGATTGGGCTTTTCAGCCAATGGATATCAATAAGCTCTTGCGTAACGACCTGGTTAAGCTGCGTGCCCGCTCAAGAGATCTGGCCAGAAACGATGATACTGCCATCCGTTTTTTAGCGATCCTCCGGCAAAATGTTCTTGGTCATGCCTGCATTAAGCTGCAGGCAAAAAACCGGCTCCCTAGTGGTAAATCGGATGAGAAGTGGAACAGGGAAATCGAAAGTCAGTGGGATCAGTTTTGCAGCAAGCGACGGTATTGTGGCAAGGCCGTTGCTCCCTCTGCCTGCGGACGAATGAATATGAAGCAGTTTGCCTGGCTTGCACTTTTAAGCAAGGCGGTGGATGGAGAATGTTTTATCCAGCTTTTGCCCGGTTATGAACATAACCGCCACCGTTTTGCCCTGCGCTTTTTAAACCCCGATTTGCTTGATGCAGGCTACAGCAAGGATCTGCCCGGAGGCCATCGCATCGAGATGGGGATTGAGCTTGATAAGTATGACCGGGCGGTGGCCTACCATTTTGATAGGTCAACCGCCAGCCGCAAGGCGGAAAAAGAGATTATTCCCGCCTCGCAGATTATCCATATCTACCGTCATGAGTTTGTTGGCCAGCTGCGGGGCATCCCGGCATTTACGGGCATTATGCATAAGGCAAAGATGCTTAACGGGGTGCATGAGGCAATTGTGGTTGGCTGGCGGGTTGCGGCGGCAAAAATGGGCTTTTTCTCCTCATCTGAGCCGCTGGAAGATGGCCTTGGCGCAGACGAATATGGCGAAGATGATCGGGAGCGTTTTGAAGAGAGAGAGATCGAGGCGGTGCCCGGCAGCTTTGATGTACTCCCTTATGGCTATAAGCTCGACACCTTTGACCCAGACTATCCCTCCAGCACGTATGAGGCCGGGCATAAGGTGTTTATGCAACAGTTATCCAACGGTCTTAATGTCAGCAGCCCCACGCTGTCGAACAATTATGCAGATGTCAATTATTCCAGCTTGCGGCAGGCACTGCTGGAAGATCGGGAAGGGTGGCGATGTCTGCAGGCCGAGATGATTGCTGATTTTTATCAGCCCATCTTTGATGAGTGGTATCGCTTTGGGGTGGATATCGCCCGCACCATTACGGTTGCTGCAGCAAAAAGAGCAGTAGACCCCACCATCGTTTGGATGCCGCGCGGCTGGCCGTGGGTTGATCCGTTAAAAGAAGTGAACGCCCAGCTAAGAGCCATTCATGGACGGTTGCGAACTCGTCAGAGCATAATGGCAGAGACATCCGGTGCAGATTTTGTCGATACGGTAGATGAGATGTCGGCAGAAGAGCAGGCATTGTTGGAGCGAGGATTAGCAATAACAGAACAAGGAATAAAACAGGGGGGCTCTAATGGATAAAAAATGGTTTTCTTTTACCGCCGCTGCAGCAGATAGCGCGTCCGCAGATATCTATATTTTTGATTATATCGGCTCTTGGGAAATCTCTGCCCGCAGCTTTATTGATGAGCTAAAAAAAGTAGAAGCAGAGGAGATAAACCTGCATATCAATTCGCCCGGCGGCAGCGTATTTGACGGCGTTGCTATCCAGAACTCGCTGAAACACCACCCTGCCAAAGTCAACGTTTATATCGACGGGCTTGCCGCCTCTATCGCCTCCATTATTGCCTTGGCCGGTGATGAGGTGCAGATAGCCGACAATGCCTATGTGATGATCCATAATCCGTCCGCCATCGTCTTTGGCGAGGCCAAGGATATGCTTAAGGAAGCAGAGGTCCTTGACAAGCTGGCCGATGGTCTTGCCGGGGACTACTCCCGCAAAATGGGTATCAGCGTCGATGAGGCTCGCAGCCTGATGGATGAGGAGACCTGGTATCTGGGAGAAGAGGCCGTTGCTGCCGGTTTTGCCGATAGCGTCTTTTCCGGCTCGCAGGCCTCCGCCGAATTTAATCTTGAGCGTATATCAGACAAGGTGCCGCAAGAGGTAATACAGCGTTTTGCGGCAAAAAACAGACAGTCAACAGAGGAGGAAGTTATGAGTGAAAAAGAGACCAGGAAACAGAAAACAGAAGACAGGAATCAGGATGTAGAGGCGGATTCCATATCCGCCCAAATAGAAAATAAACCGGCTGATACCGCAGCCGATGCCACAGATGCTGTCGATCTGGATGCTGTAGTAAAAAAAGCCCTGGTTGCCGACCGCAAGCGGCAGGCAGAAATCAGAGATATCGGCACCAAGTTTGGCTTTACCGCCGATGCGGAAGCCTTTGCTGCCAGCGATAAAAGTGTAGATGACTTTCGGGCGCATATTTTGGCCAAGTCGCCGGAATCGTGGCAGGCCTCGCTTGCTATCAGAAATCCGTCGGTACAGGCAAGTGAGTCGGAAGTGGCCAGTGCGGCAGAAGGTCAGGCGGCGGTAGATCAGATAAAGGCCAGGCGTCAGGGGCACCCCGCTACTAAATCGTAACATCAAGCGATGTTGCTTATGCAAACGTTGTCATTAAGCGTTGCGATTTAGTAGCGGGGCTACCCGAAAAAAGAATAACAATATCAACAGAACAATAAGGAGAAAATTATGGCTTTAACATTATCAACTGACCAAATTCTGGAGCTGGTGATTGATGCCTTCAAGGTGCGTCTGCCTTTTCTGGTAAGTGCCTTTGCTACCGATTTTAGCAGCGAAAAGGCAAAATTTAATCAGACAGTAAATGCCCGTATTGCCTGCCTGCCAACTGTCCAGGATTATAAGAAGAATAAGGGTGGCTATAAAAACGGAGCCACCGATGCAAAAGATCTATTGAGTGATGTGCCGGTGACCATTGACCAGCATAAGCATGTGCCTATCAAGCTCGATTTCCTCGATGCAACACAAACGGTTAATCAGATCCGCCTGCTCGATGAAGCGACGATGAATTGCGGCTATGTGCTGGCCAAGGCGGTGGCTGATTATTGCCTGAGTAAGGTGCTGGCCGCCAACTTTAGCCAGAAGAGTACGGTAACGGCTGCCACCAGTGATATGGATATGCTGGGGGATATCCGCAAGGCGATGAATAAGATTGGCACCAATACCGCTGGGCGCTTTGGCATCGTTAATTCCGATGTGATGGGCGAGCTTACCGCCGATACCCGTGTTGCCAGCGGCGATTACCATGGCCAGCGCATTGGTGCTGATGCTCTGGGAACCCTTCATAATATTCAGGGCTTTGGCAATATCTGGGAATACCCCGATCTACCCGATAATGGCGAAGGGTTGAACGGCTTTTTCGGTACCAGAGAATCTATTATCCTGGCCACCCGTGTCCCCAGCGATACCAGCGAAATTGCCAAGGCTGCCGGGATTCCGCAGGTGGCAAGTTTTGAGACCAAAACCGATCCCGATACCGGCCTTACCCTGCTCGGTATCAAGTGGATCGAGCAGGGCACCTTTGATGTTTATTGCACTGTGGCCGTTATGTTTGGCGCGGTGGCTGGATCTCAAGGCGGCAGTGAAGGAGAAAAGACCGACTATGCTGGTCATCGCGTCGTTGTCAGTTAAAACGGAGGTGGATAATGCGTCATTTTTTAGTGATCGGTTTTGCCGGTAACTCAAGGAGTGAGCCGGGCGAACACCTCTATCTGGGCACAGATAAAACCGAGGCGACCAGGGTGGTAAATGCGGTGTCGGAAAAATCGCCCCGTCGAGAGCTGTTTGAATTGGCAACCCCCTGGATTCGTCGGCGGTTTATAAAGCCGCAGGAGGAGCCAAAGGAAGAGCCGAAAGAGCAGTCAGAAGGCAAGGCTAAAAAAGGAAAAACATCTGGCAAACAAGAGAAGTGATGGAATTTGACCGGAACGATATCGCCGAAATGCAGGAGGCTTTTGGCGAGCCAGCACCAATAAAGGTTGACGGCCAGCCGATATTGGCTGCCATTGGCCCTATACGGCAGGAGCTTGATGAAATGGAGGGGCTTACTGTTGAGCGGTTTACCATCTGTGCACATGAGCGGGATCTTGATGTGGTGGATGGGCAGGAGATAGAGGTTGATGGAAAAAGGTGGATGGTGGCGGCAGGTATCCGTAGCAAGGCGGTGGTAAGGGCTATGGGCATAATTAAGATTGGCCTTAAAAGGTATTTGCACTGATGTTCACTCTCGATATCAATACCGATGGTCTTGATGCCATCGCCGCCCGGCTCGCTGCTACCGAGGAGCAGGTAAAGGCGGCACGGAAAAAGGCCTTAAAAAACACCCGTGATGGGTTCAAGGCCCGGTTTCTTGCAGAGGTTAGCGATAGAACAGGTGCTGGAAAAAGGTATTTAAGTAAACGCTTTTTCAGTGATACTCCAAAGAAAGATGATGAAAGCCTGAGGATATGGATAGGTTCCCTACCGCTTGATCCATATAAGGTAGGAACGCCACAGGTCTATGGTATCCCCGGAAAAAGCGGCGGTGTTCGGCTGGGGCGAGAAGATTACCCCGGACACTTTTTAGCAAGGATTTATGGTAGACAAAGAATCTGGATAAGAGTCTATGCAGCGGGAGGGGAAAGACGTAACCCCAACTTGATAGACGGTTTTCAAACAGGTCTGGGGCATGGTTCTCACTATAACAAGCCGCAACATAGATTGTCGGCAGGAGATAAATATAATCGTTTCCCCGTTACCTGGGCTGGCTATCCTGTTGAAGAGGCTATTGCACTTTTTATTCAAAAGGAGGCTCCCAAATTGATAAGCAGATTTGAGAATGCTTTTGAGGTAGCACTAAAAATAGAAAGTGAGATTAAAAACCCGTGGGAGCGTTAAATGGATAAGCAATTCAGTGAATTTTTTACCGAGCGGTTGCAATCTCTTACTGCTGCTCTGCGCTTCTACCATAAGCCCTCTGGCGAATGGCGACCTCCGCAGATATTTGAAACCATGCTTCCCGCAAAAGAGCGGGGCCATCTTGAAGGCGACGATTTCCCGCTGATCTGCTGGACGCACCATAGCGGCGAACTCACCCATCTGGAACCCTCCGCCTTTAAGGTATCGGTGGATTGTGGGGTTTTAATTGATGAGAGTACAGGTAGCTCGCTGGAGCAGATTGCCTCCGGCACCAAGGCGATTAACTCGCTTGTTTTTGCCCTGCATGGGCTGGCTGGCCAGCGCAAGATAGGCCGCTATAAATTACAGCTGCCGTTTAGCTATACCATCGGTAGCGATAGTAAAGGACATGAGGGACGCCAGCCGCACCCCTACTACTGGGTACGGTTAAATCTCTCATTTATTGCCGCAATAAACACAAGGAGAAAAGACAATGGCTGAAAACGTAATGCGATCATATTCCGCATCAGGAAACCTACTGGGCAGGCTGCTCGATGCAAACAAGCAACCTATCGGCGGCTATATCGATATGGGCGATGCCTGGCCGTTTAAGCTGAAAGTTGCCCTTAAACAGAAATCCCGCAAGACCTCCCGCAAAGGGATGCGCGGACAGATTATCGATTCCGGTGCCCGTATCGATGGGGTTACCGGCAGCTTAGGGATTAAAAACTGGGTGGCAAAAAATATTGCCATGCTGCTTTCCGGCAAGGCGGTAGCGCAGGAGGCATCGAGCAATACTGTAACCAATCAGGATATCACCCTGCCTGCTGATGGCAGCTGGATACCCTTAGGCCAGCGCAAGGTAAGTAAGGTCAAGATTGCCAGCAAGGCAGAAGGCACCGACTTTGAGGTTATGGCCGAAGCAGGGCTTATCCGTAATCTTACCAAAACCGAGATTACCGGCAAGGTGGGCTATGACTGGGCAGGTCTGGGCGGCTATAAGATCGATATTGCCACCGAGTCGGTGGTGCGCATGGGGCTGCTGATTGATGGCCAGAACGATGAGACCGGCGAGCCAATGGTGGTTGAGCTGGATTCTGTTGTGCTGGTGTCCAATGGCGAGATGACCTTTATCTCCGAGCCGGAAACCGATTACGAGGAATCCCTCGATTTTGATTTAACTATTGAAACCCTGCCCGGCAAAACCAGCCCCGGCACCGTTGACGGGATTGCGCTATAGCGCAGGAATCAGAAGTCAGAAATCAGAAGACAGAATAGTTAGCCGCAAGCGGCAATAATGTAGGGGAAGTAGTTATGAAAAAAAGCAAGACAATTACATTTCGGGATAAGGAGATCACCGCCCACGAATTGACCGTGCATCAGGTGCAGACCCTGCTGGAGAAGATCGAAGCGCGAACCACCGAAGGGTTTGGGCATGATTTTGTGCTCTCAGCATTGATGGATCGGGATCTGCCTGCCGAGGCGCTATCGATGGCTATTCCCGTTCTTACGGCGGCGGAATGGCAGGATGCGGCACCCAGCGAGCTGACCGCGCTCTATGATGCCGCCGAGGAGCTCAACCCTTTTTTATTAAAGATGTATCAGAAGATGACGGCAGAAAGAACCAGCGTCGTTCCCGGAGTCGAGCTGGAGACAGCAGTATAATCGCCACCGCCTGTGCCCTTGTAGAGCGAGGGCACAGCAATGTTTGGCAGTATGGGTTCTCGCTGTTTTTACAGGTGGCGCAAATTAAAACAGGGTGGCGTACTTCTTGAGGGCTGGATCTCTACCTGCAAGTAAAGAGATTCCCGAGACTTTGTAAAAGAAGGGTTCAAAAACGAAGGTAAAGAAGAGGCAGCAAAACAGCCCCCATCTTGCCCAGGGGAAGGTAGAAGCAAGCAGAAAGCAGAAAACAGTCGCCCAAAGAATTATGCCAAAGAGTACCCGGCTATAGAGCGGGGAAGGATTTTTCCGTAGATATTCGCATTCTCTGCGGAAAAGTTCCTCTTTATACGCTTCATAGCCCATATCCATTATGGATAGGTCGGCGGTTGGATTTTTAGGATCCCAGTCCATTTTTTACCTCCAGTAAGGTTGATACGATAATATCAGGATAATACAAGGTTATGGCAAGTTCAAGGGAACAGAAATTTTTGATCAAGCTGCAAGCGGAATATGCAGGCGAAAAAGCTATTGATGCGCTCAAGTCTGATCTGAAATCCATTGATAAAATAGATGCCTTTCATCGGCAGCAGAAAAAGCTGATGGAACTGCGGGATGAATTTGCCACCACCAAGAGCGATGTAAAAAAACTGCGGGCAGAGCTGGAGAAAAGTTTTGACCCGGCACTGGAAAAAAAGATAGGAACAACTGCCGCTCAGGTAGATAAATTTTCCGCCCAGTTGGGCAAGCAGAAAGAGCGGCTGTCTCATCTTGCCGCCAGCCTTGCTCATGCCGGAAAAGAGCATGCTCTTTTTGCCGCATCGATAAAAGGAACGCCCACAGAGAAGGAAGCAGCAAAGCTGGAGCGGCTCAATCTCGCTATCAGTAAGGCTGGCCTGCGCTATAAAAAACAGGCATCCCTGATAGAAAGCACCTCCACCAAACTTGCCGAAGCCACCAAAAAGCGTGAGCAGTTGACCGCTGCCTGGAAAAAATCTTCCGATCCTGCCATCCTCCGTCAGCTAAAGGCCGCAGAAAAAGACCTTGCCCGGCAAACCCAGGCGATTGCCGACCAGAAAGAAAAGGTTAAGGGAACCACCGCCGCCCTTAAAGGTATGGGTCATTCTCTGTCCGGCCTGAAAAAAGAGTATGCCGCACTGCATAAACATAGCGAAAGCTATGGCCGCGACCTTGCCGCAATGAGAACGCTGGGAGTGCGCTCGTTTAAGGAGGTAAAGGCAGAGATAACGGGGTTGAAACAAGCCTATGCCCAGCTTGAAGCAAATGGCAATCTCAGCTGGCAGGAAAAGATTGTTTATGCCGACCGGATGAAAAAGAAGATCTTTGCCCTAAAGGAAGAGACTAATGGCTGGAAAACCCGCCTTGGTGAGCTGCGTGCTGGCTGGGCAGGGATCTTAGGGCTTATTGCCGGTGGTGCGGGCTTTGTTAATCTGGCAGGCAATATGGCAAAATCTGCCAAGGAACTCAAGATTCATGCCGAGTTGGCCGGCACGGGTGTGGAGCAGTTTTCTGCTTTTGCTTATGCGGCAAAAACAGTGGGGATTGAGCAGGAGAAACTTGCCGATATTTCAAAAGATGTGCGGGATAAGCTGGGGGATTTTATTGCCACCGGCGGCGGCGAGATGAAAGACTTTTTTGAAAATGTCGGTTCCAAGGTTGGCCTTACCGCCAAATCCCTGCAACATCTCTCCGGCCCCGAAGTGCTGGTGGCAATGAAAAAGGCAATGGATGATGCGGGTATTAGCGAAAAAGAGCAGGTCTTCTATCTGGAAGCCATTGCCAATGATGCCTCTAAATTAACGCCGCTGCTTAAAAACAATGCTGCCGCCCTGCGGGAAAAGGCTGCCGAGGCCAGACGGCTGGGGCTTACTATTAGCGAGATGGATAATGAAAAACTTATCCGGCAGGCAGAGGCTACCCTGAAAATGAAAGAATCCTGGGCGGCTCTGGGGCGTGATTTGGTGGGAACCCTTGCCCCAGTTCTTACCGCCACCGCCGATGGCTTGCGGGTTATTGCCGAGCAATTCCGCTCACTCTCTCCTGTTATGCAGAGTTTTATCGGCCTTGCCGGAACAACCGCCACCGCCCTTATTGCCTGGCATTCGGGGTTAAAGGATGTCTATGCTGCAAGCAAGCTCGCCTTTAGTTCTATGGGCGGGCAGATTATAAAGCTGCAGCAGATGAGCAAAGAGATGGGGCTGCTGAAAGCCGCCAGCAGCAGCATGGCAACAAAATTTGGGCTGCTGGGCGGAGTTCTTACTGCCGCTGCCATCGGCTGGGAGATCGGCACCTGGTTGAATAAATTCGATATTGTCAAAAAGGCAGGCATTGCCATGACCGCGGGAATCCATAAGGGCTTGCTGCGCTTAAAGCAGGCCTGGGTCTGGGTCTCCGGTGGCGATACCGAAGCGGTAAAGGCCGAGATTGCCCAAGTCGATGCCGTCTATGCCAAGATGTATGCTGATATTGATAATAAGAGCAAGGAGTCGGCAGCCGCTCGTATTGCAGCGGAAAAGGAAGTTACAGCCGCCGTCGTCAAGGGAGAAGGCCAGCAGGCTGCCGCCATTAAAGAAACGGGAAAACTTGCTGCCGCCAAGCTGGAAGCGCAACGAAAACTCTCTAAACGCTTGGCCGATGATGCGTATAAGTCAAGCCATAGCCGTTTTGCTGTCCAGCGGCGTGCATTGAAAAAAGAGATTGCTGCCATGCGTAAAACGGCGGCTGGCAAAAAAGAGATACTGGCGCAGATCGAAGCCTATCGCAAGCGACAATTGGCAAAGATTGCCGCCGCAGAAAAAGAGAATGAAAATCGTCTGCTTGCCCAGCAAGAGGCATCACAGCAAAAACGGCTGACATCGCATCAAGGGTACCTGGATAACAGGGTTGCAGCCAGTAATTCTGCGGCTGATAAGGAAGCGCAAGCCGAGAAAAAGAAGGAAGAAGAGGGGCAAGAGGAAAAGAGAAAGCGTGGTGTCTTTCGCTCTAAAACAAGAGGCGCTGCTCCGGTAACCGCAGAGCAAAAAGCCCGAATGAAAAAACTCGGCCTTTCTATGCCTGGTGCCGGGAAATCAGAGCTGGAAAAAGAGGCGGAAGCCTATGCTAGAGCCGAGCAAGGTATCCTCGATAAAGCTGAGGCAAAAAGAGAGGCGGCTGCACAAAAGCAATTTGGTCATTCTGAGTTGGCCATGCGGCAGTGGAAGGTATGGAACGATGCATCAAGGAGAAACCGCAACCGCTTTGATAGCCTTGCCGATATGCTGCAGTACGAGAAGGATCGAGAACTGGAAAAGGAGCGTCTGAAAAAAGAATACCTTGCCAGAAAAAAACGGGAAGAACAACGCAAAAAAGCCCTTGCCCTGCGTAAAAAAAGAGAAGCCGCCGCAGCCGCCCAACGTAAAAAAGATGAAGCAGCCCTTGCCAAGCAAGTACAGGCCGCTGCCGCAAAGCAGAAAAAAGCCCAGCAGGAGATAGCAGCTGCCGCCAAAAAAGCCGCAGCCCAGCGTATGGCCGCAGCCAAAAAACTGGCGCAGGTAGAACAAGGCAATATCGCCAAACAAAAATCCCTCTATCAGCGTTATGCCGCAGCCGTACGCAAGCTGCAAGATAGCATTGCTGGGCGGGAAAAAAGCCTGAAGCAGCAGCTTGCCGAGCTTGCCGGAGAAAAAAATAATAGCTGGAAATCCCGCCTTGCTGCTGCCCGTAATTATCAAAAACAGGCCCAAAAAGCATTGGAACAAGGCCGCCTCTTTGCCGCCCGTAAATTTGCCGATCAGGCAAGGGCTGGCTTTTACCAATTAAAAGATGCCAAAGAAGCCGGAGCCAAACGTGCCCGTCGTATGGCCTATAGCGGCGTCAAGTCGGCGGGGGAATTGGGCATTGCCATCGAGCGGCAGTTAGTAAAGGCCCTGCAAAATAAGCGGGTGGCAAGGCCGCCGCAATCCAGTGCTCCCGAGAAAAAGGTGGTTGAACTTAAACTGGGAAATGCCCGTCTTTCCGGCAGCCAGGGTGATGTGGACTCCTTTATCAAGCAACTGGAAGCAGCGAGGTTGTTGGCATGATTACTCTCGATACCCTTGAGCTGCCTCCCGATCTGCGCTGGAGAGATGAAGTGGAATGGACGCCTGTTGCCAGCCATCTGGAATATGGCGTCACCGGCGCAGGTTTTATCGATGCCGGCACCAAAAAAACAGGCCGCCCCATCACCCTGCAAGGAACAGAAGAAACCTGCTGGTGTACCCGTGGCGAGGTGCTTGCTCTGCAGGCATTGGCGGAAGCTCCCGCAAAAAAGATGACGCTCAATTTCCACGGTAAAACAATGACGGTGATGTTTGCCCCCGGCAAAAAGCCCTTTGTTGCCACCTCTCTTTGGGGAGAATGGCCGGAAAGCGATAACGATACTTGGGTACTCACTGAAATCAATTTTATTGAAATAAAATAGATTCCAGTGAGCAGGAGTCAGAAATCAGAAGACAGGAATCAGCATAGTCAGGCCGCAAGCGGCAATAATAGGGGAAATAGCTCCCCTGATTAAAAACGAGTTTCGGAGAAAATTTTATGCCTATCACAACCGACAATGTAAAACTGATGGCCAGCCAGCGCCTTGCCGATACCGACGATGGCGGCGGCTTTATGACCGGAAAAGAGATCGTCGATGGCAATATCAATAACCTTTTTGCCGATATCTCCCGCCTTGATAGGGCCTATGGCCGTGTCTCGCTGCGTGAGGTTTTTCTCCATGTCGATACCCCGGATACCGAGACCTATAGCGGTGCCCAGGTTATCCTCTCTGCCCCGGCAAAAGATGAAAACGTGGGCGTGGCGCTTTTTTCCGTAGGCGAAGATGCCGCATGGCGTCGCGATGCCCGCAACCGTCTGGAAAGCTATGTTACCCTTGGCCCCCGCTTTCAGGGCTGGCTATGGGGCGATCAGCCCGCAGGAGCAAAAAGCTTGCTAATTTTGCAGCCAGTGGATAGCCCCAGCCCGGAGGTGGGTGCAGTGCTTTGCCTGTTTGAGGGCAAGGGTTCCGCCACCGAATTTTTGCAATATGTCCGGGTGATGAAGGTGGAGAGCAAAAAGCAGACCTTCCAGCTGATGATTGGTGGCAATATCAAGGAGATTACCCGCAAGGTACTCACTATCGAAATCGGCGATCCGCTGGAGCGCACCTTCCATGGCGAGGAGATTGGGGCCAGCGATGCCACAGAAACCAATATCTATACCACCATGGTCAGCGATGCCGCTAAATATTATGGCGTTATGCTGCCTACTGAAAATATTACCAGCGGCGATCTGGAAGTAAGTGTCGATTCCATCTATACCCATCTTGTGCCCACCAGCCAGGCGGAAACGCCGATGGTTGACCTCTCCGTGGGAGATGTTGCCCCTAAGACTAAGATTGGCAATCGTCCGGTTACTGTGCCGCAGGTGCCATCCACTGCTGCTATCCGGGTTTTTTCCGCCAGCCGTGGCACCAACTATGTGGCGATGCTGCGGCCCTATCCCAAGCCCGGCACGGTAGTGGTCGATTATATGGCCGAGGGTAAATGGTATCGCATGAAAGATAATGGCAAAGGTTTGCTGATTGGCGAAATTGAGGGCACTGGCTCTGGCCGTATTAACTATGCAACCGGCTCTGTTACCATTACCACTGGAGCATTGCCCGATGTGGATACCCCAATCCTGATAAGCTGGGGCAACCCGGTGGAGGTGATTGACTTGACCGGCAAGATTAAGGTTGACCTGCCACAAGTGAGCCGCACCCTGGCCGAATCTCCCGTTGCCCCAAACTCACTAACCATCACTTGGCCAGTGGGCATTAGCGATACAGCCACCGCCACCGATAATGGCCAGGGCGTTATTGTTTGTAATGGCGAGGAGATTGGCTGGATCAATTATGGCAATGGCGAGCTGGCCTTTACTCCGCCGCTGCTCCCGGTGAAAGGCTCAAATTACACTTTTGACTATGAAAAATATGCCCCGCAAACCGGGCAGGCAGCAGGGACAAACTTTACTCTGCCCCATCCCCTTAAACCCGGCACGGTGATGATTGATGTGCCAGTGGTGATGGGCGGAGTAAGCCATACCTATTATATGCGTGATGATGGGCAGGGGCATCTTTTTGCACCCGGCTGGTCAAAGGAGAAGGTGGCCACCTCCGGCAGCGGCGGCGGCTCAACCTCGGGCAGTGTGTCAACCGGAAGTTCTACAAGCAATACCACAAAAAAGAAGATCCGCACCACGGTGGTGGGCGGCCCCTTACATGGCACGGTGGATTATATCACCGGGGCGGGAACTCTTGATATGAGCAAGGCTGAGGGGGCAAGTATCTCTGTTGCCTCCGATGCGGCCTCATTTAAGACGATAAAAAACAACCCCGGCGGTTTCTGCCATATGCCGGAGTTCTCCAGCAAAAAATGGAATATCCAGACCAAATTTTAAGGGGAAAGAGATATTATGCCGCTTCCAGCTCCGAAAATTAACACCACTAAAAATAAAAATACCACCGCCAGCACCTATACCAAGCTGGCTCTGCCAGCCCCTGCCCCCGGTGCCATCCAATACCGCTGCGCCTTAGCCGATGCTGCCGCCGCCGTAAAAACCGAGGAGCAGCCTGCAGGCGACTTTACATTGCAGCTTACCAAAAACGCCGTGCGCCTGCCGCTGGTGCCCGGCTCGCTTTCTTTTACCTGGGCGGGGCATACCTATATTGATAAGGAGGGTAAGCTCTATCGCGATGCCGACAGTAATGGTGTGGGCGGGGTTGCTGTGGGCACCATCAACTATCAGACAGCAACCGCCACCCTTGATGTTTATGATGGCGGCGATAATAGCCTGACCATCCATAGCCTTGCTGGCCGTCTGGGTGATCAATGTGTTACCGAAGCCACCTTCCGCACTCCCGGACGCCCCTTGCGCCCTGGTCAGGTGGTAATTGCCGGGGTTACTCTGGAGGGAGATCCCATCTCTGCCACCGCCAATTTCGATGGTGAAATTAAGGCCGATAATGTGCGGGGTGCGGTGGACTATACCAACGGTATTATCCAACTTGAGTTTGGCAATCTAGTGGATGACTCTCCCGCCTTTATTGATGAGCCATGGTATGACGCAGAAGAGGTGGATGCCGCTGGCAAAATCTGGAAGCCGGAACCCGTCTTTGCCGATACCCTTACCTATGCCTGTGTGGTCTACTCCTATATCCCGCTGGATAGCAAGCTGCTGGGGCTTAACCCGGTACGCCTGCCCAGCGATGGCCGGGTGCCTATCGTTAAGCCGGGTGATCTCTGCGTGATCCATAATACCAAGGTCGATGAGCTGCCCGGCTCTCTTTCCGGGGGGCAAAAGATTATGCTTTCCCGCCAGAGTATTGCCAGCGTCGAACTTTATGATAGCAGCGATATCCCGCAGCGCATCCCCTCATCGATGTATGCCTTTGATAAGGACGATTGCAGCATCACCATCGATGCCGAGAATAACGATTTTTCCGGCTATACCCAGCCGATTAACTGTATGCACCGGGTGGAGGATATGATCCTGGTTTCCGAAACCCAGATCAATGGCAAGGTGCGCTTTGCCCGTGGCATTCTTTATGACTTTCCGGCGGCGGGAACCTATGTCAGTTCCTGCCTTAATTTTGGCGATTTGCAGGCCAGGGTCTATGGCCTGTTTGACCAGAAGACCTGGAAGAATGTTTTTAGCGATGATATCGATGGCGACCCGGCCACCGGCACCTATAACGAGATTAACTTTCCGGTAGAGGTAACCAATGCCGGAGCCGTCACCGAAAAATGGGCCATTGTCTTTGATAGCCAAGAACATTTTAAGGTGATTGGCGAGGCTCGAGGCGTTGTTGCCGAAGGTTATATCACCCAGGATTGCAAGCCCATCAACCCTGCCACGAACCAGCCGTTTTTTACCATCCCCTATGCGGGTTGGGGTTCCGGCTGGGCGGCAGGCAATGTGGTGCGCTTTAATACCGATGGTGCCAGCCCGCCATTCTGGGTGGTACGCACCACTTTACAAGGTCCGGCGCAGGAGCCGGAAGACTTTTTTACATTACAGATTAGGGGCGACGCAGAGTAGCTCTGCGTCGCAGGAATCAGGAATCAGAAGACAGAAGACGGAAATAGTTACTGCCCTTCGGGCATAAAACAGTGGGCGAGTTACTTTCCCCTATTCTCGCCGCTTGCGGCCTGAATATTCTGCTCTCCGACTTCCGACTTCTGACTTCCGAAATTTACGGAGGAAATTTTATGACAGCACCAAAAGTTTATAAATCAACAGACCCAAATGCGCCCGTTGCCTGTGCCACCCCGCAAAGTCTTATCAATATTCTGGATGCCTGCCTGGTGGATGGCTATGGCGATCTGCCGGGTGCAGGCTGGACAAAGCCCTTTGCCAGTGCAGATGGTACTGGTGCGGTCTATAAGCAGGGGGCGGGTGGTAATGGCATGTATCTCAAGATATTTGGCACTGCGGAAATGCCGCAGGGGTTTAGTTATTCGTATTTAGGTAGAGGTTGTCATGGTGCAGTTCTATTCGAAAATATGACCGATTATAATAATGGCGTGGGGCGTGCGCCGGCTGGAGTAAATTTCGTAAATGAGATGTGTCCTGTCTCTTCCCGACTATACCAAAGCAATAGCGAGAATACAGCACCTTGTGCCTGGATGGTTATTGCCGACTCTGCCGTCTGTTATTTCTTTTGCTGGCATAAAGCAGGGAGTTCTGTAGCCCCGGCAAAAGAAGACTTTTTCCTCCTTTTTTCTGCGGGAACCTTTCTGCCTTTAAACTCCGACGAATCAAGCTGCAGCTTTATTGGTGTTATGTTTACCGCTACAAGTTCTGAAGCTTTTAGATTGTTTAGGGATAAAAATCATAATAAAATGGGTTCTTTTCCCCTGAATACTGGTAATCAAAAAGTGATCCCCACTAATTATCCTGATGGTCAAATGGATCCAGCTGGCGGTGATGCCAATATTTTCGTCTCCCGGCCTGCCAGTGGAGCGCAGGCCGCTGCTCCCGCCCGGTTAGGCTGGGGCGGTGGTCCCCAGGATATGGCGTATGATGAAAGTAAACCGCTGCTTGTCTCCCGACCATATCTAATGGATGGTGCCCCCGTGCAGAATCTGCGTGGCTGGTTGCCGGGACTGTATACCAGCAACTACCACTTCCCCTTTGATAACTGGACAGTTATTGAAGACGGAGGGCAGAAGTTTATCTCTGTTTCCGGCAAGGATAACCACTTCCTTTTTGATTTAAGCGATAATTTCCGGCCAGCGTAGGAGGAATTATGGAAATTTATAAATATCCATATCCGTCCAGCATCCTCTTTGCCAACCGCTCACCCGGTCGTGCCGTAAAAAGCCCGTTCTACTTTTTCGATTATGGTGACCCGCCGCAGACAAATAAAAGCTGTATGATTATCGGCTTTCGCGGCATCCGCTATCCTCATAAGATTGCCGGAACTGTGACCGTGGATGGTAAGCCTGCAGTAAAAAAGGTGCTGGCCTTTAATCGTGCCACCTATCAGTTGCTGGGTAATACCGAGAGTGCCGCCGATGGCACCTGGCAGATCAAGGGTATGCCGCCAACGAAAGAGCGGGAAATATTGGTGCTGTCGCTTGATGACACCGGCAAATATAACGCCGAGGTCGCCGATTTTATCACCGCTGTAGGGGGCAGGAATCAGGAATCAGAAGACGGGAATCAGGGAGGTTAGTCCCGCATCAAGCGATGAAAAAATATACCCCACAGCAGGGAGATACTATTGCCCTCGATTTTGCCGGAATCTACCGCCCTGCGGCCGGGGATATTGCGGTAAATTTTGGCTTGCACAAGGCGGCAAAAACGCCGCTATGGCACCCACCCGCAGGTGATAGTATCGCCCTTGATTTTAGCGGGGACTGGTTGCCTCCCGCAGGTGATGCCATCGCCCTTGGTGGGGTGGCTGGTGATAGCGGTGGCAGCGATCCCGGGGAAATTCCCGAACCCGGCAATATTGATACCGCCGATTTTGCCGTTCCCTGGGGCGAACAAATCGCCGCCGACCATACCGGTAAAAGCGGTTGGGGCGAGAAGCGGAATATCTGCCGCAGCTATCTCTTCGTCCATCGCCAGAAAAAAAGGGTTGAAAGAGAGAACCGCAGCGGCTGGAAAACCCTGCAAAAAAAAGAGCGGCACTATCTGCTGCCCTGGGGCGATTTAGAAAGAGTGGAAGTAAGCGTTATCTCCCCTTGGCAAAGCCTGGAACTGCTTGATTTAAGCGAGATTTCCAGTTGGGACATAGGTGATGCGACAGACGCTGCAAAAAAGAGTTTCTGGAGGTCGCCGGGAGGTGTTGATTATGAAAAAACTTTCGTCTGGGATGATTTTAGAAAACTTGATGGCCATCTGGTTGTTCCCTGGGGCAATCCTCCTGTCAAGGATTTGCTCCATCGCACCATGTGGGGGAAGGCATATTATGAGCGTATCTGTCGCAAGGATTATGAACCACCGGTCTCCGGGGAGATCAATTTTAATCTCAATTATCCGCTTACCCTGGTGGGCGATAAAGACCATATCGACCTCTTTTTTAGCAGCGATACCTACGATATCCGCTGCGACCAAAGAGAGCCAAGCGGCCACCGTGATAACTATTTTTATGACCCGGATGCAGACAAGCATAAGCCAGTTCTGCCCGATGCCCTCGACCTTAAAACATATATCATGCTAAGTACCGCCAGCCTTACCAGACTGCCCGATGGCAAACCAATCCCCGTTAAGAGCCTCTCCTTATCGCTCGATTGGGAGAGCTGTCACTGGGGGCTTTCCGCCGCCGTGATTGATGGTGATGTGCGTGATTTAAGCCCCACGCCGGATGGGCCGATTGAGATTGATGCCGAGATTGTCGGCAACCACTGGCACTGCATCGTCGATAGCTGGCAGCGAGACCGAGCCTTTGCCAGCGATGCCAGAAGCATTAGCGGACGGGGAATCTCGGCCATGCTGGCCACTCCCTTTGCCCCTAAACGCACCGGGGTGGAAGAGCAGGAGCGCACCAGTGTACAGCTCTGCGCCGCCCAGCTGGAGAATACTGGCTGGAGCATCGATGCCAGCAACTGGCAAGACTGGAATATCGAAGGCGGAATTGCTGCTTGGCAAGCCGCTGCCCCCATCGATGTAATCAAGCAGGTGGCGGTGGCCGCAGGCGGCTTTGTCCGCCCCAAGATAAATGAGAAAGTGCTGCAACTTTTGCCCCGTTTTAAAAAGCAGCCCTGGCTCTGGACGGTGGATGATGCCGATATCGTCCTGCCTGCCTCTATGATGATTAAGGATACCGGTAATTGGGATGGCAGGCCAGAGGGCGATATCGTCTATCTGGTAGGCAGCACCGGCACCTGGGCAGTCAGGCGGGAAGGCACCGCGGGAGAAAACCCCGCAGGTGAGATAACCGATGCCCTGATTACCGATGATATCGCCGCCCGTGGCCGGGCAATCTGGGAGATTGGCCGCTGTGGGCGCTGGCAAAAACACTCGCTTAACCTGCCCATTTTTGCCGACCAGCAACCTGGTCTTATCCTGCCGGGAATGATGGTGGCCATCACCGAACCCAAGGTATGGTTTGGCGTGGTATCAAGCGTGGCCATCACTGCCAACTGGACAGAAGGCGGGCTTATCGTCCGCCAGCAGATAGCAATGGAGGTCTATTGTGGCAATTAGCACCAACCTTTGGGAACGTTTTAAGACCACCCTGCCAGCTACGCCAAAAATCATTGCCACCGTGGTTATTCCCGGTAGTCGGGGATGTGTGGTAGAGAGCTCCTCCGGCGGCCGGATGCGGGTAATTGGCTCTGCACCGCAAGGCAGTAAAGTCTGGGTACAGAATAATACTATTCTCGGTGCGGCCCCCGATCTGCCGCATACCGAGCTTGAGATTTAGAAATCAGGAATCAGGAAACAGGAATCAGAATAGTTACTGCCCTTCGGGCATAAAAAGATGGGCGAGTTGTTCGCCCGATTAAAAACGACCCCGCTACTAAATTGTAACGTTTAGCAGCGCGGTTAAACCAATAAAAACCTTTAAGGTTGCAATTTAGTTGCGGGGGAGGACGATAATCTGCTTTCCGTCCTCCGACTTCCGATTACTGAAACGGAGAAAATATGGAAACCATCATCACACCAACCCAGAATGCCCAGGTGGCCGACTTTACCGCCTCCGGCAGCTTTACCTTGCTTGCCGACGGTTTGACCGGATTTGAAAAAATCTATTTGGAGAGAAAAGGCCCCTCCGGGGAGTATCACCCGGTGGGGGCAGGATCTGGCTGGGTCGAGCTTTCTGCCTCGCAAAACACCGTTCCCATTGATGCCGTGGGAGAAATCGAGTGGCGTGTTGTAAAGGCGGTCACTAAAAAGGATGTCTCCGTGTCGGTGTGCAAATGAGAGCTGTAATAAAAGAGCTCTGCCGCAAAATAAGCGGCGGGATTACCAGAGATATTACCACCCCGCAGAGATGCGCTGCCGCCTCTGCTCCCGTTGCTCCGCCCGATTTTTCCACCGCATCAACCTTTATATCGGCGGCAGATGGCAACTGGAACGATGGTGCCACCTGGGGCGGAGACTCCCCCGGAGTATGGGGGCGTGATTACCCTGGGCCAGAGGATACGGTAGAGATAAAGCACCATGTGGTTGTGCCCTCCGGTAAGGAGCTTGCCGGGCAGGTAAAGCTGGCAGATGGTGCCCATCTCGATATTAAGGGCAGCTTTACCCTGGAGGCGGATCTGATCTGCGGCAACCTTGCCGCAATCACTGTTGACCATGGCGAGCTGCGGCTTAACGGCTTTGGTATCGATACAGAAAAATATTACCGGGTCTTTGATTTTTCCACTCGTCATGCCCGCATAACCGGCCCCGGAATAATCGGCAAAAAACAGGAGTATCGCTACTCTCTTGGCCATTTTACCATTGAGGATTCTGTCTTTGATGGGCTTTCCGGTTTTTTTTCCTGCGGTAATTATAGCCATTATTATGCGCCAGAATTTCAAAATCGCCTCCTCCGCAGCCGTTTTATCAACTGTTCCGGGAAATTTGAACTGCAATATATGGATAAAAACGGTGAGCAGCCAGCCATTGTCCAACAGGTCTTTTTTGAGGGCTTTGATAAGATGACCTTTGGCGGCAGCCCGCAGCAAGTCTCCATCCTCGATCGCTGCGTCTTTGCAGATGCAGGAGAAGTCTATCTTAAACAAGGTTGGCAGCGCAAAAATATGGTTGCCATCAATACAACGTTTATCCCCAAAGGCCGCCCGCAAAATTGCCTTGCCGAAGAGTGTTTATTGGTCGGCCTGCCCGGATCTGGCAGTGAGGTGGCAAACTTTGGCCATGATGGAGCATACCGCAACTGCTATTTCTATACGGCAAAGCCCAATCCCCATTTATTGGTGATTGATGGCGACTATATGCCCGCGGGCGGCAGTTTCTTTTTTTCTAACAATATTATTGAGGCAGCTTCCGAGGTGGACGATGGCGGCGATTTTTTAATGTTGCGGGAAAAGGATGCACTGCCGATAACCGCTACCGGGAATATCCTTATCGATAAAACTGGCGGGGCATTTATCAACGGTTCCGGTGGTATAGCTCATCCGGCAATCGTCAGCGGGGAGAATAATACCATCTATTCCAACCGTCGCAGTCAGGGCTATTATGGCTTTCTTGCCCGTAATGAGTCCGGTGGATATTTCCTGCCGGAGGGTCAACTCCATCTGCATAAAAATATCGTCTATAACACCGAGCCGACCAGCCCCAAAACAGCAGCTGTCTATCTGCTCAAGGACGATGCCGACCAACTAACAACTACCGATGATAATGCCTTTATCAATCTGACTGACCCATATGTCGGCGTCACCATCACCGGCAAAAGCCTGGGAGAGGAAGGCTTTGGCAAGCACGATCGTATCAATATTGATCCGCAATTTGTCGACCCAACCCGTAACCTTGCCGCCTACGATGCCCATCTCGGCGGTGAGGGCACTGCCGAACATGCCATCGCCGAGTTCTCCCGCATAGCCGATGCAGACTACTCCGGCGCATATTCGGTATCTGGCCTGCTGGAGTATGTGCGGGCGGGCTTTAGGCCGCAGGCTGCGGAATATCAGCTTAATAACGGCGAGTATATTGGCGCTGTAAACCCACAAGGAGAAGAGGGATGAAAAAACTTATTTTAATAGTTGCTCTTGCCTGTTTAACCGGCTGCGAGGGCAAGATGATACCTATTACTGATGAGATGCTGGGAACCGTATCAGAGGGCAGCACCAGCAAGGTGCGCTATGTCGCTGATGCATCCGTTGCCAAGGAGTTGGCGGTGATGTCTGCCTTAAAAAACAGGGATAAGATGATTGCCAAGGCGGCTAAGGAATCCGGCCTGAAAATGGATTGGCGACCCGTTGAAAAAACATACCTTTTCCCCGGGATGAAACAGCCGGTAAAGACGGTCGAATATCTGCCTGTTATCAGCTATACAGAAATGCCGGAATTTACCCAGCCCCTGCCCACCGAACCATCGGCACATCCCGCCTGGAAGCTGGGCGAAAAAATTGTTGATGCTGGATTATGGGGTTTTATCGGCCATCAGGCAGGCAGTGTGCTTAAAGCTGGCATCGAGGCGGCAGGCAGCAAGACGGTGATCGATTCCGGCGGTGGTGCTATCACCAGCTCCGGGAATTTAAGCAGTCAAAGCATTAGCCAGAAGGCGGGCGGCAATATCCAGTCTGCCGCTTCCACCGCCCCTTGTCAGGGCGCAAAATGCGGCGGTGGGGAAGAATCGGGCTTGCCCGAGGTTGATAGCCGTGGCACCGGGGCTTGTTCCTCTCCGCCTGTTTTTGGAGGTGGAATTTATTGGTTTGATGAGGTTGGCGGCTGCTCTTGCAGTAGTCATAAGGATGGGAAGTGCCCGTAAGGAAGCAGCCCCGCTACTAAATCGTAACATTAGCGGGAATCTATCAATTTAACGTCGTTGCTAAATGTTGCGATTTAGTAGCGGGGAGGAAACTATGAAATATACGGCCTATATCACCCCCGGAGAAAAACCGGGCAGTTGGCGACTGGTGCAATCGTTAAAGATTATGGGGCATATTATCCCAATGAATTTTGAGACTGACGGGGCGTCGATTCCCTGGGGCTTTCAATGGCTGATAAAGAAAGGTGGCCGCCTTTTTGCCCCGGCCATTATGCACGACTTTTTTTATCAGACCGGGCGGCATCCTCGCTCGGTGGCTGATGCCCTTTTTCTCCACGCCATGTGGGAAAATGGCGTAGGCTACTGGAAGCGCACTATTATCTATTTTGCCGTGCGGCTCTTTGGCTGGATTTTTTATAAAGAAAATAAGGGAGGGGAAAGTGCAATTAAGCCCTGAAGAGAAGACGATACTCGGTGGCCTTAGCGGGCTGATTGCCGCAGGAGGAGCCGTCTTTGCCATGGTAAAAAAATGGTTTTCCCTCACCTCTCGTGTTGATCGTTGCGAAAAGCGTATCGGTGCCGCCGAAAAATAAGGCTTTTGAGCGCATCAATGCCGAGATTAAACGGCTGGCAGGCGAGCGGGAGAAGATTGTTACGCTGCGTCTTGATCAGCACGAAAAAAGGATGGAGCAGATGGGCGAAGACATCTCCGATATAAAAGATGCTCTCGCCGAGATTAAGGCCGATATTGCGGTTTTGGTCGGTGCTAGAAAGACTGGTGGCAGGAGGCAATATGACGGGTGAGGCGTTGATTGAACAAATAAAAAAACACGAAGGCTTTAGGGAAAAACCATATCTCTGTTCGGCAAAAACATGGACATTTGGCTATGGCTTCACTTTTTTAACAGAAGATGAGGCCGATATAGTGTTGCGCATTAAGCTGCATAAATTGCGGGGGGAATTGCATCAGCGGATTGGTCGGCTCTCTCCTTCCCGGCAGGGGGTGTTATTGAATATGGCGTTTAATCTGGGTGTTCACGGTCTGCTCTCTTTTAAGAAGATGTGGGCCGCTATCGATCGGAATGATTATGACTGGGCTGCCGTCGAGATGCTTAATAGCAGATGGGCAGAGCAGGTCGGCAGGCGAGCGGTGGAGTTGGCGAAGATTATGCGGGAGGGGTAACAGTTATTAAAATTTCTCCCTCTTTTTTTTCGTGAACAAGGATATGATCCAGGCTGGTCGGTGTTGGCCAGCCGTTTTCTGGTTTGTTTATCGTAAGCTCTTCTTCCGCTTTTTGCAGAGCCTCATCAATAGTCTTTTCTTTTATCTCTATCTCATCAATATCCGGGATGCGTAGCGTATAGCCGCCCTCCAGTGGCAAGGCCAAGGCGGCATAGGTGGGGGCGGACATTTTGTCCGCTTTTAATCCCAAGTGTTTTATCCTCTCCACAGCCTCTCGTTTATGGCTATCAGATGGATGAGTGTAGCGGGCAGTCATGCGGATATCGGCATGGCCCAGAATATCTGCCACCGTTCGTATATCGGCACCTGCCTCTAGCAGATGTGTTCCTGCGGTATGGCGCAGATCATGCAAGGTAATGGAGGGAAAATCAGGGTGTTTTTTCTTTATCCGTCGCAGGGCGTTCTCCCAAGAGCTGCGAAAAATGGTTGCAGGCCGTTGTTGGTATCTCTTGTTTTTTAGTTGGCTATCCCCAAAGAAATAGTAATCGTCTGTTTCTATCTGCTGTAGCGCATCTCTTACCGCATCAGTAATAGGGATTTTACGGGGTTTGCCCGATTTTGTTTTGCGGATAATGGTTTCTTTTGCTTGCAGGTCTACATCGGCCATCCGCCTTGTTGCCGCTTCCGATGCCCTCGCCCCGGTATGGAGTAGCAGCAGGACAAAGGGGTAAAGTTTTTTGTTGGCTGATTTTCGGCATTCATCCAGCACTGTTTCAATCTCCGTTTCGGTTAGGGATATTTCCCTCCCCGGAGGTGGGGCTGGTCTGCGCACATCATCGAGAGGATTTTTTACCGGTAGCCGCCATTCGGTTCTGGCTACCGTCATCATAGTAGATAGCAGGGAGAGTTCATTACGAACGGTGGAGGTGCCTCTGCCATCCACGGCAAGGCGTTCGTCACGGTATGCGGCCACCTTGTCGGAAGTGATCTCTGCCAGAGATGTCTCTTTCCCCAGTATCCTCTCCAAATTTTTCCTGGCTCGTTGTTTTCTGTCTTGCGTAGTTGGCTGGTTGTAGTAGGGGCTGCCCTCAACCGTGATCATCTGGAAATATTTATCAAAGGCTTCCGCAAGAGTTACTTTTTGTGCCAGGCGAGGATCCTGGGTTATTTTCATGTCAAGGATCTCTTCCTGCTCTGCTGCCCAGCGTTCTGCATCCGGCTTGCGGGTAAATGTTTTTTTGCGGATCATCCCCGCCCGGCGGATCACCGCCTGCCAGCCCACGCCTTTTTTCTTCCTGTAAACCTTATGGATAGTGGCCATGTCTTCTGTTTTTTTCGGGTACAATTTGGGGTACAATTAAATGCAAAAATTGGCAATATTTAGCAAAATATAGCAAAATTCCCCTCATTACAACCCATAAAAACAAAAAGCCCGGAAGCCTTGTTCTTAAAGGCTTCCGGGCTAAATCAACTGGTGCCGGAGGTCGGAATCGAACCGACACGGAGTTGCCTCCGCGG
>PDWI01002329.1_pt1 | contig 28663 bp, 28 predicted proteins | sample 1430891 | NCBI WGS metagenome assembly PDWI01 (sample SAMN01162508, study PRJNA174530) | Oral metagenome, whole genome shotgun sequencing project. | biome: Marine environment; feature: Marine mammal; material: Swab sample of the gingival sulcus; isolation source: swab sample of gingival sulcus... | reverse complement strand
CTGCGCCGATGGTACTGCATGGGAGACTGTGTGGGAGAGTAGGTCGCCGCCGATCTTTTTCTATATAAAAAAGCCTCAACATACCGTTGAGGCTTTTTTGTTTGCCTGCCTATATACCAGCTTATTTTGTCATTTTGACTATCTTGAGCTTTTGTTTAAAGAGCTGCCAATTTACGGCGAACCTCAACAGTAACTAACATTTGCCCCACTGACTTTTTGTTAAAAAAAATAAAATATATTGACAGGAGAAAGGTTCTGCCTGTATCTTTTGTTAGGGTATTTGTTGTAAAAATACTGTTTTATTGAGTGGTTGAATGATTAAATCTTGATGAGGAGGTATGCCAGATGAAGTATTTTTCAATTCTTGCCGCATTTGTTTTTTGTTTGACCTTCGGTGTTATTTCAGATTTTTCCACAGCAGCAGCTGCCTCACAGCCTGGCAGCGAGACAGTAATTAACAAGGTATCAATAAATACGGCTGATGAAGCAGGACTTGTTCAGGTTCCTGGAATTGGTCCGAAAACAGCGGCTGCAATAGTTGAATATCGTAAGAGTATTGGTTCTTTTACAAGTATTGAGCAACTATTGGAGGTAAAAGGTATTGGTGAGAAAAAACTTGCTAAAATGAAACCTTATCTAACCTTATAAGTTATTCTTCCGGGCTTCTGAAAATTCAGAAGCCCAGCTCTTTATGTAAAGATGGAATATTTTTCATGATGACCCTGCTACAGGATTGACACACAAGGTCACCAAAAAAACAAAGACTATTTCACCCTACCCCCACTTCCCAGAACCTTATTGTTCTTATAGAGAACCATTTTGATCAACTCTTCTCTGGCTGGACCAAGATATTTTCTTGGATCAAATACATCTGGCTTATCGTTAAAGACCTGACGTATTACCGCTGTCATCGCCAGCCGTCCATCACTATCAATATTGACTTTGCAGACAGCAGATGATGCAGCACGACGGAGCTGCTCTTCGGGGATTCCAGCGGTGTTTTCCATTTGTCCACCATACTTGTTAATCATTTCTATATGTCCAGGCGGGACAGATGATGCGCCATGCAGAACAATAGGAAAACCCGGAACAAGCGTTTCGATCTCTTCCAGAATATCAAAACGTAATGGAGGCGGTTCTTCACCCGGCTTGAGCTTGAACTTAAAGGCACCGTGGGACGTTCCAATTGAAATAGCCAGACTGTCCACCCCTGTGCCATCAAGAAAGGCTTTCACTTCTTCAGGTTTGGTATAGCTCGATTTTTCTGCCTCTACTTCATCTTCAATACCGGCAAGAACACCTAATTCAGCCTCGACAGTTACATCAGCCTGATGCGCATACTCCACAACTTCTTTAGTCAACTTCACATTCTCTTCAAAACTATGATGCGACGCATCAATCATGACAGAAGAAAAACCGCTATCAATACACTCCCTGGCCAGTTCAAAACTATTACCATGATCAAGATGCAGAGCTACCGGAATCTCACAACCAAGTTTTTTGGTAAGATCAACAGCAGCTGCCGCCATGTGCGGTAAAAAGGCTTCTCCAATATACTTTCTCGCACTTCCAGAAACCTGCAAAATCACAGGAGACCTGCTTTCAACACAACCAGTGACAATAGCTTGTAACTGTTCCATATTGTTGAAATTATAAGCAGGCACAGCGTACCCTTCACGCATGGCATCTGCAAACATATCTTTTGTATTAACGAGACCCAACTCCGAATAATGAATTTTTTTCATCTTCGTCATCTCCTTTAATAATTATTGTGAAAAGATAACTTCACCCAACAATATTAAAAATAATTGCACTAACCCAACAGATTTATTTAGTGTCATAGTACCCGATAAAAACAAATCTTTCCAGCCTGACGCAAAGTTATCTCTTTGACCTGAATCCATGGCACCTATAGAAAAAAAGAAAAAAAAACAAGATAATCTTTTAAATTTAAAGAGATAACCTTCTTATGCAGCTATTAGAGGTTTGGGCTTACAAACACCAAATTCTTGTTACAAAACCCAAAATTATACATTTTTTTTGTACGATCCAATATAGAATGTTTTACCACTTTTCAATGTGACTATTTCACTCTCAAGCTCTTTCAGATTTTTTTCCATAGCCATTAGTTTGAAATCTGGTACTGATATGAGATGCATTATTGAATCGAGCTGTTTTAAGCTTGAATAAGGGTTGAATAAGGGGTGACAGAAATTTTCTCTACCTTTGTGTCTTCCAACTGTAACACAACAACCACAACACCGTCTTCTCCAAGCCAAGTAGAAATTTTACCAAGAAGAGGTTCCGGGGATAGATACTCAAAAAGTAATCCTGCAAAAATCAGTGAATACCGATGTCCAGAGCCCTCGAAATTATTGAGATCTGCCTCTATTATTTCCAATTTCGGAATTATTGTTTGATAGCGTTCTCGAAGAATTTCCAGGTATTCCGGGTTAATATCAATGGCAGTCAGTTTGTGTGTTTTTTTGCTACTGATATATTCAAGCCCATTTCCCGTTGCACATCCAAGATAAGCTACTGAACTATTATCATATTTACCCAGCGATTTCTTGAACACATCCCCTAAAAATGAAAGTTGATTGACTTCGGGAAGCCCCATATGTCCCTCGTAGTCTGATGCCGAAATATTCAACCAGGGATTTTTCATTTTTTGGTCTTTGTTCAAGGCATTTCCCCATTTACGCATAAACAAAAATTATTTCTTCATTTCAACAATCTTCTGTTGCCAGAAGCTGGGACCTGTTTTGTGGATCGCTTCGCCTTTTGAATCTACAGCGACTGTAACCGGCATGTCTTCTACCTCAAATTCGTAGATTGCCTCCATACCAAGGTCTGCAAAGGCGACAATTCGAGATTTTTTGATGGCTTTGGAGACAAGATATGCAGCCCCCCCCACAGCCATCAGATATACTGCACCATTTTTCTTGATAGTTTCAATAGTCTTATCGCCACGTTCGGACTTACCAATCATCCCGATCAGTCCTGCATCTTCAAGCATCATTTCACTGTAGCTATCCATACGGGTTGAAGTAGTGGGACCGGCAGGACCAACGGCTTCATCACGAACAGGGTCAACAGGGCCAACATAGTAGATAAAGCGTCCATTGAAATCGACGCCTTCAGGAAGTTCCTTGCCATTGTCCAGATATTCCTTTATTCGCTTATGAGCCGCGTCACGTCCAGTGAGAATCTTACCATTTAACAGCAGGGTTTCACCTGTTTTCCATTCAGCAGTTTCTTCCTTGGTAATTCCATCAAGGTTCACCCGGCGAACACCATCCTTAACCTCAAGAGAAATATCAGGCCATCTGTCAATATCCGGTTTTTCAAAGATTGCTGGACCATTTCCATCAAGAATAAAATGGGTGTGGCGGGTCGCGGCACAGTTTGGAATAAGACAAACAGGTAATGAGGCGGCATGGGTTGGATATTCTGCGAGTTTTACGTCAACAACGGTGGTTAGACCGCCAAGCCCCTGGGCTCCAATACCAAGCTCGTTAATGGTGTTATACAATTCTATTCGGAGTTCTTCGAGCTTGTTTTGTGGACCACGCGCAAGAATTTCTGGCATATCAACCGGTGCCATCAGACCTTTTTTGGCGATGAGCATTGCCTTGTCAGCGGTACCTCCAACGCCGATGCTGATTATTCCGGGAGGGCACCAGCCGGCCCCCATAGCTGGAACAACTTTTTTGACCCAATCAACAATAGAATCACTTGGAGTCAGCATTGCCATCTTGGTTTTATTTTCAGAGCCACCACCTTTGGCAGCAATGTGAATTTCAATCTTGTTGCCTGGAACAATTTCTGTATAGACAACAGCCGGGCTGTTATCCCTGGTGTTCAAACGATTTGTCGCGGGATTTGATACGACAGAAGCTCGAAGCGGATTGTCTGGATGTGAATAGGCAATACGAACACCTTCATCGACCAGTTCCTGAAGAGTTTCTTCACAGTCAAAAGCACAGTCTCTGCCCACTTTAATAAAGGCATTAACAATACCAGTATCCTGACAGAGTGGACGTTTGCCGATAGCAGCCATTTTAGAGTTGATCAGTATCTGTCCCATGGCATCACGGGCAGCAGGATTTTTCTCTCTGAGGTATGCCTGATAGACTGCATCAACAAAATCAAGAGGATGGTAGTAGGAAATATATTGTAAACTTTCGGCAATGGAATTAACAAAGTCCACCTTTTTAATGAGTGTCATAAGCGTTCCTCACGAACTGAAAAAATTAAATAAAGTTATAAAAGAAAATTCAGAAGAAATGTAATGCGTAAATGAAATATGGTCAAGCAACTTGCCCTCTACGTCGCTATAGGTTGTTATTGTTTCTGTTAACATAAAAAAGAGGTCAAACCGAAATCAGGTTTGACCTCTTGCTGACTTACTCAACATCTTTGTTATTCTGGAAAACTAAAAATTCCCTGACTGATCATTTCCTCAATCTGGGCAACGTCTTTATCTCCGCGACCGGAAAGACTAACAACAATCGATTGCTCGGGAGAAAGAGTTGGAGCCAATTTTAGAGCATAGGAAAGAGCATGGGAAGATTCGAGTGCTGGAATAATTCCTTCATGCTGTGAAAGTTTAAAAAAGGCATCAACAGCCTCTGCATCAGAGGCATAAACGTATTCAGCACGGCCAAGATCCTTGAGATAGGAGTGCTCGGGGCCGACACCTGGATAATCAAGCCCTGCGGAAATGGAGTAAACGGAGGCAGGTTCGCCGTTTTCGTCCTTGAGCATGTAGGAATTAAAGCCATGCATGACACCAGGTGTCCCGAGGCAGAGAGTTGCCGCGTGTTTACCTGGCTCAAGACCGCGTCCAGCAGGTTCAACACCAACCAGTTTGACGCTCTCATCTTCTATAAAATCAGCAAACATGCCAATTGCATTTGAACCGCCACCGACACAGGCAATTACGTAATCAGGGAGTTTACCTGCCTCTTCAAGAAACTGCTGGCGAGCTTCCTTGCTGATTACAGACTGAAAATTCTTTACCATATATGGATATGGATGCGGTCCAACGGCAGAACCGAGCAGGTAAAAGGTTTCATCAGGTTCCTGAATCCAGGCTTCCAGAGCTTCGTCAACAGCTTCCTTCAGGGTTTGTTGACCGGATGTGGCGGAAATTACCTCCGCTCCCATCATACGCATTCTAAAAACATTCAGTTTCTGACGCTCAACATCTACCTTCCCCATATAGATGGTACATTTCATGCCCATAAGTGCTGCAGTTGCTGCTGTTGCGACACCATGTTGACCTGCACCTGTTTCTGCAATAATTTTCTTTTTGCCCATGCGTTTAGCGAGCAAAATCTGGCCAATAGTGTTGTTTACCTTGTGGGCTCCCAAATGATTGAGATCCTCACGTTTGAGATAGATCCTGGCTCCACCGCAGCTTTTAGTCAGATTGGCACAAAGATAAAGCGGCGTAGGACGACCAGAATATTTTTTCAGATAATATGTAAATTCTTCAATAAACTCAGGATCGTTCCTGTATTTTTCGTAGGTCTCTGCCAAATTATCTAAAATTGGAACAACAGTCTCTGGAACGTATTGTCCACCATAGTTGCCAAAAAAACCATCGGCACCGATCTTTTTTTTCTCTGTCATATCAAGAACTCCACTTTATGAAATAGTTGTTTTCTATACAAAAAAATATTTATTTGTTTTCCTGACTGAATTTCAGTGATTCTACACACAGAAACACCCTTTGTCAAGGATATGATGTATAAAATTACAGCACACACCCCCTCCCCTTTCCCAGTTTGTCTCAACACGCCGCAGCAATACTCCTATTATTAAGAAGTAGACTCTATAGTAAGCAAAACAAAAAGAGTCCAACACGGCTAGCGACTACTGAAAGGAATTCGTATTCTTCCTGTATTCGGATTCTTTTTCTTCTGTCAGAAAACCTCCAGCACGATTTATATTGCCAGCGATAAAGTTCAGCTTGAGCACAGCAACGTTTGCAGCTTGCAATATTGATTTGAGGTGTGGTACATTTTGTCATGGCGAGACCTTCCTTTATTTCTTTCTTAACAATTTGAATTATAAGGGATTTTTTGTTGGTTTCGTCTGCCTTTTTTGTGCAATTTTCTGGTGAGGCAATCAAGTGTCTTTTGAATTACACAAAAGATATACTTCTAAAGGAATTTATAATGGAAAAACATCAATTAAATCGAATTGAAAAACGTGCTATCGAAGCCTCCGCCATTGCCCCAATCATTGAGGCTGTAGCACAGGAAATCGGCAAGGAAAAGGCTCTTGGTATTCTGCAAAAGGTAAATGAAGAAGAAGCATTCCAGCGCGGTGAAGCAATAAGAAATACATTGGGTCAGACTGGCATTCCTGAGTTAGTTGAGGATGTCTCTACATGGGGCATAGGAGGTGAACTTGAAATGGAGGTTTTAGAGCACACCGACAAAACCTATTATTTCAACATCACTCGTTGCCCATATTATGAGAAATATCGTGAACTGGGGCTTTCTGACTATGGAATAGCCTTATCTTGTTGCCGAGACAAGCCATTTGCGCAAGGATTCCACCCTCAGTTAAAACTTGAACGTTCACAAACAATTATGGAAGGTGCCGACTATTGCGACTTTCGATATACCCTTCAATCGGAATAACAAAAAACGGTACAATATATGCAGGAGACAGACAAAGAGAGCCTGAAAAATGCTTATGAATTATTTGAGTCTGGAGATATAAAGATCGCCCACCCTGGAGGCAACACCTTCGGATCGGTTAATTTTTCCTGAAAATCAATGGGGATATTACAGGCAATTATCATTGTATTTACAAAAGGAGAAAAATATCATAAAGGATAACTTGAATGATATAATTTTCTGACCGATATTTTGCTGTATTTGCTATAAACCATATAACATAGACAACCATGAAGAATAAAACATATCTCCCAAAAGACCAAAGGCATAACTCACAAGGTTTTACCTTGATTGAATTGCTGGTAGTTCTGGTTATCATAGGAATCCTCGCCGGATATATTGGTCCCAAAATAATGAGTCGCCCAGGCGAAGCCAGGCAGACCAAGGCAAAATTACAAATTCAGGGAATTGAGACAGCACTGAAACTTTATAAACTGGATAATGGCAGTTACCCGAGCACAGAACAAGGATTAGAAGCACTCGTCAGCCCCCCTTCATCTGGAAATCCTGCGGCCAAATGGCGTGAAGGAGGTTATCTGGAAAAAGGTAAGGTTCCAGTTGATCCCTGGAACAACAATTTTGTTTATCTCAGCCCAGGAGTACATGGTTTCTTTGATCTCAGCTCTTATGGCGCTGATGGAGAACCTGGAGGGGAAGGAGAAGACGCCGACATCAACAACTGGGAAATAGAGTAAGCACCAACAGGGAGGCAAGATTTGACTCGTAAGCCTGACAATGACTGCAGCGGTTTTACCCTTCTGGAGCTTATTGTTGTTGCAGCCATTATCGGGATTCTGTTAAGCCTTGCCGCTCCTCCACTGAGTGCAGTGCTCTCGGATCCTTTAAAACAGAGTACAAGAAAAATCGTCTATTTTTTGCAAAATGCCAGAAGCACGGCAGCAGCAGAACAATCATTTTGTACAATAAGCTATAATCGAGATAGCAGACAGCTCTCTTCTCGACTTGTCCCAAATAAAACAACTGTTGCAAAAGACAGGAAAGCTCTCCTGCAAACCCTTAGTCTCCCTGAATCAGTAAACATTGATGAAATAGAAGTTTTACATCCTGTCACAACAGATGAGTTTAAAATATGGATTGGCCCTCAAGGACATACACAACCTTTCGCTCTCCACCTGAGTGATGCAAACAATTCTCTGATATCAATTCATGTAGAGCCGATTTTATTAAAAAGCAATATTTTTGATGATTACACGCCCCTTGTCAAATAGCAGTATTAAATGCTCAGGACACCATAACAGAACATCCTTCCGGTCAATTGCCGGATTTACCTTGCTGGAGGTGTTAATCGGGGTAGCTATTCTGGCAATAGCCTTTGTGACCCTTCTCGGAACCCAGGCAAAAACAATATCTCTTGCCACGAAATCGGACTTTCAAATCAAGGCTCCAATGCTGGCAACAGAAAAGATGGCTGCATACGAAAGTGGTCTTATGGAAATTGAAAATGGAAACGGCGACTTCAAAAATATGCCCCAATATACCTGGAACACAAGGGTTGAAGAATATCGTCCCGACAACCTCACAGTAACAGAAGAAGAGCCCGGAAAACTGCATAAACTGACACTCACCATCAGCCTTGCTGGCAGCAGGTCTCAATATTCGGTAACGTATTATCATTACACGGATAGTGAGGACGAATGAAACAGACTATCGGAAACCAGGGTTTTACCCTCATCGAGATTCTTATTGCCTCTGTCATATTTACAGTGGTCATAACTAGTGTTTACGGGGCATACAGAATCACATTCAATAACATCAATAACACAGAAAAAACTCTATATAACAGCACTCTTGGACAAAACGCACTGGCCTTTATCGCAAAAGATCTGGAAAATATCTCATTTGAGCAAGACACACTCTTTCTTGCCCAAAAGGATAGTAGTGCAAGCAATACGGGGACAATAAGTTTTCATACAAGCAACAGACTTATCAGCCACCCCAACGAATCAGCTTCTGCAAAATATACTGTTTCCTACACTATAGAAAAAGATGAAAACAGTGAGTTAGTCAAACTCTATCGGGATTCAGGAAAGGCATATCTGGATGAAGAGAGAAATAAAACTGTTCGATACCTTCTCATCGACCAACTGGAAAAAATTATATTTACCTTTTACAATAATGAAGGAGAAGAATTCACCGAATGGGAAAAGACAGAGAAAAAAGACACCAACATTCCCGCAATGGTTCGTATTGAACTTTATTTTCCCACTGATTATGACAACAACGAGCCACAATTTCTTGCCCTCAACGTTGCTCTTCCTAAAAGAAAATGAAACTCCATAAATCCGATAATCGGGGTATGGCAATTTTAATTACCATAATTACCCTCAGCATCCTGAGCATCGCTACTATTCAGTTTTACAGGAATATCAGCAGCAGCTACCAATATTCATACCTCCAGGGAGAACGCCTCCAACTGCTGCTGGCTGCCAAATCAGGACTCAATATTGGTCGATTTCTTATCTTTCAAAAAGAAAACCTCTCTGCTGCAGACACAAGTCAATCAGACTGGTATAAGGCAAATAATACCGAATATAATGAGCTTTTTTCCCATATTACCCTTACCATCTCTATAATGGATGGAGAAGCAAAGTTACCGATTAATTTTCTGGCAAACACCAGAGGTACTCCAGAAGCTCAGAAAAAGGCAAAACTGTACAGGGAAGCGCTGCACAGAATACTTATTTCTGATAAGTTTGGCCTGAAAAACGATGAATCACGAGCCCTGGTAGATGCTCTCTCTGACTGGATAGACAGTAACGACACTACGTTTGAAAATGGTGCTGAAAACGATTATTATCAGGCACTTGAGACACCATATTCGGCAAGAAACAAACCAATAACAGAGCTGAAAGAGCTGCTGCCCGTAAAGGGGATGAGCCATAAACTACTTTTTGGAGACCAAGAGACAGAAGAAGCTCTTGCCAACTATATCACCCCCAACAACCCTGACGGTCTCATTAATATTAACACTGTACACCCTGATGTGTTAATATACCTTTTTCCCCAACTAACAAATATTCTCATTGAAAAAATTGTTAAATTTCGGAAAAATCCAGATAATACAAGTGAGCTGAACTCGCCGGAATGGTATAAAAAAATTGTAGACTGGCCTCAGGATATCACACTCCCCAAACATATCCTCACTGTCAAGTCGGCTGGGTTTACGATTTGTGCTGAGGCCAAAACAAAAATACGCAGTTTAAAAATCACCGCCAATGTCGCAAGAACAAAAGATGGCGACGTTCAGCTTTTAAGCAGGCGGATTAATGAATAAACCCAGAAACTGAATAATGCCAGATACTCTTCTTTCCATCGTTATCGAACCAGGATTCCTGGCTGGTGTTGTGACCCTGAACAATCAGGGTGCAACAGAAGTAATACAATCCGTTTGGGTGAGAAGAACAGACTCCCTGTCCACAGATATTGAAAATCTTCTTGAGCAGATAAAGCAACCATCTGGCCAGACCATACTGAGTATAGGCTCTGATAAACTGGGCTTCTACAGTTTACATTTTCCTTTTCACAATAAAAAGAAAATCGCAGAAGTACTTCCTTTTGAGCTTGAAGCGGCAACCAGCCACAATCTCAATGAACATTTTTTTGCTTACCATATCCTCAGGGAAGAAAACAGCGGCAGCAAAGTTCTCGTTGGTCTCATAGAAAAGAAAGAAGTCGAACAACCTCTTGCTATATTAAGGGAATCAGGCATTGAACCAACACAGATAAGCCTGGCTGGACTCAGCCAAACGGCATTGCATAACGCAGACAGCAATGAAAACAGCTGTCATCTGTACTTTGCCGCAAACAAAGTGCTAATCAGTCTTAGCAAGGATAGTCAACCGCAAATAATACGACAAGTCCATTTAATAAGGAAAGACTCTTTTTCTTCTGCAACAAAGCTTGGTAAAATCATTCGACAAACATTTCTCTCCTTGTCAACACCTTTCACTCAATGCGCTATCACTATCAGTGGAGAGATTGAGAAAGAGTTTGCTGACGCGCTCTCTTCAAGCCTGAGCCATCCGGTTACTTACTCCTGGACTGGTGAATTGCCGCTGATCAAGGTATTACCAGAGATCCATCAAAATATCGAAGAAAAGTTCACAAACGAAGCTATTGGCCAGGCAGCGATCTTCAATAAAAAAATTCTACCATATTTCAATTTTAAAAAGGCTTCACCTACTCTCACAAATGATTTTTACCTGTTAAAAAAAGTTGGCTATGGAGCAGCGATAGTAATGCTTGCCCTAATTTGTTTTGGAGGATGGGCCTGGCTGGACTACAACAGGTTGAAAACCCAAAATGAAGCGTTGACGACTGAAATAAACACTATTTTTCGTAAGACACTCCCCGAAGTCACAAGAATTGTTAATCCAGTTCAGCAGTTACAGACTCATCTTGCTCAGCTCAAGAAAAGCCATACAGTTCAGCCAAATCAAACTCATTTCACCATGCTGGAACTGTTAGCTCAATTATCTCTTACAATTCCAATCCAGGAAAATATTACCCTGAGCAAAATGATAGCCGAACAGAACAATGTACAACTAAAGGGCACAGCAAAAGATTTCACGGGAGTGGACAGAATTCAGAAAAGGCTGCAAAACTCTGCTGCTTTCTCTGATGTTAAAATAAATTCAGCAAATCTGAACTCCCAAAAAGACAAGGTTCTTTTTGAACTAAAAATGACAAGCACCCAGAATCATGAGTAACAGCCTTCAATCTTCCATAGACAAGCTCCTGCAAGATATACAGAGCTACCATCTTGAGCGCCGGGAAAAAATTGTTCTGGTTTTTGGAATATTATTTGTGCTTTTTTTTCTGCTCAATCTGCTGATAATTGACCCTTATCTCACAGCAAAGAACAAACTCCAGAAATCCATTAATCGACAGCAAAAGGAACTTGTCACCATTACAGAGCTCAGCCAACTATATAATAACAATAAAAAGAATACAGACGGCATCATGGAACAGGTACAGGCAAGACCCGCCAACTTTTTTCTTTTTACCTTTCTGGAAGAAAAGGCCGAAATTGCGGGTATAACACAGTTTGTAAAATACATGAAACCATCAACAATTCAGTTCAACAAGCAACTCAATGAAAATACAGTTGAAATGCGGTTTGAAAAAATTACCCTTGAACAACTGGCAACGTTTCTTGAATATACTGAATCACAAAAATATGTAGTATTTGTACGACGAATTTCAATCCAGAATGACAGTAAACAAACCGGAATACTTAATGTTACTGTTCAAATGGTAACCTACAACTTATCCGCCTAGAAACAATACAATGAAAACGGGCTTTAAAATCAAATATTACCTGCTCTATGGACTAATACTCTTTTTCTGTCTTTTGTATTTTAGATTTCCCGCAGCTGACCTCAAACACTACCTGACAAACCAACTCAACACTCTTTTCCCGCAGTATCAATGTGAATTAAAAAAATCGTCCTATAAATTTCCCTATACATTACAATTACAAGACATAATTTTACACTCAAGGAATAACCACTCGACGCAGATAAAAATAGATGAGATTTCGATTAGCCCCAAATTGAATAATCCATTTCAAGAGTATCTCATCAGGGGAAAACTCTATCAAGGGGAATTCACCGCAATTTTGAAAAAACAAAATAAAAACGGAGTATTATTTTTTGACAATATCATTGCTTCAGAAATACAGCTGACAGAGATCAACAAACAAAAACTCTCAGGTGAACTTTCTTTCAAGGCCAAACGTGAAAAGAAAGACAAATCAGCCGCGACAATCAGTAAATTCACAGGCAACCTGGAGCTTAAAAACGGTAAGGTACACCCCAAACCATCGTTACTCACATTACAGGAAATAGATATTCATTATATGAAATTGTCTTTTTCACAAATAAAGAATAAAATAGAGATATATTCCGGTCAATTACAAGGAACACAATTACATGGTTCATTTACAGGATCGATTAGTTTATATCAAACTATAGACAATATCCAGTTACAGGGCACCCTTCTCCCTCAACAACGCCTGCTTAGAGACAATGAAAGGATTCAGAGACAGGTAAAAACATTACAGAAAAGGTTTGGCGCAAAGGCTCTGCCTTTCAGGATTGAGGGTCGACCAGATGACCCTGACTGGAGTATCAAAAGATAATGAAACTTGTACTTAAACTCCAACAACATATCATTCCTTTTCTTATCACAACACTTCTTGTGATTGGCAGTGTCGAAATATGTGTCTGGCAGACGAAAAGGTTTTTTAAAACCGGGCAACAGCCCTTGCGGACACAAATAACAAACAATTCCAGCGAAGAAAAGGAACCTCACTCTGTTTCCTCTCCTGAAAAAACAGCTGGGCAATTCAAAGAAATAATTACCCAAAGACAATTATTCGGTTATCCAGCTAATATTCCCGGAGAGCAACAGGAATTAAACTTGCCGGCAATCACCGCCAACGATTTACAGGTATTGCTCATGGGCACTATCGGTACGGACGCCAGTGACAGCAGGGCGATAATCATGGATAAAACTGATAAATCACAGAATATCTACAAGAAAGGTGATTTTGTCCAGGGCGTAAAAATAAAAGAAATTTTACGGCAAAGAGTTATTCTTGCAGTTGATGGACAGGACAAAATTCTGGAAATGAATGAGTCCATATCATATACTCCACAAACTCAAGCTCCTGCACCAGGAAAAAAAACTGTCTCAAAAGCCAGGAAAACGCGAGGGATAACAAATTAACAACCATTATTTCGTTATGACAAGACTATATCGAACCCAAATAACAATTTGTTTTTGCTGTCTGTTTCTTCTTATTTCTGCCACAGGTCTCAACAGTACAGTTTTTGCGCAGCAGAAACCTGTACATTCAACTAGCTCCAAAAGTAAACGTTTTATCACCGTTGACTTTGACAATGTCAACATCCGGCTTTTTATCAAATATATTGCAGAACTGACTGGCAGAAATTTCGTCGTAGATAAACAGGTTCAGGGCACCGTCACAATTATAAGTCCCACAAAAATTTCTGAAGATGATGCCTACAGAGTTTTTGAATCAGTACTTGAAGTTCACGGTTTTACCACAATTTCCTCTGGTGCTGTCACCAAGATCATACCATCGGTCAAGGCTCGATCACAAAACATGGAGATTCTGCAACAGCCAACCAGTGGTGGCCCAGGGGACAAGATTGTTACCCAAATCATCCCTCTAAAATATTCTTCACCAGATACTATTAAAACTGTCCTGACACCTCTCGTAAATCAGACCTCGGTACTGATCTCCTACGCTCCATCCAATATGCTGGTTATCACCGAAACCCTGGCCAACATTAATAAACTCATGAAAATCATTGAAGTGCTTGATGTTGAATCCAGTTCCAATGAAGTTGTGGTCATTCCATTGGAAAACGCCTCAGCCAGTGCCCTTTCAAAAATTTTATCCACTATATTCAGAGCCACAGTAAAAGCAGGAAAAGCGGGTAGTACATCAGCTGTCAGCATCGTTCCCTACGACCGGGCAAACTCAATTATAGCCCTTGCTGACTCATCCAATATCAAAAAAATCAGAAAGGTCGTTGCACTGCTGGACACAAAGATGGAACGCAGTGAAGGCAATATCCATGTATTTTATCTACAACACGCAACAGCAGACGAACTGGCAAAAGTTCTCAATTCTTTAGCCAGTCAAAAACAATCTTCAACAGCTCAAGGCAAGGCTCCTGCTATCTCAAAAAATGTCAAGATCATGCCTGACGCAGAAACCAATTCTCTTGTCATCACTGCTTCAAAAGATGAATATGCTGTATTGGAAGGTGTTATCAGGAAACTTGATATCCCAAGACGTATGGTTTACATCGAAGCCCTCATCATGGAGGTCAATGTCGACAAAAAATTTGATGTTGGCGTTGAATGGTCTGCTTCCAGTTCCTATGCAAATGGCAGCGGAGCCATTCTGGCAGGTTTCCCCCTCAGTGGTCGAACAGACGGGAATATCGACCCGGCAGGAGGCTATAACAGCAAGGGTGAATTTAGTGCCCCTAAAGGGTTTTCTCTTGGTGTCATAAAGGAAGGCATTAAAATTGGTGGTGTAACATTCCCGACAATCAGTGCTGTACTACAGGCATACAAGGATGATTCTGATATCAATATCATTTCAACTCCGCAAATTCTCACCACAGATAATAAAAAAGCTGAAATCAGTGTTGGTGAAAATCTTGCCTATAAAACCAGTGGTAACGCTGGTGAATCAACAGGCAGCGAATACGAACAATTTGAATATAGAGATGTCGCCACAAAACTATCCATCACTCCTCATGTAAATCAATCCAACACATTACGTCTTGAAATACAAACAGAAATCGCAAAGGTTAAAACCAATGTTGATAATACCCCGGAGACATTCAGGCGCACGGTAGACACCACCGTATTACTCAATGATCAGGGCACCGTAGTCATCGGTGGAATTATTGCTGAAGAATCACAAATAGAATCACTCAAGGTTCCTATTTTAGGGGATATCCCGTTTCTTGGCTGGTTATTTAAAACCGAATATACCAATGATACCAAAACCAATATGTTTATTTTTATAACCCCGCGCATTGTCTCCAATCCTGCCGATATTGCCTCTGTAACTCTTGAGAAAGGGGACAATATAAAGAGTGTCTTACCCAGCGCAAAAGATAAAATACATAAATCTAAAGACAAAAAACACGCAACTAAACTGGCCGATATGGGCTACGAGAAACTGCAAAATGGAGACCTCACAGGAGCCATTCCATTTCTCAACAAAGCACTGGAAATCGATCCTGAAAACCCATATGCTCTGGTCAACATGGGAGTTCTTTATGAACGACAAGGGGATACAAACAACGCCATAGATATGTACAAAAAGGCAGTGCTTTATGGTGACAATGAAATGGCTAGCCAGATAAGTGGACAGCCCCACAGTGCACAATACTCTGTTGTTGAAATAGCCAAGGAAAATCTTACCCGGTTACTGACAGAAGAATTCTCGGATTAATTTTATCTACCTCCCATGAGTGAACAGGAAAAACAAAATACAATATCGCTCTTTGGCTCTGTCCCTAAAAAAATGGAGGGCATGGATGAAATTGACTATATACTTGAGCTTGCCTCTGTCTATTCCATGGAGGTTCACCTCAATCTGCCACCGGATATTGATACCAGTTTCACAGAACACATCAATATAAGCTTTCTCAAGAAATACAAGATCGTTCCCATAAAGACAACCACAGAAAATTTTATCGCAGCCAATCATCCAGATAACTTTCAGGCAGCCGACGATCTTGCCCGTCGATTACACAGGCAAAGTGTCCCGGTGGTACTCGCCCCCACGAACGCCATCATGAATGCCATTACCTACGCCTACGACATGACCCAGACCACAGCGGAGGAAATGATGCAGGATATTCAGGATGAAGATCCTGAGCAATTATTCTCCGAAATTGAAGAAACCAGTGATCTGCTTGATGACACCAGCGACTCTCCGGTTATTCGTCTGGTAAACCTGATGTTTTCCCAGGCTGTCCGAAGTAAAGCCTCTGATATTCATATTGAACCGTATCAAAATAGTGTCAAAATTCGTCAGCGGCTTGACGGTATCCTTTACGATATGATTACTGCCCCAAAGCATGTACAGGCGGCCCTTACCTCCAGGGTTAAAATAATGGCAAAACTTGATATAGCAGAAAAAAGGTTGCCTCAGGATGGTCGTATCGAAATCAAAGTAGCCAATAAGGATATTGATGTTCGTGTTTCCACCTTGCCAACAGCCCTGGGTGAACGAGTGGTACTTCGTCTTCTAGATAAGGCCTCTGTACTCATTTCCCTGACCAAACTTGGTATGCCTAAAGACAGATTTGATATATTTGCAAAGCAAATTAAGGCACCAAACGGTATTGTTCTGGTCACTGGTCCTACTGGTTCGGGCAAAACTACAACGCTCTACGCGGCACTTGCTTCGATCAACAACGTGGATATCAATATTATTACAGTTGAAGACCCTGTGGAATATCGAATTCATGGTATTGGACAGGTCCAGGTCAACCCAAAGATTGATCTCACCTTTGCTTCCGGTTTACGCTCAATCCTGCGGCAAGACCCTGACGTTATTCTGGTGGGAGAGATTCGTGATTCAGAAACCGCAGAGATTGCCATTCAAGCAGCACTTACCGGCCATCTTGTTTTTTCCACCCTGCATACCAATGATTCAGCAAGTGCCATCACAAGGCTGCGTGATATGAAAATTGAGCCCTTTCTCATCACCTCCTCAGTCAATGCAATTCTGGCCCAGAGACTGGTACGAATTATCTGTACCGACTGTAAGGAAAAATATTATCCTCCGACAGAAGAGTGGGAGAAAATTGGTGTTATCCTCAACCCCGATGAAAAGAAAATTGCTTACAGAGGCAGGGGATGTCGTCAATGCAACCATACAGGGTTCAAAGGGAGATGCGGTATCTTTGAACTGCTCCCCATGACTCAGGAAATGAAATCACTGGTACTAAAAACCTCTGATGCAAATGAGCTGAAGCAGCTTGCTGTGAAACAAGGCATGGTCACCCTGCTCCATGACGGGGCCAACAAGGTGGCAGCCGGGATAACGACGATAGAAGAAGTATATCGTATTTCCCAAAGTTAATCTTTGGGCTACTATCATAAATACAATCAGTAATGTATACACAATATTTTGGGTTAAAAGAAAAGCCGTTCTCTATCGCACCGAATCCTGAATATGTATATATGTCAAGCCATCATCAAGAAGCTCTGGCTCATCTTATGTACGGTATCCAGGAAGATGGTTGTCTTGCACTTCTCACAGGAGAGGTGGGTACCGGAAAAACGACAATCTGTCGCTGTATGCTGGAAAAAACTCCCGAGCATATTGATATGGCTGTTGTCTTCAATCCCAAAATTTCTTCTCTTGATCTTCTCCGCACTATATGTGAGGAACTAAAGATAGACATCCCTCAGGACTCTGGCGAAAACAAAATCTATATTGACAATCTCAACAAATATCTGCTGGAAGCACATGCCAAAGGACGCACCACTGTTCTGATTATTGATGAGGCTCAGGGACTCACACCAACGGTACTGGAACAACTGCGTCTGTTGACCAATCTTGAGACCAATACCCATAAACTGCTGAAAATCATATTGCTGGGTCAGCCAGAGCTCTCTGTAATGCTCCAGAATGATGATCTCAAGCAGGTCAATCAGCGAATCACCAGTCGTTACCATCTATCACCACTTAACTATGAGGATACCATCAACTACTTACTGCACCGAATGCACGTGGCAGGAGGAGGTCAGTCGAGGTATTTTTCGGATAAGGCTCTCAAAATTCTCTATAAAAAATCTGGAGGAGTTCCGCGACTCATCAACCTTATCTGTGACAGGGCCCTACTTGGAGCCTATGCCGAAAGCAGATCATTTGTTGATCATATAACGATGAAACAGGCTGTAAAAGAGGTCTTTTCACCAGCAAACGTTAGCCAAAAGGAAATAAAACACACCAGGAAACTGGTATTCCTGCTGCTGATTACTGCCCTGCTAACAGCAACAGCCGTTTATTATGTCCAATTCAGACAAAGGGAAACGACAAGAGTTACCATCACCCCTCTGGTAGAAAAGGAGACAAGCCTGCCACTTCAATTGATTGCTAAAAAACAAACAACAGCTGAGACAGATGCCAAACCACAATCGGAGGTACAATAATGTCCTACATTCTTGATGCCCTGAAAAAATCTGATAAGGAACGGCAGCATCAATCCAGCTCGTTACCCTTGCGGGAACTCGCTCCATTAGCCTCAAAAAGAAGAAAAAGTGCCATCTGGCCTGTTATTCTCCCTACACTACTTTTTCTTGTTATTATCGGCGGAGGCAGCTTCTGGTTCTTTACAAGCTATTCACTTGTTCCTGTTCAACCAGCAAAAAATCCTGTACAAAAGCAACCTGTAAAACTCACAACGGAGCCAGTTCAGAAGCAAGCAGAACAACCACCGCCTGCACCAATTATTGAATATGAGGTCTTTGAGCCAGCCCCCATATACAATGTGGAAACTGTCGGTGAACTTATTACCAGCACCGAACAGCTTGAGAATTTAGCCCCTAAATATCCAGATCTCATACATATGGAAGAGCTTCCGGCTGATCTTCTACAGACACTCCCCAAACTGGAATTCGCAGGACACGCCTACTCACAGACCCCCCAGGACAGACTTATTATCATCAACAATAAAATCGTCAGGGAAAACAGCCTGATTACAGATAACCTCATACTCAAGGAAATCTTGCCTGAAGGGGTGGTACTGAGCTATAAAACTATAGATTTTCAGGTACTCATCGGTCAGTGAATAAGAAAACTCAGAAAGAGATAATGTATAACAGCCCTTAACAAAACTGAAAACATTCATCCCTTTACAAAACCATATCAAAGAATCATGACTGCAAAAATAATCAGCGGCATAGAAATTCGTAAATCAATTCTTCAGGAACTTAAAAAAGAAGTTCAACAGATGCAAAAAGATCACGGTATTGTCCCTGGTCTTGTCACCATCCTCGTAGGCGAAAGTCCTGCATCTCTAAGCTATGTCGCCCTCAAGATAAAAACAGCACTGAGCCTTGGGTTTCACGAAGTACAGGAAAGTCTGCCGGAAGACATCACTGAAGAAGAACTGCTCGCACTTATTGAACGTTATAATAATGACAATTCCATCCACGGCATTCTGGTGCAGTTGCCACTGCCAAAACACATTGACGAACAGAAGGTCATTCAAGCCATTGATCCTGATAAGGATGTAGACGCCTTTCATCCAGTTAATATCGGACGGCTCATGATCGGTGGTGATATTGCCCGCTTCCACCCTTGCACTCCAGCAGGAATTCAGGAAATGCTGAAACGCTCCAATGTGGAAACCAAAGGAGCTGAGGTTGTAGTGGTTGGACGCTCCAATATAGTAGGCAAGCCCATAGCCATCATGATGGCACAGAAAGACGCCTGGGCAGACGCCACAGTCACCATCGTACACACCTGCACCAGGGATCTTGCAATGCACTGTCGTCGGGCAGATATTCTTATCGTTGCAGCCGGTGTTCCGCATCTTGTAAAACCGGAATGGATCAAGCCAGGTGCCACAGTTATTGATGTAGGAGTAAACAGGGTTGGAGTAAATCCAGATACGGGTAAAGCCATTTTACAGGGAGATGTGGATTTTGAGAAAGCAAGAAAAATAGCGGGTCGCATTACTCCCGTACCAGGAGGCGTAGGTCCAATGACCATTGCCATGCTCATGAAGAACACCCTGATTGCAGCAAAGGATCATATAACAAAATCCCAATGTAATTAGCCGATGAATACCATTGATTTTCACAAAAGATAGAAGGTACAAAACCATGAGAATAAAAGATCTGCACAACAGAATTACGGCTGAAATCGCAGCTGACAAGTCACCTGCCACCATATTCAAGGAACTCTCAGCCCAGGTTCCAGACAATGCGGCAAAGCTTGCCTATGTCATCGGCTCTGTGCCAACAGAAGAGAAAAGAAAAAAATATCTCAAGGTTAACGCTATTCTCACAATTCTCCTCATATTAAACAGTATCTTCTGTTTATTAGCGGAATTGCCGATAAATCTTGAAGAACCAACACTTTTTATTGCCTTGAAAACAGTTCTTCCCCTTATCTTCTGCTATTTTACCTTTCGCTTTTTTGGTGCAGCTTACAGATTTATTAGCATCTGGTCATTACTGGATTTCCTGGAAACGGCAGCACTATCCATCTCTTCTCCGCCAAACAATTTTGTTGCCTATAAAATGCTCATTGTTTTTCTTACAATGAACCTGTGCTGGTATATAGCAATAAAAGTATTCCCTAATATTGGCATTCTGGGGCCCAAGAAAGGACCGGACGGACAGTACATTCTTTAATTTATTATTCAAAAAATGCAGTAATGCATGGATCATTTCCGGCGGTAATCAGCAGCCTTAATATCAAGCCTTTTCATAATTTTCTGAATTGCCGCTCGCGTAAGCCCGGACAGCTCCGCTGACTGAGTCACATTACCGGAGGTTTTCTTTAACAGAGTCGCTATATATTGAGATGTAAAATTATCAACAACCTTCTGCTTGGCGTCCTTGTAACTCATGTTAGCAAGGGAATAAGAAAATGCCAAATTATCACTGTTTCCCCTTGGATGACGTGGTGACTGCTCGGCAAAATTGAGGTCTTCAAGCTGAATAACATCTCCCCTGCTAAACATTACTACCCGCCGCACAACATTCTGTAGTTCCCGCACATTTCCCGCCCACTCTCGATCTACCAGAGCTGAAATAGCTCGCTGACAAAAGCTCTTGGGAGGCTTATTCAATTCCTTACTCACCTCATTGGCAAAATGATGTACCAGAAGCGGGATATCCTCCCGCATCTGTCTCAAGGACGGCGTATTCAGGGTCACAACATTGAGACGATAAAAAAGATCTTCACGAAACTCTTTCTTCTCTATCATCTCCTCTAAATCAAGGTTGGTAAGAGCAATAACACGAACATCAACCTTTCTGGTTTGACTTGCCCCAAGAGGCCGTACCTCGCGCTCCTGCAAAACTCTCAGTAGTTTTGCCTGGATAGAAAGAGGTAAATCCCCTACCTCATCAAGACAAATTGTGCCACCATCAGCTTCATTGAAAAGCCCTGTTTTTGCATGCGTTGCATCAGTAAACGCACCTTTCACATGTCCAAACAACTCACTTTCCAGCAAATGTTCAGGAATAGCCGGACAATTTACCATCACCATAGGCTTATCAGATCTACTACTCAGCCTATGCAGTGCCTGAGCAGTAAGTTCCTTGCCCGTCCCGGATTCGCCGCGGACAAGAGTTGTATAGTTGGTCTTTGCAACAATTCCCAGATTATAATAGAAATCTCGCATCACCTGTGAATCTCCAACAAACTCTGTCCCGCTATTCTCACATGCCTCATGCACCTGCTGGCGAAGCAAATAATTCTCCCGGATCAAACGATTACGTTCAAGTCCCTTGTTAACAGCTTGTAAAAGCAGCTCTTTATCAAAAGGCTTGGTGATAAAATCGTAGGCTCCGGCTCGAATAGCTTCAACCGCTGTTTCTATGGTACCATGTCCAGTCATCATGATAACAGTCATCCATGGATCAACACTGCGAAATTCTGTAAGCAACTCAAGCCCACTCATACCAGGCATCTTGATATCCAGCAGGGCAAGATCAAAACTCTCTTCCCTAATTCTACAAAAGGCTTCTTCAGCATTACCAGAGAGAATCACATTGATCTCCGGCAAATTATTGTTAATCGTTCGCTGCAGCCCTGTAAGCAAATCACGTTCATCGTCAACAATCAGAAGTTTTATTTCACTCATCTATATTCTCCCAAACAATGAACATACAAAAAATTTCTCATGTATCAGAATTTTCCTGAACAGGAATCCGAATAATAAAACAGGTACCTTCACCAATCTTGCTCTGAACCTGAATGGTTCCATTGTGATTCTGAATAATACCATAACTGACAGCAAGCCCCAGACCAGTTCCCTCTCCCGGTTCTTTAGTTGTAAAAAAAGGTTCAAAAACCTTAGCTTGCAAATGTGCTTCAATTCCCCTACCGTCATCTTCGACTTCAATCTGAACACATTTACCATCTTCAACCAGTAAGGTTCTCACAGTTATTGTACCAGCTGAATCAATAGCATGCCTGGCATTCAACACAAGATTCAATATGACCTGCTTTACACGATCAATATCGACACAAAGAGCAGGAATATCATCTGAAAACTCTGTTTTTACCCTAATTTGTTGTTTTTCAAGCTGAGCCATAACCATACCAAGCACCTCTGAAATGAGCTCATTTACAGAACATACTTCCTGTGATTCAGCAACAGGTCGGGAAAATCTCAACAGATCAGCTACAATTTTACGACAGTTACCTACGTGTTTTTCGATAATTGCCAGATCAGCCCTGGACTGCTCCGATAAATTTTTATCATCACGAATAAAATCGATATGGCAAAGAATCACACCGAGAGGGTTGTTGATCTCATGAGCCACACCAGCTGCCACCTGTCCCATGGAGACAATCTTTTCAGCATGCTGAATCTTTTCTTCGAGTTTTTTTTCTTCCGTGATATTTTTTACATAACAAACAATATTAACTGCTTCTTCCAGCATCTCATCTGTTACCGGATAGAAATAAAGCTGAAAGATTTCACCAGATTCCAGTTTTACCTCACGACTAACCGGCTCCTCTGAAATGACTTCAATCAACCCCCTGCATCTGGAAATTGGACAAATTGTGGAAGTCGTCAATTCATAAATATTTGCATTGAGACTGATAGTATCATCCAATCCATAAGATTCCAGAAAAGCCCGGTTAACAATTTTTAATTCACCATGACGACCAAGAAGAACCACAGGATCTGAAATACCATCAAAAACAGATTGGAGCAGCTCCTTGCTATGGTATAGTTCGTGAGCATACCGCTCCAAAGAACCATGATTCTTCTCAAGATAATCGGCGATGGTCACAGCAGCCTCCTTCAACTCTTCAATTTCGTCCAGAGTCTGCGATTGCTCCAAAAGCTGTAAGCCCTTTTCATCCTTCATTGAAGAACGAAAAACTGTGAGTATATTTCTTAAATTCTGGGAGACAACCTGATTGAAAAAGATACTGATTATCGCGTAAAGAAAGATTAAGGAGGGTACAACAGCCATAAAGACAGTAATGGCAATCTCCTTGATCTTCTGAATATTAATGTCCACAGGAATAGCCACACTGACAAGACCACTAATCTGTCCCTCTGCACGATAAAAGCCTTGTTTTGCGCCATAAAGTTCAATAATTTTACCCGGAGCAATATCAGGGTCACCATGACAGTGCAGGCAGGACTTATTGACAATAACCGGCTTAAGCTTGACAAAGGTCAAGTGTCCATCCTCATCTTTGACGATTGCATGCCACTCATCCTCTTCCTGATTATTACGAAAATAATCGATCATTTTCCGCTCAAAATCATTGGCTTCATAAGTTGAGTTACGAGCATTGATTGCCACACGTCTATATTCCATGTCCTGGTTGGTAGCACCAATTCGCTCTGCAATTTCACGACTAACGTAAGAAGAAGACATGGCCTGGATAATGAAATCTTCATCCTCCACCAACTTATACATTCGAGGACGAAGTACCTCCCGAACGTAGGATCGACTAGCCTCCATAGAACTCATAATGAGATTCGCCTTCTGATAAGCTTCATTTTCCAGAGATTTGACCTGAAAATAATAGATGGTCATGGAGGCAAGAGCCGAGAACATTATGAGAATAGCAGCAAGACCAAAGAGAAACTTTGTCTGCAGTCGGGTATGTTTTTTAGAATTTTCCGACATAGAAAAGAGTAAGAATAAATCAGTAATTGTTTAATTTCGTAAACAAACTAGATAATATACACCATGAAAATCTCTCACGCCCTACCATCAGAAATGATGCATACTACGGTTTACATCTGTTGTAAAGAGAATCAAATCGTTTTGCCCAAAGCCCTCTAAAACAAAAAACAAATTTGAGGGTAATCTTGAGTACAGGCAAAGGGATGGGCAACATTCTCAATTAAACCAGAAATAACCAACAACAATAAGTAAGATAATAAAGACCTCAAGAATGGTAAGCCTTATTAACATCAGACTGATCTTACGCTGAGACGGTGTCATGGGCAACAAAATCCGATTCATCAGATAACGATGCATTTTAGTCCAGAGGCTGGTTGTTCTATAGAGACGAAGATATTCCCTGATTGAACGCAGCCAGTAAAGAAGTTTCTGTTCCTCCTGTTCTTTTGGCTCCCCTTCAAAAATGACCCGCACCCACAACATCGAATCCCGTTCAAAAAGGGTAATACTCTTCCACTCAAGTCCTTCCGCTTCAAGGGTCACTCCATCCCGTTTATCACTAATCACAGATCCTGAAAAAGAAAAAGACACATTAGTTTCATGATCTTCGGCTTTTACAGAATACCCTTCAATTTCTTCCTGCAACTCCTTGATTGCCCAATAAGGATTTAAACGAAGCAGTCTTTCGAAGTGAAGGGTATCTGCCAATAATTGATTACCCTGTGCCGTTATAAGTTCAAGATGCAGCTCGTATTCTTTTTCCATTACTCTTGTCGTGATATTTTTGTCCGCAATCCTAAGGTGCAATTAACAAGGGACAGGGGAGAAGAGGATGCAGTTTCTTGCTGGAAATTTGATTCGCCAGCCCCGGTTCCATCCTGACAGAGAAAAGTCGGCGCGGCTTGATACATCTTGGTCCAAGAACCACAAGATTGGACTTAAGGTTCTCTGCAGACTCTGCAATAGTTTCTTCAATTCCACCAACAACCATGGAGAAACAAGACCTTGCAGCATCAGGATAGCTTTCCCTTATCCTCTGCCAATCAGCCTCAATCTCTCGACTGAGCTGTTCCTGTACATAGTCTTTAAAAGTCGTTCTAGTTTTGGATGTGTTTAGCCAGTCATCAGTGGACAATTCACTCCAATCCGCATCTATAATAGTCAGTATTGTTATATTCTCTGCCTTTACATACTCAATAAGCTCTGTAAAAACGAGTTGTTCCGCTTTTTGAGCTCCAGGGCTTCCATGGGTACAAAGTAGTATTTTATCGAACATTTTTCATCCTTCAAAACATCCTTGCTAGCGAAATTTTAATAAAGAACCAATAACTATAAAAGTATAATGACTGATTCTGAGAAAAAAGAAAACGCTTAAAGCCAATCAGAGCCTTAAGCGTTTTTATAAAAGGCGGGGAAAAGCCCCCGCCTCTCACACCTCTGTCGTTATACGAACCACTTGGTAAAGGCAAGAACCAGAACAACAGTTATCAGACAAAAAACGAGGGCGGTGAGGTCCTCATGTTTCTCACTGGAAAAAACAGAGAGAGCTCTCTCCTCCGCTTGTTCTTGTTCGTTCTTATTATTTTCACTCATAATCTACCTCCGATTAGTGAAGAACTACATCTTTTACAAGCCACCATACAACAAAGAAAGACAGGGTCGCCTTGGTCAAACCAGAAATACCACCAATTACCAAGGGCCAGCCACCTGCCTGAAAAATAGCCTTCTTGGTAATTTGCATACCAAGACCGATCAAACCGAAGGCAAAGAACCAAATCATGCAGTCAGTAAGAACCGTTATAGTCTTCGATTTCTTTTTAACCTGCTTGATAGCACGCTTAAGAACGTGTTGCACCTCTTTATCAAGAGTAATCACCTTTCCTTTTGCCGCAGCAAGAATACTTTCAAGCTGAGTCATACGTGCCCGACCCTGCTTATCAAAAAGTTTCTTGTTCTGACGATCAGCATAATTACCAGCGATCTGATGCTGCTTGTCAAGATCTGTTACAGCTTCCATCTGCTCAGCAGTAAGACCAACAAACTTACCTTCGGCAATTGCCTTGGCAAGAACAGCTCTCTCTTCACCGTTAAGTTGACTACGATCATTGTAGCTCACGTCAATAAACTTTCCTTTATAGTGACTTGGAGGAGAGAAGACACCCAAAGAAGACATAAGGAAGAGAAGCAGAAAACCAAGAATAAAGATTGGGAACTTGTCAATTACAACAGACTTGAAGCTCAACTTCTGTCCAGTATCCTTACCAAACCAGGCAGCCAGCACCAAAACAATGATTGGCAAGAAAAGAACACGGGTAATATTAAAAATCTCCGCAACTTTCAAGGTCTTGATGTCTACAGAATCAAAAGCCAATGCGGCAGCAGCAACCTGAGCAGAGTTCAGGATACCGGTTCCCGCCCACGCTCCGAACTGTACAGCATTCATGCCAGCCATTTTACCAATGGTTGGAAAGATAAACATGCAAAGAATACCAAAGGAAAGAATAGTACCGATGGTATAAGCCATCTCTTCAGACCTGGCTTTTACCACAGGTGCCACAGCAACAGTTGCAGAAACACCACAAACACCCATACCAGCAGAGAGAACACCGGTCATGGTCTTGGGTTGCTTGAAAATATTGCCAAGCCAGAGTACCAGAAAGACCGTACCAAGCACAAAAAAGCCAATCAACCAGACAGAATAAACACCAAGTTTTGCCAACTCTGCAAAGGAGTAACGAGCACCAAGCATAATTACACCCATTTTCAGTACAAAACGGGCACATTTTACACCAGGACCAGCAAATTTAGGAATACCGATGGTGTTAGTAATAAGCACACCAACAAGAAGACCAAGTACAACATAGTTCAGGTTCAGAATCTTGTAAATTTTGAAGCCAAGAACAGGCTCCATCGCCTTACTCCATATCTTAACTGCAGGCTCAGCATACCAGCGAATTACCATCGCCAGTACAAGCAGCATAACGATACCACCAATGACGTTCAGAAAGTATCGATCAACCAAAGTGTTTCCAGGTTCACGTACGGTATTAACGATAGCACCAAAGAAACCAACAGCAGCGACAGTAATACTCATAATCCCTTGAAGATCCATGGTCTTATGAGTTTTCAGGCTTTCCATCATAGGCAACAGCACTCCTGTCTCTACAATCAGTCCGTAAACCAGAAGGACACCACTCATAATAAAGAGCGGCATGTTTTGACTTACACGAGATGACATTCTATCTCTCCTCTTGTTAATTTTACCTTTCTACGATTCACAACCCCAACTGTCATAAATCAAAAGGAAAGGAACTTAAACGGCGACATTGCAAATTCTATGCCTTGAAAAAATGAAACCGATAAAACATTGACACACCTAACTTTTTCGAGCCCTTACAACTAATCAATTTTATTACAAATCAATAAACAGTAGGAGATTCAGGACAAAGAAATGCAAACGCAACTATCCACCGACAACTAAAGTTTACATCAAATAGTGAAAACATAATTCAATAATCAGCTTTCTTCAGCGCGGCATCAATTAAAAGAGGATAAGGTTGATGATTTTTAAGAAACTCCGGCAACTGTTCTAAAGCTTCATTAACCTTATCCCTGGTCTCATATTCACCGAAGAAAACATAAGTAATTGCAGGTAAAGTCGCTTTTTTTAAGATATAAAAATTATCAATTTGCTGCTGATACTCATCCTTACTAAAATTTTCCTGTAAATGTAAGCGGACTTTTCCAGACTCCAAAGCCATTAACTGTATGGTATAAAGCCCTTTATCCCGTTTAGCAAGCCAGGAGACAGTTGCCTGTTGCCGCGCTTTATAAATTTTCAGCGTAGCATCATCCAATACCTCTTCCCCCAACACAATTTTCAACGTTCTTTCCTCACTTGTGATAAGGGGGATTTTCCGTTCATTCTCTACTTCTTGAGAGGCATTATCTGCTGGGTCGGCAGCTATTCTAAAAGTTTCAGAGGAAGATTCTGTATTTAAACCCACATTCAGCTTTTTACCTTTTGTAATAACCGGAATTCCAACTTTCTTCTTTAACATCAGCTCAGGCTGCTTGGCAATGAGTGGAATTTCCGCTTTCTTCTCTGGCTGTACAGGAACCTGCTTTGCAGCAATCACATTCTCAACTTCTTTTACTGGCTGTACCGAAATCTGCTTTGCAGCGGTATTCACCTCCTCAACTTCTTTTGCTGACTGCACCGGAATCTGCCCTGCGGCAATCACATTCTCGACTTCCTTTGCTGGCTGTATCGGAACCTGCTTTGCGGCAGTCACCTCTTCGACTTCATTTGCTGACTGCACCGAAATCTGCTTTGCAGCAGTATTTACCTCCTCAACTTCTTTTGCTGACTGCACCGGAATCTGCCCTGCAGCAATCACATTCTCGACTTTCTTTGCTGACTGCACCGAAACCTGCTTTACGGCAATCACATTCTCAACTTCTTTTGCTAACTGTACCGGAACCTGCTTTACGGCAATCACATTCTCAACTTCTTTTGCTAACTGTAC
>PDWI01002359.1_pt1 | contig 28670 bp, 28 predicted proteins | sample 1430891 | NCBI WGS metagenome assembly PDWI01 (sample SAMN01162508, study PRJNA174530) | Oral metagenome, whole genome shotgun sequencing project. | biome: Marine environment; feature: Marine mammal; material: Swab sample of the gingival sulcus; isolation source: swab sample of gingival sulcus... | reverse complement strand
CCCAACTAAAAAAATACGTTTCTTCATCCTTACTCGACATTCTCCTCTCATCTTACAAAAAGCGGATACACAACTACCGGGTAGTATATTCTATCAAAAGAATACAAAAAACCTAAAATTATTATGCAAAACAAAATTTTCTCCTCCCTTTTGGGCAGGTAGAGAAAAACTGTCTTTTGTATTCAAGCAGCAACAAACAAACACACGATAATCATGACACAACACTCCATACAAGGACATTTTCAAATAAAAACACCAGCTGAAATGGTATTGGTGGATATTACCCAGAAGGTTAAAAAGCTTCTTTACGATCATAATTTTACCGATGGAATGTGTTATCTTTTTAACCCACACACCACAGCCGGACTGACCATAAACGAAGGAGCCGATCCCGACGTTCAAACCGATATTATCCAGGCAATAAGGCAAATTGTGCCGCTGGATCTTGATTATCGCCATCTGGAGGGAAACTCTCCATCACATGTTATGGCATCGCTGTTTGGAAGTTCTCTCACCCTTTTGGTTGAAAACACCAGCCCCATTTTAGGCACCTGGCAGAAAATATTTCTCGCTGAATTTGACGGTCCTCGCACCCGCAAGATCATCTATCGCCTGGTTCCGTAACATCTACTCTGTCAAATATACCATGAATATACCCGCTAAAAATATGTGCTTCGGTCTCAGTGAAGAACGGGATCGCCAATCCTTTTTCACCTTTTTACAACAAATTGGGCGTGAAGAATTTGCCGTGGAAATGTCGCGGCGCGTCTCAACTGATGAAATAAGCACCTTTGTTGACAATTTCACCAAACTCATGCAGAAATATTTTTCGGAAAACGAATACCACAGGCTGTTTCTCAATGATAAAACCCGCGGGACACAACGGGAAATCAAACAACATTGATAGTATTGCCTGTAAACAACTGTATTTTTTACCGGAAAACCTGTCTGGGCTCTTAAACAGGAAAAAATACTATAAAAATGACCGCGGAAAAAACAATACGACTCCAGAAATACATTGCCCAATGTGGTCTTGCTTCCAGACGAAAGGCGGAGGAATTTATAACTGCAGGCCGGATCACGGTTAACGGCGAAACAGTCACAACTCCCGGCACCTGTATAAGACCTGGAATTGACCAGGTAAAAGTTGACAACACACCTGCTATGGTTGAAGAAGTTGTAGAGTATTTTCTCCTCAACAAACCAAAAGGCTATGTCACGACCCTCTCAGACCCGCAGGGACGACCTGTAGTCACTTCCCTGATACAGGACAACACAACCCGTATCTTTCCTGTTGGCCGTCTTGACTACGATACCGAAGGTGCCCTGTTGCTCACCAATGATGGTAATCTGGCTCAAAAAATTCAACACCCGAGTTTTCAAACCAAAAAAACCTATGAGGCCGTTGTGTATGGTCATCCTGGAAAAACAAAATTGACCCGGTTATCTCAAGGTATTCTGCTTGAAAACACCATGACCGCTCCCGCTCAAATAACTTTATTAAAAAAATGGAAAAAAACCAGTCTGATACGACTAACTATCCATGAAGGTCGCAAGCATCAGGTAAAAAAAATGCTGAAGGCAATTGGTCATCCCGTTGCGTCACTCAAACGTACTGCCTATGGTCAACTGCATCTGCATAACCTGCCCACAGGAGCCAGCAGAAAACTCTCTTTGGCTGATATCGAAAAAATCTTTTTATAAAATTTTCTTTACAATTTAAAAAATAACTGATTAAATTTGAATAGTTACGAGTTTTAACTGTCTCTTAGCATTCACCTATATTCGTAACCATTTGTAATAACACTACTTTTTACAGCCACATTACCAGTGCGCTGTAAGAGCTGAACTTTACTTGTTTTTATGTACAAAGTAGTTGTAATTTTGTTACTTGATAAGTGATTCCTTGAACAGGAGCAGAGGTATGAACAAATCAGAACTCATTGAAGTATTGGCCCAGGACATGGGAGTACCCCATCGCGAAGCAGCCGCTATTACCAACACCATTATTGACACCATGATCGATGCTCTTGTCAAAGGTGAGAGCATAGAAATCAGGGGTTTTGGCAGTTTCGTGATCAAACAGTACGATTCATACGAAGGACGTAACCCGAAAACCGGTAAAAAAATCAAGGTCAAACCGAAGAAGTTGCCGTTTTTCAAGGTCGGTAAAGATTTACGCGAAAAGGTAAACAAGGGCAAGTAAGCTGTTTACCCATTTGAGTTAATAACTTTACCTACCAGATCATACACTTGAGCCTGGGTGATTTTGACATCAACAATATCACCTTGGTTCACCTTTCCATCAGTTATATATACGCAACCATCAATTTCCGGTGCCTGATACCGGGTTCTCCCTTCCAGCAATAGATCAGTTTCCCGGCTCACACCTTCAACCAACACTTTTTCGGTCTTCCCGACAAATCGGCTGAGCTTGGCCTGTGAAATCTCACTTTGCACCGCCAAAATATGATCAACCCTTCTCTGCTTCTCCTCTTCATCAAGCTGATGTTTAAAGTATTCAGAAGGACAACCTGCCTCATTGGCATATGGAAAAACACCAAGATGATCAAATTGAACCTCTTTAATAAAGTCTTCAACTTCGATAATATGTTGTTCTGTTTCACCAGGAAAGCCGAGTAAAAAGGTAGTCCTCAAAGCCAGGTCAGGAATAATTTTTCGCATTTTTTCAACCAGCTGAAAGAGAAACTCCTGACCATATCTCCTGTTCATACCCTTCAACACCTGCTTATTTACATGTTGAAACGGAATATCAAGATACGGAGTAATCCTCGGATTTTCGGCAATAATATCAAGCAACTCATCTTCAATTCCAGTGGGATAGAGATATAACAACCTGATCCATGGAATGCTGGTCTTCGACAAAATGTTCTTGAGGAGGTTCTGCAGGTTTTCCTGTTCACCCAGATCATCACCATAGGCGGTTAAATCCTGAGCAATTAAGCAGATTTCCTTAACCCCACTCGCCTCAAGCCGCTGGACTTCAACCAGTAGATCAGCTATCGGCCTGCTTCTCAGGTTACCACGAATTGATGGTATCATGCAGTAGCTGCAACGATTGTTACACCCCTCTGTAATCTTCACCCACGACCGGAAAAATGGGGTAGAAATACACCGGGGCATCGTAGAATTGATCAACACCCGATCGGGTAAATAGAGCTTATTTTTTTCACTGCTCAGAGTAGTGAGATAATCGACAATACGGTGGGGGCCTTCAGTTCCGAGAAAAAGATCCACTTCCGGCAGTTCCTGTATCAAGGAATCCTTATAGCGTTGCACCAGACAGCCGGTCACCACCAGTTTTTTTTCTGGATCATCTTCTTTCAGGCTTGCGTGTTGCAAAATTTCATCAATTGCCTCTTCAACCGCCGGCTGAATAAAGCCACAGGTATTTATGATAATAATGTCTGCAAGCTCGACATCCTTTTCCAATTCATAGCCAGCCTCCATCAGATTACCGAGCATGAGTTCGGAATCAACCAGATTCTTGGCACACCCAAGGCTGACAAGATGAAAACTTTTCATAGTTTCCTCCTGTCAAAAAATTTCAAGAGAAGGAGTTGAATCATCGCTTCCACCTGGTGTTTAAATCCTTTTTGCTTAAAACCAGCTCGCCACTCCTTTGCCATCGGCAAATCGGAGACGACAAATAGTGCTGCCAATGCCACCCTTCTGAAAGTTGCAACTGATACCAGGGCGGAAATTTCCATGTCAACGGAATCAATATTGTGCTCTTTACGCAGTTGTCTCAACATGGCTCTGGTCTCCCGATAAGGAGCATCTGTACTCCAACAGCTTCCATGACGAAAACTCACGTTATTCTCGTCTAAAAGAGTTTCAAGCTCTAAAAGTAATTGAGCATCAACCCTTCCATCCCTGTGTTCACCATAATACTGTGAAGTTCCTTCTCCAACCCAGGTGTTCTGGACACAGACAAGATCACCAATAGCATCGTCTGGCAAAAGACCGCCGCACCAGCCAAATACCACAATTTCACGGGCACCAAGGGCTATCAGCTTTTCAAGGGTCATCGCTGCCATCGGTGCGCCAATGGTCGGACCTGCGACAAATCCTGCACATTCAGAGCTCACCAGCAGGTTGGAATGAAACAGCCCCCTTCTCTCCCAAGACCTGGAGTCCAGACTCTTTACACACCTGTCGTAATCGGCCGGATTGATAAAAAGTATTCCCGTTGAAGGGATTGGCTTCTCCTTTTTATGCCGCTTAGGCTGGATAATATATTCCTGATCAGATTCAACCATCTTCGCCACCACTCAAAGAAAAAGGGGCTACAGATTTCTCTGTAGCCCCTTACCATCTACACTAGGTAGATGAAATCGTACTTCGTTCTTATCCTAACAGAGGGTTAGCATAGAGAAGAATCAAAGAAATAACCAGTCCATAAATAGCGATTGATTCAGCAAGAGCCATACCAAGAATCATGAAAACCATGAGTTTTGGTTGAACTTCAGGATTACGGGCAAGACCCATGGTTGCACCTTGTCCAACAGAACCGATACCAATACCTGCTCCAAGACCGGCAAGACCGATAGAAAGTGCAGCACCAACACAAATCAACGCTAATTGAATATTTCCTTCCATTTTGTTTTCTCCTTAATTGTTTTTCTAGGTTTGGCCTTCTTCTATAAACTCAAACGCTTACGCGTTTGTTTTCTTATCTTATCATGACATATCTCATCCAGAAGAGCATTAATGGGCATGCTCCGCAGCTTGTGAGAAATAAACAACGGTGAGCAATACGAATACCATTGCCTGAACAAGGGATACAAGCACACCGAGTATCATGATTGGCAGAGGAGCAAACGCAAACCCGGCCAACATGAACAAAATTCCCAACAGGGTCTCCTTCGCCATAATATTACCAAAGAGACGAATAGAGAGTGAAAGCAGACGAGCAAAGTTTGAAATCAACTCGATCGGCAACATCAACGGTACCAGCCACCACATTGGCCCCATGAAGTGCTTGTAGTAGCTAAGGCCATGCTCACGGAATCCGATGAAATGGTGGGTAACCCAGACAATAACAGTTAAGCCAAGAGTGGTATTGATACTCGCGGTGGGTGACATAAACCCTGGTATCAAACCGATGAGGTTGGCAACTGCAATATATAAACCGAAAGTGGCAATCATTGGGAAAAACTGATCGGTCATTTTTCTTCCCATATTGTCGACAAAAAAATCATCCATACCACCAACAATGATTTCCCAGAAGTTTTGCCCTTTTCCTGGGATCATTTCGAGCTTTCCAAGGGTCAACTTGGATACGATGATGAGAAATGCCATCACCAGCCAGGTGTAAGTCATGTAGGGGGCACACAGTTTTTCAAGAAATGTGTGACCAACAAATCCATGAGGAACTGGCAAACCCAGCCATTCCAGGATAACAGAAATAAATAGTATTGGATGCTCCATATCGCCTTCTACCTCCTCCTGATGAAATAGTGCCGCGCAACATTTAACGCCGTGAATGTAACCGCAAACACTACCGTTGACAACCCTAAAATTAGTCCAAAGATGTTAACCTTGCCGTATTTGATCAATACCAGCAAAATAACACCAATAATTATAATTCTAACCCAGAATTTTAGTAAAAATCCCAGTTTTCCTTTTTTGATCGCCTGTTTTTGACTCTTATCATCAAGATCTTCACCGGTTTCAGTCAGGGAATCAACAAATCCAAGCACATCCTTGTGTGCAACCTGAAAGCTCAATATGGATACAACTCCACCGGCAAAGGTCGACCAAGCAAATGTCCACGACCATACAATATAAGAGACCAGACAGACCACCGTTAAATACAACCAGCCAATGACCTGCACTCTCTGCAGATGTTTCACCCCATCAACCACCAGACTCTCAATCGTCCTGTTTTTCTATCTTTTTATTCTCCCGTAAGAGAATATCAAACAGGCTCTTAAAACTTGCCGCGATACCAAATGCCAAGCCGATAAAAGTAAACCAGGGGGTCGTTTTTCCGGCAAAAACTTTCTGATCCAACAAAATGCCGCCTCCCATGCCAATCACGATACAGGCTGCAAAGGTAAAACCGATGTGACCATAATTGGCCAGCAACCGCACCCATTCATTCCTGGTATCAGACATTTAAAACTCCAATTTACAGAGGTGACACGATGGTCATTTACAACATGCTTTCGTATCATGCACGCATTTCAAAGTCAATTGATTTTTCAATCTCAAACCAGTTTTTTAAAAGACAGCTCGGTTTTGGCAACCACCTCTTTCAATTCATCGTCGGAGTGAACCCCGGAGACAAAAGCAACCTCAAACTGAGAAGGTGCCAGATACACCCCCATCTCCAGCATCTGCCGCCAATGCTGGGCGTATTTGTCGGTATCCGCCTTCATCGCAGAATCAAAATCAAATACTTCCTGGTCAGTGAAAAAGGAGGTCATCAATGAACCAACCCGGTTTAACTGCACTGCCACCCCTGTACTTGCCGCCACTTTTTCCAGGCCTTCGGCAAAGGCCGCCGCCTTTTCATTGAGCCGGGAATAAAAATCTGGTGCCTGCAGCAGTTTTAATGTGGCAATGCCCGCTGCCATTGCCAACGGGTTACCTGACAAGGTGCCCGCCTGATAAACCGGCCCGTCCGGGGCAATATGATTCATAATTTCAGCCTTACCTCCGTAAGCACCAACCGGTAAACCGCCGCCGATGATTTTCCCAAGACAGGTAAGATCTGGAACGATATTGAAATACTCCTGGGCTCCGCCGTATGCCAGCCTGAAACCGGTTATAACCTCATCAAATATAAGGACTATCCCCAACTCACGGGTCAAATTCCTCAGGGTCTGAAGGAACTGTTTTGAAGGTTCAATGCATCCCATATTACCGGCAACCGGTTCAAGAATAACACAGGCAATGTCCAGGTTTTCATCTTTCAAGGTTTGTTCAAGAACATCTACATTATTATAGGGAATGGACAGGGTGTTTTTCACGATATCATCTGGAACCCCCGGGCTGCCGGGAATACCAAGGGTAATCACCCCTGATCCGGCCTTGACCAGAAAAGAATCGGCATGACCGTGATAACAGCCATCAAATTTGACGACCATCTTCTTCCCGGTATAGCCGCGCGCCAGCCGAATCGCGCTCATCGTCGCCTCGGTTCCGGAATTGACAAACCGCACCTTTTCAATAGAAGGAACTGCCTCAACCACCATGGCTCCAAGATCAATTTCTGAAGGAGTGGGTGTTCCAAAGCTTGTCCCGTTCGCCGCTGTTTCCTGAACCGCCTTGACAATTTCAGGATGCGCGTGCCCCATTATCATCGGCCCCCATGAACAGACAAAATCCAGATATTCATTACCATCCACATCATAAATTTTGCTTCCCAGTGCCTTTTGTATAAAAACAGGATCACAGCCAACCGACTTACATGCCCTTACCGGACTGTTTACTCCGCCCGGGATATATTTTTGCGCCTGCACAAACATTTCAGAAGAAAGAGTTTTCGCCATCTTTTGCCTCTTTTTTTATGGAGAGTTAAACAACATTTCAAATACAGTAAAAAAACAACATACCATAGCATGGCCAGACAATACTACCAGAAATGTTTTCTTCCCTTGACCTTTTCATTTTCGTACACAATGTGATTGCTATCAAATCAATTCCTGACATTTATTAAGCAAAATTTTACTTGTCAGGAAAAAACTCAACCGTTAAAGTAAGCACGTTCATTACGCCATTTAAACTGTTTGTGACGTGCAGCTGGCTATCAACAAGCCTATTTACATGGAGGAAATTTTCAATGGCAGACGATAAAGTTTTACACATCAATGATGATGATTTTGAAACGACAATAGGCTCTGATCTTCCAACATTAGTTGACTTCTGGGCTCCCTGGTGCGGACCATGCAAGGCAATTGGTCCGGTTATCGAGGAACTTGCCGCCGAATATGATGGCAAAGCCAATATTGCGAAGATGAACGTGGATGACAATCCGGTCACTCCCGGAAAATACGGAATCCGAGCTATTCCAACCATTATTCTTTTCAAAGACAAGGAAGTTGTCGACAAGGTCACAGGAGCTGTTGGCAAATCACAGCTCGTTGAATTACTTGGCAAAGCCCTTTAACAGTAGTTCTTAACAATTTTTTTTCAGCATGCGTTTCTTCGACAGAAATGCGTGCTTTTTTATGATTGATTGACAGGATATTCCAATATGAAAACGCATTACGAACTGGTGATTCTAGGCGGTGGTCCCGCAGGTCTTTCTGCCGGATTATATGCAGCACGTGCCAGAATAGATCATGTACTCATTGAGAAGGGCGGTGCAGGTGGTCAAATTCTTCTTACCGACTGGGTGGACAATTATCCGGGTTTTCCCGATGGACTGTCCGGATTTGATTTGGCAGAGAAAATGCTCTCCCATGCCAAAAAGTTTGACCTCAACATCCTCACCAAAGAGATTACCAATGTCGACGTCTCTGACGCCAAACGCAAGGTTCTTACCACCATCGACGGTGAAAAGATAACCTGCGACACGCTGATTATCTGTACCGGCGCCAAGGCAAATGCATTGGGTATTCCCGGAGAGGCAGAATTCAGAGGAAAAGGGGTCTCCTACTGCGGAACATGTGATGCGCCATTTTACCGAAATATGGAAGTTGCTGTTGTCGGTGGTGGCAACACTGCCATCCAGGAGGCAGAATACCTGACCAAGTTCGCGTCCAAGGTCACCATTATTCATCGCCGCGATGAGCTTCGCGCCACCAAGATCCTGCAAGAACATATCCTCAATAATGAAAAAGTCGACTTTATATGGAATTCAGAAGCTACATCCATTGAAGGTGACGATCAAGGTGTTACAGCTGTAAACATAGTCAACAAATCGGGTGAAACATCGCAACTTAAGGTCGACGGAATTTTCATCTTTATCGGTGTCACCCCCAACAGTGAGGGACTTCCACTGGAAGAGCTCAAAGCTGACAAATGGGGATTCATTCCCGTTGACTGTGAAACACGAACCTGTGTGCCAGGCGTAATGGCCGCAGGCGATATACAAAGCAAGGCAGTCAGGCAAATAATCAATGCTGCCGGTGAAGGCGCTGTTGCTGTCCTTGCCGCAGAGGATTACCTGAACAAACAAAAAGAAAACGCATAATTTGGGTATAACAATGTTCGCCACAACCAACCTTGGTTCCAAAATAAGGCTTTCCATCGTATATTGTGCCATGCTTCTTCTTTTGGGAAGCTGTGGTAAAGTAACCATTTTTGGTTTTGGCGGTGATGAGGAAGCCGAGTTAAAGGTACCTTCAAGGGAATTAATCGTCAAAGGCATGGCCGAATATAATGTGGGAAAGTACTACATGGCCATCAAGTACTTTGACAAGATCCTTGACCGTTACCCTTTTAGTCCGGAAGCACCTCTTGCCGAATTAAAGGCGGCCGATTCCCACTATTATATGAAGCAATATGCAGAAGCCATCCTGCTCTATGAGGAGTTCGAGGACCGACATCCAACCAACCAGGCTATCCCGTATGTCATGTATCAGAAGGCAATGTGCTACTATAAACAGATTGACCGGGTTGACAGAGATACCACAGGGGCGCTGAATGCCATTAAATATTTTTCCCAGTTACTTCGTGCCTTTCCAGACACGCCGTACACCGAGGAATCCAAAAGGCGTATCCGGGCTGCGGAAGACTTTCTGGTCAACCACGAATTCTTTGTAGTCAAATTCTACCTGCGAACGAAGAAATATTCCCAGGCGCAAGCCCGACTGAAATACCTGCTCTCCAAATATCCTGATACGTCTATAGCACCAAAAGCAAAACTGCTTCTTGAGCAGATTGAACAAGGAAATCCTCCAAAGTCCGGTTTTTCTTCCTATTTTTCAGAATTCACCTTACCCGACTGGAATTTCTTTGCCAAAGAAGGTGTGGAAGAAACCCAACCGGAATAATCCAGTCCAGACGTGACACACAAGCGACTCACCCTGCTATCCAGCCGGGTTGAGTCGCTATCTTTTTCTATTTATCTTCTTTGCAACCAGAAATTTTACGCTCAAGAGCCAGCAGCAGCTGGGCAATATCGTTTTCTGTATTGAACACATATAACTCGGCACCTTTGATTGCAGTTGGCGGGGTAAACTTTTTCTTTTGCTCCAGATAAACGGACCATCTGCCATCGGAAACGGCTTGAGCATCAGCCGCTCTTGTCCGAAATCGCTCCATTGCCACATCATCGCTGCAGGTGCACATCACAAACAAAATCCGGGCAAGACCTGCAAATTTTTCAACCACCAGCTCCCTTTCATACTGTGAGATATAGGTAGCATCCAAAACGCAGGACTTTTTTTTGCTGATTTCCGTTTCCGCAAGATAAATCAACCGGTCATAGGTCTTTCTGGAAAAATCCGGCCCATAAATTCCGGTATCAATATCAACCCATTGCCTGCTCTCTGGAGACAATCCGGCAAGTTCCTTTCTCACCGTGTCCGAATTAAAATAGTGACAGCCTGACTTGTCCGCCCACCTGCGACCAAAATAACTTTTACCACTCCCGCTCAACCCAAAAAAGACGGAGAGCATTGGTAATTCAGGCATATCACGCTCCTTCGGCATATCTCTTTGCAAGTTGAAAATAGGTTGCAGAATCAGCAAGACACTTCTCAACCACCGCTTTATCAACAGCGGGATCAGATGCAGTAAAAAGAGCAATCTTTGCCCTTACATAGGCACGGTATACCTTGTAAAAGTTGAGCACATCCCTGATGCCAGCATCACCTGAAACATCCTGGTATTTTTTTACAAAATAATGTGACAAGTCATCGAGCCCATGGAAATCAAGATCCATTGCCAGAAAACCAATATCGGCAGCAACATCCGAATAACGAAAACGCTCGTTAAATTCTATACAATCAAAGACATAGGTCATATCGCCGTCAAAACAGATGTTGGCAGAATAGAGGTCACCATGACAGTCTCGTATCTTCTTCTCCTCGATTCTCTTTTGAAAGACCTCTGTTCTGGCGAGAAAGTCCATAGAATAACCTTTGACAAAATCAAAAAGCTCACGAGTCAAGCCACCCTTGCCAATAAAGCCCTCGGTTTGCTCAAAGTTTTCAACCACATTCACCTGAAAGTTTTCTGCCTTGCCAAATTCGTCTATGGCGTCATCCTGAGCGGCATTCTCATAAAACGGTACCAAGACATCGACTAAACGATCTAGTTCGGCTGTGGTCAAGGTGCCGGCAGCAATCCGTTTGCTCATCATGCCGCTCTCATCCATACGATTCATTTTAATCCCATATTCTACGACTTCTCCCTGACCGTTCAACTCAAACTGATCGCCATTCCGGGTTATTGTCACCACCTCCAGATAGAGCTCCGGACACAGCCTCTGGTTCAACTCAAGTTCACGGTGGCAAAAGTGTTTCCTCTTCTCTAGGGTAGAAAAATCGAGGAAACCAAAATCAACGGGCTTTTTCCATTTGTATACAGAATCGCCAGCAATGGTTACAAAAGAGATATGGGTCTGAATTAACTCCACCTTTTCAGCTGGATGTGGATAAATTTCAGGTTGCAACAACTTCTGGACAAATGGGGGTAAAGAATTTTTATTCATCGTTTTCACTTGTTGTTTTAGTTTAGTAATTGGTAATTCCTTATCGAAAGCGGTATATTACCTAATTAAGACGACAGAGTAAAGCCATGATAGCCCTGTCGTCATCAACCCATGTCATATTTACAATACATCTCCTGAAGTATTGAATATTCACAGCCTTTCAATCTAAAACCTTTTAAAAATTCTCCGGAGATATGAATCACAAAAAGCTCAAAACTCTTTTAAGACAGGTTCAGCAAGGCGAATGCAGTATAGATCGTGCAATGACTGCCATCTCCGGTCATTCCACAGAAACAGTGAAAAACGCCTGCGTTGATCACCAGCGGCTACTGCGCACTGGCATTCCTGAAGTCATCTACGGCGAGTCAAAAACCGCAAAACAGATAATTTCCATCGCCAGAAATATGAAGGTCAACAATACAAGGGTGCTTGCCACCAGAGTACATAAGAAAAAAGCAACAAAGGTACAACAAAAACTTCCCTGGCTCAACTACCACAGAAAAGCAAGAATGCTCACAGGAAACATCCCCCTTGAAAAAGCCAACAGTAAAGGCGCCACAGCCATATTCTCGGCGGGCACTTCTGATCTGCCAGTTGCCGAAGAAGCCGCTGTAACCCTTGAAAGTCTTGGATATCAGGTAACAAGAGTCTACGATGTTGGCGTTGCCGGTCTGCACAGAATCCACCAGCATCACAAGATATTGCAGGAAGCAACAACGATCATAGCCGTTGCCGGTATGGAAGGAGCACTTCCGAGCGTGGTGGGAGGGCTGGTTTCCTGCCCAGTAATTGCAGTACCAACCTCGGTTGGCTACGGCGCAAATTTTGGTGGAATTTCAGCACTTTTAGGCATGCTGAACAGTTGTGCGCCAGGGGTTGCGGTGGTCAATATAGACAACGGTTTTGGGGCAGCATGCATGGCTGTCACCATCAATCAGCAATAAACATTCCTGTTGTCAAAAATATCCCCGATAACCTTGCAAGATTCAATCATTGCAGTATAATCGCCTAGCTGTTATTACTACTACATTGGTATCATCACTTAAAATATAATGTTAACTCGTTGTATTCAGGAAATTACATGAACACTTCAATCAAACTAAAACTTGCTTTTCTCATTTTTGTTGTCCTTTCTTCGCTTATGGCTCTGACTCCTTCAGTCATGAAAAACACCCCTGATTGGTGGGAAAAATATCTGGCTCCTGAAGGGTTGCGCCTCGGACTTGACCTGCAGGGCGGTATGCATCTGGTTCTGAAAGTAGATCTGGAAAAGGCGGAACAAAATACCCTCGATCTTGCAGCTACAGACTTGAAAGATTCTCTGGCCGAACAATCGGTAAGTGCCATCAGAACCCCCACCAAACAAAAAGATACCATACTGCTTACTCTGCCAAACAGTGGCGCAGTCGAGCAGGTTCAAAACCTGGTCAACGAAGAATTTCCAGATATTGATATCACGGTTGAGCAAAAAGAAGGCAGTTTCCCCAGAATATTTCTCAAACTCAAACAAAAGAAAATTGATTTTATCCGCGAAAATGCGGTGGATCAGTCTTTAGAAATTATCAGAAACAGAATTGACGAATTCGGAGTGGCAGAACCGGTTATTATCAGACAAGGCTCGGATGAGATTGTTGTCCAGCTTCCAGGCGAAAAAAATCCTGAACGAGCCATGGCACTGCTAAAAAACACCGCACAGCTGGAATTCAAAATGGTTGCCGATTCTGCCGGAATCGATCTCAACGGCTTAGTTGAAAAGGCACGAACATCCGGACAATGGGTTGACGAAAAAGATATCAAACAACTCAACAGGATCCTGGCAAGCTCTCTGCCCAATGACACCACCCTTTATTTTGAACGGGACACCAACAAACAGACCAACCAGGTTATAGAAACACCTATCCTATTGAAAAACACCGTTCTTATGACCGGTGACATGATCAAAAACGCCCAGGTCAGAATTGGTGGGAACTTTAACGAACCGTATGTCAGTATTGATTTGACCAGTCGTGGTGGCAAAATATTTGCCAACGTTACAGGCAAAAATGTGGGAAAACGTATGGCTATCGTCCTTGACGACGTGGTTCGTTCTGCACCGGTAATCAAGGATAAAATCCTTGGCGGCCATGCCCAGATCACCGGTTCATTTACCCACGAAGAAGCAGCAGATCTTGCTATTGTTCTGCGGGTAGGAGCTTTGCCTGCGCCCGTCGATGTTATCCAAAACATGACAGTGGGAGCAAGCCTTGGGCAAGATTCAATTAACAAGGGACTGATGTCCGGTATATTTGGTGCTGTCATGGTTCTTGGCTTCATGATCATCTACTACCGTCTTTCTGGAGTCATTGCCAATGTTGCCCTGGTGCTTAACATCATGTTTCTTTTCACAGGGCTTGCCATATTTAACGCGACCCTGACCCTGCCTGGTATTGCCGGTATCGTGCTGTCCATCGGTATGGCAGTCGATGCCAATGTCCTTATCTTTGAGAGGATGCGCGAAGAATATGCCCTGGGAAAATCGGTTCGTTCGAGTATTGACGGCGGTTTTGCCAAGGCGTTCTGGACTATTGTCGACTCGCAGGTCACCACCCTGATAACTGCCATGGCACTTTTCATGTTTGGCACCGGACCGATCAAGGGTTTTGCGATTACGCTGTCGCTGGGAATCATCTTCAACCTGTTCACCGCCCTGTTCTGCTCCAGGTTGTTATTTGATACTCTCAACTCGGGTAAATCGATGAAAAAATTGCAGTTCATGCAATTTGCCAAACGACCGAACATCGACTACATGAAGGTCAGAAACATCACCTTTTCCATATCTGCGATCCTGGTAGCCGCGGGTCTGGTCGCTTTTATCCAGATCGGCAGAGGCAAGGCCAATCTTGGTGTGGACTTTTCAGGAGGCTCCCTGTTGCAATACAAGGCTGAGCAAGCTTTCACCATGGGTGAAGTTCGAGCTGCATTTAATGCAAGTGAACTCTCCGGAGTAAATCTGCAGCAGGTAGAAAACGAAAACAGATTAATTGTAAAGGTGAAAAAATCTGCCAAAGTAGTTGCCGATCTCAACACCACCGTTTCAAAAGTATTGAACGACAAGTTACCGGAAAAAGGTTTCGTCGTAGAAAGTCAGTCAGAAATCGGGTCTTCGGTGAGTGCAGTCCTTCGGAACAAGGCAATTCAAGCCATCCTGATCTCCTTTGCTGGCGTAATCCTCTACCTAGCCATGCGTTTTGATATCCGGTTTGGTATTGCTGCTGCCATTGCAACCTTCCATGATGTACTGGTAGTTTTAGGCATCTGCTGGGTAATGAAAGTTGAAATAACGCTGCTTATTGTCACCGCCTTACTGACACTTGCCGGCTATTCTCTGAACGACTCAGTGGTAGTGTTTGACCGGATTCGTGAAAATATGAAGAAGAACCTGAAAGGCAAATTGTACGATATTATCAATGACAGTGTGAATCAGGTTATCAGCAGAACCGTGGTCACCTCACTCACCTCTGCCATGGTACTGCTCGCGCTCTACCTCTTTGGCGGCTCTGTAATTCATGATTTCTCGTTTGCTCTCTTAATCGGTGTTCTGGTGGGAACGTACTCCTCAATCTTTATTGCCAGTCCGGTACTTACACTCTGGGGAGAAAAAAATATCAGAGATCAAATAAAAAAAGAGACTCTGCCTGAAACTGTCTGATGGATAACTTGCAGTTACCCGAATATGTCATCAGGGTAGAAAAGGAAAAGGACTTCTGTTTTTCCTGTCATCCAGGAGTTCCCTGCTTTACCGATTGCTGCAGGGAACTTGAGCTTGCTCTCACCCCTTATGATGTGCTGCGTTTGCGACATGCAACCGGCTTGAGTTCCACAGAATTACTCGACAGATACATCATTGTCGAACAAGACACAGCTGATGTCTTCCCCCGCTTTTACCTCACCATGGTTGATGACGGTAAAGCGAGTTGTGTCTTTGTAACCCCCAAAGGCTGTTCAGTGTATGAACACCGTCCAGGAGCCTGCAGAGCATACCCAACAGGACGGGGTGCTACCATTAACGCCCAAGGGAAAATCGAAGATATTTTTGTCCTGCTCAAAGAAAGCCATTGCAGAGGCTACGAGGAACAAAACTCACAAAATGTTGTCGAATATTGGCAGGATCAGGGGTTGGAAAACTACAATACCTTTAATGACCGGGTCGCTCAGATACTCCAGCATGATCTGGTAAAACGAGGAAAGACCTTTACACCAGATGAAATCAAGTTTTTTACCCTTGCCCTTTATGATATCGACGCATTCAAACAGCAACTGATACTCGGAAACCTGCCAGACACAGACCCTCTCACCAACGACGAGCTTGCTCGTCTGGAAGACGATGAGCAGTTACTCGCTTTCGGCATCAACTGGTTTCTGAACCGTTTTTTAACCTCACTTCAAAAATAGAGATGATAAAAGTTATTGTGTTTGACTGTGACGGAGTCATGTTCGACTCCAAGCCAGCAAACCAGAGATATTATAACCAACTGCTTGACCATTTCGGTAAACCGCCAATGGATTCTGATGAACTGGCATACGTCCACTCTCATAGTGTCACTGACGGGATAACCCATATCTTTAGAAATCATCAAGATGTGACAATGACCAGCATTGATACTTACCGCAAAGGACTGGATTATAAGGAATTTATTCCTTATTTTGCGATCGAACCGGATCTAAAAGACTTTCTCCAAACGGTCAAAGGCTCCTATAAACTAGCCATTTCAACCAACCGCTATGACACCATGGATTTGCTCCTTGAAACCTTCGATCTCTCCGTTTTTTTCGGCAAGGTCATGACCGCCGCCAATGCCAGACGACCAAAACCGGCACCCGATGCAATGCTTGAAATTCTTGAATACTACGGTGTTAAAGCAGAAGAAGCAATATTAATTGGCGATTCAGAGGTTGACCAGCTCCATGCCAAAGCCAGTGGCACCACTTTAGTCGCCTTTAAAAACAAAGAACTTGACACTCCTTATCACATAACATCGTTCATGCAGGTACTACATCTTCCATTAATGAAAGATTAAATCTTTCAACAAAACAAGGTTTTATTGTGTTTCATCCAACCTTTTGACGCCCTCCATCAACATTGCCATAAAATCTCCAAGTTCTTCATACTTCAATTCTTGAGGAGTCAAGCCGGCAGAAAATTTATATGCGCCTTCCCGTTCACCAAGAATGGCATACACAGCATCACTGCCGTCAAAGTCATTATAGTAGGCTGAAATAATCGCTCCTTCACGAAAAGAAACAGAACCATGCCCTCTGGACATTTCAAGGGTCAGCACCCCCGTCTTGGAATGCATATTAAAAACCTGCAATAATTCTGCAGGAGCCATTTCATTCAGATTGCCAGTCATGCAGGAGTCAAAAGCTTCCGCCCGTGCTCTATTTGCCGAACTCAGGCGCTTGGCAAGTAATTGCGCCATAAACAACTGTAAGCCACTACTTCTTTTCAATAATTTACTAAATTCATCACCACTGATAGAAAGAACCACCGTATCCCGACTGCATTTGGCCGTTGTGGTGGCCACAGAAGAACCGAGATAACTCATTTCACCAACCAGCTCACCATCAGCTAAATGGGAAATTTGCACCGGTCCATCCTCAATCACCACCGACCCACTCAAAATGAAAAAGACATTTTTATTAATTTGACCTTTTTCGATAATTACATGCCCTCGACGAAATTTATGACGGGTACACTTTTCAAAAAGCTTTTTCAACTGAGCAGCAGGAATTACCTGAAACAGTTCAGTTTCTGTGGTCATTCCAAACTGCTTTATCATAAAAGCATCAATCTGTTCTTTTTTTCGTTGCTTGGAATCCTCTATTTCCTCTTCTGAAATTATCTGTTTGAATTTGATTAATCCTGTGCAGCCACTGCAACTATATGTCTTGGCATCTTCCTGGTTGTCGGCACTGCCAAGAAGGGTAAAAAGCAGCTGGGTCATCTCCCTCACCAGAATTAAACAAACCTGCTTATTTTCTGGGACAGTTAATACTTTATCGGAAAGCTCAAATCTTTCGCTGAGGTCATATAATGGGCAGTTATTGTCCTCACATATTTCAAAAAAGGCCTTAAACATCAAATCTACATGGGTTATTTAGGTACAATTTTCACAAAATTTACAAGTAAGAGAAACCGATAAAAAGGCTACTGTTTATTTTATATCTCTTCCTTACCCTCTCACAAACAATTATTCCATTATACTACATTTTTTTTTTGTGTTGTTTTAAAAAATTGATATAATGTGGTGTAAACGTGTTTCTTTATTTTCCACTTCCTTGAATACGAACAATATGAGTATAGCTAATAACCTGTTGGAAGAGATATATGCGGAAACCCAGGATCGGTTTAAATCAAGTTCTGCTATTCGAATAGTCCCACTTGAAGGCAATCCCCCGGAAAAATATGAGGTTATTTACACCATAACAGGAATGCACAAGGATAGTGCCGGGACTATACAGCCCGCCGGTACTCACTCCGTAACAATCACAATTCCTTTCGGTTTTCCGCATTTTCCACCGAGCTGTACCCCTAACAGTCCTATTTTCCATCCTGATTTTGATCCTGCTGCAATATGTATCGGTGATTTCTGGGATCAAGACAAGAGCCTGTCTGACCTCATTGTTTTTATTGGTCAACTCATAAGTGGAGAGAATTTTTCAACCGATAATGCTTTCAATGAAGAAGCTGCAAGCTGGTACCTGGAAAACAGTTCCGCATTACCATTTGATACTCTTAACATAGACTCCTCTTCTCCCTCCGAACCAAAGACCGAGGCCTCCGCAACTGCATTACAGGAAGCTGACGAACTTCAACTAGACGTTATTGATGACTCCGACCTTCAAAGTAATTTCGATCCCCTTGACAGTGCCGATACAACTTCAGATCTAGCGTCCAGTGGTGAACAACAAGATCTGTCAAATGTTCCAGAAAAAGAAGCAGTAGACCACGATCTTCTCTTGCTGCTGCGCAAAAAAAAGCGATTTTACGCTTTGAAATCGCACCTGGAAAACATTCCTGATTCAGCACACTTTGAACAACGAGAGCAACTTGAGCAACTCGTAAACAAGGAATTGGAAGATGCCAAAGCCTTATATGATGAAGCCGGCAAATCAGAACATAAAGGCGATGCGCAACAGGCTCTACAGCAGTACACCGAGGTGCAGGCTCTGGTTTCTGACTATCCAAATATAGAAAAAGACATTGATCGGGCCAAGCAGTCTGTAGTGCTATTAGGTGGAGTGCTTGATGGTAATGAACCAAAGACATCCCCATCTCAAACGGCCAAGACACCGTCAGTTTCTCAATCAGAGCCACAACAGACACGAAAAAAGAATTTAACTCTTTTCGAAGACAAAGAAAACACCAAAAAATTGCTGGGGGCTTTGCCCGTAGCTTTTGGAATTGCTGTTGTGCTGTTTACCGTTGTCATCGGCTACTTGTATCTCTCTACCAATTCACAGTACAAAAAAGCTGAAAAGCGCTATCAAAAATGTCAACAGGCATTTGAGAAAAATGACTTCTTATCCACTGACAAAACATGTACTGAAGCGCTCAGCATTGCTAATAGAATTCAATTCTTCAAAGCATCTAATAAAGAAACTCTTATCAGTGATATTAATTTCATTCTCGAATCGAGAAAACTGAAAGAAGGGCTGGCCGGAAATGTCGAATACAAAGGACGATATATTCCTATCAGCTCTTTAGAAAGTATTAGAAGATTTAATTTTTACAATCGTGCTGGCAACAAGGCATTCGCCAACGAACAGTGGAAAAAAGCAAGCGAAAACCTTTCTCGCGCTGTTAATATTGCCAAAAACAACCTTGATATTGATCAAGAACAGATTCCTGCCATTGAACTTCGAAGCAACAGGGCTGCTTTTTTATACGCCTATGATATAGGAGTAAAACTGGTAAGGCAGAAAAACTGGACTGAGGCCAGCAAACAACTCGATTCAGCTCTTAAGCATTTAACTTTTCTCGACAAAAAAACACAGGAAGAGTACCAGAAAGAGATTGGCAGACTCCATGAGGAAGCGACATTTATAAGTCTTTCAACCCAAGGTGCCGCATTATTCCGCATAGGAAAATGGAAGCAAGCAATTGACGCCTACGAGTCAGCACAATTAAAGTCGCCAAATTATCTTGAAGTTCATCCCGAGCAGGAGCAACTGATCAAGGAAAAAATTACCAAGGCCAATCTCTATTTAACTATCAAATCGGGAAAAGACGCCTTTGCCAATTCCAACTGGGATCAGGCCATTGCAAAGTATAACGAAGCAATCAAGATATTAAATGAAAACAGCGAAGCTCTGAAACAGGTAAACTCCAAAGACAATCGTAAAAAATTATCCCGTATAAAACTACAGGCTTCTATCATCAGGGATCAACAGGAAACTGCCGTTTTCTTGAAAAAAGAAAATTTTAACAAGGCTATTAGCAAACTCAATAGTATTTCGAACCTGATCAATTCAAGCCCTTTTAAATCAGAGAAGGAATTCGTCACGATTTTAAAGGAGACCGGTCAAGCGATCGAGCAAGCCAAAGACAAGCAATTCATTATTGCCAAAACTGCATATCTTGAAAAGAATTACCGTGATATTTTTATTACAAACAATTCCCTGTTAAGAGCTGAGGATCTTAAAGAGCCAAAAATTGAATTCGTCAAGAAAATCAACAACAATCTCCTGTTCAAGATGCAGTGTCTTGAAAAAGGCGGAGGAAGACCTGTCCGCCTGGTTCTTGACTATCTCTATAATCCGACCAAGGACAGCTGGATGTTTTATACTCCTTGATGATTTACCTCGTGTTTTTATTTGCTGATCAAAAGAGACAGCAAATCAAACAAGGAATCGGAACTCCCCCTTTCCTAACAAATTATGCAGGTGAAGAACACCTAACATCGTTTGATCTTTTCGCACAATTGGCAAGGTAGTGATTTCATGTCGCTGCATAATAGATAATGCATCTGCAGCAAGATTATCCTCTGTGATACTGACAGGTTTTTTAGTCATCACATCTTTTGCTTTGAGTTGCGTAAAATCACAGCTATCGACAACACACCTTCGAACATCACCATCTGTTACAATACCGATCAGCTTCCCTTCATTATCCTGAACAAGTACCGCACCAAAATTTTTCTGGTTAAGAACCTGTATTGTTTCCTTTAAGGAAGAACTTTCCACCACAACAGGTATGTTATCACCTACCAGCATGACCTCTTTTACTTTTACTTTAAGCCTTTCTCCAAGACTACCTCCCGGATGATTTTCACGAAAATCTTCAGCCTGGAATTTTTTCCTGTTTAATAGAACAACTGCTAAAGCATCTCCAACAGCCAAGGTCGCAGTTGTACTTGTGGTTGGTGCAAGTCCTAATGGACACGCTTCTTTTGGTATCCCAATATCCAAAACAACATCTGCTGAAAGAGCCAGAGAAGAGTTAACTCCGCCGGTCATGGCTATTATTTTAGTTCCCCGAACCTTAAGACTGTTAAGCAGGGTATTGAGTTCCTGGGTTTCGCCAGAATATGATATGGCAACAACAACATCTGTTGAAACCACCATTCCCAAATCACCATGCAATGCTTCCACCGGATGGAGGAAGAAAGATGGTGTTCCTGTACTGTTGAGGGTCGCTGCTATTTTTTGTCCTATTAAACCAGACTTACCGATCCCGGTAAGTATTAATCTGCTCGGACAATTCATTATAAGCTGAACTGCATGTTCAAACTCCTCTCCTATTTTTTCCCTGACAGCTGCAATTCCCTGCTCCTCAATTAACAGTACTTCCCGTGCTTCTTCTATAGACATAATACTATTCGAATCCTTTTTTGACAGATTTATAAGCAATCAACTTTTCCGACCTTGGTCGACAAGAATGTTTTTTTTGCTTGAACAATCGCTGTAAACTAATCATTTACACCAGATCTTCAAGAACTTTGTGTTAAGATTTAAACAGTTCAAATAAAATCTTATACTATCCCATACCTGACATTGCCAGCAGAAATCTAGCTCATATAAAGTCCACCACTAAGAAAATCCAACAAATTTTCTTGTTTTTTCTTTAACAATACTTATTAGTAGATTGTTTATTTACTAACCAACAAACAATATTACTGGAGACATCATGTCAAACCATTTATTTACCTCAGAATCAGTATCCGAAGGTCACCCTGATAAAGTAGCTGACCAAATTTCAGACGCTATCCTCGATGCCATACTCGAACAGGACAAGGCAGCAAGAGTGGCCTGCGAAACCTTGGTTACTACCGGGATGGCAGTCATAGCTGGAGAGATCACCACCTCAGCCTGGGTAGATATGCCTGAAGTGGCTCGCCAAACCATTAAGGAAATAGGTTACAACTCCTCAGATATGGGGTTTGATTGGCAATCCTGTGCCATTCTTTCATCAATAGACAAACAGTCCGCCGATATCGCTCAAGGTGTCGATGAAGGAGCGGGGCTGGATCTGGATCAGGGTGCCGGAGACCAGGGGTTGATGTTTGGATACGCCTGTAACGAAACAGATGTGCTTATGCCAATGCCAATAACTTATGCCCATCTGCTGACCAAAAAGCAATCTGACGTACGTAAGGCAGGTATCCTGCCGTGGCTGCGTCCAGATGCCAAATCACAAGTTACCATTGAATACGTTGATAATGTTGCAAAGAGGATTGACGCGGTAGTCCTTTCTACCCAACATGATGAGTCGATTGAATACAAGATGCTTGAAGAAGCAGTTATGGAAGAAATAATTAAGCCTACCCTTCCAGCCAATATGATCGATGATAAAACAAAATACTTTATCAATCCAACCGGAAGATTTGTCATCGGTGGACCAGTTGGCGACTGTGGACTTACCGGGAGAAAGATCATTGTCGACACTTACGGCGGAAGAGCCTCCCACGGTGGAGGAGCCTTTTCCGGTAAGGATCCTTCAAAGGTTGATAGATCATCTGCCTATATGGGCAGGTACATTGCCAAAAACCTGGTTGCCGCTGGTATTGCTTCAGAAATTGAAATACAGGTGGCCTATGCCATAGGAATTTCACAACCTGTTTCAATTAATGTCAACAGCTTTGGGACCGGTAAAATTTCGGACGAGGAAATCACCAAAATAGTTGCCAACCATTTTGATTTACGCCCTAAGGCTGTTATACAACAGCTAGATTTATTACGACCGATTTACCAAAAAACTGCCGCCTATGGCCATTTTGGTCGAGAACTTGATACCTTCAGCTGGGAAAAAACAGACCGGGCTGCAGAACTCAAAGAAGCTGCTAAACTTTAAAACGATTCGTATAACACGAGGAATACAATGAGTACTGAATTTACCGATTATAAGGTTGCAGATATGTCCCTTGCCGAATGGGGACGCAAAGAAATTGCCATCGCCGAAACAGAAATGCCTGGTCTCATGGCAATTCGGGAAGAATATAAATCATCTAAGCCGCTTAAGGGTGCCCGCATTGCAGGTTGTCTTCATATGACAATTCAGACGGCTGTATTGATGGAAACACTGGTCGATCTAGGTGCAGAAATCAGATGGTCCTCCTGCAATATTTTCTCCACCCAGGATCATGCCGCCGCTGCCATGGTGGCCGCAGGTATTCCAACCTTTGCCTGGAAGGGAGAAACAGAAGAGGAGTTCTGGTGGTGTATAGATCAAACCATATTTGGTCCCGATGGCTGGCGACCAAATATGATTCTTGACGATGGTGGTGACCTTACCCTGGTTATGCACCAAAAATATCCCGAAGAACTTAAAAATATTAAAGGTCTCAGTGAAGAAACCACGACCGGTGTACATCGTCTTAATGAAATGGCGGCCAAGGGTGAGCTGGGATGTCCTGCCTTTAACGTAAACGACTCGGTGACCAAATCAAAATTTGACAACCTCTACGGTTGCCGTGAATCACTGCTGGACGGAATCAAAAGAGCAACCGATGTAATGGTAGCAGGTAAAAAAGCAGTCGTTATTGGTTATGGCGATGTAGGCAAGGGTTGTGCGCAAGCTCTTAAAGGAATGGGGGCTCAGGTTTACGTCACAGAAATTGATCCAATTTGTGCCTTACAGGCGGCGATGGAAGGGTATCAGGTTGTCACCATGGATGATATTGCAGCACAAGGCAATATATTTGTTACCTGTACTGGCAACCTTAATGTCATCAGCCGAGCCCATATGGAACAAATGCCAGATGAAGCGATTGTTTGTAATATTGGTCACTTCGATTCAGAAATTGATATAGCAGGTATTAAGGATCTCACCTGGGAAAACATTAAACCACAGGTTGATCATGTTATCTTCCCGGACGGAAAAAGAATTATTATTCTTGCCGAAGGGCGTCTTGTAAATCTGGGATGCGCGACAGGGCATCCGAGCTTTGTGATGAGCAACTCTTTTGCAAATCAGGTTCTTGCTCAAATTGAACTGTGGAACCATCCCGATAAATACGACAAAAAGGTATATTTTCTGCCGAAAAAACTCGATGAAAAAGTAGCAATGCTCCATTTGAAAAAAATTGGGGCAAAGCTCACCACTCTCACCCCTGAACAGGCAGAATATATAGGTGTTGATGTTGAGGGTCCTTATAAACCTGAGTATTATAGATATTAAATTTTACCGTTATTTAATGCGCTTAACGGCTGATCCTTTCACAGGATCAGCCGTTTTATTTTGCCAACCGCACATCACCTGATAAGATCTGATGGATATGTTCAGAGTCCTCCACTAACAACACACCATCTTCATCAATACCAAGAGCTCTTCCCTTTACAATCTTTTTCTTAACATTTATCATTTCCACCATTTTTCCCAAAAGGAAGTCTCTTTGCCGCCACTCTTCACGTAATTTTGCAAATCCTTCTGTTTCAAACCGCTTGACATATTCAATTATCGACCAACAAAGTGGCTCTACCAGACTTTCAGGCTTTAACTGGCTACCGTTTATTATTTTAATAGATGTTGCTGGATTATTCAGTCCAACCCTCAAATCTTTGTTTTCATAATTAACATTAATGCCTACACCAATTACAATTACCGCTCGTTTTTCCGGGATAAATTGTGATTCAGTTAAAATCCCGGCGATTTTTCTTCCTTGAAAATAGATATCATTTGGCCATTTTAATTCTACAGGCTCCCGTCGCATTATATCTTCCAGATATTTTGCAACGGCCAGACCTGCGACCAGAGTTGTTTTAGCTATTTCGTTACGCTCTAATTTCGGCTGCAAAATTAACGAACAATACAGTCCCTTTCCTTTCTCAGAAATCCAACTTTTGCCCAATCTCCCTTTGCCAGATTCTTGGCTATCTGCCATGACCACTGTAGGATAAGAAACTCCGCTCTCAACCAATGCCATTGCAAAGTCGTTGGTTGAACCCACCGATTCCAGATGGATTATTTGCAGCTTCTTCATAATGATTCCCCAAAAAAAAAGGTACACACCTGCAATGATGCTGGTGTGTACCTTTTCAAGAATTTTACAGGTAAAACCTAATTCTTCCTAACCTTCCTCATCTTGAATTCTGCTAGGGATACCATACATGGTAGTGGAGCCGGAAGACCAAAAAGCGAGCCTACCTTCCCTAACAAGCTCATTAGCGATATTCTTGATTACTCGGGGTTTTGAGTCAGGATCACATTTATAAAAATCTTTCACGTAAAGCTGTGGTTTAGGAGACTTCTCAGCCTTTTCAACCATCTTGTTCTTTAATTCTTCCTTATCTAAGGCCATTCCTTTAGCTCCTTTTAAAATTAAGAGAAGAAGAAGGTCTCCCTGAACTCATTTCAAGAAGACCTTCAGGTTCTCAGTTACTTGATATGACTACTATACTTGAACTGGGTTGATGTTCTCCAGCTGTCGTAAGCAAGACGGTAGTCATCAATAGACTTGGTTGTAAATGGGATATCACACTTCTCAAAGAATCGTTCCCAACCAATTCTTTCGGCCCACTCACCAACACGCTCATATTTTCTTGCATCCGCTGCATATGCTTCAACAATCTTCTTGATAGCTTCAACAACTTCTGGCCATCGAGGAGTTGTATTCGGCAAGAACGGAATAACAAGCTTTGAAAACTTAGGCATATGCCTTGCGTTTGATACCTTACCACCAACAAGGATGGCAATACCGTCACCTTCCGGATCAGCAAGAGGCATCGCCGGACACATGGTGTAACAGTTACCACAGAACATACAACGATCTTCCATAACAGAAACTGTCTTGATTTGCTTTCCATCAACCTCTGCCTTAGCAGGCTTAACAGCACCAAGCGGACAAGAAGCAATGGCAAGTGGAAGCTCGCAGACACCAGTAATACGCTTATGGTCAATCATAGGCGGCTTACGATGGATACCGAGAATGGCGATATCAGACGCGTGTACAGCACCACACATATTCAGACAACATGCCAACGCGATACGACACTGGGCAGGAAGGGTCATGGAGGTGAAATAGTCAAACAACTCATCCATTACAGCCTTAACAACACCAGATGCGTCAGTTGCCGGGGTATGACAGTGTGCCCAACCCTGGGTGTGAACGATATTAGTTACACCTGCACCGGTACCACCAACAGGGAATTTATTTCCACGGCTGGCAAGGTCATCAAGAAGAGGCTGAACCTTGTCCTTTGAATCAACCATGAACTCGATGTTATTACGGGTAGTGAAACGCAGATAGCCATCACAATGTGCATCAGCAATATCACAAACTTCACGGATGAATTCAATGGAAACAAGTCGGGCAGAACCAACACGAACGGTATAAACCTCATCACCAGTTTCTGATTTATGCATCAAAACACCAGGCTGAAGAATCTCGTGCCACAACCATTTCCCTTTATTTGCCTTGATTACCGGTGGAAAAAAACGCTCGTAATGAGGTGGTCCAAGATCTGAAATTCTGCCATCCATTGGCTTGTCGGGATTATAACCCATGATAAATCTCCTTTAATTTGAATTATTAGCTCAGATTAAAATAGCACGTTAATTAGGCAGCGTGACGCTTACGGAATTCATCAACATCGCGATCCCATCCACCTTCAACTTCTTCCTCCTGCCAGAATACATACGGATTCTCACGAGGATACTTAACATGCTGTGGCATTGGGTCAATACCCATAACTTTAAGGAAAGTAGGCAGACCAATACGTTGCATGGTCTCACCAACACGCTCTCTGTTCTTTCCTACTTCCATCCACCAGTCCCAAACACTTTCGATGAACTCAATGAGTTCTTCGTAGTCGTTCTCTTTAGACACAGGAATGAAAGGTACTACCAATGTTGCAAACTGGGCACCATCAAGAATTGGAGCCTTGGCACCAACACAGATGGACGCACCCTTTTCAACACCTGGACGTAAAGCACGAGGCAATACGTTTATACAGTGCATACAACGAACGCATTCTTTGTCGTCAATTACAAGTTCTTCACCGTCCATTGACATGCAGCCTGTCGGGCAGAGATCAATAACTTCCTTCTTGATATCAAATGGACCCCAATCTTTACCGGAGTGGGAACCACCATTAGATGGGATATTTCCAGCGACATACTCCTTAATGGCATCCTGGTCGATACGAATCTCATCTTTCCAGGTACCAATAACGGCAATATCTGAACGGGCAATTGCAGCTACGCAGTCATTTGGGCATCCTGAAAACTTGAATTTAAATTTATAAGGGAAAGCTGGACGGTGAATTTCGTCTTGGTAATGCATGGTCAGAGTATGACATACTTCCTGAGTATCATAACATGACCATTCACAACGAGATGAACCGAGACAACATGCTGGAGTACGCAGGTTTGATCCGGAACCGCCAAGATCCTGTCCCATATCGTGGGTCAGATCCCAGAAGAAGGGCTCAAGATTCTCTGTTCTTGTTCCAAGAAGAATAATGTCACCGGTGGAACCATGGAAGTTGGTCATACCAGAACCATGCTTTTCCCAAAGATCCATAAGCTGACGAAGATTCTCAGTGGAGTAATACTTTGACGATGGCTGGGCAACACGAACGGTATGAAAATGTTCAACACCTGGGAATTGCTCAGGTACATCAGCATAACGTCCGACAATACCACCGCCATAGCCGAAAACACCTACGATACCACCGTGTTTCCAATGGGTGATCCTGTCCTTGTAAGAAAGCTCCATGATACCAAGAATATCCCAACATTCGGGCTTTTTCTCGGCCTGGCGCTTGATGTCGGTAACGAAGCTTGGCCAGGGGCCACTCTCCAATTGATCCAACAAGGGCGTATCATGCTTTGCCATGATGTTCCTCCTTTGAATTACAGTTTAAACTTCAACCTTAACAATAAAACACTACACTAGGCACAACATATTTCTGTCTAAAGACCCGTGAAAGAAGGCTTACCACCCTACTTCACAACTCTGCAACCAAAAATAGCGTGAGCAGAGGATCTAACAAACGAATTTCTAGCTCACATACAACCTACAAAAATATCTCTCAGCTTTTCTTTTGTCAACAAAAATCGGCAGTGGAGAACGCAAGAGATCATTTGTCATCTTTTAGGCATATCAAATAATTCGCCTGCATCTTCAACCATTTTCAACAAGGTACTCTCCACTCCCGATTCAACAGTCTCACCTTTCATGATCGACAAGAATTTTGAAGCAAGAACCTTGCCAAGCTGAACCCCCTCCTGGTCAAAAGAATTAATATTCCAGGCAAAACCCTGAAAGACAATCTTCGCTTCATAAATGGCCAGCAACGCTCCCATACTTCTCGGCGTCAATCTTTCTCCAAGCAAGACCATACTAGGTCTGTTTCCTGAAAAATTCCTATTGCCATTTTCATTATACTTGCCAGTGGCAAAAGCAACAGATTGGGCAAGCATATTGGCCAACAACTTCTGCTGTGAAGTGGTTCCTTCCACCTCTTTATCCTGTCCGTACTGACTCTGTTTAAATCCTATGAACTCAACTGGTACTATTTCAGTACCCTGATGCAGGAGCTGATAAAAAGCGTG
>PDWI01002328.1_pt1 | contig 28670 bp, 22 predicted proteins | sample 1430891 | NCBI WGS metagenome assembly PDWI01 (sample SAMN01162508, study PRJNA174530) | Oral metagenome, whole genome shotgun sequencing project. | biome: Marine environment; feature: Marine mammal; material: Swab sample of the gingival sulcus; isolation source: swab sample of gingival sulcus... | reverse complement strand
ACTAAATCAATCTAGCGAAGAGCTATTATCGTGAAGCTTATACCACCTCTTCTTGCTGCCTAGTTGGGTTTACATAACTGTTAAGATTACTCAAAACATTGGTAGGCTTTTACCCCACCGTTTCACCTTTTCCTTAAATCTAAAAGACTTAAGGTAGTTTACTTTCTGTTGCACTTTCCCTTAGGTCACCCTAGCCATCAGTTAGATGGAACCATGCTTCACAGCAGCCCAGACTTTCCTCTTAAGCACAAGTGCTTAAGCTATTACTTATTGTACCTTTGTGAAATTATAGCTAATATTTATTAAAAATCTATTTTTTTATAATATCAAATTCTAGTGGAATAAAAAACTTAAATATTTTTTCATCTATTTTATGATTTTGTAGTACATTTGTAAATAAAAGTACTATATCGTTTTCAATTTCATCTTTATAAATGATTTTGTGTAGTTTGTTGTTTTTAAATACTAATGTATAATTTATATTATTAAAATTTGATAAGTATGTATTTCCTGCGATCTTTTTTGCATTTTTCAATAATTTAAAAATATTTATTTCTTTATCAAGTTTTGTGATAATTGCTTGTTCTAGTTCTGGTTCTATTATTGTTACAGTATATCTTTTAATATAAACAAACTTTTCTATAGGGGTTTTATATTGCCATTTTATTTTATTTGGTTTTTTTATATGCAAGGTTCCCTTATAGATAACTATGTTTCCAGATGAGTTGGTAATGGTTTGGGTAAAAGTAGCTTCAAAAGTCGTAATTTTATCAAATTCACTAGCATAAAGAGTGTTTAGTAGAAGAAGAAAAATAAGTATATTTTTAAAATATTTCATATATTTAGCCTTTGAATAATATAAATGTGTAATGGTATCATATTATCAGTTAATTTTTTTATAACTACTGTGTGTATAAATTCCTGAAATGGCGTTATTCTAGTTCTTACACTATAGAAAAAAGATAAATATGATACAATACTTAATTTAAAAATGAAAATAGATAGTTATTTAGTAAAAAAGGTACATAAAATTAATAAATATAAGGGAGATAGTGTTAGATGAATGATATAAAAACAATTTTGATAGTTGATGATGATCCCGTAATTGTAAATATTTTGAAAGATAAATTGTTACGTAGGATGAGAAATCTTAATATCTTAATAGCATTATCGTATAAAGAGGGAGTAAAACATATTTTAAATAAGAAGCAAAATATCGATGTTGCTCTTTTGGACTTAAATTTACCTGATGTTGAATCTGGAGCAATTGTAAATTTTGCAATGAAAAAAGATATCCCTTCTATCGTATTAACAGGATTGGATAAGGGAGATCTAAAAGAGATGTTAATGAAAAATAATATATTGGATTATATTATTAAAGGTAATAAGCGTGGGATAGATCATGCTGTAGAGAGTGCTGTTCGACTCTTAAAGAATCAAGGTAAAAATATTTTACTTGTGGATGATTCGAAGGTGCAATTGGCAAAAACTACTGAGATATTAGAACATATGAAATTTAACGTTGTGGCTGCTTCAAATGGAATTGAAGCATACGGCATATTACACAATAGTAATACGAAGTTCTCTATAGTTTTAACAGATTTTAATATGCCTAAAATGGATGGTATGGACTTGACATTAAAAATTAGAGAGGATTTTGATAAAGATGAATTGTCTGTAATTGTTTTAAGTGGGAATGAAGAATCTGAGTTATCTTCTCGATTTATAAGTGTTGGGGCAAATGATTTTTTAACTAAACCATATTCAGATATAGAGCTAGTAACAAGAGTAAATTCAAATCTAGAGCTTCTTGAACTTTTTGAAAAAATAAAAGATATGGCAAATAAAGATTTTATGACAGGTTCTTATAATAGAAGATATTTTTTTGAAGTTGGAGAATCTATTTTTTTAAAAGCTCAGAATAAAGGTAAAAAATTATCTGTAGCAATGTTTGATATAGATAAATTTAAAAATATAAATGACACCTATGGACATGACGTAGGTGATATAGCTATTATCGAAGTAGCAAATATTTTAAATGAAAATTTACGAAAAAGTGATTTGATGGCTAGATTTGGTGGTGAGGAGTTTTGTGTTTTACTTGAGGATATAACTAAAAAAGATTTAGAAAATCTTTTTGAAAAAATTAGAGTAGTATTTGAAAATAATATTATAAAAATCAATGGTTTAAAGATTAGATTTACTGTATCTATCGGGATCTATTATGGTATTGCTGAAAGTCTAGATGAGATGATTAAAAGATCTGATGATAATCTTTACTTTTGTAAAAATAATGGACGTAACCAAATTGCTATAAATAAGTACTAATTGTGGATAATATTATTATACTCTGTGGAAAACAGTCAGGCAAATATTCTGATAAGTTTTTAGAAGTTAGAAGTTAGAAGTAAGTATGTTGAGTGATTTTACTATATGTATAAAATTATAGAAACATCATATATCAATGCAAAAGATAAAAAATTAGTAGAGTTGTTTATAAACTCTAAAAAAATAAAAAAATATATTTTAGGGATAAATAAACTTTCAAAAAGTGTTATAAAGCAGCTTGATATAGATGGGCTTATTGATGATTTTACACGAGTACAAACTTCAAGAAAAAAAAGTGTATTAAAAATTGAAGAAGTACCAAAAGATGCTATTATATTATGGACAGCTTTTGGTAGTCCTTTGGAGGTTAAACATAAATTAGATAGCTTAGGGTATTTAAATTTTAGTTATTTATCTTTTTATAAATATTCAAATTTTGATTTGGCAGAACCACCTTTTATTTTGGATTTTGAAGAGGACTTTAAAAAAAATAAACGAAAATATCAAGAAACTTACGAGCTATTAAATGATGAAAAATCGAAAGAGATATTTACTAAATTGATTAATTTTAAGATATCTTTTGATTATGATTTTATGGATGGTTTTACAAATAATTTTGAAGAACAATATTTTGATAAAGAACTTATACCTAAAATAAACAATATTACTTTTGTAGATGCGGGTGCTTATGTGGGTGATACTTTACCTGGTATTATAAAATATTTTCCAGATTTTAAAAAAATTTATTGTATAGAGCCAAATAATTTACATCTTTGCATAGCGAAAAGAAATTTTGAAAAATATAAAAATATTGAGTTTATTCATTGTGGATTAGGGAAAGAAAAAATCTCTTTTACTACAAAGGAGTATAATCAAAATAATTGTACTCACGATTATCAAGCAAGGAATATAGATACTTTAGATAATCTTATTTATCAAAAGATTGATTTTATTAAAATGGATATAGAGGGTGCAGAACAAGATGCCATAGAGGGTGCTAGTAAAATAATAAAAAAATATTCTCCTATTTTAGCTATTTGTGTTTATCATAAAGCAGAAGATTGGCATCAAGTACCTCAAAAAGTTTTAAAAATAGATAGAAATTATAAAATTTATTTAAGACATTATATGGAAGGTATTTTTGAAACTGTTATGTATTTTATCCCAAGTAGATACCAATAGTTTAAGTCAAATCCTTTAGAAACTACTATAAAATCATTTTCAGCTACTTTTAGATAAAATGAGTGACAAATCTAATTAAAGTCAATAATTTATTAAGGGATAATCAAAGATGATAAACATTTTTTCAAAGATATTTGGAACCAGAAACGATAAAGAGATAAAAAAATACAATAAAAGGGTAGCTATTATATCAGCACTAGAAGATACTTTTAGTAGTTTAAGTGATGAAGAGTTACAAGAAAATTTCAATAGATTAAAAGAAGAGGTTCAAAATAAAACGAAAACTTTGGACCAAGTTTTAAATGAAAGTTTTGCTATTACAAGAGAAGCCAGTAAAAGAATTTTGGGTATGAGACATTATGATGTTCAAATTTTAGGTGGAATAGTACTTCACGATGGAAGAATTGCTGAAATGAAAACAGGTGAAGGAAAAACACTTGTAGGAAGTTTAGCAGTTGCTTTAAATGCTATGACAGGGGAGGGTGTACATGTTGTAACTGTAAATGATTATCTAGCTTCAAGAGATGCAAAAGAACTTGAACCCTTATATAATTTCTTAGGATTAAGTGTTGGTGTTTTAACAGGTGCTATTCATGATGATGATTTTAGAAAAGAGCAGTATAGAGCTGATATCACTTATGGTACAAATAATGAATTTGGGTTTGATTTTTTAAGAGATAATATGCATTATTCTTTAGATGAAAAGGTACAAAGAGATTATAATTTTGTTATTGTTGATGAAGTGGATTCTATTTTAATCGATGAAGCAAGAACCCCACTTATTATTTCAGGACCAACTAGCCATAAAAGTACAGATTATGTACGATCAAATGAGATTGCTTTAAAACTTATCAAAGGTGAGAAAACAGAAGCAACCAAGCCAGATGAACAAGATATAGTTACAGGAGATTATATAGTAGATGAAAAAAACAAAAGTGTTCTTTTAACTGAAGAGGGTATTATTAATGCCCAAAAATACTTTGGGGTGGATAATATGTATTCACTAGAAAATGCTTCTTTATCACATCATTTAGATCAAGCTTTAAAAGCAAATAATATTTTTGAAAAAGATGTTGATTATGTTGTACAAAATAATGAAATTATTATAGTAGATGAGTTTACAGGGCGATTAAGTGAAGGAAGAAGATTTTCAGATGGTTTACATCAAGCTCTTGAAGCAAAAGAGGGTGTTAAAATTCAAGATGAATCACAAACTTTAGCTGATATTACATTTCAAAACTATTTTAGAATGTATAAAAAACTAGCAGGTATGACAGGAACAGCACAAACAGAAGCTACTGAGTTTGCTGAAATATATAATCTTGATGTTGTAAGTATCCCCACAAATGTTCCTATTAGAAGAGATGATAAAAATGATCTTATTTATAAAACTGAAAGAGAAAAATTTATTGCAGTTTGTAATAAAATAAAAGAGATTTCAAAAACAGGACAACCTATATTAGTAGGAACCGCTTCTATTGAAAAATCAGAACATCTACATAACTTATTAAAAAAAGAAAAAATTCCTCATACTGTGTTAAATGCAAAACAACATGAACAAGAGGGTAAAATCATTGAAGATGCAGGACAAAAGGGTGCTGTTACTATTGCTACAAATATGGCTGGTCGTGGGGTAGATATCAAACTTCCTCAAGAGTGTCTAGATCTTGGTGGATTGATGATTTTAGGAACAGAAAGACATGAGTCAAGAAGAATTGACAATCAGTTAAGAGGGAGAGCTGGGCGTCAAGGTGATGTAGGTGTTTCTCAATTTTATCTCTCTTTAGAGGATAATCTGTTAAGAATTTTTGGTAGTGATAAAATTGCTGGAGTTATGAATAGACTTGGACTTGAAGAGGGTGAGCATATAGAATCAGGAATGGTAACCCGTGCTGTTGAAAATGCTCAGAAAAAAGTTGAAAATATGCATTTTGAAAGTAGAAAACATCTTTTAGAATATGACGATGTAGCAAATGAACAAAGAAAAGTTATCTATACTTTTAGGAATAATTTATTAAATGAAGATTATGATATAGATGCTAAAATAGGTGAAAATATACAAGAATTTGTATCTACTTTAATTGAAAATACCAAAGAGATGAGTGGTAGTTTTATAGTGGAAGATTTTTCGTATGAAACTTTAATCTTAAAATTAAAAGAAGAGTTAAATTTAGATATCAAAAAAGAGGAATTTGAAGCAAGTGATTTTGAGTTGATTGAGGAAAACCTTACTCGAGTATTAAAAAATAAATATGAAGAAAAAATGTCTATGCCAGCACCAGAACAAAGAAGTGAAATAGAAAGAATATTATATTTACAAGTTCTTGATAAAGCATACAGGGAACATTTATACTCTATGGATACATTAAAAACCGGAATAGGTTTACGTGGTTATAATCAAAAAGATCCATTAGTGGAGTATAAAAAAGAGAGTTACAATATGTTTATAGAACTTATTGCTTCTATTAAATATGAAATAATTAGAATTCTTTTTTCTGTACAATTAAGAGATGAAGATGAAGCAAGAAGAGAACAAGAAGCGTTAGAAAAATTAAAACAAGAGATGGAAGCTACAGTAGAAGAGATCTCTTTAAATAATAAAGATGTTGAAGTTACTCCTGTTATAGAAAAAAAGATTCCTAGAAATGCACCTTGTCCTTGTGGTAGTGGGAAAAAATATAAACAATGTTGTGGACAAAGTGGACCAAAAAAAGGTATTTTGGCTCAATAATTTGAATACAAAATTAATAAATTTTATCATAAGAAAATATCTTTCTTTTGATAAAAAAAATCCTTTTATATCTGTAAGTGCCATACTTGCTTTTTTAGGAGTGGGTATTGGTGTGATGGTATTAATTATTGCAATGGCAATTATGAATGGTACTGCAAAAGAATTTGAAAAAAAACTTTTTACAATGAATTATCCTTTAAGTATCTATCCTAAAGTTACAGGTGCTGTAAATGATAAACTACTTCAAGATTTAGAAAAAAAATTTCCTAATATGAAATTTTCACCCTATTTAAGCTCACAAGTTATGATCCAAAGCGATGATTCTATGAGTGGCGGTGTGATATTTGGTGTAGATAAAGAAAAGGAATCAGTGATTAATAGTATTTATGCAAAAGCTGTAAAAGATATAGATAAATTTGGGAAATATGATTTAATAGTGGGACAGGGTATAAAAGATGAACTCTATCTTTATAAAAATCAAAAGGTAACTTTATATTTTACTACTATAAATCCAAGTGGTTTTTCTTTAATGCCAAAAATGAAAAGATTTGTGTATTCAGGGGATTTTAAATCGGGTTTGACTGCATACGATAAAGCATATATGTACACATCAATTCAATCATTAAGAACTATTTTAAAAAAAAATAAAACTTATTATGATGGAATTCATATCTATAGTGATGATCCATTTAAAGATAAAAAGCGTATAGAAAAAGTGTTGCCATCTTTTGGTGTTGGTGTTGTTGGTTGGTGGCAACAAAATGGAAATTTCTTTGCTGCAATGGAGATGGAGAAAAAAGCATTGTTTATCGTTTTGATGCTTATTATTTTAATAGCATCTTTAAATATTATTAGTTCATTATTGATGACTGTGATGAGTAGGCGAAAAGAGATAGCATTGTTATTATCTTTGGGTGCCAGTCAACAAGAGATAAAGCATATATTTTTACGCTTAGGCTTAATTATTGGTTATACAGGGATAGTTTTTGGAATTTTATTTGGTTTTTTTGGTATGTATTTATTAGAAAATTTCGATATTATTTCTCTACCTGCAGATGTGTATGGTACAAGTAAATTACCACTACAACTTGATATGATAGATCTCTTTTCCATCATTGTGGGTTCCATGATAATTGTATTTTTATCATCATACTATCCTGCTAAAAAAGCCACAAAAATAGATGTTTTAGATGTTCTAAGAAATGAGTAGAAAAAAGAGATGATAAGTCTCTTAATTTTATTTAAATAGGGCACTTCCTACACGAATCATAGTGGATCCTTCTAAGATAGCTAATTCAAAGTCTTTACTCATACCCATTGAACAAATTTTTGCATCTTTACAGGTGTCAAAAATCTTTTTTGTAGTTTGAAAACTTTTAATAATATCATCTCTATTTTGTGAATGTGCACCAATACTCATAACACCTTTTAGATTGATATTGGAATATTTTTCTACTATTTCAGCATAAATATTTACTGCATCTTTTGGGTCTACTCCAGATTTTGTTTCTTCATAAGAACTGTTAATTTGAAGTAAACAATTCATTTTTTTATTTTTTGCTTTTAATTTTTTATCTAACTCTTTTGCTAACTCTAAACTATCTAAAGAGTGCATTAAAATTGGATTAAGATCTATAAGATTATTTATTTTATTTTTTTGTAAAGTCCCTACAAAATGCCATGCAATTGGTAAATCACTAAGTGCCTCTTGTTTTGTTTTTAAATCTTGTACTTTATTTTCTCCAAATGCTCTTTGTCCTGCTTCATACAGTGTTTTTATATCTTCCACTGTCGAATATTTACTAATTGCAACTAGTTGCACAATTTTGTGATTATCCACTTGAAGTCTTGAAGATTCGATTTTTGTAATAATTTTATCAAGATTTTTAACAGCTTGTTTACTTGTCATTTTAAAATTCCTATATATTTTTTCCTTATTATACATAATTTTGATGTAAAAAGAAACAATTAATAAATTGTATAAAAATTATACAGATTTTCACTTGACATTCAATTTCAATTAGTTAAAATATAATAGTTAAAAAAATACAGAAGGATTTAATAGATGGGGAAATTCGTTAATAGTACAGAGGAGTTTTTTTCTTATTGTAAAGAAAATGAAGTTGAGTTTGTAGATTTTAGATTTACAGATATTAAAGGTGCATGGCATCATATCACTTATAGAATGAGTGCAGTTACAAATAATCAACTTGATTTTGGTATGCCTTTTGATGGTTCAAGTATTGATGCCTGGCAACCAATAAATAAGTCGGATATGATTTTAAAACCAGATGTTGAAACGGCGTTTTTAGATCCATTTACAGCAGATAGCACTATTATAGTAATCTGTAGTGTTTATGATATCTATAATAATGAAGAATATGCAAAATGTCCAAGAAGTATTGCTAAAAAATCATTGGAATATTTAGCTGAAGCAAATGTTGGAGATATCGCTTATTTTGGACCTGAAAATGAATATTTTATCTTTGAAGATGTTCAGGTTAAAGATGATCCACATGAAACACACTATAGAGTTGACTCAGAAGATGGTGGATGGAATAGAAGTAGCCAGATTGAGGGTGGAAATATGGGTCATATTTCTGGAAATAAAGGTGGATATTTCCCTGTAGCTCCTGTAGATAAAGGTGTAGATTTAAGAGCTGAGACTATGTTAGTTTTAGAACAAATTGGTTTAAAAGTTGTTTTAGGTCATCATGAAGTTGCACAAGGGCAACATGAGATTGGTATTGTATATGATACTTTAGTTGAAGCTGCGGATAATGTTCAAAAACTTAAATATGTTGTTAAAATGGTTGCACATTTAAATGGAAAAAGTGCTACATTTATGCCAAAACCAATTTTTGGTGATAATGGTAACGGAATGCATGTGCATCAATCGATTTGGAAAGATGGTGTCAATACATTTTATAAAGAGGGAAATTATGGTAATTTAAGTGATCATGCTAGATGGTATGCTGGAGGTATATTTAAACATGCTGCTGCGGTTGCTGCGATTACAAATCCATCAACTAACTCTTATAAAAGATTAATTCCTGGCTTTGAAGCGCCTTCTATTTTAACTTATTCTGCTCAAAATAGATCAGCTGCTTGTAGGGTTCCTTATGGGGCTGGAGCACCTGCTACTAGACTTGAGATGAGATTTCCTGATTCTACAGCAAATCCGTATTTAGCTTTTGCTGCTATGATGATGGCTGGGATTGATGGTATTAAAAATAAAATTGAACCAATTGGTCCTATGGATGAAGATCTATTTGAATTATCACTTGATGAGATTAGAGAAAAAGGTATTCCTCAAATGCCAGCTACTTTAAGAATGGCTACAGAAGGGCTTATTAAAGATAATGATTTCTTGCAACCTGTATTTACAAAAGAGTTTATTGATACATTCCAACATTATCAATATGATAGACAAATAAAACCAAATGAAGCTAGACCAACAGCTTATGAATTTGTATCAACATATTCTTGTTAATTTATTTTAAAATATATTAAAAGGGTGGAGTGTCTGCTTCACCCTTTTTTGTATCAGCACAATACCACTATTCCGTTTAACTACCTTTTAAACTTTCTTTAGATAAAATGAGGACTATAACATTACTCTGTTTTTAGTTATGTAGAATAAAATAAAGGGATATAATGGCTTGTAATTTAGATAAATTAACTTCTTTTAAAGACAATTGTGGATTTGGTTTAGTTGCTCACTTGAAAAATAAACAAACCCATCAGAATTTAGAAGATGCAGTGACATCATTAGAAAGAATGATGCATAGAGGTGCCGTTGCAGCAGATGGTAAAAGTGGGGATGGTAGTGGATTATTGTTTTCTATACCTGATCAATTTATGAGAAAAGTGGCAAAACAACATAATATGGATCTTCCGGCACAATATGCTGTAGCAATGGTTTTTTCTACTAGTGATACACAGCTAGATACTTTTAAAACATTTTGTGAAAATAATGATTTGAAAGTAGTTTTAGATAGAAAAGTACCTGTAGATACAAAGGCTTTGGGAAAACAAGCACTAAGTATCTTACCTTTGATCTCACAAATTTTTGTAGTACCAAATACTCCTGTTTCTGCAAAACGATTTGAAGCTATGTTATATTTAGCAAGAAAAGAAGCAGAGCACGCACTAGAATCTGAAGAGGATTTTTATATTCCTACTTTTTCATCAAAAGTAATTGCTTATAAAGGTCTTGTTATGCCTACTACTATTAAGCAGTTTTATGTCGATTTACAAGATGAAGATTTTAAGATCTCTTTTGCTTTATTTCATCAAAGATTTTCAACAAATACTTTACCAAAGTGGAGACTAGCTCAACCTTTTAGAGGAGTAGCACATAATGGGGAGATTAACTCAATTGAAGCAAATAGATTTAATGTAGAGATTAAAACAGAAGTTATTGAATCAGAAGTATTTACAGATGAAGAGTTACAGAGAATTTTTCCTTTATTGCAAAAAGGGGGAAGTGATAGTGCTTCTTTAGATAATATGTTTGAATTTCTTATTGTAAATGGTTTTGATTTCTTTAAGGCAGCTAGATGTTTGGTTCCTGCTCCATGGCAAAATTCTCCCCATATGGATAGTGAGTTAAGAGCTTTTTATGAGTATTGTGCTATTAGATTTGAAGCATGGGATGGACCTGCTGCTGTTAGTTTAACAGATGGTAGGCATATTGGGTGTTTAATTGATAGGAATGGTTTACGACCATCGAAGTATTTTCAAACAAAAGATAAACTTTATATCACAAGTGAATATGGTACTGTTTTAGTTCCAGAAGAGGAGATAGTTGATAGAGGAAGACTCCAAAGTGGTCAAATGATAGGTGTTGATATTAAATCTGGAACGGTTTTAAAAAATGACGATATCAATGATTATTTAAAATCTACTCAAAATTATGAAGATTGGCTTACTTCAAATATTAAATATCTACAAGAATATATAGATGATTCATTTTTGGATTTGAGTGATTATATTTTTAAAGATTTAGATAAAAGACAGAAATATGCAAATATTACCTATGAAGTTTTAGATCAAATGATTGTGCCAATGGCAGAAGAGGGTAAAGAGCCAACTGGATCTATGGGGGATGATACACCCTTAGCCTGTTTCTCCGATAAGCAAAGAAACTTTACAGATTTTTTTAGACAAAAATTTGCTCAAGTAACTAACCCTCCTATTGACCCATACCGTGAAAAAGTTGTTATGAGTTTAAATACAGGTATAGGAAGAACATATAATGTTTTAGAAGAAAATGAATTGAATTCTAAGAGATTAAAAGCTTCAAGTCCAATTTTAATGAAAGAAAAATTTGATGTTTTAGTAAGTTTTGGAAATCAAAAAAGTAAACGATATGATGAAAATTATAAAAATAAAACTTTTAGTACAGCATTTCAAAATGATTTAAAAGCATCTTTAAAAGAGTTATATGCTCAAATTAAAAATGCAATTAAAAATGATAATATTAGTGTCATTATTTTAGATGATAGGGAACTATCAAATAATAAAAAAATTATACCTATGGCTATGGCTATTGGGTATGTACGACATAAGCTAGTTAAAGATAATCTTGCAAGTACTGTATCTATAGTAGCTGTTACAAGTGAGATATATGATCCTCACAGTGCAGCTGTATTGTTTGCATTTGGTGCTACAGTGTTGTACCCTTATATGATGTATGCTTCAATCGTTTCTTTTTATGAAAGAAGAGATTTATCTACGATGGCATTGCAAAATAAATTAAAAAATAGTGCAAAAGCGATATCTTCTGGGTTATTAAAAATTATGTCAAAAATGGGTATTGCTACTATGGCATCATATAGAAACTCATCATTATTTGATATTATAGGATTAAGTGATGAGATTTGTGATGAGTGTTTTACCCATGCAAATACAGATCTTTGTGGTTTAGGATATGAAGATATTGAAAAAAATATAGAATCTGCACATTTTAATGCATATTTTAATAATAAATCGATGTTTCCACTTGATATGGGTGGTTTTTATAAATACCTTGATGGTGCTGAGTATCATGATTATTCACCGGCGATTACAAAAGCTATACATAATAAAAATCCATCCGATAAAGAGAGTATACACGACTTTAAAGGTTTAAAAAATCTTATAGAAGGGAGGGATAGAAAATTTATTCGAGATTTCTTTGAATTTAATAGCGATAAAGAACCGATTGATATCTCTTCTGTAGAATCAAAAGAGGAGATATTTAAAAGGTTTGCAAGTGCTGCTATGAGTTGTGGATCAATCTCTGTTGAAGCTCATGAAGCTGTAGCAATGGCTATGAATACAATAGGTGCAAAATCAAACTCAGGTGAAGGTGGAGAGGATCCTGCTAGATTTAATACACTGAAAAATTCAAAAATTAAACAGGTTGCTTCAGGAAGATTTGGTGTAACTCCTGGATATTTGGTTAATTGTGAAGAGTTGCAAATTAAGTTAGCTCAAGGTGCGAAACCTGGTGAAGGTGGGCAGTTACCTGGGGCTAAAGTGACACCTATGATAGCAACACTTAGACATACTACTCCTGGAGTTACTTTAATTTCACCACCTCCACATCATGATATCTACTCCATAGAGGATTTAGCACAGTTAATTTTTGATTTAAAACAAATTAATCCTAAAGCGTCTATTGCTGTTAAACTTGTATCAAGTATAGGTGTTGGAACTATTGCCTCTGGTGTTGCTAAAGCATATGCCGATAAAATTATTATTTCAGGTGCTGATGGTGGAACGGGTGCTGCTCCACTTACTTCTATAAAACATACAGGAAATGCTTGGGAGTTAGGTTTGAGTGAAGCACATAACTCCTTAAAAGCAAATCATTTAAGGGGTATGGTACATCTTCAAACAGATGGTGGTTTAAAAACAGGTATAGATATTGTTAAAGCTGCTATGCTAGGAGCTGAGTCATACGCATTTGGTACATCTGTATTAACACTATTAGGGTGTAAAATTTTAAGAATTTGTCATACAAATAAATGTAGTGTTGGTGTAGCGACACAAGATGAAGCTTTAAGAGAAAAATTTACAGGTACAGTTGAACGACTTATCTCATTCTTTGAGTTTTTAGCTCAAGATGTGAGAGAAATTTTAGCAAGTATTGGTTATAGAAGTTTAGATGAGATTATTGGAAGAAGTGATCTATTAAAAGTTTTAGATGATGAGTTAGCTCAAAAATTTGATTTTCAAAATATTTTAAGAAGAATTGATGGAATTGATACTTGTCAGGTAGATTCAAATGAACCGTATGATAAGAATGAGGAGTCTCATTTAGTGATTAAGAAAATTTTATCTTCTATTAAAAATCCTAAAAACCCAATATCTATAGATATGAATATCTCTAATTTAAACAGAAGTTTTGGTACTTTAACATCTGGTGAAATTGCAAAAAGATATGGTGATGCAGGGTTACCTGATAATACAATAACATATAATTTAACCGGTGTTGCTGGTCAATCATTTGGTGCATTTTTAAGTAAAGGTATCAATATGTATCTTGATGGTGCTGCTAATGATTATGTTGGAAAAGGTATGAATGGTGGAAAAATTATCATAAAACCACAGTTGCAAGGGGATCAATATGCAGGTGCTGGTAATACTTGTCTCTATGGAGCAACGGGAGGAAAACTCTATGTTCGAGCTAATGTTGGAGAGCGATTTGCTGTAAGAAACTCTGGTACAATTGCTGTTGTTGAAGGTACAGGGGATAATCCTTGTGAGTATATGACAGGTGGTATAGTTGTTATTTTAGGTTCTACGGGTATTAACTTTGGTGCTGGTATGACAGGTGGTTTAGCATTTGTTTATGATGATAAAAGAGAATTTGTAGATAATATGAATCAAGAATTAATAGAAGCCTTAAGAATAGATACTGATGATACAGAAGCAGAAAGAATATACTTGAAAAACTTATTAAGAGATTATGTAGAACATACAGATTCAGAAAAAGCAAAAGATATTTTAGAACACTTTAGGTCAGAAATAAGAAATTTCTGGATGGTAAAACCAAAAGATATGAAAGTTTTACCTTTAAACCCAGATGATGGAGATTAGAATATGTTAAATTTTACAAAAGTAGATAGAGCAAACCCTCTTAAAAGAGGGGTAATGGAAAGAATTAAAGATTTTAAAGAGGTGTATACAGTTTTCGATAAGCAAAAAGCAAGAGAACAAGCAGAAAGATGTATAGGCTGTGGTGATCCCTATTGTCATAATAAATGTCCTTTACATAATATTATTCCTGCTTGGTTAAAACAAACAGCAAATCATGATTTAGAACTTGCATTTAATATTTCAAATGAAACTTCACCTTTTCCTGAAATATTAGGAAAAATCTGTCCTGTTGATGTTTTATGTGAAGGGGACTGTACTTTAAATGATACACATGGTGCTATTGCTATTGGTTCAATTGAAACACATATTAGTGAAAAAGGGTTCCAAAATGGATTAAAACCAAAATTTACTAGAGAAAAAATTGGTAAAAAAGTTGCTATTATAGGTAGTGGTCCATCTGGAATTAGTGCAGCGACTTTTCTTTTAAGAGAGGGTGTTGATGTAGAGATGTATGAACGAGCGAATAAAGCTGGTGGGTTATTAACTTACGGTATTCCTGGATTTAAACTTGAAAAAGAGAAAGTTCAAAGACGAATTAAGTGGTTAATTGATGCTGGCATGACACTACATACTAATTGTGAAATTGGTAAAGATAAGTCGTTTCAAGATTTAGAAGATGAATGTGATGCTGTTTATATTGGAATTGGTGCAACAAAAGGGAGATTCCCAGGTATTGAAGGTGAAAAGAGTGAAAATGTCTATTTAGCGATGGAATTTTTAACAAAAATTCAAAAAAGAAATTTTGGAGAAAAAGTAGAAGATTTTATTGATGTAAAAGATAAAAATGTTTTAGTCGTTGGTGGTGGAGATACGGCTATGGATTGTTTAAGAACCTCTGTAAGAGAAGGTGCAAAATCTGTTAAATGTCTTTATAGAAGAGATGAAAAAAATATGCCTGGTTCTAAAAAAGAGTTTATTAACTCAAAAGAGGAGGGGGTAGATTTTATTTTTAATGTTTCACCTGTTTGTATTGATAATGAGGGTATAACGCTACTAAAAACTCAAATGAGCGAAGCTGATAGTTCAGGAAGACAAAGTGTTCAGATTATTGAGGGAAGTGAGTATAAGCAAAATGGAGATATTATTATTTTTGCACTTGGTTTTGAACAAGAGGTACCAGCATTTTTACAAGAAACCGAAATAGAGTTAGATAGATGGAAAGGGATTGTTACAAATGAAAAATTTCAAACTTCAAAATCGCATATCTATTCTGGTGGAGATAGTGTGCGAGGAGCAAATCTTGCAGTAAGAGCGGCAGCTGATGGAAAAAATGCAGCAAAAATGATTGTTGAGAGTTTTCAACAATAAGATAGTTTATGAGTATGGTAAGATTTTAAAAAAGGTTATTGGATATGAATGAGATAGAAGAGTTGTTACGAACAGGCGCTGATGTTAATACTGCCAATGAAAATAATTTTACTTTGCTTATGAACTTTGTTAAAAAAGGTGATATTAAAACTGTTAAAATTTTATTAGAATATGGTGCCAAAATAAATCAAAAAGATCTTTTTAATATGACTGCATTGGATTATGCGATAGAAAATAAAAATTTAGAAATTGCCAAATTACTTGTAAGTAGTGGTGCTGATATCACAAATGATAACTATATGTTCGCAGTGCAGGGTAATCATAAAGAGTTGGTTTCTTTTTTTGATACTTTTGATCCTAATAAACAAATATTTCTAAAAAAGAAATAGCCATATATTGTAAGTAATTAGCAATAAATTTAAAAGTACAAAGGCGTATTTTTTTATTATTGCTAGTAGACTTATTATAATGTACACAATAAAAAACCATAGTGGTGTAGATATCTCTGTGCTACTAATTTGCACATTTATTATGTGTTCAAGAAATATATCAAATATTCCACCTAAATTAAAAATATGTAATATTATGCTAATAGGATAAAAAACGGTAAATAATATTGTCAAAATAGGAGAGTAAAGCTGTTCTAAACTAGTTGTTGCAAAAAAATAATGCACTATTGGATTTATACTGAAATATATCCAAAAATTAAATAAAAAAAATTGAATAAGATTATGTATATTTTTAAAATATTTCAAAAATAAAAATATATAAAAAACTCCAAATATACTAAACCACAAAGATAAAGAGAAAAGTAATTTAGGAAAAAATGCAATAATTAAGACAAGTACAATAAAAAGTGTTTCAAATGAGAATATTTTTATATTATTCCTTAATAGAAATAAAGCAAAAAGAAACATAATAAAAGCACGTAAAAGTGATGCAGGTATATCTATAAAGTAGAGATACGCAAATAAAATAAAACTAACAATTATCATAATATCAAATCTTTTGTTACGATATGGATAAAATTTTAAATGTATTTTATTGTATAGTAAATGAAGTATAAAATATAAAACAAATGATATTACACCTAGATGAAAACCAGAAATTGCTATAAGATGAGAAATACCCAATTTACTAGATAAAATTCGTATATTTTGTGTAAGTGGTGTAGCTAAAAATAAAGCATTGTATAACGATGATATATCTTTATTCTTATGTTGTGTATCAATAAAATTATATATTTTATTTTTAGTCGTTGTTTTTGCTATTTTCTCTGTAGGAAAGTTATAATGGAAACTATTTGCATAAAACCCTTTGAGATATGAGATAAAACTGATTTTTGTAGTTATAAATAGATCTATGTTTTGAAATAAGTGAATATTTTTATTTTGATTATATTTGGTAAAAAAGAGAAAATTTTTACTTTGAATTTTTAAGATTTGATAAGATTTTTTATCATAGATATTTATGATTGTACCATTTGTATGATAAATTTCATTTTTTCTAAACTGCTTATAGTTATAAAATTCTAAATAAAGGTTAAATAAAAATATAAAAATTATGACAATATAAAAGTATCTTCTCTCTTTAAAGTTTTTAAAAAGAGAAAGTGTTTGCATGACATTATGTCAATGAAGTGGTGTGGTACAAATCCATCAATCCATCATAAAAATCTTCACATTTAAAAGGATTTATTAATCCAGTGGAAGTGGAAATATTTTGGTAGATTCGTTCTAGCCTCTCTTTTCTTTTTGGAAACATATCTGCTAAAATCATGGAAGAGATCTCTTTTCGTATTAAAATAGATGGTGGCATAATCCCTAATCTAAAGAGTTCCATTAATGTTTCTTTGTCATAGACTACATGATGATGATGACCATGCGGGCATGTATCGGTACTTACTAATGTTGTACACTTATCACAGTATGCGAACTGTTTAAATAATTTTATTGTTATATGGATTTTTTCTAAGGTATCAACTCTAGAAATAAGTTTTTTATGATCCCAATATGTTCCAAGACCTGAATGATTTTGACCTAATAAGAGGGTATCTGCGCCATAATTTTTAGCAACTATTGCATTTAATGTGAGTTCATTTACCCCTCCAAAAATATAGGTATTTTCTAAAGGTAATAGAAGTACTCTATCTTTTGCTACAAATTGATTAAGAAAAAAATCCACTGTTTTATAGCGTATATTAAAACTTAATTCATCATCTTTATATGGCATTCTTAAAAGAATAATTAGCATATCGCATTTTTCTAAAGCACTTCTTATTAATTTTTCATGAACTCTATGAAATGGTTTCCCTGATAAAATAAGGGCTGAGATACTGTTTGCTTCTATATTTGATGCCATCTTTTCTATTTGTCTAATATGATTTTGAATATCATCAAATGCAATAGTATATTCCCCACAAATAGCTAAATCACCCAATCTTTTGGCAGTGTCATTTGCTTCTTCATGTAATTCACTATTTGTACCATAAATTTGTTTTACTCTATCATTTTTATTAATAGGGAATATCTCATCGACTATAATAGAACCAACTTCTAAATTATTGCAAATAAGTTTTAAAATATCACCCTTTTTCGCCTTTTGGAGTACCTCTTTATTTCGTTTTCCAGATGGTGCTAAAATAAAAGGGAAGGGAAAAATTTCATCTTTATAGATCCCTGTTTTATTTACCTCATTTGTTTCTTTTTCATTCATCAAAGAGGTAACAGGTTTAAGCAAACCATCTCTAGCCATAGCTAAAGTTGCTACTGCTTCTTTATCTATATAAAGGAGATTATTTTGAGTTTTCATTATGCGTAAGCAGGCTCTAAAAATGGAACAACCTGTTTTTTACGACTTAAGCACCCTTTTAACCAAAATTGGTCATTTTCAACTTTAATATCCCACGCTTTTTCAATAATATCTATAGAGTTACTTGCAACCAAAATTTGTGATCCCATAGCCATAATATCTGTTAAAACTAAAAGAATAGTTTCATACTCTTCTTCCTCTTTTAGCTTTTTTATATCATTGATCAAATCATCTTTAATAGTATCAAAAATAGATAAATCTACAACTTCTAGTTGTCCAATACCCACTTTTTTACCATGCATATTAAAATTTTTAAAATCTCTTTTTACAAGCTCTCTAGTTGGTACCCCTTCTACTTGAGATTTTACTTTAAACATCTCTAATCCAATAGCTTTAAAGTTTTCAATACCAGCAATTTTTGCTAATTGTTTTGCTATTTGTCTATCTATTTTTGTACAGGTTGGAGATTTGAATATAACAGTATCACTTAAAATAGCACATAACATAGCTCCAGCTATATCTTTTGGAATCTCTACATTATAGTAATCAAACATCTCTTTTACAATAGTATTTGTACAGCCAACTGCTCTTATCCAACAATCTAATGGTGCTGAAGTTACAAGCCCACCTAGTTTATGATGATCTACAATACCAACTATATTTGCTTCTTTTAAATCATCTGGTGCTTCTGTATAGTTATTATAATCTGTCATAAAAAGATCACATTGGGCAAAAGATGTTTTTAGTTCTGGTGCTTCAAGATTGAATTTTTCTAATATAAATTGTGTCTCAGGGTTTATATCCCCTTGTCTTACTGCTTTTGCTTCATTTCCTATTGCATTTTGAAGGTATGCCATTGCTATAGCTGATACGATACTATCACTATCAGGTATTTTGTGTCCACATGTATATAACATTATTTACTTCCTATATGATTATTTTCTTAATTCTATAGTAGATGAATTAAATATATGATTAATTATGTTTATAATACTTATTTATGTGTATAGATTGCACATTTATACTCATTTTAAATAAATACACCATCTTTAGTAACTTATTTTTTGAACTATAGGCTAAAATAACGCATTATTAAGGATAAGTAAATATACTCTTCTTAAGATATTCTGAAATAAGGCGGGTATATGGAACAAACACAAGCGAAAGAACCTACAATAGGAACACTTCAAGATTTAGTGCCATTTGTGAACTATTCATTTATAAACACTCTTAATTGTGATCCAGATGTTACAAAAAATGGAGTTGATTATTTCCCTAGAGAGGTTTTTTCAGGTCATTATGTATTAGTAAAACCCACTCCCATAGACAAACCTATATATATTGCACATAGTAAAAGTTTATTTAAAGAGCTTGGTTTTAAAAATAGTTTGGCTCATTCAAGTGACTTTATTAAAATGTTTTCAGGAGATCTTTCTAGTGTACCAGAACCGATGAGTAAAGTTGGTTGGGCATGTGGATATGCTCTTTCTATTTATGGACGAGAGTACTATGAACAGTGTCCATTTCAAACAGGAAATGGATATGGTGATGGTCGAGCAGTTTCAGTCCTAGAAGTTCTAATAGATGCAAAACGGTGGGAGATGCAATTAAAAGGTGGAGGAAAAACTCCCTATTGTAGGGGTGCAGATGGGAGAGCAGTTTTACGCTCAAGCGTTCGTGAATTTTTAGCACAAGAACATATGTACGCTCTTGGAGTGCCTACTTCACGCTCTTTGAGTTTATATACTTCAAAAACAGAGTTTGTAAAACGCCCATGGTATAAAAAAAACTCATACTCTATAGATCCTGATATTACAGTCAATGAACCTGTTGCTATTACAACGCGAGTTGCTTCTTCATTTTTACGAGTGGGACAAATAGAGCTTTTTGCTAGACGAGCAGAAAAAAAAGAGCATCAAAAAGCCTTAGAAGAGTTAGAACAAATTGTATCACATCTAATAGAGCGAGAATATAATAATCAAATAGATAGTAACTTACCCTTTTCTCAAAAAATAGTGAAACTAGCTTTTGAATTCAGAAAAAGACTTAGCTATTTAGTTGCAAATTGGATTCGAGTAGGGTATTGTCAAGGAAATTTTAATGGTGATAATTGTGCAGCTGGAGGGTTTACTCTTGATTATGGTCCTTTTGGATTTTGTGATCTATTTGATCCGAATTATCAGTCATGGACAGGTGGTGGGAGACATTTTGCATTTTTCAATCAAGCAAAAGCAGCAGGAAAAAACTTCGGTATGTTTTGTAAATCTTTAGAATTACTTTTAAATACAGATGAAAAATATGTAGAAGAGTTAAGAAAAATAAGAAATGATTTTTTTATTGTTATGGAATTAGAATTGCAAAATATGTGGACAAAAAAACTAGGTCTGAATATTTTTAATTTTAAATTATTGGATACTCTTTTAACTCTCATGGTACAAACAGCGGTTGATTATACGATTTTTTTTAGAGAACTTTCAAATATACCTGAAGATTATACCTCACTTCAAAAAAGTTTTTATCGTGACTTAAAAGATGAAGTAGATCTTCAAAATAGATGGAAAGAGTGGTTTAAAAATTGGAAAGAGCTATTGAATAAACAAAATACAGAAGAAACGAAAGAAAATATATCAAAAAAAATGAAAAGTGTAAATCCTAAATATACCTTAAGAGAGTGGATTTTAGTACCTGCTTATGAAAAGGCAAATAATGGTGACTATTCATTAATAAATGAGCTACAAGAGGTGATGAGTAGTCCTTATTTAGAACAGTCAAAAGAGATAGAAGATAAATACTATAGGTTAAAGCCCATTGAATTCTTTGAAATTGGTGGAATATCTCATGTAAGTTGCTCTTCATAGGTGAAAAAGTTTCATAGCAATTTTATTCTATAAACCATTTTCAATTTTAGATATAATTCCCTATGATAAAAAGTATCCTAAAACAAACCATATTTGAAAATGTAAAAAACACAAATCAAACTTTTACAAAACATTTCCACGATACTTATACTATAGGTATCACTTCAAAAGGTAAGTTTAAATCTCAGCATCTAAATAAAAGTTATTTATCCTATGAAAAATCAACAAAGATTATCAACCCCTATGAAGTTCACGGTGGAGAGTCAAATTCTTGGGATTATATAAATTTTTATCCTACTATTGCTACTTTAAGTGATATTTATGAGCAAATATTTTTTGAAAAAAAAGTACCTATTTTTGAAAAGCATATAATTGAAGATATAAAACTTTATAAAAAATTTTACAAGTTTTTTTATCTAGCTTATTTTTCAAAAAATCACATGCAAATAGAAAGTACTATGATTGAGGCTTTATCATATTTAATTAAAAATCATGCAAGTGTAAGTAATGAGCTTTTTTATTTTGAAAATAAAAAAATAGTGAAAGATTGCCTAGAATACATAAATTCTATGCTGTATGAAAACATCAGTTTAGATGATTTAGCAAAATATACAAATACCAGCAAATACCATCTTTTAAGAACTTTTAAAAAATACACAGGACTAAGCCCTCATCAGTATATTTTAAATCAAAGAATTATTAATTATAAAAATATCCTTCTAAAAAGAAAACCAATAAGTGCTTTTGACTTAGGTTTTTGTGATCAATCACATCTTATACGAAATTTTAAAAAAATATATGGATATTCTCCTAAAAATCTAAGCAATAGCAATTTTATTCTATACAAAAAATAAAAAACTTACTATAATTCCAAAATGAATAAAACAAATAAAAACCTAATGTATATTTTATTATTTTTCGCAATGTTTGGCTGGGGTGCTTCTTGGGTGAATGTAAAAGTTTTAAGTTCTTATATAAATGAATTTGAGATGGTATTTTTAAGATTTGGAATCACTGCACTTTCTATGATACCTGTGATTTTATTTTTTAAACATTCTTTTAAAATAGATATAAAATCTTTACTTTTAGTTTTCTTAACTTCCATATTTTTTATAGCCTATATGAAATACTTTTTCTTAGGTACAAAATATGGAACCGCTTCACTAGGTGGTGCTTTTGTTACAAGTTTAATACCTATTAATACCTTTTTAATTTTAGCGTTTTTAAGAATAAAACATATTGAAAAGAAAGACTATTTTGCTCTTATTTTAGGAGCATTTGGGGTAATGACTATATTAAATATTTGGTTCTTTGATTTAAAATCTATCTTACTTATTCAAAATCTATATTTTATTTTAGCATCTCTTTTATGGCCTATTGTTACTATTTTAAGTTCAAAGGCCACAAAAATATCTCCTTTGGTTTTCTCTTTTTATTTGTATATCATAACTTGTTTCATAGATGTTGTATTTTTTATGGAGATAACAAATTTGGACTTTAAAAGTTTTGATAGTATATTTTATATAAATCTTTTTAGCTTAAGTATTTTTGCATCAACCTTTGCAAATAGTGTGTATTTTATAGGTATAAAAAAACTAGGAGCTTCAGAAGTGAGTACTTTTATATTTCTAGTTCCATTTTTTGCAATAGGCTTAAGTATTGTATTTTTAAAAGAAGAGGTAAATTTTTTTATTATAGTAGGAACTATTATGACACTCTATGCTGTTAAGATTTTAAATAATATTAGGTTTACTAAAAATTAATCTTTCTATATCTCCTTATATCTAAAGCAATCAATAGTATGGTCATTTACCATTCCAATAGCTTCCATAAAAGCATAGATAATAGTTGAGCCTACAAAACTCATACCTCTTTTTTTCAAATCTTTTGAGAGAGTATCTGAAAGTTCTGTACTAGTGGGAACATCTGAAATATTTTCAAAATGATTTTGTATAGGTTTTCCATCTACATAATGCCAAAGATAGGAAGAAAAACTACCAAATTCTTTTTGGATTTGTAAAAATACTTTTGCATTTTTTATAGCTGATTTTATTTTTAGTTTATTTCTTACTATTCCTGCATCTGCTAAAAGTTCAAGTTCTTTTTTTTCATCATAAAATGAAACTTTTTGCACATCAAAATTATCAAAGGCTTTTTTATAGTTTTCCCTTTTATTTAAAATAGTTTCCCAAGAAAGTCCAGCTTGAGCACCTTCTAAAACTAACATTTCAAAAAGTACTCTATCCTCATACACAGGAACTCCCCACTGTTCATCGTGGTATTTTATATATAAATCATTTTTTAAATTTACCCATGCACATCTTTTTTTATTTATCATCATTACTCAATACTATATTTTTTTTCATCTGTAACTATTACAAAATATTTTAAAAGATTAGTATCCATATTGATTTTCCTTATATCTCTTATCTAAGTATTATATTTGACAAGCTATCGTTTATCTTGATATTATATCAAAAAAATAAAGGTTTAGAATGCAGAATATAACTCTAAATAAAAATTCTAATCTATTAATAATTCTTGCAGGTATTGCATCTTTAATTATTGGGATGGGTGTTGCAAGGTTTGCTTTTACTGCCCTTTTACCTTTTATGTTGGAAGAACATTTGAGTGTTAAACTTGCAGGATTTTTGGCTTCTACTAATTATATTGGATATTTTCTTGGTTGTGTATTTGCTATTTTTGTAAAAGATATTTATATAAAAGTTTATCTTTTAAGAGCTGGACTTATTGTATCAATAGTATCAACTTTAGTATTGGGATTAAGTACAAATGAAACTTTATGGATTATTTCAAGGTTTGTAGCAGGATTGGGAACTGCTATGTGTGTGGTTGTAGGTTCATCTTTAGTTATGCTTAAATTAGATATGGAAAATAAAACTAAAGTGATGGGGATATATTTTTCTGGAATTGGATTTTCCATATTTATAACTGACCTTCTAATAAAAAGTATCAATATAAATGAAAATTTATGGCAAATCTCTTGGATTATTCTAGTTTTCTTTGCTTTTTTTCTTATTTATTTACCTTGGAGTATTATCTCTTTTGATAAAAAAGTAAAATATAAAAAGACAAAAATCTCTTTTGATATAACTTTATTTACCCCTTTTGTATTGATTGTAATGGTGGCTTATTTTTGTGAGGGTATGGGTTTTGTAGTTCAGGCTACTTTTCTACCCGATATTATCAATAATCTTGAAGGATTAGAAGGTTATGGTGGTTTAACTTGGTTATTTGTTGGACTTGCAGGAATCCCTTCTAGTATAATTTGGATGAGATTAGCACATAATCATGGTAGCGTAAATATGATTATATTAGCACTTTTACTACAAGTTATAGGAATTTTAATCCCTGTATTTTCCAATAATATAGCATTAAATATCTTATCAGGCGTTTTATATGGAAGTACTTTTATAGGTTTGGTTGCTTTGTTTATGAACTTAGGGGGAAAACTCTCAAGTAAAAATCCTGTTGTATTAATGGGTGCAATTACAAGTGCTTATAGTATAGGTATGATACTAGCACCCCTTTATTGTGTATATTTTTATGAAAAGTATACTTCTTATGACTATGCTTTATATGTAACAGCATTTATAGTTTTAATGGCTGTTTGTTTATTGACTTTGGCTAAAAAGTTAGATATGGTAAAAGAATAAATTTATTAGTAGAACTTTTATTAGTGTTTATATTTAAATACTAATAATTGACAAATTTATCTAAAAAAGATATACTACTTTTAGTATTTAAAATTAAACACTAAAAAGGATAAGTATGTCTTCACCATTTCCCTATGAAACTTTTGCAAGTGATGATACTTTTTATGGAAGAACAAAAGAAATCCAAAAAATATTAACTTTTGCAGAACAATCAAATAATCTAGTAATATACTCAAAAAGAAGGCTAGGAAAAAGTTCACTTATAAAAGAAACTTTTAGAGATAAAGCTGAATATTTATTTATCTATTGTGATATTTTTGATATAGCATCAAAAGAAGATTTTGCAAGAAAACTTATAAATTCTTTGCCAAAGGCTTTTACTTATGATGTAAAAAAGGTTTTTTCTCAATTAAATAAACTATTTAAAAGAATAAATCTTTCATACACAGCAGACCCCATAAGTGGTAAAATCAGCTTAAAACCTGAACTTACAGCATTGTCTTATGATGATATGATTGAAGAATTTTTTTTAGCTATTTTTGAATTAGCAAAAAAACAAAAAATAGTTTTAGCTATTGATGAATTTCAACAAATATCTGAGATAAAAGATACAAAAATAGATGCAAGACTTAGGGAATATATACAAATTAAAAATAATATTTCTTATATATTCCTAGGTTCAAAAAGACATATGTTAAACTCTTTGTTTGAATATAAAGCACCATTGTTTGAACAAGCCACACCTCTGCTTTTAGAATCTTTAGATATAAAAGATATCTATGAATTTACTTCAAAGCATCTAAATATAAGTGAAGAATTAGTTGAGTATATTTTCAATTTATGTGTAGGGGAAACAAAACTAATGCAACATATTTATCATATACTTTATCAAAACTACAAAAGAAAAGAAATTTCACAAGAATTTATCCATCTAGCCCTTGAAGAGATTATAAATGCAAAATCATCAGCATATAAAATCATCTATGATACATTTAGTCTAAATCAAAAAAAAGCCTTTAAAATACTATCAAAATACAAAAAAAATATCTATACAAAAGAACTTCTGTATGAATACAATATTTCAAAAGATAGTATGCAAAGTTCCCTAAAAGCCTTATATAAAAGGGAAATCATAGATAAAGAAGATGATATTTGGTTTATTCCTGATAGAGCTTTTGAGATTTGGGGTGAGAGATTTTAGGAAAAGTTTTTAAATTTTAAGCTGATGATAAATATTAATAATTCTGTGATAATAATAACATCGTAGCTAAAATAGACAATATAAGAATTTTACTATATTTACTGATATTCCAAAAATGAGAATTATTAAGATATTTTGTTAATTTCCCAGATACTATAGCAATAAAGCTAAAAACTACAAATGATTGTATCATAAAAATTAGTCCCAAAATTAACATTTGCAACATTATATCAAAACCATTTGGAGTTATAAACTGTGGTAAAAAAGCGATAAAAAATAAGGAAACTTTTGGATTTAATACATTCATCAAAAAACCTTTTCTAATCAAAAAAAATAGTTCATCTTTCTGACTATTATCACCTTTTAAATTCACAGTAATAGGCTTTTCTTTACTCGCTTGAAAAGCTAAATAAAAAAGATATGCGGAACCTAAGTATTTAATAATAGAAAAAGCAATATCAGAATTCTTTATAAATATTGATAACCCCGTTGCGGCTAGTGTGGTATGAACTAAAACACCGCAACTAAGACCAAAAGAGATAGCTATACCATCTCTTTGTCCCTTAGTAAGGCTTTGTATTAAGACAAAAATATTATCAGATCCAGGCATCAGTGCTAAAAGTATCGATGCTCCTAAGAATGATATAAGTAGTTCAGCTTCCATTTTTCTCACTCCACGCACTCTATAATCTATGATAACTATTAACAGCCAATGCTAAATATTCTCAAGTTATACTATTTTCTTTCTCTTCTAGCAGAATTTATTTTATCATAAATATATAAAATTTAAAATAGTAATTTTATTTTATACAAAAAATAAAAAAATACTTGAGTAGTGATAAAAATAGAGTTAGAATTTCTAAAAGCTTTATTTAATCGTTGATTTTATACAATCGACTTTTATATAAAGGAAAAAAATGAAAAAATTACTATTAATACTTACAATGAGTGTGGCTGTATTTGCTTTAAATATACCATCAAATCATTTAGTTGACACAAACTGGTTAGAGAAAAACATAAGTAACAAGAATTTAGTTGTTATAGATACGCGAAAGAAAAAGGATTTTCTAAAAGGTCATATAAAAGGGGCTATAAATTATCCTAAATCTTCATGGTTTCAAGGAAAAGTTGGAAATATTCCAAAAATATACAATACTCCAGAACAATTTCAAGAGATGTTTGCAAAAGCAGGGGTAACGCAAGATAGTATCGTTGTATTTTATAGTGCAGGAAAAAATAGTAAAGATTTTGCTGATGGGGCTAGTGGTTTATATACCGCCTGGATATATGGTTTTGAAAATTCTGTATTATTAGATGGAGGATATGCTAAATGGATAGAAGAAAAAAAAGCGATAACAAAAAAAGTTTCTTCTGTTAAGCAAAGTGATTTTGAAGTAGAATCTTTTACTCCAGATGCAATAGCATCACTCAAAGATGTAGTTCAAGCACAATACGATGATGATATTCAAATAGCAGATAGTCGTGTTTCAAAATTTTTTACAGGTGAAAAAACAAGAAAAGATTTAGCAAGAAAAGGAAGAATCCCAACAGCAAAACTTACTCCGATGATTCGATATGCTAAAAAAGTGGGAAATCATTTTGAACTTTTAGGTAAAGATGAAGCGAAAAAAATGTTAAATAACAATGACTATGGACTAGAGCTAGATAAAGGTGCTATCTTTTACTGTAATACAGGTCATAAAGCAAGAGGTTTATGGTTTATTTCAAAATTTATTATTGGAATGAAAGATGTAAAAGTCTATGAAGGTTCAATGGTAGAATATACAAGAACATTATTACCTATGGAGACTGGTGAGTCTATGGACTAAAAAACTAAGGATAGATACAAAAATATTTGTATCTATTCTTTTTTAAGTACACCGTTCAGTGGTAGTTTGAAAGTTTTAGTGTTACCATCAGAAACTAGTAATTTTAGCGTTAATATTTTTTATATGCTTTGCATCAGGACTGAAAATAATATTGTGTTTTTAAATTACTTTTCTATTTTTAAAAATCAATCCAGCTTCATGATTTTTTCTAAGTGCTGCAATTCTCCAAGAAATCAATCCATGGTCTTGAGATAAATAAGCTGTCCAAGCCCAAAAGCTAGGTTTTTCAAAATACTCTTTTGTGTACTGTTCTAAATTAATATCCCTATATGCATATTTTCCAGCTGCTAGCATCATCAATGGTCTTCCTGTATTATCATTTGAAAGTTTTTCACCTATTTTATCACAACCATATTTCCTTGAACGAGAAAGTGGTAAGCCAAATAGATAATTTACAATAGGAAAGTTCATCCATACAGTTAAAAAGTTATACCACCCGACTTAGGACATAAAAACCCCAAGAACGTCTTTATTAAGGGATTTTAATTTTTTATTAGGCACTACATTGCATTGATTTTATGATATCTTTTGAGT